>ERZ1026848.716-NODE-716-length-18200-cov-17.439460_pt1 | contig 18200 bp, 16 predicted proteins | sample MGYA00380154_ERZ1026848 | MGnify/ENA primary metagenome ERZ1026848 (study PRJEB33269, sample SAMEA4719790) | human gut metagenome | biome: human-associated habitat; feature: organic feature; material: feces | place: Cameroon | collected 2013-10 ...
TAATATAATTCCAAGCACACCGATTCTGTCGGCTGACCCGAACGTGAAGGAGGACATTATGAGGGATCAGCAAAAAATTACGATAGTATAGGTTGTCGCGGCTTGAATCGGGATACAGAAAACCATCAAGATGCTCATTGCGAGGATGGGGCATACTAACGCGCGAACTCAGTTTCATGGTAATCTCCTTCCCGACTAATGCTACCCTATGAATTTGTTGAACCTATTTTACAAAAAGTGCGAGACCGAAGCCGCGTACGGAAAACGCAGCTCTCGATTGCTTCCACGCAAATTCTTCACCCTCATAGAGAGACGCAAAGCCGAGAGAGCGTTTTGCCAAAAAGCAATCGCTCCCTATAAGTGTTATATTGAATTTATGTTGCTTTACTATGGTATCAGAATAAATGTACCTTTGCAAGAAGAATAAGCACATTTTCTTTCGTTTTCTTGCGTTATCGCCCCGTATGGCATGATCTACGCGGGCGTTCAGAAGAATGTTGGCCCGGCCAGCATGGTCATCGTAATGGGGATATGTCTTGGAACGACTTTGCCGGGCAATGACCGAAACAGCGGAAAGGGCCGCAATATGGCGGCTCTCCCCTCTTTATACTGGTTTCCGGTCGGACGCTTCCGTTACATAGGGGCAATAAGGGCAGGCAGCGAGAAATTGCAAAAAACGGTCAAAAGGATTCCTTCGTTTTTTACACAGTACAGATGCCGAAACAGTACCTTTTCATGAAAAGCGCAGTTACTTAGGACGCAACTTTTGACGGAAGGTACACATGGGGAGTTTGCGGAAAATGACGGAGTGTGCCGTTGCGCCGGAATCAGAAAAGGAGGGAAAGTACGGACGACGAAAATCCAACTTTTCATGAGAAGTGTAGTTACTTAGAATGCAACTTTTGGCGGAATGTACACATTGTGAAATTGTAGAAAATGAGCGATTTCGGATCGCGGGAAATCCATTCGCATCAAGAGTTTTCCGGAAATGGGGCGAAGCGAACCTTGCTCCGTACCGACGCGGAATGTTTGTTCCATAATCGTTCCGCTTTTGTTCCGCATTTTGCGCGCGGGATGCTGTGAAGCAGAACGCATGAAGTCCCGTGACCCTTGCGGACACAGGACTTCTTCGGGAGGTGTGCTGAGGTTCGAAAATAGTGCCGCTTGAATCCTATTCTTGAAAATCTCCCCCCTTCTTCTGCGCGAGAGCCGCCAAGCTCTGCCCGCGTCGGCGCGAAACGCGGGACTTCTTACGACAAAACTCTGCAAAAGTTAAGAAAAAATACAGAAATACGCTAAAATGTTGCAAAAAAATCCGAGCTGGCTATAATGAAATAAGCTTTATTGACCGCGCGGATGTGCGCGGCGGAAAAAACCGCGCACGTTTCAGGCGCGGACGATCAAGGGGATGATGGGCGCGAACCGTTGGAACAGGCAACGAACGCTCCCCGCGGCGGGGAAGGAGAGAAAGAAAACAGGAATAGGAGGAACAGTCATGGACAAAAACAGGCAGAGCGGCTTTACGCTGGTCGAGCTTGTCGTGGTCATTGCGATCATGGGCATCCTCGCGGGCGTGGGCTCGGCGGCGTACTCGGGCTATGTGAAAAAGGCGAACGAGGCGGCGGACTTACAGCTTCTCGGCGCGGTGAACACGGCGTTTGCATCCGCGTCCTACGATGCGGGGCAGTATGACGGCAGACCTGCCGGCGGCGCGGCAGCACTGGCCGCGGACGGCAGGGTGGTCCAGGTCATCTCCTCGGTCGACCGCGATGGCGAATTCTTCCAAAGGTATTTTTCCGGAAATCGGGACAGCCGGTTCAAGCTGTATACGAACCTCGCGTACGACAGGACGACGGGCACCTTCCACGGCGCGGTGCTCACCGCGGCGACCGACAAGGACGGCAATACGGTCCTGCACTATAGCATCAACGGGCAGGACTATGAATTTACGGCTACGCGGGAGCAGCTCGAAGCATTTCGCGCCTCGACCTTCGGCGGCAAAAGCATGACCATGAACGGCCTCACCGGCAATGTGGGCGGAATGATCAATACCTTGAGTACTGCCCTTAACAGCGGCAACTACCTTGCCAGTATTCTTGATGATTTCGATATGTCCCCCGCTTCGTTGGGGATAAAACCGGATGAAAACGGAAACTACAGCGAGCTTGATAAGCAGAGGCTGGCAAACGCGGCGCTGCTGCTGGCGGCACGGGAAACAGACGAAAATACCGCGGAAACCCTGCTTGCGCTGCTTGCCCCGGATGAGGAGGAAACGCTGGACGAAAAGCTGCCTGGTCTGTTTAGCTCCTCTGATGTAGGCGAGACGATGAGCAACGCGGGGGCGTTGTACGGCGTCATGTCCGCCTTTGCGCACTCCGAGCAAGCGAAGGACTGGACAACGACCGCAGAAGGCAAAACATACGATGCAATCGCGTATTTTGACTATGTCGATCAGCAGATCGCCGCTGCCGCTGGCGAAAAAACATCGACAAGATCCTTGCTGCGCTTGGGCAGTTTGGGTCGTTTGTTCAGGACGAGGTCGGCATGACGCCACAATTCATGGAATATATTACCGGCACGGAACAGCTGGATGAAAGCGCGCAGATCAGCAAGGATCTGGACGGCTACATCAGCGCGATGCAGGCGCTCAGCCAGAATCAGGAGGGCTTAATCGCCGCCGGCATCCTCGAAGACGGCGCGGACAGCGGAAACATTTCCCCGATCCTGGACCTGCTGTTCGCCCCGCAGAAATGAAGCGCCCTCCCCCATCGGACAGGCAGGCGCATGATAAAAAAACGACCCCCGTGAGTGATTCAAATGAACCGCTCACGGGGGGATTTTTTGCTCGGATGCGGGGAAGATCGCCGCGCGGAACGCTTAGCCCTCCTCTGTGTAGCCGTTTGGATTTTGCACCTGCCAGTTCCAGGAGTCTCTGGCACAATCCTTATAGTCATATTCCGCCGTCCAGCCAAGGATGTTCTTTGCCTTTTCGACGGCGGCAAAGCTCAGGGGCACGTCGCCCGCGCGCGGGCCGACGATGCGGTAAGGCACCTTCCTGCCCGATGCCTCTTCAAACGCGGACACCAGCTGCAGCACGGTCGTTCCCTTGCCCGTCCCTAGATTGAAAACGTCATATTTGCTGTCCGTTTTTTCAAGATAGTTCAGCGCCGCAATGTGCCCCTTTGCCAGATCGACCACATGGATGTAATCACGAACGCCCGTGCCGTCCACGGTATCGTATTGATCGCCGTAAACGCTCAGATACGGGAACTGCCCGAGCAGGGTGCGGGTGATGTAGGGGGCAAGGTTGTTGGGGGCCTTCTGACCGCAGTCCTCGCCGATGAGCCCGGAGGGATGCGCGCCGACGGGGTTGAAGTAGCGCAGAGAGGCAAAGCGGAAGTTGTCGCGCTGCCGCGCGAAATCATGCAGGAGCAGCTCGTTGAGATACTTGCTGAACCCATACGGGCAGCAGACCTTGCCGACAACATCGCTCTCGCGGTTCGGCATGGTCTCGGGCGTGCCGTACACCGTTGCCGAGGAGGAGAACACCAGCTTGTACACCTGATGCTTTTCCATTGCGTTGAGAAGATGGAAGGTAGACGTCAGGTTGGTGTCGAGATATCTTCCGGGGTCTTCAACGGACTCCGCGACGGATTTTAAGCCCGCAAAGTGGATCACGGCGTCAATGCGGTTCTCCGCAAAGACCTTTTCAAGCGCGGCGCTGTCCAGCAGGTCTAACTTGTAGAAGGCGGGGCGCTTGTTCGTGATCTTCGCAATGCGGTCGATCACCTCGACCTTGGAGTTGCACAGATTGTCTGCAATGACAACGTCATATCCGGCGTTCAGAAGCTCTACCACCGTGTGGCTTCCGATAAAGCCCGTACCGCCCGTCACCAATATCGTCATGGCTCATGTTCCTCTCTTTTCCGTTTGTTTCTTACCGATTTCGCGTTTTTCGCTCAAAGCAATCCCTTCTGCTCTAACTTTGTCATATACCAGGACTTTTTCAGACTCTTTTCGTTGGCATAGGTATAGACAACGGTATCCACAAGCGTGAGATCGCCGTTGTTGTCCCGGATGAGCGTTTCCATGGCGCGGATGACCTCGTCCATCTTCCCGTCGCACTCCTTTTCCAGGGCGTTCGCCCGGGAAAGATAGCCCTTTGCCATCTTCGCAAGCTGAGTCGTTGTCCGCTTTTCCGCCGGGAGTGCCAAATACTCCGCCTTTGCGTCGGCATACATCGTGTCCAGCGCCAGCGTGTACTCCTCACGCAGGACGTAGACCTTGGCGATGAGCGCTGACAGCTCCTTCTGATAGCTGCTTTCCGCGCTCTTTTCGCTCTTCTCGCCCGCGGCCGCCGCGTCCGGCGTCTCAGGTGCAGCGTCCGTTTTGCCGCCGCTTTCCGGGCGGCTTGCCGGGACAGCGCTCTCCGCATCGGGTTGGGAGGGTTTCTCTCCCCCGCTGCCCGTCAGGCGCTCCATAAGCTGCTCCTGCGTCATCGAGCCGTCGCGCAGCGCCTGACGCTCCTCCTCCGTGACCTCGCGCACCGTGACCTCGCTCGCCGAGCGCACCGCCTCTTCGATCATCTGACGGTTTTCCTCCAGCTTTTCCTCCAGCTCGGCCGATGTATGCTGCGTCGCGGCATGGATCGCTTTTAAGTTATCGCGCTGCCACCAGAAAAGCCCCGCCAGCGATACCGCCAGCAGTACAAGAATGGTGCAGAGAATGGTTTTACGCCGTTTCAAGCCGTTTCCTCCACTTTTTTGAGGTCCATTTTCCTCATCCACCAGTTCCAACGCCTGTTATGAGACTTCTGCCGTTGCTCGACCGTTGATCTCCTCCGGGGAAGTATATGTCGGGACCATCGCCCGTAGCATGGTGATCAGATCCTGAGGCGGTATGTCGCGGGTGACGGCTTCATCCAGCCGCAGCAGGTCGTCCATGATGACATCCTTTGAAATCTCTTGCTGCTGCTCAACGAAGATCTTCTCATTGCTTGTTTTGGAGAGTGTTTCACTGCGCATCAGCAGCTCCTCATAGAGCTTTTCGCCGGGGCGCAGGCCAATCTCCTGAATGGTGATATCCTTATCCAGCTCCAGTCCGGACAGGCGGATGAGGTTTTCCGCCAGTTCCAGGATCTTCACCGGCTCGCCCATATCCAGAACGAAGATCTCGCTCTGCTTTGCCATAGCGCCCGCCTCGAGCACCAGCTGGGCAGCCTCAGGAATGGTCATAAAATAGCGGATGATACGCTTATCCGTGATGGTGACGGGGCCGCCCTCCTGGATCTGCTTTTTGAAAAGGGGCACGACAGAGCCGTTGGAGCCGAGCACGTTGCCAAAGCGCACCGCGCAGAATTCTGTGGGGCTGTCCGTCCTGCTTTGCAGGATCATCTCGCAGAATCGCTTGGTAGCGCCCATAAAGTTGGTGGGATTCACGGCCTTATCCGTGGAGATCATGACAAATTTCTTGACGCCGAACTTCTCCGCCGCCCGCACCACATGATATGTGCCGAAAATGTTATTCTTGATGGCCTCCCCGGGGCATTCCTCCATCAGCGGGACATGCTTGTGGGCCGCCGCATGGAGCACGATGTCAGGGCGATACATCCGAAACAGGCTGTAAATTTTTTCCTTATCTCGCACGGAGGCGATCTCCACCCGCAGGTTCAGCCGATCGCCCCATACACGCCGCAGCTCCTGCTGGATATCATAAGCGTTGTTCTCGTAAATATCCAGAATGATGAGCTGCTTGGGCTGATATTTGGCGATCTGACGGCAAAGCTCGCTGCCGATGGAACCGCCGCCGCCGGTCACCAGCACGGTTTGCCCTTGCAGGAAATTCAGCAGGACCGCCGTATCCAGCTTCACCGGCTCTCTGCCGAGCAGATCTTCCACCTGCACATCCTTCACCGCCGCCATGCTCACCTCGCCGTTCACCAGCTGGTAAATTCCCGGCAGGCTCCGTACACGGCAGCTCGTTTTCTGGCAGATGTTCAGGATCTCTTTCTTATCCTTGGCAGACGCTGCGGGAATGGCAAGGACGATCTGCGTGATCCGCTCCTTTTTGACCATCTCGGGGATCTTCTCCCGCCCGCCGACGATGGGCACGTTCCCGATGTACTTGCCCTGCTTGCTCTTGTCGTCGTCGATGATGCAGCAGACATGGCTTTTTAGCTGCGGCGTGACGGAGATCTCCCGCAGGAGCATTCGCCCCGCCTCGCCCGCGCCGATGAGCATGACGCGCTCGCCCTCCTCCTGCCTTGCCTGACGGGCGGAGCTTGCGAACATCCGCAGAAAGCGGAAGGTGCAGCGCCCGCCCACCAGCAGGAACAGCTGGAACAAAAGCTCCATGAAGAGCACGCTCCTCGGCTGGTGATAGCCGAAAAGCGCCGCTGGCACATGGAACGCGCAATAGGCGAGGACAACGGATATCACCATCTCGGCGACATCATGGGCGCTGACGTAGCGCCAGAGATAGCGGTACATCCGGCGCGGCCAGAAGACCGCCGCCGTGACCAGGAACTGAACGGGCAGAGCACGAAACCACGGCTCAAGATATCCGGAAGGCACCTGCTCAAAGTCGAAGTCGAAGCGCACCAGCAGCGCAAGACCGCCCGCCACAATGATGAAAATGGCGTCCATCAGGAGGAAGAGCACCGTCTGGACGGGGACGCTTTTTTGAATCGTTTTCATACTATGCCCCCATGGATCTGCGGTAAAAGGCAGTCCCTCCACTGCCTTTTACCGTACTCTTTTGAATTCTCCGCTCAGCGGAGGGCGACGCCGTCAGACGCCTCGCAGATGTTCTTCCACGCCCAATGGCTCTGGGGGACATCCGGGTACTGGCGGGCATTTTCATAGGCCTTACCCGCCATGCAGCGGCCGAGCAGACGGTTCAGCAGAACGGCTGCCTGCGCGCGGGTGATGTGCTGATTGGGGGCAAACTGCCCGTTGCCGACGCCGTTGACCCAGCCGAAGGACGCCGCCGTAGAAATGGCGTCAAACGCCCAGTGGCTGGCGGGCACGTCGGTAAAGGTCTCTCCGCTCGCGGAGACCTGGGTGAAGCGGGCGCAGATGGTGACAAACTCGGCGCGGGTGATGGACTGATTCGGAGCAAACTTGCCGTTGCCGACGCCCTCCACGATGCCAAGAGAGGCAAGGGCATTCACCGCCTCGGCGCACCAGAGCGTGTCGGGGACGTCCGTAAAGGTGGATTTGGAGGAAACCTTCTGCTCCTTCAGCAGGCGGTAGAAGATCTGCGCCACCTGTCCGCGGGTAACGGAGCTTGCGGGATAGAACCTGCCGTCCGCCATGCCCTGCATATAGGCAATGTCCTGATCGGCGTTCAGCTGCTTGGCGATGCCGGTCACATCGGGGTCGGCGACCATCACGGCGCGAACGGACACGCTGCTTTCGGGCATGGTGAAGGTGTAGACGCCGTCAGACTGCTTGCTCACGGGAATGTCGTTGCCGCTCACATCCTTGACCGCCAGATCGGAGAGGACATAGCCGTTCGACGCGGCGCTGTCCCGGATGACGGCGGTCTCACCCTTGGGCAGGGTATTCTTGTCCGCGCGCAGCGTGTTGTTCGGCACAGGCTCCACAACGATCTTGTGACCGTCGGGCGTGGGCACGACGGGCGGATTCACGCCGCTGTCCGAGCCGGTGGTGTAGGCCTTGAGCGTCACGGTCACGGTATAGAGACGGCCGTTGTCCCGATAGGTCACGCGGTTGACGCGGTCGACCGTGAGGTTTGCGAAGGTGGAGGAAAGGCTCTTGAGCGTATCCTTGAAGGAGCTGTCCACGCTGTCATAATACTTCTCAACGTACGCATTCCACGCGCTCTCGCCCTGCCGGAACGCCTCGGCGCCCGTGTCCACGATGGTTCTGAGGCCGGTTCCGGCGAAAATGCTCTCCAATTCGCCGTATTTGCTGTCGACGACGGAGGCAAGCTCCGATGCAAGGGGCGTGCTCATCGTGCCGTACCGGCTGGAGGAGGCGCTGAGCGTCCGCTCCACGCCGTCGGCATCGGGACCGGTGATGGTCACGTCGACATAATAGGTCGTGGCTGCCAGCGCGGTCTGCGACAGCAGCGTGCACAGCACCAGCATCAGTGCCAGCGTTCTCGCAATGTTCCGTTTCATGTTCATCTTCATCCTCCATTGTATAATAAGTTGTAAGAATCACGTTTCTACTTTTTCAGACAATGCCCTCAAGATGCAGCGTCTCGCTGTGCAGCCTGCCCGGCAGGGCGCTGTGATGGGTGGCGAATACCGCCGCCGGATACGCGCCCGTCAGCTCTGTCAGCAGCCGTGCCTCCGTATCCTCGTCCAGCGCCGAGGTGATCTCGTCAAGCAGCAAAAAACGCGGGGCGGAAAGCATCGCGCGGGCGATGGCAAGGCGCTGGCGCTGTCCCGCGGAAAGACCGCCCCCCTCTTCGCTCAGGACGGTTTCAAGGCGGTCGGGCAGGTCGCGGACAAAGCCGCATTGCGCCCGATCCAACACCTCCCAAAGGGCTGCGTCATCCGCCTCGGGCTTTGCAAGCAGCAGATTTTCCCGAATACTGCCGGAAAAGAGCCAGGGCGTCTGTGGGACATAGCCGAACAGTCCCCGCACGGCGGCGGAGCAAGGGAGCTCCCCCCGCTCGGTTTCAAGGTATACCCTTCCCTGCTGCGGGTGATAAAGCCCCAGAATAAGGCGGAAAAGCGTGCTTTTTCCGCTCCCGGATATTCCCGTGAGGCAGGTCCAGCGATCGAGCGGAAGACGCGCGGAAAAATTCCGCAGAACAGGCTGTTCCTCGCCCTCATAGGAAAAGGTGACATTTTCAAATACGATGGCGCGAAAGACGTCGTCCTCCTCCGCCGCTTGTCCCGGCGCCTCCCCAGGCAGGGAATACAGCTCATCCAGCCGCGCCTCCGCCGCGCGGACGGCTGCCAGCCGGGACTGAACGCCCGACAAGCCCGTGAGCGGGCTTTGGAACATCGCGAGGAGCTGTAAGAGCGCCGCAAGGTCGCCGAAGGAGAGCCTTCCTTCCCGAATGGCGATGCCGCCCCAGACAAGAAGAACGGCGTATCCAAGCTGCAATACGGCGGAAAACCCGGTTCCGACCCCCGTTGAGAAGACGCGCAGGCGCTTGCGCTCGCGCAGCCACTCCTTCTGCCGTCCTTCAAAGCGGCGGACAGCCTCCTCCCCCGCCGTCATGCTGCGCAGAAGCTCCGTATGCTCCAGGATCTCCTGCGTGCAGCCCGTCAGACCTTCCTCCGCCTGACGCACGCGCAGATGCCGCCGCGTCAGATACTTTCGCAGCAGCCGCCCGCCGGCGATCGCCAGCGCGCCCGCGCCTACGACCGCAAGGGCAAGGGGGATATTGACGAAAAACAGCGCGGATGCGGCGCAAAGCAGTCGGATGAGCTGCCCCGCCACCTGGGGGCGGCCGACGACCCGCCATTCGCAGACGGTGTAAGCGTCCTGCGTCAGACGCGTGAAGACCTGCCCGCTGTGGTAGCGGCTGTATGCCTCCGCATCCTTGCTCAAAAGCGTATCAAGCGTGTCGCGCCGCAGCGATACCGCCGCGCGGTCGACCGTCCTGCCGGAAAGCAGGTCAAGCCCGCCGTCGAGCAGCGGGAGAGCCAGCGCCAGAAACAACAGCACCAAGCCCCACGGACTGCCGCCCTCATCCAGCACCCGCCGGCTCACCAAGGCAAGCGCCGCGATGCCGAACGCCTGCGCGGCGATGCCTGCATACAGCAGCGTGAGAGGCGCTTTGTACGCGCCCGCCGCCTTTTTCTTCGACTGACTCATCTCATCTTCTCCCGCGTATCAGTCCCCTCCGTGCCCGCTGAAGGAATCGCAGCAGCCTCAGCAAGGGGCGACGGGCGGGAAAGGTATGGACCCAAAAGTGTTCATAAAGCCGATAGGGCCGGGATCTGGCGGTCTCCTGCCAGTGCCCCTTGCGGCGAAAGGCGGTGACGTACGCAATGATCTGCGCCTCATCGACCTGCTCCCCTTCCCACTGAGCGTCGCCGCAGAAAATGCAGGTCTCTGGCGCACACAGGCGGATGACCCGGTGCAGGATATAGCTGCCGTCCGCCCTCTGGTAGAGGGCGATATCGCCCGGCTGCACGCGGCGACCGAGCCGCGCAAGGCGCACCATGTCCCGCCCGCCGGCAAGAAGCGGCCACATACTCTCCCCCGTCACCGGGAGGAGCGCCTCACCGTGCGCAAGCTGCTCGTCAAGAAGCTCGCGCAACTGCGCCATGGGGATCTGCCGGACCTCCATCCTACAGACCGTCCACCGCGCCGACGGGTCTCAGCTTGTCAAGAAAGGCGGCTGCGTCTGCCTCCGCCTGCTCCCGTTCGACCGAATACACGGCGCATAAGGCGTCTCCAAGGCTTTGGAGCGTCTGTTCCTGTTCCAAAAGGTCCCATAAAAATGCGCCGGTCTCGTTTACGGAGATCATTCCCGGAAACGCTTCGGCAGCCGCCCCCAGGGGGACGATGACCGACATATCTGCGACCCGGCGCAGGATGAAATTCTCATTTCTTCGCATATTCCCTCTCCTGTTCTGCGCGCGCTGCGGTGAAGATCGCGTCGCTGCGGTGAAGGAGCGTTTCCAGCGCATCCCCCGTCAGACGCTTTTTGGCAACGGCAGCGGCAGGGCCCAAATCGGGTGTGCGCCGCTGTGTGCCGTGACAGTCGGATGCAAGGAAAAAGGATTGCCCCTCCCTCAGCAGCCGAAGGAGTTTCCACCGCGCCATGGGATGCAGCAGGCATCCGGCACTGAGCTGGATGGGGATGTTCAGGCGATACAATTCCTGTATGTGCTCTTTCTTCTGCCGCCCCAGATACCGCTCCAGATGCGCCAGCACCGGCATAACGCCGCTCTGTGCCGCCAGAGAGTAAAGCTGGTCGATCATGCTGCCGCTCCAAGGGGTGAAGGGCAGTTCCAGCAGCAAATAACGGCTCGAACCGAGACACAGTGCCTCAAGATCGTCCCAATGGTTCATATTTGGCATCCATGCCACCTCTGCACCCAACACAAGGTCAGGAAAAGGTTCGGCGCTTTTCTCCATCGCTGCGGAAAGATGCTCCCACGCGGCTTGACGACGCGCGAGAAACTGCTCTATGCTCTCCCTGTCCCGATGAAAATGGGGGGTGAGCGCTACACCCGTAACGCCCTGCGCTGCCTCCATGCGGAGCATTGCAAGACTGGCTGCCGTGTCCGGCGCGCCGTCGTCCATGCGGGGCAGAATATGGGTGTGAAGATCGGTCATGGGATGCTCCGTTCCCCGCTGTCCGGCTTCTCCTGTCCGTATCCGTAACCGTAGCCGTGCCCATAGCCGTAGCCGCGTCCGTAGCCGTAGCGGTGGCGTCGATAGCCGTATTTCCGATATCCGTAGTATCCGCTCTCCCGCGGCACTTCATTAAGAACAAAGCCGAGGATCTTCGCGTGGGAGCGCTCTAACTGTTCCACCGCCCGCAGGACGCTCCCGCGCTCGGAAAGACCCGCGCGTACCACGAACAGCACGCCGCTGCTCTCCGGCACCAGAACGCAGGCATCCGTCACCAGATTGACGGGAGACGTATCGAGAATGATGTAATCGTAGTTTTTCTGCAGGCTGTCAAGCAGCGTTTTCATGCGGGCAGAGCCGAGCAGTTCCGACGGGTTGGGCGGCACGTCGCCGGCAAAAATGACATCAAGATCCTCAATACCGGAATCATGGATGGCCTTTCCAAGCAGCTCCGGCTGGATAAGCAGGTTGCTCAGTCCTACCTTTTCCTTCGCGGACAGCAGACGCGCCAGCTTGGGACGGCGCAGGTCACAGTCGATCAGAAGGACGCGCTGCTTCATCTCCGCATAGGAGATGGCAAGGTTGAGTGCGGTGATGCTCTTTCCTTCGGATTGCATGGCGGAGGTCACGATCAGGACCTTGCACGCCGTCTCGTCCGCCAGGGAAAAAGTCACGTTGGTCCGCAGGGTCTTATAGGACTCGCGGATGAAAAAATCGCTCTTTTCCGAGAGGATGTTTTTCCGCTCCACTTCCATGATCGCGGCAGTATCCGGCGCGTCGTGCTGCCGGGATCTCCACAGAAGAGAAAAATGCTTTTTTTTCATGTCGCCTTACCTCTCTCCGCCGTGCTCATCGGCTTTTTGTGCGTTGAGCCCCGCCTTTTTCCGCTCATTCTCCGCAAAGGAGGGGATCTGCCCCAGCATGGGCAGGTCGAAAAGCTGCGTCAGGTCTTCCTCGTTCTTGATGCGAACGTCCATCAGATACAACAGCGTCACATAGACGACCGCCAGAAGCAGACCTGCCGCGCAGCCCAAAAGGGTATTTTTCCGATAGCTTGGGGTATAGCGGCTCGTGGGCACCTTGGCATGGTCGATGATCTTGGTGGAGCTGCCTTCGACAAATTCCTCGATCTCGCCGGGGGCGACGGTCGCCACCGCGTTGGCGATCTTCGCCGCCATCTCCGGATCCGGATGGGAGATGTATACTGAGAACAGCTCGGTCTCATCCACCTGCGCCGTCGTCATCATGCCGCGGATCTCCGCTGCCGAGTAATCAAGCCTCGCGTTCTTTACCACCTTTTCCAGCACGGTATCGCTGCGGATGATATTGACATAGGTGTTGACGAGCTGCTGGGAGGTCGCGAGGTTGGCTGCGCTGATATAATCTACCTGCTGATTCGCCTTCACGTTGTTGACGTAAATGGTGACGTTGGCACGATACAGCGGCGTAATGAAATTGGCGGTGTAGATCAGGGAGATCGCCGCGGCGGCAAGCGCGCACAGCAGGATCAGCCGCCACCGCCTGAGGTAAAGCAGCAGCAGCTTCCAAAGGTCGATCTCCAGAATGTCGCTGGATCGGTTGATGTTGGATTCGTTCATGGTTGTATTTCCCTTTCTGTCTGCGTTTGGACAGATCTTGAACGGGGCTTTCCGCCCCTTTTGGCGAGAGACCGCCTGAATAGTCTAAAGGCGGCACAAAAAGCCGCAGATCAGTCGGTACTCTTTGTGCCGCTTCCGTCCACTGGCAGCGGGCAGCACGGCGTTTGTGTGCTGCCTCCTGTCAATCGATGGCTTTGGCTTGATCCGGGAACAGTTTCTCCCGGACAAAATAGGCGGCGCTGTCGTCATTCCGGCAAATCAGTCGGAACACGTTCGTCTCCCGCAGGAGACGGTCTGCCGCGACAAGCAGCCGGTCCATATCCTCCCGATGCAGACGGAAGGGGGTCTGACTCAGCAGCAGCGGCAAGGCCTCCGCCGGAGTGAGCGGCTGTAAAGCGTTTTCCTCCCCCTGAAAGAGGAAGCAGATCGCGCGCAGGGGCGCGCTGCGGTTCTGATGCAGTGCCTCCTTGCCGCACCATGGCGTGCCGTAGACCTGCCACACGCCGTTGCAACGGCGCAGGGCAGGTTTGTCATCATTCAGAATGGACGCGCCGAACAGGCGCACCCATTTTTCCGTGTGGGTGGATTTCCCCGTGCCCGGCGGCGCGGAAAAGCACACGGCCTGTCCGCCGTATTCCACCGCCGAGGCGTGGAGCATCATCCCCTCGTGGGACAGAAGCCCCACGGCAAAGCAGTCGCCTGTGGCGATGTACTCCGCAAGGTCCTCCGTTTCCAGCTCGGGACAGAGCGACAGCGCCTGCGCGCCGCCCACGCGGATGGTGATATCCGCCGCGCCGCCGCGGGCGGAGGTCCGATAGACCTCCGCCTGGGCAGCCGTGCGTCCCTTGGGGGACATTTCAACGATCAGATCAGCGATTCGGTAACGCATCGGTTTTAGCGGATCTTTCCGTCCTCACACCAGTAGGTTTGCTTGCCTCCTGTGACGCTGGCGTTCGGGATGACGCCCTTAAAGCCCCACTTATTCAGGGCGATCTGGTCGTCGTTCTCCAGCGTAGCGGCCAACGCCTCCATCGGCGCAAGCAGGATCGGCTCGGCTGTCGGAGCGGTATAAGGTTTTTTTACGTTATTCATCATGCTTAGTTTACTCCGCTTGTTTGGTGATGCCCAGCTCTTTCAGGAATTTGTCGAGGATCGCCTTCTGCTCGGGAGTGAGGTCCTTGAGGCCTTCGGATTCCGTCCAGGCGTCCTCGAAACTCCACTCTTTTGTTTCGCTATTCTGCGTTCCGACGTTGGTGCCGAATATTGCCTGCGCGGTGGCGGAAATCTTCGTCTGATAGGCAGCGGCGTTGTTCTTGTCGAAAGAACGCATCAGGTATGCCTCGAAGAGATAGGCGCCCTCTTCATCCAAACCGACCTCATTGTTCAAGGATTCAGGCATCGGATAACTGAAGTCCTGGCTTTCGTCTGCAATATACTTCAGCGTGAAGCCCAGCTTCGTCAGGTACTTCTTTGCCGCATCGTCACCACGGAACTTGCCGATGAAGAACAGCGCGCACTGCGGCGTGTCGCCGGTGGCCAGCTCGAAGTGGTAGCCGGTGACGGAGATGTTGAAATGGTGGAAGGACAGATTTTCGGTACCATCTGCTTCCAGTCCCGAAATGGCAACATAGCGATCGTAGGTATCGACATTCTCCACCTTCACGGTCGGGGTCTGGTAGGTCGGGGCGCAGCCCGTCACCTTGCCAACGATCTTGCCGCTCGGGGCGACATCATAGCTTTTGCCCGTCGAGCTGTCCATGCCGTAAAGCTTGTAATCGCCCGTTACCGAGATATCGCCTGTCACCGTGCGGCCGTTCAGGTCGAGATAGATATCCTTGGTGATGTTTTTGATATCCTCGGTGGTGTTGTGCAGCAGCTTGATGTATTGGCCGGCTTTAAGATTGTCAACCGCGCCTTTCAGGGTGTTATAGGTTTTCACCAGCGTGCCGTCATTCTCGTCGATCTCCGCGACTTGCAGATCATTGGTATTGGTCCATTTGCCGCCGCCGCAGGTCGGGCAGGTGCAGTAGGTAAAGGTATCGCCAGCCTTGGCATCCTTGGTTTCGGTGTAGGGCTTATCAGCGCCGTCGGCGTTTTTCAGCTTGGCGGCGGTGACGGGGATTTTGAATTCTTTTACTTTGAATACTTTGCCACCAGTAAACTCATACTGATAAGTATTTGAATCTGAGCTAGCCGTCCCATGCTGGACATACCTGCCGGTCCCATCGCTCGAGCAGATGTTCGCGCCGCTCGCGGTGGTGTAGATGCCGTGATAAACATATAATCCCGGGGTTCCGGTTCGTCCACCCTCCGCCGTCAGCGTGCCGTTCACGTCGATCTTCGCGTCGGCAAGGGGGGCGCGCTTGCCCGTTCTGCCGGGGACGTTGGGCACAGGGATAAACTCTTCTTTTCCGGTTCCGCAGAAGCTGCCCCACTGATCCTTGTCGTAAATGTACATATCTTTCTTTTTTGACAGCACCAACTCCGCATCTCTGCCGATCGTTACTTCCACACCCGGCAACAACGCCACCGTCTGGTTCACGGTCAGCTTGCTGCCGCTCATCAGATTCACCGTCATGTTGTTGGTCAGCGGCAGAACATAGTCTTCGGAGTTGACACTTAAATTAGCAAGGTTTAGGATCAAGCTGTTGAGCTGCGCTTCTCCGTCGATCGTATAGATCATGCGGTCGGTGCTGCCGTCATACGCTTTGGTCAGGCTGCCGGAGGTCAGATTAAATAAACCGTTACTTCCTATAAACGGAACAGAAGCTGTATTCACGGAATCACCAGCGTATATTGCCGCATATGCCGTCTCGGTTGCTCCAGTGTGCAGCGTCAGCGGTACCTCGACATTTTGCACCGCATACTGGTTGAAGGGGAACACACTATGAATCATTTCAGATGTAGCTGTCCCGCCGCGGAAGTCGAGGACCTGATACCACTCGTACACCGTGCCGCCGGATTCCACGGTGACCGCGCCGCTGCCGGAGCCGCTGCCGGAGATGAAGCCCCACGCATACAGTGCGCCGCCGGACTGCACCGTGATGGCGCTGCCGGACTCCATTTTAATATGACCGTAGGGGCCGACCATCTTACCCTTACTACCGCCGTGTGCTGCAAAATACTGTCCGCCGACGCTGAGGGCAGCGCCGTTTTCAAGTGTGATCGAGCTGCCCGCCGCCATCGTCAGAGTTCGAAAGGACTTGGCTTTCGGTTCCGGGGTTTCGTGTGTGGCGGTTGGCGTTTCCTTATACAGCGTTTTCGCCTCATCAAATGGAATCAGCAGGGTAATGCCTGCGGGGATGGTATAACTTTCTGTGATCGTGCCGCTGTTGACCAGTGTGATGAGTTGAGACTGCGTTCTCTGTGCTGTCTCAACTGCTTCGTTCAGGTTATCAAAAGAATGCCCTTTGGTTTCAAAGAGCGCCGCCGCCTCGCTCGCAAACCGTGCCGTGATAGTGCAATTGCTTTCGATATTCAGCGCAGTCTCCGAAGCGGTATTGAGGTACATTCCTTCGGTCACATTATACCAGCCCAAAAACCGATAGCCCTTCGCCGGCTTCGCTTTGACCCGATAGGCATTCTGTGCGTTTTGGGTATACGTGCACGGCTCGTTGATGGGATTGTCGTTCACGGTGTAGCTGCCGTTTTTGGCGGGCTGGAAGGTCACGGTGGCATTCGTATCAGCCACCAGTCTCACGTTGGTCATCGTGATCGTGGTGGCGTCGGTGGTTTCGGTGCCGGACATAATGTAGACCTCGATGCTGCCGCCCCTCGCCAGCTCCTTGGAGAACGTGCCGCCCTCGGTGTACGATATACCGTCCACCTTTATGGTGCCTCCGTTCTGCAGCACGATGGCGTAGTTAAAGGACAGCGTCACCGGGATGGAGGTAGTGTTTTTGATGGTTAGCGTTGATTCCTTAGAAAATAATTTATCGGCCCAATTCTTTTTAGGTTTAGCGTTACCGATAATTTGTGCGTCCGTGGCTTTCCACGGATCATAGTTCTCACCCGCGCTACCGGTAAAGCTCAAGCCGATGCGTTTATCGTCTAAGCCGGTCACGTTTCCGCTGATCGCCGCTCGCGCTGGCAGCGTTATCGCCGACAGCATCGTCAGTATTGTGACAAACGTCAGGAGCAGCGACACAAAGCGCCTGCCGATCCGTTTTTTCATTCCGTCGTCCTCCTGTTTTTTCTTCTGTAATTCGATGCTTTTTGCTGCCGCGAGGACGGCAGCAAAAAGCGGACTCATCGCCTTACTTCTTGGAATTCAGCACTGCCTGCAGCAGGGCAAGCGTATCCTTGTTATTGAATGCATCGTTTTCGCTAATGTCGAATCGGCCATTGTAGTCACCGATAATCTGCATTGCTCCGAGGTAGCCGGCTATATCCGCCTGAAAGTTCTTCTCCTTGGCCTCTAAATACTTAGAGAATCCCTTTTCATCTTCGCCTTTATCCGCCGCCATCTTATCTACCAGCTTCCACACATCACTAACTCCGTTGGGGGGGGTGGTTACATCAGTTTGAAAGCTGCTACTGGCGTATCCGGAGTTTGCATAGCCGATCGTTGTGCTGTACATCAGTGCCGCCACGGGTAATGTACCGTAGGTTTTCGAAACCTCTTGGATAGCTGCACCTAGTGTTTCGTTTTCATTATTAGTAATAAGAGCGTCATAGACCTTTTTTGCGTCCATACTCTTTGCCTTGTCTGCGACATAAAGAACGGTAGCGTTGGCGATTTCCGTGTTGGTGAGACTATTGAGGTCGTTTTTCCCCGACGTCTTTTCCAGAAAGTCTTTGAACGTTGCGAATTCAGGAGAACTCTTTCCGCCCATAAAGGTGGCCAGCTTATCAACAGAAACTGTGCCTGTGCTGTCGCCAAACCAAGCGGCAAACATGTTGGAAAGGTTGTTGGCGGTATTTGCCAATTTCTCCTCGTGGCCGCTCAGATTGGACTGCAGGAATTGATTGAGACTTTCCTGCTGTTCCGTACTCAGCTTGACCACCGTGCCGGGCAGGGAGATCGTGTTGTATTTGGTTTTGCCCGCGTACTTGTCCGTGCGGTATTTCACGGTGTGTGCCCAGTCAGAGCCGAAGGCGTCGGACAGCCACTTCTCAACGATTGCCTTATCGTTTTCACCACCGTCGGAAGAAACGATAGCGTCGTTATCTTTGGAGACGGTCACGGTGCCCGTCACGCCGGGGTTCTCATACCTGCCGATCTCGCCGGCGTACAGGATGTTGCGATACAGGGTCTCGTCCAGACCCTCGTTGGTGCGCTTAATGTAGCCGCCGTAGCCCACCGTGC
>ERZ1026848.718-NODE-718-length-18185-cov-21.059294_pt1 | contig 18185 bp, 16 predicted proteins | sample MGYA00380154_ERZ1026848 | MGnify/ENA primary metagenome ERZ1026848 (study PRJEB33269, sample SAMEA4719790) | human gut metagenome | biome: human-associated habitat; feature: organic feature; material: feces | place: Cameroon | collected 2013-10 ...
CCCCCGTACCGCCCGAGGCGCGCCCGGCGCCCGTGCGCATCGCCACGCCCGAGACGCACGCCTCGCCCGACAGTGCCGCCAGTTTTGCCGCCGCTTTTGTCCAGCCCCAGGCCGCCGCACGCCCCGCCCATCAGCCTCAGCCGCGCCCGCAGCGCATTCTGCGTCCCCAGGAAAGCCCGGCCCGCTCATCGGGCGCAGGCTCGATGAGCGCCGAAATGATCGCCCGCCGCTCCGTGCAGCACGGCATTCCGCTTTTTGCCTCGCACAACCGCGCCGCGCCCGAACCGCTCGACGTAATCGTGCGCGATCCCGAAGACGGCGCCACGCCCGAGTGCACCGTCATCTGGCTGCATGGCCTTGGGGCCGACGCGAACGACTTTCTGACGCTGCCCGCGCAGCTGCGCAAATACGGCGCGCCCGCGGCACGCTTTATCTTCCCCAATGCGCCCGAACGGGAACTGACCATCCGCCCGGGCTACAAGACCCGCGCATGGTACGACCTGCTTTCGGACGACTTTGCCTCGGACAAGGAAGATCGCATGGGCCTCATCAAGATGCACCAGCGCGTCTCGCAGATCATCAACGAGATCGTCACAAGCGGCTTGCGGGCCGAGCGCATTTTCCTCGGGGGCTTTTCGATGGGCGCGGCCATGTCGCTCTTTAGCTCCGTGCGTCAGGCCCGCACGTTGGCGGGCTGCATCGCCTTTTCGGGCTATTTCCCGATGCCTTCGCTTCTGGAAAAGGACATCACGCCCGCGGGCCGCGGCACGCCGATCTTTATGGCGCACGGCGCCTTTGACAGCGTGATCGCCGCCCCGATCGCCGAGCACAGTGCCGACCTCTTGGAAAAGACGCTCGACACCTTCATCTGGCGCGAGTACAACATGGACCACGAAATCTGCCCGGATGAGCTCATGAACGCCGCGCAGTTTATGAGCACCGCCCTGCAGCGTTAAGCGCCAAGCTCCCGCCGACAAACAGCCCCGCGTCCGGTTTCGGTTTGCGGGGCTTTTCATTGGCGGACCGACCACGAAGGTCGACCCGCCGCTTGGCAAACGGGCAGCGGTTTACGCGGCCTTGTACTCGCACAGGATGCGCAGCATGCGGCGCAGGGGTTCGGCGGCACCCCACAGGAGCTGATCGCCGACCGTAAAGGCGCTGATGTATTCCGGACCCATGGCGAGCTTGCGGATACGGCCGATCGGAATGCGGCGCGTGCCCGAGATCTTGGCGGGCGACAGTTCCGCAATGGACTCTTCCTTGCGGTTGGGCACCACGTAGGCCCACTCGTTGGCGTTGTCCAGGAGCTTTTCGATCTCTTCGACCGGGATGTCCTTCTTGAGCTTGACCGTCAGAGCTTGGCTGTGGCAGCGCATGGAGCCCACGCGCACGCACAGGCCTTCGACGATGAGGCTGCCGGCCTGGCCGTGCTCGGGCAGACCGAGGATCTTGTTGGCTTCGGCGCCGCCCTTCCACTCTTCGCGGCTCTGGCCGTTGCCAAGGTCCTTGTCGATCCAGGGAATCAGGGACCCGGCCAAGGGCGCCCCGAAGGCGGCCTTGGGGAAATCGGCGGCCGTGAAGGCCTGCGTGACCTTGCGGTCGATGTCGAGAATGGCCGAGCGCGGTTCGGCCAGTTCCGAGCGCACGCTGTTGGCCAGATAGCCCATCTGCGTGAGCAATTCGCGCATGTTCTGCGCGCCGGCGCCCGAGGCGGCCTGATAGGTCATCGAGCTCACCCATTCGACAAGGTCGGCCTTGATGAGGCCGTCCATGGCCATGAGCATGAGAGAGACGGTGCAGTTGCCGCCGATGTAGTCCTTGACGCCCGCCGCCAGGCTCTTGTCGATGACGGGGTGGTTGACCGGATCGAGCACGATCACGGCGTTGGGTTCCATGCGCAGGCTCGAGGCCGCGTCAATCCAGTAACCCTGCCAGCCGGCCTGGCGCAGCTTTGGATGCACCGCCTTGGTGTAGTCGCCGCCCTGGCAGGAAATGATGACGTCGCACTTGGCCAGCGCGTCCACGTCCGTAGCGTTGTGCAGCACCGGCTCGGCGCCCTTGACTTCCGGGGCCTTGCCGCCGGCGGCCGAGGTGGAGAAGAACACGGTCTTATCCACGTGCGCAAAGTCGTTTTCTTCGAGCATACGGCCCATGAGCACGCTGCCCACCATGCCGCGCCAACCAACCATACCGAGAATCATTGTGTACTCCCTAAATTTCTCTGATTGAATCGATCGGGGTGCCCAGGTTCGGACGGGACGGCGTCCCGCCTTTCGTGCGCAGCTCCGACGGCGGGCCCCCGTCCGCCGTCGGGCGCTCTTCTTACTTGACGGCCGCGGCGATCGCCTCGCCCATTTCCGAGCAGGAAACCTTGCGGCAGCCCTCGCTCATAATGTCGCCCGTGCGCAAGCCGGCCGCCAGGACCTTTTCCACCGCCTTTTCGATGGCGTCGGCCTCGGCGTTCATATCGAAGCTGTAGCGCAGCATCATGGCCGCCGACAGCACCGTGGCGATCGGGTTGGCGATGTTCTTGCCGGCGATGTCCGGGGCCGAGCCGTGCGAGGGCTCAAAAAGACCCTGCTTTTTGTCGTTCAGGCTCGCCGAAGCGAGCATGCCGATCGAGCCCGTGAGCATCGAGGCCTCATCCGAGAGAATGTCGCCGAAGATGTTGCCCGTGAGCACCACGTCGAGGGCCTTGGGCGCGCGCACAAGCTGCATGGCCGCGTTGTCCACGTACATGTGCTCGAGCGTCACGTCCGGATAGTCCTTGGCCACTTCAATGACGGTGTCGCGCCAGAGCTGGCTCGTTTCTAGCACGTTGGCCTTATCGACGCTCGTCACCTTGCCGCGGCGCTTGCGGGCGGCCTCAAAGGCCACGCGGGCGATGCGCTCGACTTCGGGCACGGTGTAGCGCATCGTGTCGAAGGCTTCGGGCGCGCCCGGGAAGTTGCCGTCCGGGGCCGTGCGGCGGCCGCGCGGGGTGCCGAAGTAGATGTCGCCCGTGAGCTCGCGCACGATGATGAGGTCAAGGCCGCTCACGACCTCCTCGCGCAGCGTCGAGGCGCTCACGAGTTCCTTAAAGCACTTGGCCGGACGCAGGTTCGCGAAAAGCCCGAGGTTCTTGCGCAGGCCGAGAATGGCCTGTTCGGGGCGCAGACGGCGCTCGAGGTTGTCGTACTTGAAGTCGCCCACGGCGCCGAAAAGAACGGCGTCGGCTTCCTTGGCAAGCTTCAAAGTCGTCTCGGGCAGCGGATGGCCGTGGTGCGCGTAGGCTACGCCGCCCACGTCGGCAAATTCCATTTCAAAGCCGCACTCAAGGGTCTTGAGCACCTTGACGGCCTGTTCGACAATTTCCGGACCGATACCGTCGCCCGGAAGCACTGCGATTTTCTTACTCATTTTGCTTTTTCTTTGTTTTCAAGTGAAACGCCCGCATCAGACCTGCGTCTGATTGAGGGTCTTGGCAAGCCAGGGCTTTTCGGCCAGGCGCTTGGCCTCAAATGCCTTGATGGCTTCCTGATTGCGCGACAGGGTGATGCCGATGTCGTCAAAGCCGTTCATCATGGCCCAGCGGCGGAAGGGCGCCACGTCAAAGTGCGTCGTCACGCCCGAGGGCTCGATCACAAGCTGCCGATCCAGATCCACCGTGAGCTTGTAGCCCTCGTGGGCCACGCAGTCGGCAAAGAGGCGATCGAGCACCTCTTCGGAAACCGTGACGGGCAACAGGCCGTTTTTGAGCGAGTTCGAATAGAAGATGTCCGCAAAGGACGGGGCGATCACGCAACGAAAGCCGTACTGCATCAGGGCCCAGGGCGCGTGCTCGCGCGAGGAGCCGCAGCCGAAGTTCTTGCGGGCCAGCAGAATGCTCGCGCCCTTGTAGCGGGGCTGATTGAGCACGAAGTCCGGATTGAGCGGGCGCTTGGAGCAGTCCATGCCCGGCTCGCCCTTATCGAGGTAGCGCCACTCGTCAAAGCAGTTGGGGCCGTAACCGGTGCGGTAAATGGACTTTAAAAACTGCTTGGGGATGATCGCGTCGGTGTCGACGTTGCTGCGATCAAGCGGAGCGACAAGGCCGTTGAGAACGGTGAATTTTTCCATTTTTTCTGTTTCCTATTCGTGCCCGCTCAAAAGAGCTTGGAGATGTCCGTGAAGTGTCCTTCGACGGCCGCGGCGGCGGCCATCGCCGGGCTCACAAGGTGCGTGCGCCCGCCCTTGCCCTGGCGGCCTTCAAAGTTGCGGTTGGAGGTCGAGGCACAGCGATCGCCCGGATTGAGGCGGTCGGCGTTCATCGCCAGACACATCGAGCAGCCCGGTTCACGCCATTCAAAGCCCGCTTCGATGAGAATCTTGTCAAGGCCCTCCTTTTCGGCCTGGAGTTTGACGAGGCCCGAGCCGGGCACCACCATGGCCTGCACCACGTTGGGCGCGACCTTCTTGCCGAGCTTTTTGACCACGTAGGCGGCCGCGCGGATGTCCTCAAGGCGCGAATTCGTGCACGAGCCGATAAAGACATGATCGGGCTTGATGTCGGTGATCTTGGTGCCCGGGGTGAGGTCCATGTACTTGAGGGCGCGGCTCTGACCCTCGCGCTTGACGGGGTCCTTTTCCTGCTGCGGGTCGGGCACGACGCCGTCGATCGTCGTCACCATTTCGGGCGAGGTGCCCCAGGTGACCATCGGACGGATTTCTTCGGCCTTGAGTTCCACCACCGTGTCAAAGTGCGCGTCGGGATCCGAGACGAGCGTCTTCCAGTAGGCCACGGCCTTGTCCCAGTTTTCGCCCGTAGGCGCCAGGGGACGGCCGCGCATGTACTCGATCGTCTTTTCATCAACGGCCACCAGGCCCGAGCGTGCGCCCGCCTCGATGGCCATGTTGCAAAGCGTCATGCGGCCTTCCATGGAAAGGTCGCGAATCGCCGAGCCCGCAAACTCAATCGTGCAGCCCGTGCCGCCCGCCGTGCCGATGCGGCCGATCACCGCCAGGGCGATGTCCTTGCCCGTGAGAGCCTCGGCGAGCTTGCCCTCGACGCGAACGAGCATGTTCTTGTTCTTTTTGGTGATGAGGGTTTGCGTGGCCAAAACGTGTTCGACTTCGGAGGTGCCGATGCCGAAGGCCAGCGCCGCACAGGCGCCGTGCGTGGAGGTGTGGCTGTCGCCGCACACCACGGTCATGCCCGGGAGCGTGGCGCCCTCTTCGGGACCCATGACGTGAATGACGCCCTGGCCCTTGTCCATGAAGGGGAAGTAGGCGGCCGGTCGGATCGTCTTCATGTTCTGATCGAGCGTCTTGACCTGCAACAGGGCGATGGGATCCGTGATGCCGTCCAAGCCCTTTTCCCAACCCGTGGTCGGTGTGTTGTGGTCGGCCGTGGCGACGACGGAGGACTCGCGCCAGGGCTTGCGCTTGGCAAGCCGCAGTCCTTCAAACGCCTGCGGGCTCGTGACTTCATGCATGAGGTGACGGTCGATGTAGATGGTGGCGGTGCCGTCTCCTTCGGCGGTCACCACGTGTTCATCCCAAAGCTTGTCGTAAAGAGTCTTTGACATGGAATAGATCCGAGGTTTTGTTTTGTGTTTTGAGGGGACTTCGAGCCCGCCGCAAAGGGGCTCGAAGGCGATTTTTGTAGTATGCCACGCACTCCAAAAACAGACATAGGCAGTTCTGCTCAATTGCGCCCCGTGCGTGTGGGTAATTTCATTGAAGTTAAAGAAGACCCGAGCTCGACGCTTGAAAATCGAACTCGGGGGAAAATCGGCGGCGGCGATCGGCCGCCTCCGTGGGTGGTTTTGATTTTTGTGGGGGCCAATCAGCTTCCACCATCCCATGCCGACGATGAACGCAATCGAAGGATTTGGACGAATTCGGCCACAACTACGGGCGGCGCATCCGCGACATCAACTTTGTGACGGCCGACCGACGCGTGGCCGAGGCGATCAACTGCCCGGTGGGCACGCGGTTTCTGCGGTTCATCAATCTGAGAACGGGCGAAGACGCCGCCGACGACGCCGTCGTGTGCACCAAGGTCTTCATCAACCCGGCCTACGGCGATATTCTCACGCGGGCGCACGCGCAGCCCGAAACGCTCATCGTCACCTTGATCGAAGAGCTTTTCCACAAAAGCTACGTATCGATCAAACAGTCCATCCGGGCCGTGGCCCTGCCCGAGAACGTAGCCAAGCTGCTCGGCGCCGTGCCCGGAGAGCCGGCGCTGCGCATCCTGCGCCATTACCTCGACGCCAAGGGAGAGGCGCTGGAAATTTCGGTTACCTACCACCCCGGGCGGCGCTACGCCTTCAACATGACGCTCGGGCGCCATCCGATCGCCGCCAAAGGGTAAGGACGCTGCGGCGGCGTGCCGCACGACAAGAAGTAACGATTTTTTGTTAGCCTGTCCGGCCCGACAAAGATACAATGGGGTTTTTGTGGGGGTTTTTGCCCCGCAATTTCCTTATTCGAGAAAAAGAAACCCTCTTATGAAATTTCTTCTTGTCGACGACCACGACCTGATTCTCAAGGCTCTCGCGCTTCTGCTCAAAGCCAAATTCACGGGCTCTGAGGTGCTGACGGGAAGTACGGCCGAGGACGTGCGCCGCCTTGTGCATGAACACGGCGAAGACGCCGATCTACTGATCCTTGATCTGAATCTGCCGGGCGTCACCACCCCCACGAGCCTGCTCGAGGAGCTGGTGAGCAACAACCCGGCCCTCAAGATCCTGGTGCTCTCGGGCGTTGTGGATCAGATGAGCATTCTGCGGGTGCTGCAGCTCGGCGCCGCCGGCTTCGTGCCCAAGTCCATCGACACCGACATGCTCACCGACGCCATCTCCTTTGTGCTCAAGGGCGGCGTGTACATTCCGGCCAAGCTGATCGGCGATGCGCCCCGCGAAGGCATCTTCATCCACTCGTCCCTCGATCTGCCCTCCAAGCCGCGCGTGCGTCTGACGCAGCGCCAGCAGGACGTGCTGCAGACCCTGGCCCGCGGCCTACCCGTCAAGCGCATCTGCCGCGAGCTGCAGCTCTCCGAGGGTACCGTCAAAACGCACATCACGGCGATTTACCGCGCCTTCGGGGCGAGCAACCGCACCGAAGCGCTCATCGCCGCGCGCAAGGCGGGCTACGACATCATGATCTGAGTCGCACCCTCCCCCAACCCCTTTAATCGGCCTCCTTATCGGAGGCCTTTCTGTTTTCGGCCACCGCGCGGCGCAGGGCCGAGGCGAGGGCCTCGGCGCCGGCCGGCTTTTGCAAAATCACGGGCATGGCCTGCCCTTCGTTGTCCGGATTCAGAACGAGAGCCCGGTAGGCGCGGCCGATCACGTCTTCGCTCACGGCCGTCAGCAGCACGCACGGGAAGTTTTTCTGCGCGCCGATGCGCACGGCAAAGATCGCCTCCAAGCCCGTCATCACCCCGTCGCCGAGGTTGTAGTCCGACAAAAGGGCCGCCAGATTGCCGTCCTGCGCTTCGGTGACCATGCGGCTGATGAAGGCCTGCGAGGGCTCGCGCGAGGCCACGACCGTGGCGCCCCAGCTGCGGATGATGGCGCTCACGGCATTGCGCACGATGTCGTTGTCTTCCAAAATGCCCACCACCCCGCGCATGTCCAAGTCGGTGATCAGGGGCAGCCCGTCGCCGGCGTGGGTCGTGCCGCTTGCCTTGACGCTGGAAAACTCGAGCCTAAACACCGAGCCGCGGCCCAGCCGGCTGCCCACGGTGATGGGGATCCCGAGGCGCTTGGCCAGGCCGCTGACGATCGACAGACCCAGCCCGTAGCCCGTTTCGGAGTGTTTGCCGGCCTCGCCTCGGTAGAACGCCTCAAAGATGCGCTCGCGATCGGTGCGGCTGATGCCCGGCCCCTGGTCGTAGACGCCGATGGTGATGCGCCCGCCCTTCAAACGACGAGCAGCCAGCACGATGCGCGATCCCTTCTTGTCGCTGTAGCGGATGGCGTTGGTGATGAGGTTGGTGAGGATGCGCTTGACGAACATCGGGTCGGTGTGAATCGTCAGCGGCAGCGGCCGCGTCTGAAAGAGCACGCCCTTGGCGGCGGCCACGGGGGCAAATTCACTGGCCAGATCGTCAAAGAGGTCCGTGACGGCCACGTCTTCGGTTTTGACGTCGAGATGCCCGGTTTCGATGCGGCTCACTTCCAGCAGCTGCTCGACGAGCGTGGAGATGTTCTGCGCGGTGGCCGCCAGCTGCCCGATCACTTCCTTGGTCTCGGGCGTGGACTGCATCTGCAGAATCTGCAGGTAGATGCCCAGGGCCTGCAGGGGCTGGCGCAGATCGTGATTGGCGCCCGCAAAGAATTTGGCGCGGCGTTCGCTCGCGACCGTCACGGCCCGCCGCTCGCTCTCGGCCCGGGCCTTTTCACTTTTAAGACGCGCCACCAGCCGGTCGTTTTGTGCGTCACGCGTCACGGCCATCACCACCACGTCGCTCAGACGCCGGCCGCTGTAAAGCACAAAGCACACGAGCACGATCACCATGAGCGTCAGAACCGTGCGGCCGATTTCAAAGGCGCTCGATAAGGCCAGCGTCATGGGCCCCAAGGAAAGGAGCATCACCGCAAAAAGGCTCGGATTCCAGCCCGAATAGGCCGGCCAAGAGGCAAAAACCACCGCGACCATCACGGCCACGAGCACCACGATGTCCATCGTGTCCTGCGTGATCAAAAAGGTCACCCCGGCAAAGCCCCAGACGACGCCCGTGGCGATCGACTGAATCATCCATTGGCGCAGCCACTCGCGGATGTTGGCCTCGCGCTTGGGGTCGGCCAAAAAGCGCCGGCGCAGCCGCAGCCAGGACCAAAGGGTCCCCCCCAAAACCACCAGCCAGCAGACCATGAGCACGTGATTGACCAGGGGCCAGAAGCGCGCCAGAAGCGCCACCGCGCCGATGATCTGCCCGATCAGGGCCACGGGCAGCAGGCGCAGCGAGACATGAATCTGCTCGGAAAGAATGCGGGCGGTGGGCCGTTGCCCCGTTCCGCCCTCCGTCAGCAGCCGTTTGATTGATTGCAGCCAGTTCACGATTGGTTTTGTCCTTTCTCAAACCCACCACAGCGGCGCATTGGCCTGCTCGGCTCCGGGATGTTCGGTCGGTGAGGGGCACTCAAAGGCGCTGAGCGTCAGCATCCCCTCGCGCACGTCGGCTCGCGCCTCAACCCCAAAGGGCAGGCACATGGTGCCCGCGATGTGCCCGAAGGGCAGGCCCGAAACGACCGGCACGCCGCATTCGCTCAGGGCGTCCGAGAGGGTATAGCGCGCCGCGCCCTCGCCCGCGTTTTTGTCGGCCCCGGTAAAGTCGCCCGCCAACACGAGTCGCTGACGATCGAGGATCCCGGAAAGCTTGAGTTGCGAGATCATGCGCGAGAGGCGCCAGGCCGGTTCATTGATGTCCTCGAGGTACAGAATGCCGCCCTCGATCTTAGGGAAATACGGTGTGCCGATGAGGCTCGTCAACACCGAGAGGTTTCCGCCCCACAGCACGCCCTCGACCCGCATCGAGGGGCCGGCGACTGGCAGTGTTTCCTCAAAGCGCACGCAGGCCATCGCGCGGGTGAAGTAGCTGGTGCACGCTTCGTTTTCGCGGGCAAAGGCGGCGGCCACGGGGCCCTGCCAGCTTTCCTTGCCGCAGCGCGCCAACAGGGCGAGATTGATGGCCGTCAGGTCCGACAGCCCCATGAAGACGGCGTGCGAGTCCCCCACCCGCTCCCAGTCGATGAGATCGAGCGTGCGCGCGGCGCCGCTGCCGCCGCGAAGGGCCATCACCAGGTCGGCCGTGGGCGCGCACATGGCCTCTTCAAAGCCGCGGGCGCGCTCGATATCGGTGCCGGCAAAGCTTCTGTCAAGGCATCGCACGTTGGCCGCCTCCTTGACGCGCCATCCCAGGGCCGTGAGGTGGGAGACGGCTGCTTCGAGCCGCGCGTGGTTGATCTCGGGCTTGCCCGGCTCGGTGACGAGCGCGCGCGAGGGCGCGCAGATCCAAAGCTCGGGCGCAATTACCGTCTCGGGGGTGTCGTGAAGGGGTTCGGTCATGGAAAACTGTCAGTCTTGGGGTTGGCCGGCCGCGGCGGCCTTGCGCTTACCCTTGAAAAAGTCCTTGAGCAGACGCTCGCATTCGGCGCGCCGTACGCCCGGCGTCATCGCGGGGCGGTGATTGAGGTGCGCCTTGGCGGCCACGTCAAGCGCCCCGCGCATGCCGCCGCTTTCCGGGTCGTCCGCCCCCCAGACCACACGGGCGATGCGCGCCATGCTGCAGGCGGCCGCACACATCGGGCAGGGCTCGAGCGTGACGTAAAGCACGGCCCCGGTGAGGCGTTCGTTCCCCAAAAGGGCCGCCGCCTTGCGGATGACCAAAATTTCGGCGTGGGCGGTCGGGTCGTGCCGCATCACCACTTCGTTGCCGCAGGAAGCGACCACATTGCCGTCGAGGGCAATGACGGCCCCGACGGGCACTTCGTCGTTGTCGCGGGCGCTTTGGGCCATGCGAAGCGCCTCGAGCATCAGGCGCCGGTCAAGCTCTTCGTCGATGGGCTCGGGCTTGACGGAATTGACCTCACGGTTTTTGGCCTGCAGCTGGGCGCGCACACGATGGCGTCGGCGCACGCGCTCGCTCTCGAGCTGCTCCCAGAGGCGCTGCACCGCGGCCGTGTCGGGAAAGTCGCGGCTTTCGGGGGTGCAAAAGTGCACCCGTCCGTCTTGGACCACCACCAGGCCGCAGGCGCGCAGGTGCTCGAAGATTTCGTCCGCGTCCGTCACGAGCCAGGCGGCGTGCCGCGCATGAAAGTCCTCCAGGCGCCGGGTAAAGGCCGCTTCGGAAAGCTCGCGCTCGCGCCCGGCTTGCGAGACAAAAAAGAGCGCCGTGCGAAAGAACGTTTCCAGATCCACGGGGTTGCGCGCCAGGCCCGACAGGGAAATGCCGTTGCGCAGCGTCAGGCGGTTGTATTGCGCCGCATCGCGCACGGTCAGACACACCGCCTCGTTCCGGTTTTGTGCTTGCTCAGTCACGGCCTCTCCTCGTCAACGGCGCCCGCCCGGCCCCTTAGGAGGCCAGCAGCAGAATCTTTTCGACGTCGTGGGCCGTCAGAGGCTTGAAGTGCCCCAGAGGGACCTTGCCCGCGGCGGCCTGCGCGATGTCCTTGACGGGCACCGGCTTGTCGGTGAGATCCGACAGGCGCGTGGGCAGATTCATGACCATCAGGAACGAGGTGAGCTTGGCCACCGCCAGTTTCACGGTCTCCTGCGGGTCGGCACCCTCTTCAACCTTGACGCCCAGGACATTGCGCGCAAAGCGCAGCACGCGGTCCGGATTGGCGCTCCAGACGTAACTGAGCCAGGCCCGCGTGATGACCGCGAGCCCCGCGCCGTGCGTGATGCTCGCGTCCCACCCCGAAAGAGCGTGCTCGATGCCGTGGCAGGCCCAGTCTTCCTCATAGCCCAGCCCGAAGTACCCGTTGTGCGCAAAACTGCCCGCCAGGCCGATCTGAGCCCAGGCGTCGTAGTTCTGCGCATTTTGCATGAGCTTGGGCCCTTCGAGCATGATCACGCGCAGCGCCGCTTCGGCCTGCTGGCTCGTGTATTCGATGCCTTCGGTATTGGTGAAGTAGCGCTCCATGATGTGGCTCATCATGTCAAAGACCCCCGCGGAAATTTGTTTGGCCGGCAGCGTATAGAAGATCTCGGGGTTGATGGCCGAAACCTTCGGGCGCACGTATTCGTTGCCGCAGCCCGTCTTGACGTTGCCGTTGGTGATCACCATGCGGATGGACTGTTCGCTGCCCGCGGCCGGAATCGTGAGCACCGTGGCCACGGGCAGTGCCGCCTGCGGGACGGCCTTGCCGCAGAAAAAGTCCCAGACGTCGCCCGCGTAGACGGCGCCGGCGGCCGCGGCCTTGGCCGTGTCGATGACGCTGCCGCCGCCCACGGCCAGCACCGCGTCAATCTTTTCGGTCTTGATAAGCTCGATGAGCTCGCGCACGAGCTCAATCGTCGGATTGGGCTGCACGCCGCCCTTGGCCAGGACCGTCATGCCCTCTTTTTCAAAACTTTCCGTCACGCGCGCGACCAGCCCCGAGCGCACCGCGCTGCCCGAGCCGTAGACGAGCAGCACGCGGCCGGTATCGCCCGCAAAGGGACGGAAAGCGGCGGCCACCTTGGTTTCGGCACCGCGGCCAAAGATCAGACGCGTCGGGTTGTAGTAGGAAAAATCAAGCATCGTTCTTGTCCGTTAGGTTGTTTTGTGCGTGCGCCAGTTGCCGCGCACGCTCCACTTTAAGGAGAAAGAGAGTCAGAAGCCCGGCCACAAAGAATACGCCCGTGACGACGATCGCCAGACGCTGATTGTTGCCGGTCATCCAGGTGACCGACCCGTAGGTGATCGGGCCGATGACGGCCGACAGCCACAGGGCCATGTTCCAAATGCCGTAAAAGCGCGCCAGTTTCTTTTCGGGTGCCATGACGGCCACCAGGGCGCGGCCGGCCGACTGGCTCGAGCCCATGGCAAGACCGGCGAGGTTGGCCGCAATCCAAAAAACTGTCCGGGTCTGCGCAAAGGCGGCCACGGCCACCATCGCGATCCACAGAAGCAATGTGAGCGCCAGCGCGGCCTTGTGCCCGAGCGCATCCTGCACGTACCCAAAGCCAAAGGCGCCCAGGGCGGCGGTGATGTTGACCAAGAGCACCATGATGAGCGTGTCGGTGAGCGTAAAGCCCATCACCGAAGAGGCGTACACGGCCGCCAGCGTGATGACCGTGGCCACACCGCTCTGGTAGAAAAACCCGCAGATCACGAGGTACCGAAAGTCCCGGAACGCCATCAGCGTTTCAAAGGTCTTGCCGCGGTCGGGGTCGGCCTTGCTGTGGGCCTTGAGCTGGTCCCAACCGTGTACCTGCGGCACGGCGCGCTCTTTGAGCCAGACGAAAACCGGCAGGCTCACAAGCAAAAACACGGCGGCCGTGATGAGGTTGGAGGCGGCCACGAGGCCATCCATGGACACCCCGCGCGCCTGGCCCGTGAGGACCACCGCCAGGCACAGCGCCAGGGTCACGAGGCCCCCCACGTATCCCAGCGACCACCCCCAGCCCGAGACCTTGCCCACGGCTTCGGGGCGGGCGATTTCCGGCAGGAACGCCGAGTTGAGCGACTCGCCCACGTTAAAGCCGATGTAGCTCACAATGAGCATGGAGACCGACAGCACGTAGCTGCCCGGGCCCGACAGAGCCAACAGGGCCGTGGCAACGACACACAGAAGCGTGGCGGTCGCCAGCCACTGCTTTTTGGTGGCCGTCAGGTCCGCGGCCCGCGCCACGGCGGGCATGAGCAGCATCGAGACGGCGTTGGCCGCGCCCACGGCGCAGCTCCAGACAAAAGTGGCCCAGGAGGCGTTGCCGCAGACCGTGCTCACAAAGTAGGCGTTGAAGACGGCCGTCAGCACCACGGTGCTGTAGCCCGAATTGGCCGCGTCAAAAAGCGCCCAGGCAAAGGCTTCCCGGGGAGCGACACCGTCTTTGAGAGCACTGCGTTCGAAGAGAGCCATGATTGCCGCGCGCCGTCAGTCCGAAAAGGGGCAGCCCGTCAAGAGGCACGACCAGTAGTTGACGAACGAAATCACCGCGTCGCTCTGTTCGAGCTCGGCGAGGTTCGGATTGGCGCCCGCGCCGAGGTTTTCGAGCATCATGTAGGCGTTGTTCAGAAAAAGGCGCGCGCCCACTTCGATCATCGTGTAGTCGTCCGACGGCAACTGCCCCCCGAGAGCCGCGCGCACCTTCTCGCCCATGCCCTCGCGCAGGTACTGCGCCAGGCCCGTCGGGTTCCAGCCCTCGGCGGTGGCAAAGTGCGGGTTGCGGCCCGCAAAGGTGTCGGTGAGCCACTCGACGAGCTTGAGGTCGGCCGCGACCAGATCCTCGTGCGTGAGTTTTCCGTCCGCGGCTTCCTGCGCGCGCCGGGCCGTGTTCTTGACGGCCTGCAGCAAAATGCGCTCGATCACGTCGATTGAGGCCAGGCTCGGCAGTCCTTCGGCCTTGGAGGAAAAATCGTGGCAGCTGCCGCAGCGGCCGGTCCCGCACTGACTCATCGGTGTGTCTCCAGGGTGTTGTCGTCGTTGTTGTTTGTATTGTCGTCTTCTTGGGCAAAGTCGGGCAGCGGCGTCTCATCGCCGCTCAAAATGAGCGACCAGTGCGCGCACAGCGCCAGAATGCGGCTGCCGATGGCCCTCGCCCTCTCGGCACTGGTTTCTTCCTGCAGCTGCTCAACGAAGAGCCGGTGCAGCTCGACGGCCATTTTGCTCACCGCCAGGGCCACGAGGTAATCGTCGTCGTCAAAGGCAAAGCACTTCTTTTCTTCGTCGGTGAGCTCATCGGTCAGATTGCTTCTGAGCCATCCGTTGAAGCGCTCGCCGCTCCAGCCCTCGTCTTTGCCGTAGCCCTGCAGGATGTCCGGATAGCGCCCCTGAAAGAGGCCCGTGACTTCTCTGAGGAAGGCCGCCAGATTGGGGTTGGGCCTGTCGGCTTCAAACCCGGCCATCTGATGCTCGGCGTAGGACTGCGTCAGCAGGTTCAAGAGCAAAAAGACGCTGACGCGGTCGCGTCGAAAGCCTTCGCCCTCGGTGAGTTCAAAGCCCAGATGTTCGGCCGCCTGCGCGCGGCCCGTGTCGTTTTCCTCGGTCATGATGCGCCGTCTCTTGCGTGCTTTTACCGTCGGCTAGGGCTTGGGCAGCGGCGCGGCGGCGGGCCTCACCCCTGCCGTGTTGGCGCTTTTGACCATGCTCATGGCCGAGGTGACGAGAGTGGCCATGTCGCCCAAGTTGGCGGGCACCACGAGGGTGTTGCCCTGCTTGGCAAGGTTGGCAAACGCTTCGACGTACTTTTCGGCCACCTGCAGGTTGACGGCGTTCATGCCGCCGGGCTCATTGGTGGCCTGCGCGACCATGCGCAGCGCCTCGGCCGTGGCCTGAGCGATCGCAAGCGTGGCGGCCGCCTGGCCCTGGGCCTTGTTGATTTCGGCCTGCTTTTCGCCTTCGGACTGCGCAATCGCCGCTTCCTTGGCGCCGGTCGCGAGGTTAATCTGCTCGAGCTTGCGGCCCTCGGAGGCGGCCACGACGGCGCGCTTTTCGCGCTCGGCCGTGATTTGCTGCTGCATGGCCTGCAAAATCACCGCGGGCGGGGTCAGGTCCTTGATTTCATAGCGCAGCACCTTCACGCCCCAATTGAGGGCCGCCTCGTCGATGGCCGAGACCACGGACTTGTTGATGAGGTCGCGCTCTTCAAAGGTCTTGTCGAGCTCCATGCGGCCGACGACGCTTCGAAGCGTTGTTTGCGCCAGCTGCGTGATGGCGATGATGTAGTTGCTCGTGCCGTAACTGGCGCGCTGCGGGTCGGTCACCTGGAAAAAGAGCACGCCGTCGACGGTCAGCTGCGTGTTGTCCTTTGTGATGCAAACCTGGCTCGGGGTATCGAGCGGCACTTCCTTGAGGCTGTGCTTATACGCGACGCGGTCGATGAAGGGAATGATGATGTTAAGGCCGGGCGTTAAAACCGCATGAAACTTTCCGAGTCGCTCCACCACCCAGGCGCTTTGCTGCGGCACCACCTTGATGCACTGCGTCACGAAGACGACGGCAAGCACCACCAAAAAGATCGAGAAAATCAGAAATCCGGACATAGCTTCAAGGCCCTTTGCGGTTGGAGGGAAAAATCAGGAAATTGGGGCGATCACAAGGCGCGCGCCGTTGACTTCAACGATGCGCCAAAGGCCCGGTGTCAACGCGGCGCCGGGGATCGCTTGAGCCGTCCAAGAGGCGCCGCGGTACATCACCTGCGCGGTGCCCTCGGCGCTCCACTTGGTCACGATCACCGTTTGGCCCACGTCGGGGTGCTGCACCTGTTCGCTGATGCTCTCGTCCTTGACGCGCACCTTGCGCACGATCAGGCCCCCGACGATGGCGGCCACGGCAAAAAGCGTGAGCTGCCAGCCCAGCGTCAGATCGGCCCAGGCGCCCACGGCGGCCGCGCCGCAGGCCAGACCCATCACGATGAGGTAAAAGGTGCCCAAAAACACGTCGGCGGCCGCCAGCACAATGCCGGCGGCAATCCACCAAACAACCGGGGAAATGTCCATCCCTTAACCTCCCTAAAGACCCATGGGTCAGTGTGCGGCCTGCGCCTTGCCGCTGCCGTCGGCTTCGGCGTCCTCGTCGCTTTCGTCGTCTTTTTTATAGTAATTAATAATCGAGCCTTTGATCACCTGTGCGACGCTGTCCGAATCAAGAAAGACGTTTTTGAGGCCCTCTTTTTTCAGGTGCTCGGCTTCCTCCGTCGAGCCCGCCCGCACCATCACGTTGATGTCGGGGTTGAGCTGCTTGGCCATCTCGACGATCTTAAGGGTCTTGACGGGGTCGACGGCCATCACCATGAGCTGCGCGGCCGTGACGATGTGGCCCTGCACAAGCACCATCGGGTCGGAGGCTTCGCCGCAGATCACGGCGCGGTTCTGATCGCGCAACTCCTGCGCAAAGGCCTTGTCCTCACTGATGCACACGAAGGGCACGTCGTCCTTGGCCAAGCCCTCTGCCACCGCACGCGTCACCGAGTCGCTGCCCACGAGAATCGTCTGGCCCATCAAGAGGTGCCGCGAGGTTTCCTTGGGCAGCACCGAATAGGGATCGGTGAGCATCGCGGCGGCACGGGCCCAGGCAAACCAGCGCACGGCAAAGCGGCGTGCGTAGGGAAGCAGGGCAAACATCACCGGGTTGAGAGCAATCGAGAGAATGGCCGAGGCGACCACCAGCGAGAGCATCTTCTGGTCGGTCATGCCCAGGGCGATGCCCTGCGCGGCCAGAATGAACGAGAATTCCCCGATCTGCGCCAGCGCCGCGCCGACGTTCAGACTCGTGTGCAGCGGAAAGCGCAGAAAGTGCACGAGCGTAAAGGCCGTCAGGGACTTACCGAGCATGATAATGGCCAGCATCGCCAGCACCGCCCAGGGCTCCTCGACGATCACGTGCCAGTCGAGCATCATGCCCACGCCCACAAAGAACAGCACCGAGAAGGCGTCCTGCAGGGGCAGCGAGGCGGTCGCGGCGCGGTGCGCGTAGCGGCTCTCACGCATCACCATACCGGCAAAGAAGGCCCCCAGAGCGAAACTGACGTGAAAAACCACCGCCGCGCCGTAGGCAATGCCGATCGAGGCCGTCAGAATCGACAGGGTAAAGAGCTCGCGCGAGCCCGTCTTGGCGATTTGCCACAGGGCCCACGGAATGAGCTTGCGGCCGATCACGAGCATGATCGCCACAAAGAGCACGACGTTCAGAACCGTCGTACCCACGACGTAGGCGATGCCGCCCGCGCTCATGGGCTCGGCAGGCGAGCCGTCGGGCGTGACACCGAGAATCTGCGCCACGGGGGGCAGCAACACCAGGATGATGACGGTGGCGATGTCCTCAACGACGAGCCAGCCCACGGAGATCTGGCCGTCGACGGTATTGAGGTGCCCGTGCATTTCCAGGGCTTTGAGCAGCACCACGGTTGAGGCGCAGGACAGGCACAAGCCAAAGAGAAGCGAGGCGGCCGCGCTCCACTCCCAGACGTAGAGCGCAAACACAAACCCCAGGGCCGTGGCGATCGACATCTGCAGCACGGCGCCGGGCACGGCGATGCCCTTGACCTTCAAAAGATCGGCCACCGAGAAATGCAGCCCCACCCCGAACATCAGCAGGATCACGCCCACTTCGGAGAGCTGCATGGCGATTCCCATGTCGGCCGAGGGCCCGGGCGTGTGCCCGCCGCACAAAATGCCGGCACACAAATACCCGACCAGGGCCGGGAACTTGAGTTTTTCGGCGATGTAACCGAAGGCCAGCGCCAGGACAAAGCCCAGGGCCAGGGTGAAAAGAAGCGGCAGCGAGTGATCCATCGGGTGTGCTTTTTTGTCGTGGGGGTCTGATCGGGCGCGGGCCTGACCTCGGGCAAGGCAACAGAGGGCGCACGAGTGCTTTTCGCCTTGCCGAACAAGCGACAAGGGATCGCGTGCGGGCCCGTCCCAATGCCCGAAGTGTATTGACCTAAGTTTAAACACCGATTAGCTTTTGATCGGTATTTTTCGGGGGTTTTCCGCGTTTTTTTACACCAAAGGCAGGGCGAACGCACGGCGGTCATGAAAGATGGCCGCCGTAGACCATCTCCAGGCA
>ERZ1026848.723-NODE-723-length-18124-cov-21.292656_pt1 | contig 18124 bp, 16 predicted proteins | sample MGYA00380154_ERZ1026848 | MGnify/ENA primary metagenome ERZ1026848 (study PRJEB33269, sample SAMEA4719790) | human gut metagenome | biome: human-associated habitat; feature: organic feature; material: feces | place: Cameroon | collected 2013-10 ...
CGTTTCTCACCGCGCTCACGCTTATCGGTTCGTTGCCTAGTTTTTAAAGAACTTTCGTTGCCGCTTTGTTTGCGGTGACAAGGTTGCGAATTTTATAAGAAATCGTTTTGCCTTGTCAAGAGCGAATTTGAAATCGTTTGCATTTCGTTTTCACTCTTCTTTGAAGGGATTAAAAAAGAGTCGCATTGAATCGACTCTTTGTTTGCTTCCCGTCAAACGAGGTTGCGTATTTTGAACATCCTTTTCGCGCTTGTCAAGCGGTTCGAGGCGCTTTTTTGCGCCTCCGGCGCCATTCCTTTTCCCGATCTTTGATTTCACAGGAAAAGTTTTTTTCGAAGCGCTTCAGTCAGACCGCGGGTGCCCGCTCCGTCATCTTCGGGGCCCCCTTGCAGCCTCAGTTTTCCGGCTCGGCCATGAGGGAATAGTCCCACTCGAAATGGTTGGGCACGGCGTAGAGCAGATCGGCAAAGCCGTCCGAGACTTCGCGCGTGATTTCGCTGTCTTCGAGCCAGGCCATCGCCTCGGCGATGAGTTTGATCGCCTCCCATCGGCTCCAGGCAATGCCAAAGCCGCTTGCCTTGACCATGTCTTCAATGGGGTCGTATTCGGTCAGATGCGGCTCGCTCGGCTCGAATTGATCGCCGTCGGGCACCAGGCTCAGGAAATCCTTTTCGGTTAAAGCTCGGCCACAAAGCCCAGAAGGTTGATGAGGATAAAGCGGATTTCTTCGTCGTCGTGCATGGTTTTTCTCCAGCCGGGCTTGGGGTTGGATTCGGACTATTGGGGGTACCCCATCAGCAGGTCATCCCATTCGGAATGTTCGGCCAGCTCGACGGTGAGGTCACTGAAGTTGGTGAGCGTTACCTGCGTGATGCGCTCGGGCTTGAGCGAGTCGATTTTGCTCGCCGATTCGTCGCAGCGCCTGCGCTCTGTCGGCGCCAAAAATGCAGCCGTGGGCCTCGACGAGAGTGCGCAGGCGCTCGATCTCACTGCAATCGTGCCGCGAACTCGGGGACGAGCCCTTGGTTACGTGGTACTGCGCGCAGAACTCGGCCTCATCGAACATTTCCACAAAGCCGCAGGAAAAATCAATGTCAAGGAATTTCGAACCGGACATGACGGAACCGAGCTCGAGGGCTTAACAATTCAATGCCGTTGAGTATATGTCATGTCCAATGGGGGACGGACACGGCCGCTGATGGGGAGCCATCGTCCCTGCCCCACCCGCTCCCGAGCGAGCGCCGGCGCCCGGCCGTCGATCGGTCAGGTGCTGCCCGCTTGCCCCGGATCAATGGCCGAGGTATTCCTTCTGCCAGGCGGCAACCTGAGCGTCCTTGGTGCGCAGATTGGGATTGGGGCACTTCCAGACGAACATGCGCACGTTGGTGGTGCCGGGCTTGCCCTTGGTGTAACCCACGTGGGTGGCACCGGGCACGCGCAGCGCCTTGGTGACGGCCACCTGAGTGTTGCGCTTGTACCCGTTGACCATCACGGCCGAGACCGAGCCGGCCTTATCGAGAAGCCGGCAGTTGTTGGCCTTGGCTTCCTACTCCGTGATGATGTTGATGCGATCGGCACCCTGCGGAATGCTGCCGCAGCCGGCCAGCGTGAGAACGGCCAGGGCGCAGTCGCCCGCCTGAAGTTTGCGATTCATTGGAATTCCCTTCGTTGGTATTTGTCGGATCCCCCACCCAAAAGCGGTTCGCAAATCCTGTCATCGCAAACGAAGCAAAAACGAGGCGGGCCCCGGCAGTTGTGTGCGCGTTAACCACGAGCCGGTACCGGGACAACACGCCGCCGAGCGGGACGATCCTTTCCGAGCAGCCGAGCGCCTGACTGCGTCGGACGGTGATCCCCCACCTCTGTCGATCGGCGGACGCGTCACGCTGGGCACGCCTGCAAAGATCGGACAGGCCGAGGCTGCGACCCCGTATCAGCGGCCGAAGCGGATGTTGGGAAAAGGACTGGGTTTAAAGACAACCTGAGCCTGCGCAATGCGGCGCACGAGCCGGCTTTGTTTGACCGCCGGCCACCAGGAAAAGAGCAGCCTGTCATAGGGATTCCACAAGGCGACCCACCCGAGCACAAGCATGCCCTCGGAAATCGTCGACGTGATCGTGGGATGATTCGGAAAGTCCGCCAGCCACCGAACGATCTGGCAACCGAGCATAAACACAAAGCCCCAGAAGCAGGCACTGAGCACGCTTCGCAAAGCCGCCCTCTCCTCGTCCCTTCGCTTAAGAATGCGCTCCTTGAGGTAAACATGCGTGAGGGTAGCCAAAACCGCCTCGTCTCCGCGCAAGACTTCCGTCGTCGGGTAGTAGATGACAAGCCGGATTGGGTCCTTTTTAGGGATGCCGGCCACCTGTTCCTCGACGTAGCTCACCAGGTCCGTGTTGAACTGCACGCTCGAGAGCGGCACCGGCACCACCGTTTCGACCGCGCCCGACAGGCTCGAGAGCACGACCTTGATTTCCCACACGCCGTCCTCAGCCTTAAAGGGCCGGTGCTGCACGAGGAACGATTCAAGCTGCGCCTTGGTCAGGCCCAGCCGCCGGTAAATGCGGGCCTCCTCGGGCAGAGCACGGATTTCCCGGGAAAGATCCTGAATTACGTCGTTGTTGTCGGCCATACGTTGCTCCAATGCGAGAGCTCATGATAGTTCATTGAGCCGCTCGGGGATGGTCGGCCACAACCGGTCAAGTCGGGATGCAAACGGCGCGCGCGTCAGCCTACAATGGGTGCATTCCGAATCACGGGGAGATCCACCATGTCGTTTCGCGAATGGATGGAGAGAAACAACGTCAGCATCAAATCCTCCAAAAAGTACTCCGCCGCCATCTACGGCGCGATCCCCCGTATGGGGCTCGGGCATGTGCCCGAAGGCGAAGGCATCGAAGCCTTTGAGGATTTCCTTTTAAGAGTCCGCGCCGACGAATCCTTCAGGATCATGAACGAGAAGGGCCACCGGATGTACAGCTCGGCCCTGCGGCATTTCGAAAACTATCTGCGTTCGTTGGAAAGGGATCTGCCGATCGCCCTGCAGGATTGCGAAGCCATTGAGCAAAACCCGAACATTTCGACCACGCAGCGGCAGGCGCTGATTCAGGCCCGCCTCGGCCAGGGACGGTATCGCGCAGGGCTCATCGAGCTCTGGCACGGCAATTGTTCCGTCACGGGCTACCCGGACACCCGCCTGTTGATCGCCAGCCACATCAAACCGTGGTACCGAGCCAATGACGAGGAGCGTCTCGATCCGCACAACGGTCTTTTGCTCACGCCCAACCTCGACAAGGTCTTTGACCAGGGTCTGATTTCCTTCAATCCCAATGATCGTGGCAGAATCCTCTTCTCGCCGCACATCGTACGTCCCGAAGCATTGGGCCTGAGTGACGATATGCGGATAAGCCACATGGACGAAGGAACGACCAAATATCTTCTTTGTCACCGCGAGACGGTATTCCTGAGCACCCTTTAGGCACGATGAGGGGCACTTGCGCCGCCGTACCCGTCGAACGACCTGTGAAAAAATACATGAACCAACCAGACCTTTTTGACGACTTGAACCTTATGCCTGCGATCCAATCGCGACCGTACCGATCCATCGATCTTTTTGCCGGGATCGGAGGGATCCGCATGGGCTTTGATCGGGCATTCGGCAAGGAGATTGAAACGGTTTTCGTGTCCGAATGGGACATCCCGGCCCAAAAGACCTATGCGGCCAACTTCGCCACGCCCGAAAAAATTTACGGCGACATCACCGCCGACGAGACCAAGGCGGCGATCCCGGACTTCGACATCTGCCTGGCGGGCTTTCCGTGCCAGGCCTTCTCGATGGCCGGCAAGCGCATGGGTTTTGAGGACGACTATAAGGGCCGATGCCGCGGCACCCTCTTTTTCGACGTGGCTCAGATCTGCGACAAACACAAGCCGCGCGTCATTTTCTGCGAAAACGTCAAAGGGCTGACCAACCACAAGGAAGGCCAGACCTTCAAGGTGATCATCGAAACGCTTCAGCAGCTCGGCTACACGGTGCACCACAAGGTTCTCAACTCCAAGGATTTCGGGGTGCCTCAGAACCGTGAGCGCATCTACATCGTCGCCTTCCGCAACGACGTCAAGGGCAAGGACGACTTCGAATTTCCCGAACCCACCGATTCGAGCAAGACCATCGCCGACATCATGGAAAAGAAACCGGTGTCGGCCCGCTACTATCTGTCGGACGTGTACCTCGACACGCTCAAGCGCCATCGCGCCAACCATGAGTCCAAAGGGCACGGCTTCGGCTACGAAATCCGCCCGATCAACGGCACGGCCAATGCCGTGGTGTGCGGCGGCATGGGGCGCGAACGCAACCTCATCATCGACAAGCGCCAGAAGGATCTGACGCCCGTCACCCGAATCAAGGGTGAAATCAACCGCGAGGGTATCCGCAAAATGACGCCGCGCGAGTGGGCCAGGCTGCAGGGCTTTCCGGACACCTTCAAACTGACCCTGGCCGACACCCAGCTATACAAGCAGTTCGGCAACTCGGTCACCGTCAACGTCATCGAGCAGATCGCCCTCAAGATTAAGAAGGTGCTCGAGGCATCGGCCAAGTGAGGCAACCGAAATGACCGCAGTGAGCTTTCCCGTCGTCGGCGGCCTGACAAAAAATGCCGGCGAACTCAGTGAAACCTACGCCGTCGTCTACATCCTGGGCAACGGCAGCCTTCCGGTCGTCAACGGCAAACTGGCCGCCATCGCCGGGCAGGAAATCAAGTTCCTGGGGATCCAACGCCTCGGCGACGACGACACTACGCTCACCTACAGGATTGAGTACGGCATCAACGGCGCCAAGGTCCGCGCCTTCGGAACGCAGGAACTTGAGGCTCGCGGTGAAATCGACTGCGCCGTGTTCAAAAGGGCCGCGCAGGAGCTCATCGAGCTGGTCGAGTCGAGAGCCAGCAAGAAGATTTCCATCGCCGAACCTCAGGTTGTTGAGGCGCTGCGTTTGCTCGGCACCAATCGGGTGAGCGCCAAGGCCTCCGACAAGAGCGACTTTTTTGCGACCGTTCAAAGCGGCGGCATCCAGCACACCCACGGCTTTTCGCTCAAAAGCCAGATTGCGGGCAGCTCCACCCTCATCAACGCCAGCAAGGAATCCACCTACTTTGAGTTTGAGGTGACCAAAGACGGTCGCGTGCCCTCTCAAGCGGAAATCGACAACCTGCTGCAGGAAACCGATCGCGGTTACGACTCCCTGATTCGCCTCATGAACGGCGGCTACGACTTCACGTTCTTCGGGGCGGCCGACGCCCTCACCTACAACCTGCGGCTCGTGGATACCTGCGGACCGGAAATCGTCGCCTCGCTGCTGCTCGAAGAGCTGCACCGACGTGCGGACGGCGAAAAATCGCCTCGTTCGTTGGCCGAACTGGTCGCGCGCCTGGCGCATCGCTCCCTCGCGGAAAAACATCGGCTCTTTTCGCTGTTCGGCAAAACCGAGGAGGAGATCCGCCAGTCTTTTGCCTACAAGGTCAAGGGGATCCTGTTGGCCTTCTCCGCCGGCGCGACGCCCGGCAAGCGCTGGGACGGCCAGGATACGGCCGAAGGCGGCATCATCGTGGTCAAAAAGGGCGGCGAGGTCGTCTGCCTGCAGCTTTCTACCCGAAACGCCATCGGCGAATACCTGTTGAATTCCTGCCGCTTTGAAAGCCCCTCCACCACCCGACACCACTGGGGGACGCCCTATTTTGAAAACGGCCGCTGCATCGTGCGCATGCAGCTGCAGGTGCGCTTTACCGCATAGGCTCGTCGGCCAAATCGGCCTTGCCGATCTCGCGTCGGACCTCGTCCGGATTGCGGATGAAGGCGTCCATTTCGGAGAGCAGCTTCATTGACCATCGCTTTTGACAGGCGCATTCCCAGACGATGAGAACGCGCCAGCCAAGCGCGATGAGGCTGTCGGAGACAATCCGATCGCGCTCGACGTTGCTTCTGAGCTTGTGCTCCCAGAATTCCCGTTTGCTCTCCGGCACGCTCGAGCGGGAGCAGCCAGCGTGCATGTGCCAAAAGCAACCGTGCACGAACACGACGACCTTGTGCTTGCTCAACACGATGTCCGGCTTGCCGATGAGTTTGGTCGAATTGATCCGGTAGCGGTACCCAGCCGAAAACAACAGCTTTCGAACGAAAATCTCGGGCTTGGTGTTCCTGCCTCCGACCGCGGCCATGATGGCCGACCGCTTGGCATCGTCAAACCGGTCCATTGCGTCACTTCACCTCTTCATCGTTCGGGAAGGTAACGGGCTCCGAGAATCGCACGACATAGGGCGACAGAGCCGAAATCTGGTCCGTCGTCAACGTTTTCCCATACCCCTTGAGCATCTCCCAGCACTCGGCCTTCTTGACCCATTCGCCCACGTCGTCCCAGCCTCTTTCCTCGTCGTTGAACGCCCGTCGTGCCAGCCGGGCGCATTCGTCGATCAAGGGAGCGAGACTTGGCGGTACGCTCTGTGTTTCGGCAAAGGACATGAAAGTCAGAGCCGCATCCTCGCCCCATTGGTGGCGAATCATGCGGGCCAGCAAGGCCAAGGCATAGGCGATCAGGTTGGCCTTGTAGGAGCGGCTTTCCTTGTACCATTGACTGTCGCGGATCAATTCATCGGTGAACCGGAACACCACCCCTTTGCCGAGGCAGTGCCTGACGAATTCCGGCGACACGAACCTCAGGTTCGGATCCTCCCGCTCAAGTTCGTCAATTCTCCTGGAAAACCGCAGGAAGCATTTTTGGGCACCAAGACTGACCACATTGGGCAGCTCCGCAAACGACAAAGCCCATTTGGCCAGATCGGTTTTGTCAAACTTGCACTTTCGCGGGTACCGATCCTCAAATTTGATCCCGCCGGGCAGTTTGGGACTTTTGAGCGACTCGACTCTGTAGGAGCCACGGCTGCGTTCGTAGTACCAGTAAAACGGAGTCGGTCGCTCCAGCGTCCTGAACATGCAGCTCGGGTGTTCGCTTGCCTTCTTAAAGGCGATCTGAAAGAGCGTATTGGCACCGAGGTCCGAATCCTGAACCTTGCTCTGGGAGTTGGCGTATTTGGAGATGTTTTTGACGAAGAGCAGACGTTTGTCGGCATCCATATCCCTGGGCATGACCGAGAGCTTCATCTGAACGTAGACGCCATCCAAGGACAGGTTCTTTTTCGTGGCCGCGTAGTGCAGCGTGGCCGTCGTCTGGCCGCCGTTGACGATTTGAAAATCCACCGCGCCCTTGAGCACCTCCATGCCCGAGACGTTGTCCTTTCGAATCGATTCGGCCACGACGCAGATGCCGTTGTTGTAGGCGAAAAACTTATCGCGCTCCTTCTCGATCGTCTCGAGCATGCCCTTGTTCACCTTGTTTGTCGAGGACAGGAAGGCTCGAACATTGCCGGACAAAACGCGCTGGCCAAAGACGTCATAGATTTTGACCAATGCGGAGGCCGCAATGCGCCCGACGTAGGCGCTGTAGCCGACCGTTTCGTCTACGGTTTGGAGAATGGGTACGGGCTCACCGGGAGAAAGCTGGTCAAAATCGATCGACGGCGTGGCGTCGGCCTTGGACAGCTCGTAGAGTGTGAGGTAATCGATCAGCTCGGCGGACCAACCGATGCCGTGCGTTTGTCCTCCGACGGGTTTGGCGGATTTGCGCATCGCGTTGCGCCCCATGGTCACGACCACAAGTTCCAGACGCAGGACGGCGTCCTGTTGGCAACTGTTCCGGATGGAATAGGCGCAGGCCCCCTCTTGCGTGTCCGTCTCGACGAACCGCCGCAGCAATTCGCCGGACCACGACAATTCAAAGAAGCCGAGCAACTTGTCCGCGAGAGCCTCAAAATCGGTTTTGAGCAGATCGGCCGGTTCAGGGGAGCATTCTCCGTCATCGAGCAGAATAAGGCTCAATACGCCGTTTTCCTCATCGAACGAATAACCGTCGATGGCAATCGTTCGGCCCGCGCAGTATTTGTCGGCCAGGCACACGTCCGAAATTTCCTCGTAACGGCCGGCATCGCAAAGGATCTCCTTGACCGTCTCAAACAGGACCTCGTGAGGAACACCGACACGTGTCTCCTCAATCAGCTTGCGTCGAAATTCGCTCGCCGATCCCGCGTCCTGGTAAGCGGCATCGGATGGCGTTGACTGTCTGCGGGCATTGTTCGCGGGAACCAACGTTTTGATCGGAGGGGCTTTCGGCGGGTCGACGGGCATGCAGTCGTCGCCTTTGAGCGGGGCCTCGTATCCGCAGGACGGACACATTCCTCCGGGAGCATGTCCTGTGCCGACCGAGGGGATCTCCTTGATGAGGGCGCCCCGAGGACGATAAGGCTCGGTATTGCGGCCTTCTTGAGTCTGCCGCAACCATTTCAACAACTCTTGGGCATGATCGCTCCAGCCCGCCTCGAGGCTGCGTCCGCAAATCTGAACGACAAGACGACCAATGCAGTTCTGATACCCTTGTTCGGCCGTCCTTTCCATTCGATTGAATGACAAAAGAAAAATCCGCAAAGGTTTGGGTTGATACCCCGGTCCGCCCAGAGCCTTAAGAACGGAAAGAAACAGCAACGGCGATCCGTCGGAAGCGGCCGACCTGAAATCGCTTTGCTGAAACCGTCGGAGCAGATCGGCCAAGCGGGTCGTGAAGGAGCGAAAATCCGCCAACTTCACAGTTTCATTGTCCCGCTCAAAGACTTGCCTATCCAGGATGTAAAGTCGGAGCTCCCGATCGGTTTCGACCAGAAAGTCGCACGGCCCCTTATCGAGCACCGTGGGAGCAAACGGCAAGTTCTCAGTGATTCTGACGACATCGGCCGTCATTTTCAAAACGGCGCGAAATGCCTCGGAAAAGCTCACCTTTGCCTCGCACCGGGACAAAATCGAGTCCTTGAAGCTTTGATAATCCGCAGACTCCTCTCCGACCGGAGCACTCTCGTCCGGCTCCGAGGGCACGTGCGCCTCGGGTACGGGGCGGGGGATGACTTCACCCAAGAGTTCGACCGGGTCCTTTGGGGAAGCGGTCAGGTCGGCCAAACTACGGACCGCCAGATGAGCCAACAGTTTTCCGAACCTCATCGCGCGCCTGATGTTGGGCAGATCCGCGGATTCGTTGAGGGTAATGAAATGAAGCGAAACCTCCCTGATGTCGATTTGTCGGTATTCCGAGCCGGACAGAACTCTGACTGCGGTATAGACGATTTTCTCGATTTCGTCCTCGGGCTCCCATTCGCTTTTGTTGGCGGCCGACCTTAGGAAGGCATACAAGGGTTCGGCCTGCTCGCCGAAGGCATTTCGATCAATTCGCTCATCGGCTCGATCGGATGCCTTGTTGTCGAACAGATAAAGCCGCAACTCCCCGTTGAGCAACCCCACCATGTCGTAGGGAGCCTCTTTTCGCAGAATCGGGTAAACCTTGCAGCCATCGGTTTCTGACAGATATTCGGCGGCAAGTTCGACCGCCCGCTCAAAATCGAATTGACCACGGTCATCCTCAACGGCCTGAAGAAAACGCGACTTGAAATCAGTTGGCATCGTCATAGAATGATCGGCTCGGCAAATTCCTTAATTCCCGCGGTCGCCAGGCGATAGGTCGCCTTTTGAATCGTCGGATCAATCCGTGAACGCCGCAGTGCCGGAAAGGCGAGGTTGTCCGCGTCGTAGCCCATCCGACCCGTGCGCAGATACGGATGATCAAGCGACTTGTCCTTGTCGTCGGGGTTCCAGCCAACCTCTTCGAGCTTTTTGTCGAATTCCTCAAGCGGCTCCCTGTTTTCGCCGGCGACGTCGGCAAGCAGATTTCTCAGGCCCGCAATCTTTTGGCGCAACGAACGACCGATCAGATCATCGTCCGCAATGGACACCACAAGAAGCTGAAGATTGACGCCGGGCGGCACGTCCAACTGATCGAGCGAGGAAATGATGACTTCCCCGGCATGGCGATATTGGGACTTGACTTCGAGCAGTCCTTGCTCAAGGGCAAAGTCATGCGTCCTCTCAATGTCCTCGACGTCCCCGGCACCGGGCCCCGTCCACATTGCCACGGCCGACGCCCCATGCTTTTTGATGAGCTCCTCGAGTACGTCGAGTTCGCACCACAGCCCCCGAATCTCTTCCCCCGTGAGCTTGGCGTGCCGTCGCTTGAGAAGCCGACGCCACATTTCCAGAGATTCCTCAAGGAAGGCGGCCCCATCCGTCGGGCTCGTGAGTTTTTGGGCTTGAGCAAAGAAATGCTCGCAGAACGTGGCGAAGGTCTCCTCAAGTTCGGGGTCCGACAACTCCAGATAGATGAGGAAGCGTCCCTGCGCATTGCCTTTGCGATACACGACGGTCTTGAGATAGTTGAAGGCGCTCGAGACGTCGGAGTGGTTTGATTCCACGAAGAGGCCGACCGCCCCGTCCTTGGACATCGACAGCCCCGTCACGACCGTATCGGCCTGCAGCCGAAAGGTTTTATGCGTTTCGGTTCCCCACCGGGCCGAGCGCAGGGTATCCCACAGCTCCCGGATTCTGTCGGCGGTCAACGCCTCATTCGTCATCACTTCATTCATCGACGTCCCCCTCATCCTCAAAGGCCTTCATCCAAACACGGTTCACCTTGTAGTGCGCCAGCCTGCGCTCCCGGCTCGAGCCATCGTCAAATTCGCAGAAGCTGACGGCATAAGTCGCAATCCAATCCGGCAACGCACTCGACGGCTTGCCTTCGACCTCAGGTCGAACCGGCATGATGACGAGCAGAGGATTGCTTCTGTTTTTACGGCAGAACAGACGGCGCTGCGCCCGTCTGCGGCTTTCCGAATCGGATCGCAGGTTGTCCTTAAGCAACTGCAGACTTGCCTCATCCAGGCCGACCTCCTCGACCTCCGGACCCGAGACGTGATTCTTCTCAAAGACGTACATCCCGTCTTCGAGAGGCATCGGTCGAAGCGGGCGGCTCAGAGCCGACACCGTGACGTTCTCTCCAACTTCGACGGGGGCTCCGTCGTCCTTAACCCTATCCTTACCCCAAACGACGACATCCCATTGCTGCAACTTAGGCACATCATTGTTTTTGATGAAGTTGGCCAAACCGTTCTCACTGTCGTCAAATCGGTGCAAAAGCAGACTGTCGGGGTCGGCTCTGAAATCGCGCACGAATTCGGACACAAAAACGCCGGGCACATTCCGGTACCAAATCTTGGCCTTTTGCCCCTTCCAGAGTGTTCTTTGCACGTCGCTGCGGTTAAGCCTGGCGATCAGCTGTGCCGTCACCGCCTTATTGTTCTCGTTTTCGTTTTCACGGATGCGCGGCGTTTCAATGAAGTACTTGTCGAACGAGCATTGAACGACAACCTCCTCACTGTCGCGCATCTTGTTGCGGCTCGTGATGGCCATCGCCCCGGGGCTGTTCAACACCTTCAGACCGAAATCGATCGGCTGACGGTTCTGTCGCTTCATTTCCTCGACTTCGGCCTGCAGATCCGTCATGGCGTCCGCAATGCGCTCGAAATTGTCCAGCGTATCTTCGGAAAGCCAGATGCGGCAAAGATCCTCATACCCGTCGCGGTAACCGAACCAGCGCCCCATTTGGGTCAGTGTGTCGTAGGTGGCCGTGGCCCGATACAAATAGGTAACGCACAAGCCCTCCAGGGTAATGCCGCGGGACAAAGTCAGGCCGCCGACGGCAATCACCCTTAGCCCGTCTCGCTTATATGCCTCGTAATTGAGTTCATCCTTGCTGGATTGATTGATGGCCAAAACCTTGATGCCCTGTAGCGAATACGGGAGCTGTCGAAGGATCGCTCGCCAGTCGACGTTCTGATCGCCGAAGTCTTCCTCGTAAACCTCGCGCAATGCCGCAAGTTCGCTACCCGATCCGGCCCCATACAGTGAGTTCGCCCTCTGCGTGATCTCGGAGACCATATTGACGAGGACCGTTTCGATTTTGACGCAGAGTGCGTTCTGAACATGCGTATAGCGGCTGACGTTGACCATCATCGTACGGTGCTGGTTGGTTATTCCTCTCAAATCCAGCAGAGTATTGATGATGAGAAACTGCCGCAGGGCCCGGCAAAGCGTCTCAGGCAGTTTCCAGCCGGGGCGTTTGATCTCGCGGGCAAACGTCTTTTTGTGCTTGAGAGGCAGCCTTTCCTCCGCATCGTCAATGGTTCGGACAATCCAGGGCTTGGAATGGTCGCGCTCATGCTCGAGCACCGCATCAAGCATCTGGCGGATGCCGAAATAGTTGGACGGGATGGACGTATACCGAATGAAGTTTCTCGGAAAGAGATCGTCCGTTTCACCGTTTTCATCAAAGGGATTAATGAAGATGTTGGCGTAGGGCGTGGCCGTGAATCCCACGTAGGTGGCGTTTGTGAAAAGCCCCAGAAGGTCGCGGATGGCTTGATTAATGGCCGTCGCATCCTTGTCCCGGGCGTTCGTATTGATGGAGGCGCTGTCGGCCTCGTCGTCGACAAGGAGCAGGGTGGTTTCGATCTTGTCGCGACCGGTTCTTCTGCGGTTGCTGGCCTCCAGCCACTCCTTGAGGTTGTTCAAAATGATTTTGTTCTTTTTCACGACAAGCAAGACGGCCGGCGAGCGGTCCCCGCTCAAGGGGATGCTCAGCTTGCTGATATCCTTCACGAAATCGGAACCGACCGCCGTCATACACATGATCGAATCGGAGCCATGCGTCTCAACCGCGTTCCACAAAATGCTCTCTTTTCCGAGAAAGTCCCGGTCGATGCGGATCTGGGTCTGTTTCCGCAGGTTGTTCATGACGCCGGCCAAGACAATGAACACCCGATAGCCGGCATCGGCGGCCTTGTTCATGAGACCTGCAAACACACCCGTCTTGCCGGACTGCACCTCACCGATGGCCATGCCTCGCTTTTGCCAGGGCTTGGACACATCCCTCGGGTCGCCGCAGTTGTCGAGGATCTCGTCGGTCACCTTGTCAATATCTGCGATCACCTTTTCGGATCTGTTCAGCTCCAAGCGTAGCCGGGCTTTGTATCTGTTCCAATAGAACCTTTCGTCTCCGAGTTCCCTCCAGCACCCCGCCGTCCACGGAACGCTTTTGCGGTCCGTCAGATTCGGGCCTTCCTCGACATTGATGAAGAGGAGTTTGCGAAAGGCCGCAATCAAAGTTTTCTTATCGTCTTCGGTCAGCGAACCGTAAATCTGGGGGGTCCGCTTCGCGAAATAGGCACAGTCTTCGAAGAAGACCTTGAGTCGCCTGTCAAAATCCTCTTCGCTCGTTCCCGTCGCGAGAACCGCCAAATTCGTCGTCCGGAAGAGGTTAAGCAGGGCTTCGAGTTGTTCTACTTGCATTGGAAATCTTTATTTGATCAATTGGTTCAAAACCTTATCGAAGGGGTCGCTCGAAAGTTTCGACCGCGTTCTTTGTTCCAACGTGGTCAAGACAACCTTGCTTTCCTCTTTACCGACGGTCCCCAGAAATTCCCTCATCGCCTCAAGGAGTCCGTTTTGGTTCTCTTCCGTGGAATCCGGATCGTATCGATCCTTGACGAAGTTTCGGTTGATCTCTGTAATCGGGAGCGATCTTTCGAGAATGCAAAGAAAGGCCTCCAACCGATTCCTGGCTTCCGAACCCATGTCGGCAACGAGTTGTTTGTAGAGAATGCTTTCCCGGTTGACGGCAATGCGGTATTCGTTTCCACCTTTGCTCGTCAGCATCCACGGTCGTCCGGCTTCGGGATTGCGGGCGGTATGGGAATCGGTCACCCCCATACCCCCCGTAATCTGACCGGATTTGCGGGTTAGAGCCTCAATCATCGTATCGAGGCGATCGCGGACGACTTTGGGCGGCGTTGCGCGTGACTTTTTAATGTCGAGCTCCCACAAATGATCGAGCGCATTGGGCACATCCACACGGATGCGGGACAACTTGGAAAGTTGGGCTCTGCGTGCCAGCCCGAACCATTTTCCCCATTCCACAAGACGGCCCGCTCTGTAGATGTAGAACCCCTGGTCGTCATCAAGCGAACGCCCTTTAAGGCCGAGCGATTCGATTTCGCTCGGTTGCAGTTTGTTTTGGTGCGGCAAGGTAAATCCGCAAACGACGACCGGACTGTCGGGGAAGCCCGGAATGTCCATTCGGGTGACGTGTGAGCGGCTGCTGCGCTCGAGCTTCTCGCCGAAGGGATCCTTCGCGAGCAAGGGGACATTGCCCACGGACAGACGCAGTTTGCCGTGCCCGACCTCTCCGATGATAAACCGGTGATAGATCAACGCGAGATGGTCCTTGAGCGAATCCACCTTGTCGCGCAAGCCTTCATAAATGTTCTTTTCACGGTCCTGAAGCAGATCAAACCTGCTCCAATGCACGACCGTTCCGGAATCGAAATTCTGCAGAACGGGGCCGCATGGATTTTTGGCGCACTCTTCGCTGCTGAGGATTTCGAGCGTCCATTCATTCGTTTCAATGATTCGGTCGATGTCCCAGCAAACCCCGTTGATCTCGCCCCCCTTGACTTTGCTCAGAACCGTCAGCCTGCGGCATTGGGACAATGAGGCCGTTTTCATTCCCAGACCGAATCGCCCGAGATCCGCGCAGGCACGATCCTCATCGCTCGATCGGCAGGCGTAGCGCATTGCTTCGCGCAGATGGTCCTTGTCCATCCCGCTGCCGTCGTCCAAGATGGCGAGGAAACAATCCCCGCTTTCATCCTGTTCAAGCGACACATCCACCATCGATGCGCCGGCCGAGATGGAATTGTCGATGACGTCGGCAACGGCCGTATTGAAGGAGTATCCCAAAGCCCGCATGGAATTGAGCATCGCCGGGGCATTGGGGGTCAGAACAACGTTTGTCGACATCTTCTTATTCCCAAAATCTCGGACGGCGTGTGTATATAACCCGCCGTCCCACTCATTTCAGAGGCATCATTCCACCGCTTTCTGAGAGCGGCGCTTTTCTTCCAAATGCATGCTTAGGCGCCTGGCGCTCAGAAGGTTATTCACCTCTTCGGCATCGTCAAACAACCCTTCGAAACCGAGGTACGCGACAAGCTTGCGATCTTTCTCGGTGACGTTGAGCATGCGGCACCTGCCGCCGTTGGCATCCCGCACGAGGGTGATGCGCTGAAGCGTCTTAAGCAACTCGTGCATTGTATAGATCATGCTCAAGGGGACACCGTTTTCGTCAGGCCTTCTCAAAAGCGCCCGAAGCTCCGTGAGAATGCTCAGCCCGATAAATGAGGTAAAGACCAAGCCGTTGAGCGCGGCCGTCGAGTGAACCCTCGTCGTGCGTATCAGATTGCCCATCATGGTCTTGAAGGCAAGGAACTGTTAAAGAATAATTAGATCTTGGACGGCGATGACAGGAACCCTCTGACCTTATAGTTCCATTGCCCAAACCGGCCCATCGGCTCAAGGTCGAGGGTTGCCATCGTTTCGTCCGTCACCTTGATGCCCTTTTCGTAGATGCGCTCATCTACGCGGCAGTTGACCTTCAGACCGGTTTTCGTTGTCGTGTTTGAAATGTAGTTCACTACGGCCTGAATATCGAGAAGAGGCTTGCCCTCCCAGCTCCGGCTGATGTAGCAGAACAGACGATGTTCAATTTTGTTCCACTTTGAGGTGCCCGGCGGAAAGTGGCAGACCATGATCTCCAGTCCGGTCTCCTGCGCCAGCTGCGCCAACTGCTCCTTGCAGAGGCGGACTCGGTAGCCATTGCTGCCGCCGCCATCGCAAGTAATCAACAGCTTCTTGGCTTCGGGGAAGTTTACCTTTCCGATTTGCATCCACCATGCGCGAATGCTTTGCGCGGCAAACTCGCTCGTGTCACTGCACTTGGTCAGGTTGACAAAGCCGGTGTTGTCGTTAAGAACGTAGATGCCGTATGGCGCCACTTTCCCAAGATCAGAGAGGGCGAAGTCGTGGTCGAGCACCGCTCGCGGATCACCTTTGCGGTATTCGCGACCGTTGTTCTTGAAGTTACCGAGCAGTTCCTTTTTCTTGCAATCCACCGAGATCACAGGAAGCCCCTCGGCCAAATACTGCTTGACGGTGGACTCAATGAAGTGGAATTGCTTGTCCCGATCCGGATGGGGCTCGCCAACCTGCAGAAGTTTCTGGTTGAGCTGCTTGCTGTAGCCTAATTCCGAAATAATTCGGCCAACGGTGACGTGGCTGACATTGAACCCTTGAGATTTAACAATATCGCCGATGTCCCGAAGACTGAGGGTGGACCAAAACAGAACCCGCTCCGGGGCACCGTAGGAGTTCCCTTCGAGCGCCCTTTGGATCGCCTCGCGAAGGCCGGGTTGAGCGACTTCCGTGGATTTGCGGCCGGCACCAGGTCGCCGAACTCGGCCGGCATCTGCGGACGGTGTTTCGCCGAGAAGCTCGGAACGACCAACGCGAACGGTATTGATGCCGACCTCAAAGGCCTGAGAAACTCTTTTTTGACCGCCATGGCCAAGCGCGTCCGAAAACCAACCCAAGAGCAACCGGCTTTGCCTCTCGTTTAGCTCGGCAACCGCTCTGTAGCGCTGAAAGGCATCGTAGGTGATGGGGATTGAGAGTTCGTTGGGCATGGGGGGCTTCCTTTGAAGTATGCCCCCATGATAGCAGAACCGGGGCTTTGAATATCTAGTTATTGTTTAGCAGATCATTAGATAGATTTGTTTTAGCAGTTAACGAGCCCCGCAAGCAGGCACTCCGAACGCTACGCAAAGCCGCTTTCTCCTCAGAAGATGCGCGCCTTAAGTTAGACGTGCGTAAGCGTGTTGAGCACCGCCTCAGCGTCAAGGCTCATTTATTTTTTTATTCAGGGAGGGGCAACTATTTGTCGTCCTGTGGGTCAGAAATCACGGCACTTGACAGAACCATCCTCCCATTGTTTCTGTTTCGAAGCTCGTCAACAGCCTCTAGCCATATCGAGCCGAATGCCTCGAAAACAATCCCAGGACGGATTCGAAAGATGCTTTGGTTCCTGCCTGTGGTTCCCTTCCTATTTCGCCGCTGGCTACGGCGCAGCTCCGCTCTCGCTGATCAAGACATACGGCGAGAATCATGAAAAGCCCGATTAGGCAAAAACCCGCGGCTTATATCCCCAACCTGAGGGACGGAACGTTACGCCGCAACTGGGCAAACCCCCCAAGGGGGTTGCCACCGCCCTCACTTAACCCAGGGCCGTATCCAGAAACATCATCAAAAGGAATCCGGCCATCACCGTCAGGGTCGCCCCGTCGCTGTGTGAATCAAGGTGCGCGGCGGGGATCAACTCTTCGACCACCACATACATCATGGCCCCTGCCGAGAAGGCCAAAAGCCAGGGCATGTAGGGCGCAATATAGGCCACCACGGCCACCGTGGCCATGCCGAAGACGGGCTCCACGATTCCGGACAAAGCCCCAACCGCAAACGCTTTGGATCGCGTCAGGCCCGCGCTCTTTAGGGGCAATGCCACCGCCGCCCCTTCGGGGATGTTCTGTACGGCCATGCCGATGGCTAGAGCGAAGGCTCCGGAAAGGGCGGCGCTCTCGCCACTCATCGCCGCCGCGGCAAAGGTAAGCCCCAGACTCATCCCCTCGGGGATGTTGTGCAGCGTCACGGCGCTCACGAGAAGGGTCGTACGGCGCATGTCGGATTTAGGGCCTTCGGGCTCACCTCCATCGCAGTGCTGGTGCGGCAAGATCTTATCCAAAAGGGCAATGAAAGCCACGCCCGCGGCAAAACCAAGACAGGCGGGAATCCAACCTGGGGTGCCGCGCTCTTCACTCATTTCAATAGCGGGAATCAAAAGCGACCAGACGCTTGCGGCAATCATGATCCCCGCGGCAAACCCAAGCGTGAAGGGCTGGAGGCGCCGGCTCAACATAGCCTGCGTCGGGAAAAGCACCACGGCCGAGCCCGCCGTGGTGGCGGCAAAGGCAACGAGCGTTCCCGCTAAAGCCGCGGCATAGACGCCCTGAGAGCAAAAAGGAACAAGCAAGTCCTGCATGGTGGGTCTTAAGGTGGTGCGAAGGCGTGAGCGCCTCTGACGTGGGCTCGAGATGCACTGATCCATTATAGAGCCGGCTTTGCCGGGGCCATGCGGCCGCCGGGGCGAACGCATGTAATGCTTATATGAGCTTTTGAGAACAGGCAATGCACTGAA
>ERZ1026848.725-NODE-725-length-18095-cov-4.936031_pt1 | contig 18095 bp, 13 predicted proteins | sample MGYA00380154_ERZ1026848 | MGnify/ENA primary metagenome ERZ1026848 (study PRJEB33269, sample SAMEA4719790) | human gut metagenome | biome: human-associated habitat; feature: organic feature; material: feces | place: Cameroon | collected 2013-10 ...
CTCTGGACTTGTTGGGCTTTCAGCCCGCGCAGGGCCGCAGACAAGGCTTTTTCCGTATAATCTTCACCAACTTAATATTTCAATTTTGAACACCCTACCTTTCAGGGGCGCTATCATCTGGTGTTCCTTTACTCCATCCCCTCGCTGCTCTGAAATTCCTTGTCTTGCGGGTCTTCAGACGCTGGCAGTTTTTCAATCTTCTGTCCGTCGAGATTCTTACGTGCATATCGGCTCACGCTGAGAATCATGCCGAAGTAGACACTGTTGATGATGGTGGACGTTCCGCCGCGGCTGATGAGCGGCAGCGGTTGTCCCGTGATGGGGATTAATCCGACGGCCACGAGCATGTTCACCATTGCCTGTATGACCAGCAAGATGGCCAGTCCCATCGTGAGGTAGGCGGGGAAGTTTCGTTCGCACATACTGGCAATTCGTCCCGCTCGGAAGAGGAGGATGATATAGAGGAAGGCAACGAAGACGGCGCCTATCACGCCCATTTCTTCAATGATGATGGCGTAGATGAAGTCGGAGTAAGCCTGCGCCAGATGGTCGCGTTGCTCCGAGTTTCCAGGCATCTTTCCGATCATGTTGCTTGAGGCGATGGCAATTTTCGCCCGCGCCTCTTGTGCGTGGTCGCGTAGGAATATGGTGTCGGACATGGTTTCCTTGTCCGACGTGTGGTCTTTCACGCGGTCAACCCAGGTTGAGGCGCGGTGGAGCACCTTGCTTTTGTCCAGCTGTTCTTTGGGGAGAATCGTTACGACGGTCGCGAGCAGGACAACGCCCAGCAGACACACGCCGACGATTTTTCCCAACTGCTTCGTGGGGACGCGCCCGATGAACATCATGACGAAGACGGTGGCGAAGAGCAGGCCCGCCGTGGAGAGGTTTTCCGTGACGATGAGGGCGCAGGTGAGGCAGGTGGCGAAGAGGATGATTTTCATGGCCCTTTTGTCGGCCCCTTTCTCCGTCTGTCCGAAGGAGAGGATAAGCGCCACGAAGAGGACCAAAGCGCCCTTGGCGATTTCAGAAGGCTGGAACTTGATACCGAAATTGAGCCATCGTGCGCCGTCGTTCTCCTTTGCGCCGATGATGAGCGTCAGAATGAGAAGGAAGATGCTGATGGGATAGAGGACAACCCCGAGCTTGAAGAATCGGCAGGGAATGGAGTGAATCACCCAGACAACGGCGGTTCCGATGCCCAGGAAGATGGCTTGCTTGAAGAGCGGGGCCATGAAGTCGCCGCTCTTATAGCTCAAGGAACTTCCTGCGCTGTAGACCTCTATGAGGGAAATCATGCAGAGCCAAAAATAAATGGCCCAGATGACCAGGTCGCCTTGAAACAGGCGCTTGGATGATAGTGACATGGCTTCTTGTTGTGTTTCAGATGTAATAATAAATCAGAGCATTTGCTCATCGGATATGGAAGCGCATGCTGCCTGACGGCTGCTTATTGGGCTTTCATTTCTCTGACACGTGCCTTAAACTGCTCGCCTCTGTCTTCCATATTGTGGAAGAGGTCGAAGCTGGCGCAACAGGGACTGAGGAGCACCGTGTCGCCCGCCTGGGCCATTTCCGCGCAGGCTTTCACGCAGTCGGCCATATTGTGCGTGTCGGCCACGGGAAGACCGAGGTGGTCGAAATTCGCATGCAGTTTGGCATTGTCGGCGCCGAGATAAACCAAAGCGCGGCATTTCTGCTTCACGTAAGGCATGATTTCCGCATAGTCGTTGCCCTTGTCCTTTCCGCCGATGATGAGCACAACAGGTGTGCGCATGCTTTCGAGGGCGCAGTTGCAGGCATCGACGTTGGTGGCCTTCGAGTCGTTGACATATCTCACGCCGTTGACCTCGCAAACGTATTCCAAGCGGTGTTCAACGCCCGGGAAGTCGGCCAGTCCTTCGCGCACCTTGCTGGCAGGAGCGCCAGCGGCAAGCGCCGCCATAGCAGCGGCCAGACAGTTTCTCAAGTTGTGCTTGCCAGGCAGTGAGAGTTCGGCCATCGGCATTTCAAACGCCACCGGACTCGTGATGCGGAACGTGTCGCCATCGGCACATCCTTCAGCCCCCGCCTGCGGTTGATCGGCAAAGGGAAGCACGCGGCTTTTGAGGTCGTATTTCTTCAATTCCGTCGGCACGTGTTCGTCGCCCGTCCAATAGATGAAAGCGTCGTCGGCCTGCTGGTTGCGTATGATGCGCATTTTCGCGTCGACGTAGTTTTGCATGCAGAAGCCATAGCGGTCGAGGTGGTCGGGCGTGATGTTGAGCAACACGGCCACGTTTGCGCGGAAGTCAAACATGTCGTCGAGCTGGAAAGAAGAGAGTTCGATGACATACCATTCGTGGGGCGTTTCAGCCACTTGCAGCGCCAAGCTGTGGCCGATGTTTCCTGCCAGTCCGACATCGTAGCCCGCCTTCTTGAGGATGTGATAGATGAGCGATGTCGTGGTTGTCTTGCCGTTGCTGCCTGTGATGCACACCATGTGTGCCTTCGTATAGCGTGCGGCAAATTCAATCTCACTGATGACTGGGATGTTCTTCTCTTTCAGTTTGAGAATCATCGGCGCGTCTTCCGGAATGCCAGGGCTTTTGATGACCTGGCTGGCCGAAAGGATGAGTTCGGGCGTGTGGTGTCCCTCTTCCCATTGTATGTTTCTGCGTGTGAGTTCTTCTTTATAGTGGTCTTTGATGTGTCCCATGTCGGAAACAAACACGTCGTGGCCTTCCTTTTGTGCCAGAATGGCGGCACCGACACCGCTTTCAGCGGCGCCAAGTATAACTGTTCTCATCGTTTTATTGAGTTATCTGATTTTGAGCGTGATGATGGTGGCGGCAGCCAGCAGGATGGTCACAATCCAGAAGCGGATGGTGATTTTCGACTCGTGCCAGGCACCGTGCGGCCAGTTTTTGAACACGTAGGAGCAGGTGGGGTCGAGCTGGCTGGGAAGCACACGGAAATTATCGTGGATTGGCGTGCGCTTGAAGATGCGGCGGCGCAGGCCCTTGCGCTTGCCGGATTTGAAATATTCCACTTGCAGAATCACGCTGAGGCTCTCGACGAGGAAAACGCCGCAGAGAATCGGAATGAGGAGTTCCTTATGAATGATGATGGCCAAAACGGCGATGACGCCGCCGATGGTCAGCGAGCCCGTGTCGCCCATGAAAATCTGGGCGGGATAGGCGTTATACCACAGGAAACCGATGAGCGCACCGACCATAGCGCAGATGTAAATCACAAGTTCTTGCGAGCCAGGGATGTACATGATGTTCAGGTAGCTGGCAAAGTCGATGTGGCTCGACACGTAGGCCAGAATGCCCAAGGCGATGCAGATGATGGCCGAGTTTCCCGCCGCCATGCCGTCCATGCCGTCGTTGAGGTTGGCGCCGTTGCTCACGGCCGTGATGACAAAGATGGTCACGAGGACGAAGAGAATCCAGCCTGCCTGCGTCTTATATTTTCCGCAGAACGACATGATTTCCGTGTAGTCGAGGTTGTTGCCCTTCACGAAGGGGATGGTGGTCTGCGTTGACTTCACGGCCTGGCTCTTGTGGACCACTTCCGTGCGTGCGCCGCTTTGGTGTTGCACCTCAACGTTTTCGCGCACAACGGCGTCGGGGCTGAAATACAGCACGAGGCCAACGAGCAGACCGAGAGTGACCTGTCCGAGAATTTTGAATCGTCCGGCCAGTCCGTCCTTGTTCTTCTTGAAAATCTTGATGTAGTCGTCGAGGAATCCCAAAAGTCCCAGCCACACGGTGGTGACGAGCATGAGAATCATGTAGATGTTGCGCAGACGTCCCAAAAGCAGGCAGGGAACGAGCACCGACACGATGATGATGATGCCGCCCATCGACGGCACGTTGATTTTCTGAACGCCAAACGGGTCGACAGAGGCGTCGCGTTGGGTTTCGCTGATGTGGTGGCGCTTCATCCATTTGATGAAGTATTCACCGAACCAGGCCGACACCACGAGGGCTATCATCAGCGCTAACAGGGCGCGGAAGGATACGTACGACCAGAGATTTGAACCCGGAACGCCGAATTGTTCCAGGAATCGAAAGAAATAGTATAACATTATTCGGTTGGTTTACAATGGTAAGTAGTGGTACCATTACTAAATGGGGCTTATGCTTACGCTTACGCCGTCGCTCTCTCGTTATTCAATGCCGAAGGCGGCACGCACCTCTTCGTGGTCGTCGAAATGGTGTTTCACGCCTTTCACGTCTTGGTAAGGTTCATGTCCCTTTCCAGCCACGAGAATCACGTCGCCCTTCTGCGCCATCATGGCGGCGGCGCGGATGGCTTCGCGTCGGTCAACGATGCTGATCACCTTCTTTTTCTGTTCCTCGTCGAGTCCCGCCAGCATGTCGTTGATGATGTCTTGAGGTTCTTCGAAGCGCGGGTTGTCGCTCGTGATGATCACGCGGTCACTGCCGTTGGCAGCTTCGCGTGCCATGAGCGGCCGTTTCCCCTTGTCGCGGTTGCCGCCAGCTCCGCAGACGGTGATGACCTGCCCATTTCCTTTGACAATGTCGTTGATGGCCGACAACACGTTGGCCAGGGCATCGGGCGTGTGGGCATAGTCGATGACTGCGCTGAAGCCCTTTGGCGAGCGGATGGCCTCAAAGCGGCCGTTGACAGGATGCAGTTCGGAGAGCACGCGCAACACCTCCGTTGGCTCGTGTCCGAGGCAGATGGCCGCCCCATAGACCGCCAGAAGGTTTGACACGTTGAAGCGTCCCACGAAGCGTACGCTCACTTCCTGTCCGTCGATGTTAAGCAACATGCCTTCGATGCTCTCTTCAAGAATACGTCCCTTGAAATCGGCTGCCGTTCTGGTGGAATACGTCTTCACCGTTGCGGCCGTGTTCTGCACCATAACCATGCCGTTTTTGTCGTCGGCATTGGTGATGGCAAAGGCGTCGGCGCTGAGGTTGTCGAAGAACGCTTTCTTGGCGTCGCGGTAGTTTTCAAACGTCTTGTGATAGTCAAGGTGGTCGCGCGTCAAATTGGTGAAGAGCGCCCCTTTGAACTTCAAGCCACCGATGCGCTTCTGATGGATGGCATGCGAGCTGCATTCCATGAAAGCATAGGTGCATCCAGCCGCCACCATGTCGCCGAGCAGGCGGTTGAGGGTGATGGGGTCGGGCGTGGTGTGTTCCGTTGGGACAGCTTCGCCATCGATGTAGTTGCAGACAGTGGAGCAGAGGCCGCATTTGTAGCCGAATTTGCGGAACATGTCATAGAGCAGCGTCGCGATGGTGGTCTTTCCGTTGGTGCCAGTCACGCCGACGAGCGTCAGGTGGCTGCTCGGGTCGCCATAAAACTGGGTGGCCACTTTCCCGACAGCGTCTTCCGTGTCGGCCACGCGAACGAAGGTGACGCCTTCCGGACGTTCTGCGGGGATGGGTTCACTCACCAAAACCGCTTTGGCGCCGTTTTCAAGCGCCTTGCCGATGAAGGCATGGCCGTCGGCCTGCGTGCCTTTGACGGCAACAAATAAGTCGCCCGGCTTTACCAGGCGGGAATCCATGTTCACGCCTGAGATGTTCTCTTCAAGCGAACCGCCAACTTCCAGCGGTTTTACTTTCTTTAATACGTCTGATAATATCATGTGGTATTTCTCTATGTGTTTGACTTGAACCGGCATCGGCTGCCAGACCATTACTTAGGCCGCAGGCTCCCTCCGCGGTTCAAGGTTTCTTTTTCTTGTCTTTTGCAGCCGTGGCCTTGGGCTTTTCCGCCGTTGGCTTTTTGCTTGGCTGCGGTTTTTCCTTGCGCTTTTCGGCGGCGGCAGGTTTCTTTTCAGATTTCCTTTCCGGCTTGTTTTCCGCCGTGGCATTCTCCTCGTGGGTCGGTTCCGAAGGTTGTGCCGGCTGCGCCGCTGGAGCAGGCTGGGCGTGTCGTGCAACCATTTGCTTATGCTCCGTGTCGAGCGTCAGCGTCACAGTTTCTCCGTGTTTGATGGCATGTCCCGCGGCCAGGCTTTGCAGTTTCACGCGCCCCATGCCCTTGCATTTCACGCGCAGTCCGAGCGCTTCAAGACGGCAGACAGCGTCGCGCAGTCCGTATCCCACCACGTCAGGCATCACGTCGGTCTGCTCCGTTGTTCGAGTATATTCCATTTTGTTGTCCACGCGGTGTACGCTGCCCCAAACCGTTTGTCCGTTGTTGGCAAACTCCCCGTTGGTTGGCAGTCCCACCATGTCAAAGAGGCGCGTCGTCACCGTCATATTGCCGTTGAGACACACCGTTGAGTGTTCGTGTGTCGTGTCGCGGGCAGCGGTGTAGTCGTTCACGTGGTTGCGTGCCATGACCGACTCGGCCACTTTGCGGAACACTGGGCCACACATGCCACCGCCAGAGGCCGGCGCCGGTTTGCGGATGCAGACGATGCAGGAATAGAGTGGTTTGTCATACGGGAAGTATCCCGCAAAGGTAATGAAATATTCTGAGGTTTTCCCTCCTCCCGTCCAAATCTGTGCCGTACCTGTTTTTCCGGCCACGGGGAAGAGTTTGGAAGCCGCGGGCTTGCCCACGCCGACCGTTGTCACGTTGCGCAGACATTTTTGCACGTCGCGCACAGCCTCATCCTTTGCCATGTGTTCGCGGAGCACCTCCACGGGAAATTCCTTCACCACTTCGCCGTTTCTCAAGATGGCCTTGACGATGCGCGGGCGCACCATGCGTCCGTTGTTGGCAATGCCGTTGTAGAAGTTGAGCGTGTTGATCGGCGTGATTTGCGTTTCATATCCAATGCTCATCCAGGGCAGTGTGGTGGCCGACCAATAGGCGCCTTCGCCCGGGCGGCGGATGCGCGGTTTCATATATCCCGGAATGGGGATTTTGAGGTCTTCGGCCGAGCCGATGCGGTACAGGCCGTCGACAAACTTACGTGGGTTGTCGTGGTAGGCGCGGTTGACGAGCACACTGACGCCCACGTTGGAGGATTTGCCGATGATGTCTTCAGCCGTCAGGACGCCGTAGCCTCCTGAGCGCCAGTTGTGGTCCTTCATCTTGCGGTTTCCGAAGTTGTAGATGCCGCCAGCGATGTCCACCTGGTCGGTGATTTTAATCAGTCCGTCGTCGAAGCCAACGAGGAACGACTGCGGCTTGAACACAGAGCCTGGTTCGTAGAGGTCCGTCACGGCCAGGGCGCGGTCTTCGTGGTAGGTGCCGTCTTTGTGGCGTGAGAGGCTCGACATCGCCTTGATGTCGCCCGTTGCCACCTCCATGAGGATGCAAACGCCCGACACGGCGTCGATTTCAGAGAGTTTCTCTTCCAATGCCCGCTCAACAATCTGCTGCATGTTGACATCGAGCGTTGTCTGCACGTCGCATCCGTCCTCCACGGGGCGGTCGATGATGGGCAGACCGCGGTTCATCACCTTCTGGTAGTGGTATTCGCCGTCGTGTCCTCTGAGCACAGAATCAAACGAGAGTTCCAAACCATAGCGCGGCGTGTCCTTGAATTTGCCGACGGTGCAATTTGCCAGGTCGCCGTAAGGCCGCGTGCGCATGTCGATTTTGATGGGGTTGAGGCTCGACGTATATTTGAAGAGCGGCAATTTCTTCACCTCCGTATAGTCGATATAAGAGATGATGCGGTTTTCGCGTTTCTTCAAAGGCAGTGTCGTCACTTCTTTCACGTACACCGGCCAATATTTGCTCTTCTTCTTGCGTCCTTCAAGCAAGTGCGCCTTGAGCTTCTCGGGGATGATGTCTGGGAAAATCCGGTGCATCCCCTCGCAGATGGCGTTGATGTTGTTGTAGAGCGCCGTGTCGCGGCGGTATTGGTCTCTGCGGCGGATGGCCGTGTCTTTCTCCGACGACATATAGTCGAGGCGCAATTCATATTCTGGCAGTGAGGCCGCCAAAATTTCGCCGTTGGCCGCCAAAATGTTTCCGCGCTTGGCATAAAGCGGGCGGCCGAGTTTAACTGGTATTTTCCCCATGGTCATCCAGCGTTCGCGTTCGACCGTCATGATATATACAGATTTGCATACGGCTGAAACGCCAGCGAGCGTCAGCATGAGCACCACGAGAAAATAGCGTGGCATGGTTTTTTTGCTTTGAAAGTTCATGTCTTTTTACCTCTAAAGTTTGGTTATCATTTAATTCTCTTCAACGCTGTCGACGGGCAGATAATAGGAAGATTTCGTTGACGTGCGCAGCGTGGTGTCGCTCAGGTTCTCCTCCACACTGCTGCGCATGGAATATTCCGTCAGTTCGCTGGAGATGGTGAGCGCCTTAAATTTGCGGTCGTTGAGCTGCTTGCTGAGGTCTTCGCGGCGGATTTCCTCGCGCTGGTAGGCATAGCGGTTGCTGATGTAGATGATGGCCAAAACGCAAAGCAGGATGAAATAGCCAATCTGGCGCCGGAAGCGCTTGCTGCCGAAGATGTCGCCACCGAGCAGGCTGCGCAGCGATATGTCGAAATCCTCGTCTTCATCGGCGAAATGCCGGAAGGCGCGGCGTGCGCGTTCTTTCTTGTCTTCCTTCTTCCGCTTCTTCTCTTCTGTTCTTTCTGTGGCCTCGTCTCTGGCCTCATCTTCTTTGCCGTGTTTCGCTTTCTTGCCCTTGGGCGGCAGCGGCTCGTCGGCCTCGTCAGCCCTGTAAATCGGCTCGGCGAAAGCCGGCTCATCGTCCGTCTGCCCGTTGGTAGGCGAGTTCTCGGCGTTTTCCTGTCCGCTACCTTTCATGGCGCGTCGCAGCATCTCGTTGAAAGCCTCCCCACGGGAATTGTTGTTCGATTCGTCTTTCTTCATCTGTTCGTGTCTACTACTTTGGTTTTATAGTAATGGTGAGTAGGTGTCTGTATTGAATTGAAGCGGCATTGAAGCACCGCTTCGCGCGTCACACCTTTTCGGCAATGCGGAGCTTTGCACTGCGGCTGCGGGGGTTTCTCTCCTGTTCCTCTGCCGTCGGCACAATCACCTTGTTGTTGACAGGGCGCATGGGGCTCAAGCGGTTGCCAAAGAAATCCTGCTCCACCTTCCCCTCGATGTTTCCCGCCCGCATGAAGTTTTTAACCATGCGATCTTCGAGCGAGTGGTAGGTGAGCACCGTTAGGCGTCCGCCGGGGCGTAACACGCGCAGTGCCGCTTCCAGCATTTCCTGCAGCGCGTCCATCTCGTGGTTCACCTCAATGCGCAGCGCCTGAAACACCTTTGCCATGTCCTTCTTCACCCTTTCGCGCCCCATGAGCGGTTTGACCACATTGATGAGTTGCTCAACGGTGTTGATGGTCTCGGTTTGGCGTTTCTTGACAATGGCCGAAGCCAGACTGCGGCTGTTTTTCATTTCGCCGTAGAGGTAGAACAGTCGCGCCAGCGCTTCTTCGTCGTAGCGGTTCACCACGTCGGCAGCCGTCATTCCGCCGCGTTCATTCATGCGCATGTCGAGCGGCGCTTCAAAGCGGAAGGAAAAACCACGCTCTTCGTCGTCGAAATGATGGCTCGACACACCGAGATCGGCCAAAATGCCGTCAACGTGTTCCACGTCGTAATAGCGCATCCAGTTGGTCAGAAATCGGAAATTGCTTCTGACGAATGTGAAGTTCTCCTGTCCTTCTGGCACATTCTTCTCTGCGTCGGCATCTTGGTCGAAACTGAAGAGATGGCCGCTACCAGAAAGACGTGAGAGAATTTCGCGACTGTGTCCGCCGCCGCCAAAGGTGACGTCCACATAGGTTCCTCCCGGCTGTATGTTGAGTCCGTCCACCGTTTCCTTGAGCAATACGGGGACATGGTATACGGGTTCTGTCATAAAATCGTGTTCGGTTTTGTTTAGCAATGCTGTGGAAACGCGTGGCTGCCAATGCTGGAAAAGCACTCAAATGGTGCCGTTTTTCAGCGGAGAATCGCTGTCAGTTTGCCAGTGAAAGGCCAGACATGACGGTGCTGGCGAAGGAGACGACAGCTCGTCTTGCAGCCTCTTTCAAGGTCCGCATTTTCCCACATGGAGGTGCTTCGGCATCGGTTTCTATCATGAAGCAGACCGACGGGCCGAAACAATTTTCAAAATTACATATTTTCACGCAGATGAACCCGCTTTGTCGTGAGATATTTTCTTGTTGTGGGAAAATAAATATTGGCGGGTAGGTGTTTAAAATTAGTTTTTAGTAAGTAGGTGCTCAAAATTAGTTTATTAACTCTGAACACCTGTTTGGCTCCCATTGCTTTTACAGACATATCGCTTTCTCGGACGCATCTGCTCTCCCCTTGCACCAATTCCTTCCTGCCGCGCCGCCAATCCTTCCCTAAGACTTTTCAGCGTACGCCGTCCCAGAGGCAGGCGCATCGGCTCCCAGAGACGGACGTGTCTGCCCCCAGATGCGGGCGTATCTGGGAGCTGATGCGGGCGTGCCTCGTCCCAGATTCGGTTGCGTCTCGTCCCGCGTTCGCCGACGGGTAGAGGGACTTTGGTGCGAGAGATGGGGCAGGGCGCTTTGTTGGGGTGTGGTGACATGAAAAAGGGCAGGCGTCCAACACGATGTTGAACGCCTGCCCTTTTATAGGGTGGGAAAATAAAAAGTTTTATTTCTTGTATTTATCCAAGCCGCCTTTGAGGAACTTGACGAAGTGTTCTACGCTGGTGTCGAAGGTGTAGGCAGGAGCCAAAGGCTTGCCTTCGTTGTTGAGCGCCACGTAGAACGGCTGGGCGTTGGCTCCGAATTTGCTGCGTTGCAGGTAGCTCCATTTGTCGCCAACAGTGCGCAAGCGCGTTTCCTCTCCGTTTTCCATCACGGTGATGGTCTCTGGCAGGCGTGTCTTGTCGTCGACATAGAGCGAAATGAGCACGTAGTCCTTCAGAAGCAGGTCGCGCACTTTGGCATCGTGCCAAACGGCCATTTCCATCTTTCGGCAGTTGACACAACCGTGGCCAGTGAAATCAACCAACACGGGGCGTCCCGTTTCGCGGGCATAGGCCATGCCGGCGTCGTAGTCGGTGAATTTGGCTTCAATCTTCACAGGGTCGAGGTTGAAGTCCTGGGTGCTCATCGGCGGAGCGAAGGCGCTGACCGCCTTGCAGGGAGCGCCCCAAAGTCCCGGCACCATGTAGATGGCGAACGAGAGCGAGCAGAGGGCAACGAAGAAGCGCGGCACGCTCACGTGGTTTTCGTCTTCGTCATCGTGCGGGAATTTGATTTTGCCCAAGAGGTAGAAACCGAGGAGGGCGAAGATGGCAATCCAGAGGGCGAGGAACGTTTCGCGGTCGAGCAGGTGCCAGCCGTATGCCAAGTCGGCCACGGAGAGGAATTTCAAGGCGAAGGCGAGTTCAAGGAAACCCAATGTCACCTTCACCACATTGAGCCAACCGCCGCTCTTGGGCGCACTCTTGAGCCACGTCGGGAAGAGGGCGAAGAGGGTGAACGGCAACGCCAATGCGAGGGCGAAACCAAACATGCCGACAGTGGGGGCAAGGGCCGAACCGCCACTGGTGCTGACTTCAACGAGCAGGAAACCGATGATGGGGCCTGTGCATGAGAAGCTCACCAATGAGAGCGTGAAGGCCATGAGGAAAATGCTCAGGAGGCCCGTGGTGCGCTCGGCTTTGCTGTCAACAGCCGAACCCCATGATGAGGGCAGCGTGATTTCAAAACCGCCGAAGAAGCTGGCGGCAAAGACGAGGAGCATCAGGAAGAAGAGGATGTTGAATACGGCGTTGGTGCTCAAATCGTTGAGGGCGTTGGCTCCAAAGATGGAGGTGATGATGAGGCCGAGCGCCACGTAGATCACAATGATGGAGATGCCGTAGATGATGGCGTCGCGGATGCCCTTGGAACGGTCTTTCGAACGCTTGAGGAAGAAGCTCACCGTCATCGGGATGATGGGCCATACGCAAGGCGTGCAGAGCGCAACGAGTCCGCCCAAGAATCCGAGTATGAAGATATACCACCAGGCCATCTGGGCCACGCTCGCTTCGTCGCCGCCCATAGCTTTCAGTTCCTTGACAACAGGCGTCCAAAGGCTCTTCAGAAGCGTGGAGTCGGTGGGCGTGGCTGCCATTTCGGCGGAGACATTCATGGTGTCGGCGGCCACTTGCGTGCCGTCTTCTGCTGTGGTTTCAACGGCGGGGACAGTCTCTGCGGCTGTCTTCTCGTCTTTCTTGGCCACCTCTGCCGATGGGCCGTCGGTGCCTTTCTTGCGCACTTCCTCCTTGCCCATGGTGCAGGCGCCGTTGCCGCAGGCCTGATAGTCGAGGTAAGCCTCGATGTTGTAGTTCTTATCGGTCAGTTCCACGCGCTGCGTGAACTGGCATGAGCCGGCAAAAGAGCCCACGTTCATGTCAAACATTTCGTCGTGTTCAACCTTTTTGCCCGGTCCTTCCACCAGTGCGCCTTTGAGTTTGGCGCCTTGGAGTTTGTCGACCTGGAAAGTGGTCGGCGTGGGGCCGCCTTCGTCCACGTGAGTGGAATAGACGTGCCAACCTGCGGGGATTTTACCCGTAAAGACGATGTCCAATTCGGTGGGGCTAACCCTTTTATAGGACACGCTGAAGGTCACCTGTGCCACCATCGCCGTGATGCCCAGCACAAGGAGTGTGAGAGTGGAAAATAACTTTTTCATGGGGTATAAAACCTGTTTCTTTATTTTAGTTGACGCAAAGTTAACGGAAAAGCATGGAATAAAGCCCCGCCAATAGTTTTTTTTAAATGTAAAAGCCAACGACGTGTCTGGTTTATCATGATAATGTCCCAATTAATTTTTATATTTGTGGGCAGAATGCGCCCTTCTGCGCAGAAAGGCTGACGTGGTGCCGCCGAAAACGCCTGGCGTTCGGGTTGCCCGCTGGCGATGCCTTGCTAATGCATGCTAATCTATCAATCACAAAAACAATATGAGAATCTTATCTATCTTTGCGGCCTTCCTGGCCAGCACGCTTATTGCCGGTGCACAGACCTGCCTGTTCCACACGGGCGATAGTACGGGCTATCCTTATCGCATTCCGGCCATCGCGAAGGCTAAAAACGGACAACTTATCGCGCTCAGCGATTTGCGCCCCTGCGGTGGCGACATCGGTTATGGTCGCGTTGACATCCTCAGCCGTGTCAGTGCCGACAACGGTGCCTCATGGAGCGAGGCTGTTCCTGTGTTGCAGGGCAGCGGAAAGGGCGCTGACGCTGGATATGGCGACGCTTGCCTCGTGGCCGACCGCGACCGCAACGAACTTCTTTTGGTCTGTGTGAGCGGCGACGTGCCCTATTGGAAGTCGTCGCCTGAGCACCGCCAGCGCATTGTGGCCACTCACGCTCGTTACAACAAGAAAAACGGCAAATGGGAGTGGGCGCCGCTGCCGCCATACGACCTCACCAAACAGGTGTATGAAGACATCTTCGGCGGACGCATCCGTGGACTTTTCATGGGATCGGGCCGCATCTGCCAGAGTCGCGTGGTGAAGGTGGGAAAATATTACCGTCTCTATGGTGCGCTCTGCACCCATCGTGGTAATTTCGTGATCTATTCCGATGATTTCGGCCGCACGTGGAACGCCCTTGGTAGCGCTGAAGTGTCGTGCGCCCCGTCGGGCGACGAACCGAAGTGTGAAGAACTTCCCGACGGCAGTGTCCTCCTCAGTTCGCGTCGCAGCGGAGGCCGTTTCTTCAACGTGTTTCGTTACACCGACACCGCCAAGGCCAAAGGCGTTTGGGGACAGCCTGCCGACACCCGTTTCGCTCCTGGCGGCATCAAAAACGAGTCGGGTGCTTGCAACGGCGAAATCCTCATCGTTCCTTGCCATCGTGCCGACGGCAAAGCCACCACATTGGCCCTCCAAAGTCTGCCTGCAGGCCCTGGACGCAGCAACGTGACCATCTATTGGAAGGAACTCGTTGCCGCCGCCGACTACAATACACCATTGCGCTTCGCCTCCAATTGGCAGGGAGCCTTCCGTGTCACTTCCTTAGGCTCTGCCTATTCAACGATGGTGCAGCAGGCCGACGGCCGTATCGCGTTTTTCTATGAGGAGGAACCGCAATATTACCAGATGATTTACAAAGCCATAGACCTTTCTGAGATAACAGGCGGAAAGTTTGTGAAATAAAAACTCTTGGGAAAAGACGCTTTTCCCTCGCCTGCCAATGGTGGTGAATATGGCTGACTTAAAGGGGGGGGTGTCCTGAAATGGTTTGACATGACGGGGCGCGAAATATAGCCCCCCCTATAAATCCTTAATCAAATAAGTATATTATGGCAAATTATATCAGATTTGACTGGGCCATGAAGCGTTTGCTCCGCAACAAGGCAAATCATGCCGTGTTGGAGGGCTTGATGTGTTCTCTCTTGAATGAGAAATTCACCATCAAACGTTTCTTGGAGAGCGAAGCCAACCAGTATACAGAGAACGACAAGTTTAATCGTGTGGATATTCTCGCTGAGAGCGAGAAAGGCGAACTGACAATTTTCGAAATCCAAAACACGCATGAGCTGAGTTACTTCCACCGCATCCTCTACGGTGTCTCAAAGGTGATAACCGACTATATAGACCTTGGCGACGACTACGACAAGGTGAGGAAGGTCTATTCCATCAACATTGTCTATTTCTCCCTCGGTCAGGCCAAGGATTATGTGTATCATGGCAAGACCGTGTTTAGCGGTTTGCATGAACCACACGACATTTTGAAGTTGTCGCGCCGCCAGTGTGAGGTCTTTTTCGGTGATGAAGCCGAAAAGGCAGAGACCGTGAAACGTGAGGCCGGCGACATATTCCCAGAATATTATCTCCTGTGTGTGGATAACTTCGACAAGTTGGCGGTAAACAATCTCGACGAATGGATTGCTTTCTTGAAAACGGGAGAAATCAACGACGGCGACAAGGCTCCCGGCCTCGCCATAGCCCGCAAATGCCTGGACGTTGACAAACTCTCGGTTGAAGAGCATAAGGACTATCTCAAACACATGGAAAACTTGCGCTATCAGCGTAGCGTGATTATGACGGGATATGACGATGGTCTGCAAGAAGGCCGCGCGGAAGGTCGTGCGGAAGGCCGTGCAGAAGGTCGCGCGGAAGGCGAAAATATGCAGAAAATCAAGATGGCTGAAATGATGCTTGAGGATGGTGAGTCTGTTGAAAAGGTGATGCGCTATACCGGCTTCACAAGAGAACAGGTGGAAAGCCTGAAGAAATGACAGTTCATATAGTAATTGTTCAAGCTATTTTTTACCATTACTTAATGGCGAAAGAATAAGATGAGCCGTTTCGGCCATCAGTTATAACAATGCCCAGCAAGCCGTCGGGACGGTTTTGCTGGGCATTGTGTTTTCTTATGTAGCTTTGTATTCTTCGGTTTAGTCGGAATTTTGTGGGGCACAAGTCGGGGTGCGGGAATTGGATGATATAAGAAATAAAAAACAGGAGGCAGACGCTTTTTGATGGGCGTTTACCTCCAGTTATTTGTATAAAAAACTGACGGCTAAAGGGCTTATTTCTTGTCGGCGCCAGTTTTAACCTTCAATACTTCAACCTTGAAAATCAAAGTGGCGTAGGGTGGGATGGCCTGGTTGCCGCGTTCGCCGTATGCCAAGTTGTAAGGGATGGTGAGTTCGTAGATAGAACCTTCTGGCATCATCTTCAAAGCCTCAGTCCAGCCTTTGATGACTTGGTTGGGGCGGAAGGTGGCAGGCTGGTTGCGCGTGTATGAAGAATCGAAGACAGTGCCGTCGATGAGTTTGCCTTCATAGTGAACCTCAACCTCTGTGGTGTCGGTGGCAACGGCACCAGTGCCCTGCTTAAGCACCTTATACTGCAAACCGCTGGCTGTGACCTTCACGTCCTTGTTTTTGGCGTTCTTGACGAGATAGGCCGCGTTTTCAGTGCGCATCACCTGCTCTCTGTATTTGAACTGCTTTTCGGCCACCTTCATGGCAGAGTCGGCGCTCATGGCGGCTTTACCCGTCAAACCGTCGGAAAGGCCCTTCGTGTAGAGGGCCAAGTCGGTGTAGACAGTGTCCTTAGAGCCTGTTGCGCTTTGGTTGAGGGAAGAAATCACCTGGAGCTTGTTCATCTTGGCGATGCGCAAACCGGCAGCGTAGGCTTCTTTCTGCTTGATTTCTTCATCGCTCAGCGTGCTGGCTTCCATCATGGCTTTGGCGGCAAATGCGATGTAGGCGCTGTCAACGCCTTCGCGCTGAAGGAGGAAAGACTTGAGCGATTCGCTCTGTCCGACGCCCATAGCATAGCTGAAAGTGGCAGCATCCACCGGTGTGAGTTTCTTTTCAACGGCTGCTTTGGCGGCTTTTTTCTTTGGTTTCTTTGCCGTGGCGGTCAATGTGGTAGCAGCCAGGGCAATCAAGAGGATTGATTTCAGTTTCATGTTTGGAGTGATAAGTTGTGAACCCTTTTCCGGCCTGTGTGTCGGGTTGGGTGGTTCGGATTTTCAACGAAAGTCATGTCGGAGAATCAGTTCCGACATGACTTTCTGTGTTATGTGGCGCAGTGTCTACTTACTGCTGCGGTGTGTTTTCGATGCTGACAATGGTGAGGGTGAACACCAAGGCAGAGAAAGGTTTGATAGCACCCGTGCTCTGTTCGTTGTAGCCCTGGTTGTAAGGGATGTAGAGTTCCCAAGTAGAACCGACCGGCATGGCCTTCAAGGCAGCGTCGAAGCCAGGGATGGTCTGTCCAACCATCATCTGGATGGTCTGTCCGTCGGGACCCGGATGCTTGGAAGAAGCGTCGAAGACGGTGCCGTCGGCCAAGCGGCCTTCGTAAGTCACGTTAACGATCTGGCCTTCTTTGGCAACTTCGCCAGTGCCAGCCTTTTTAACCACGTAGAGCGTACCTCCAGGAAGTTTCTGTACGCCTGCTTCCTTGGCTTTTGCGGCGATGAAGTCGTCGGAAGCCTTTTTGTCGGCAGCATATCTCTCAGAGAGGGCGGCAGCGCTCATGGTGCGGATGCGGGCCTCGAGGTCGCGTGAAGCAGCCTGCTTGTCGATGAGTTCGCCGTTGATTTTGAGTGCTGTTTTCTTACCGTAGATACCATCGTTGAAGCCAGCGACGAAATCCTTTGTGCTGAGGTGCTTCGTTGAGTCGCCAGCGAACACCATGCCTTCGACTTGCTTGATGTTGGCGCTCATCTGAGCACCTACCTGCAAACCGGCCAAATAGGCAGCCTTTTTCTTGTCGGTGGCAGCTTCGAGACCTTCGTTGAAGCCCTTCATAAATTCCTTGATATAGGTGGAATCGCTACCAGTGCGTGGGTCGGCGAGATACATTTTCAACTGTTCTTCATCAACCGAGTTGGCCATACCGAGTTCGTAGCTCAAAGTGTCGGCGCTGGTTTTCAACCCTGGTTTCGGAGCACCATTGTTGCAGGCGCTCATCATTGTCATGGCGGCAACGACTGTTGCCATGAAAATCTTTTTCATATTCTATGTTTTTTATATTCTTGTGATTGGGCGAGGAGAACAAACAGCAGGGTGTGTCTCTCCCGCGGTTAAAGCCCTTTTGATGGAAAGCGTCCTTTTAAAGGAAAGGACCTCTTGGTTAAAGCACTTTGATGAGTTCCACATCAAATACGAGTGCGGCATAGGGCGGAATGCTCTGTCCGGCACCGCGTTCGCCGTAGGCCAGGTTGTAAGGGATGAAGAAACGGTATTTTGCACCTTCACCCATGAGCTGAACGCCTTCTGTCCATCCGGCAATCACGCCGTTGAGCGGGAAAGTGGCAGGTTCGCCGCGGCGGTAAGAAGAGTCGAAGACAGTGCCGTCGATGAGCGTGCCTTCGTAGTGACACTGCACGTTGTCGGTTGCTCCTGGTTTGCGTCCTTCACCTTCGCGAAGAACGGTGTATTGCAGTCCGCTTGGCAAAACAACGACGTTGTCCTTCTTGGCATTCTCTTCCAGGAACTTCTCGCCGGCAGCACGCAAGGCCTTGCCTTGTTCTTCCTGCTGTTGCTGGATGAAGGTGCTGACGATTTGTTGAGCCTCAGCATCGTTGATGTTGGTGTTCTTGCCTTCGAGAACGTCTGACACGGCGGCTGCAAAGTCTGCTGCGTTGAGGCTGGTCACGTTCATGCTTTTCAAGTTATGGCCGATGACCATACCGAGCGCGTAGCTTAGTTTCTCCATGATTTGTATGTATGATTATTAGT
>ERZ1026848.726-NODE-726-length-18078-cov-5.571658_pt1 | contig 18078 bp, 10 predicted proteins | sample MGYA00380154_ERZ1026848 | MGnify/ENA primary metagenome ERZ1026848 (study PRJEB33269, sample SAMEA4719790) | human gut metagenome | biome: human-associated habitat; feature: organic feature; material: feces | place: Cameroon | collected 2013-10 ...
CATTAAAAGTGAATATTGAAAATATTGTAATTCCATCTGAAGAAGAACATATTGAAATGTTTCCTATGGATTTTGAAGAATTTTTGTGGGCACTGGGAGATGAAACGACAGTTCCGTATTTACAGGATTGCTTTGAAAAGATGCAGCCATTAGGCCAGGCGATGCACAGAAGAGTAATGAATGATTTCAGACAATATATTCTAACCGGAGGAATGCCACAGGTAGTAGATATTTATAGAAAGACGAAAAGTTTTGAAGATGCAGATAGAATAAAAAAAAGAATTCTTACGCTGTATCGTCAGGATATCACAAAATTTGCACGAGGTTATGAAGCAAAGGTATTAGCTGTTTTTGATGAATTACCGTCACAATTATCAAAAACTGAAAAAAAATATAAACTTTCCGAGATCAGCAAAGGGGCAAGATTCCGAGACTACGAAAATGCTTTTATGTGGCTGGCAGAGGCAATGATAGTGAATAATTGTTATAATGCCACAGAACCTACAGTTGGATTGGCTATGAGTGAAGAACACACAACCAGAAAATGTTATATGGCAGATACAGGACTTTTGGTGGCACATTCTTTTATGGATGACAAATTTACAGATAACGAGTTATACAGAGATATTTTGTTGGACAGATTGCATGTGAATGAAGGTATGTTAATGGAAAATATTGTGGCACAGGAATTAAGGGCAAGTGGACATAAGCTTTTCTTTTATTCCAGATCAGATACAAACAATCGTGAAAATAATATTTAGAAGTAAATTTAAAGGGAAAATTGGTCAACCGTATATTTTATATACGAAAGATGTTTTTGTAAAAGAGGAGGTGATACATCTTCCGATATATATGGCAATGTTTTTGTGAAGAAAATTACAAGTATAATAACAGCAAACGATGAAATATTTTGAAGAGGGAGAGCAAATGGCAAACTTAAGAAGACATTATGGATATGGGTTACACCAAAGCGGAATACAAGCAGGCGCTTCAGACAGAAAATCAACTGATTGAAAAGTAATACCAATTTCCTATTTTTTCTTAGATATCTGCCCGTTTTGGGTTGCAATCTCATGTCGAAGAGTGTAGAATATTGTCCGTAGGCAATAGTACATTAGTCACACATTCTTAAATATAGATCTCCGTGGGCTGTCAGATACCGCCGGCTGGGATATGAAAATCATAAATTACTCTGGGAACGAATACGCTATGGATTTTAACAGAAAAAAGCTTCGTCTGGGTGACGTACTGGTGAACAGTGGCGTTATTACGGCTGAACAGCTGCAGAAGGGTCTCGAGCTGCAGAAGGGCTCTGGCCGTAAATTGGGAGAAACTCTCGTTGACGAAGGAATTACCACAGAAGAGAATATTGCGAAAGCATTGAGCAGCCAGCTGGGCTACGAAATGGTTGATCTGCAGGATATCTCCATTGATGAAGAAATCCTCAATCTGGTACCCCCGAACATTTTAAAGAAGCATAAGATGATCCCATTTGAATATTCCAGGACGGGGATGAATGTTCTGCGTGTGGCAATGTCAGATCCCATGAACATGGCTGCCATGGACGATATCAATATTATTACGAACCTGCAGGTGGAGCCGGTCGTGGCAACACCGCGGGATGTGATGCTGGCTCTCGACCGTTATTACGGACAGGCAGAGGTAAACTCCGCACTCGAAGAGTACGTAAAAGAAAAGACGAGCCAGATGGCGGAGCAGGAGGATATCTACAGCGACGACATCAACAACTCCCCGATTGTACAGCTGGTAAAAACGATGATCGAACAGGCTGTACGCCAGCGTGCATCCGATATTCATATCGAACCGATGGAGAAGCAGGTCCGGGTGCGTTACCGTATTGACGGTGCCCTGTATGAGAAGGCAACCTACAACATCAGCCTTTTACCGGCATTGGTTGCACGTGTCAAGATTATTGGCGGCATGGATATTTCCGAAAAGCGTAAGCCGCAGGACGGCCGGATCACGCAGGTGGTGGACCGGCGCGAATTTGATATCCGTGTATCCATTCTGCCTACGGTATATGGCGAGAAGATCGTTATGCGACTTACCTCCAAGAACGCCTTATCGAGGGAAAAGAGCCAATTGGGCTTAAAGCCGCATGACTTACAGAAATTTGACCATATTTTGAAAAATCCGCATGGTATTCTGCTTGTGACAGGACCTACCGGAAGCGGTAAGTCTACAACGCTCTATACTGCGCTTAGTGAGTTAAATAAAGAAGATGTAAACATTATCACCGTAGAAGATCCGGTGGAAGCAAATATTGACGGAATCAATCAGGTGCAGGTCAACAATAAAGCAGATCTGACCTTTGCATCGGCACTGCGTTCCATCCTGCGACAGGATCCGGACATCATTATGATCGGAGAAATCCGTGATCAGGAGACGGCATCCATTGCCGTACAGGCATCCATCACAGGTCACCTTGTGGTATCCACGCTGCATACGAACTCCGCAGCCAGCACGATTACCCGTCTGGTAGATATGGGAATTGAACCTTACCTGATTGCAGACTCTACGGTTGGCGTTATTGCACAGCGACTGGTGCGCCGCCTTTGTCCGGATTGTAAGAGGGCAAAGAAAGCCGATGCCGAAGACCTTGAAATGCTGATGCGTAAGCCGGAGGAAGATCTGACAATTTATGAGCCGTGCGGCTGTGCAAAATGCGACGGCACAGGCTTTCGCGGACGAATCGGTGTGTATGAAATCATGGAAGTGACTCCGCAGCTGAAGCACATCATCAGTAAAGGCGGAGAAGTGGAAGCTATCAAAGCACAGGCGCTGAAGGACGGCATGCATACCCTGCGTATGAGTGCGACCGAGCTCGTTCTGGATGGAACGACATCCGTACAGGAAATGATGAGAGTATCTTTCGACTTGTAGAATGGGAGGAACGACAATGGCCAATTGGGGCTATGTGGCGATAGATAAAACAGGAAAAGAAATCAAAGGCAGCAGGGACGCCGATACACAGGAAGCCTTAACGAGAGATCTTAAGCAGCAGGGACTCATCGTTCTGGAGGTAAAGCAGCAGAATACCTTAACACGGGATATCAACATCAGCTTTGATAAAAAGCCGGCGGCCAGAGATCTTGCCGTATTCTGCCGGCAGTTTGCCAGCATCGTGCGTGCCGGTGTCAGCATCATTGAAGCTCTGAATATGTTGGCAGAGCAGACAGAGAATAAGCTTTTGCAGAAATCCCTCATGGCAGTCCGTGCCGATGTGGAAAAGGGGGAGAGCTTCGCAGATTCCATGGCAAAGCATCCCAGGGCATTTCCGGAGCTTTTGATTCAGATGGCGAGAGCCGGAGAGGCATCCGGCAGTCTGGAAATCTCCATGGAGCGTATGGCAATCCAGTTTGAAAAGTCCGCGAAGACACAGGCCTTGGTTAAGAAAGCCATGATCTACCCGATTGTGGTTGCCTGCGTAGCCGTAGGCGTTGTTGTAGTCATGCTGGTATTCGTCATTCCGCGATATACGGATATGTTTAAAGAACTTGATGCCGAGCTTCCTGCAATTACACTTGCAGTTGTAGGACTCAGCAATTTTATTAAAAACTACTGGTTTATTATCGTTCCGGTAGTAATTGCGATTGCGGTAGCCTTTCATATGTGGAAAAAGACCTTATCCGGCAAGCATGTTTTAGGAAAACTGGCACTCAAATTTCCAATGACGAAAAACCTGGTAATAAAGAGTGCTTCTTCCCAGATGGCCCGCACCTTAAGCACGCTGCTTACCGCAGGTGTTCCACTCACGGAAGCAGTGGATATTGTAGCGGATACCATGGGAAATATCTGGTATAAGGAAGCTTTAAAGGATGCGCTCGAGCAGCTTCTGGTCGGCGTCCCTTTATCCCAGCCGTTACAGACCTGCGGACTCTTCCCACCGATGGTATACCATATGGTACGAATCGGTGAAGAAGCCGGCTCCACAGAAGAAATGCTGAACAAACTGGCAGACTACTATGAAGAAGAAGTGGAAATGGCTGTCCAGTCCTTAATGGCCGCCATGGAACCGATGATTATCATCATCCTTGCCGGCATCGTCGGCATCCTTCTTGCCGCCGTCATGCTTCCCATGGTTAATATGTATGCGGCACTTGACAACTTGTAATTACCAGCTTCGTCATAGACGAGAAACAGCAGGATGGGGGCTTGCACACAGATCCTGCTGTTTCGAAGGATATGAACGGAGCGCCTCCACATGAAATAAGGCTGAGCCGTGAAACGGCGGGAGGTTGCGAAGCAACCGTGCCTTATGAATGTTAGTGGGGCGCGGCGAAGCTGTAATTACAAGTATGAACAGTTAAGCCTTATGAATGTTGTGGGAAGCTGGTATCAGAGTGTTCCACAGATACTCTGTGCTGGCAACATGAGTGGAAGAAATGTAAAAAATGTAAAGAATTTGCAAAATTTCCAATAATACATACAACTTGAATAAAAATGACTGCGTCGTAGGGACAGCCATTTTTTAAATAAAAAAACAACAACCAAAGGAGAATTTTCATGAAAAAGGAAAAAATGAATGACAAAGGTTTTTCGCTTGTTGAGTTAATCATCGTTATTGCGATCATGGCAGTACTCGTTGTAGTTCTTGCTCCCCAGTACTTAAAGTACGTTGAGAAATCCAGAAATTCGACAGATGTATCTAATGCAACAGCTATCGTAACTGCATGTCAGGTATGGGCAGCAGATCCAGATGCTGGTGAGGGTAGTACTAAGGCATTTACTAGTGGAGATACCTTTGAAATTAAGGTTACTAATTCTGGTGGAACTACTGCATCAGATGCTGTAAAGAGCGCATTAACTGAAGCGGCCATTGATATTGCTAAGACAAAGAGCAAAAGTAAGAATGAATGGGACGCTTATACCATTAAAGGTACGGTAAAAACGGATGGAAGTATTGAGTTTACTTATGAGTCTACAGTAGGAACGGACACAACTGATAATGGTAAATTTAGCACAGCAATGAATAAATAATCGCTTTAATCATTTCGTCCACATCCCATGTGACCAAACCCCACATCCGATATGGACACTCAAAACAAAAAACTTCCCCCCTCTCGTCACAGCAGAGCCTTAAGGTCGTCGGTTTCGACGATCCCTTGATCGCTCGTGTACCCTACGACCTTTATGAAGCGAGAGCCCGCGATTCTGTGATCAGAATGGATGGAAGTGCCACTAGGACTCCTGCGGTATATGCCGCAGGAGAATTGTGGGTTTAAGAAGAGTAACAAAGCTCGAAAAAGATTGAAAAATAGGTACTAACAGTTTTAATACAATCAACATTTATGGACAAGGATATCCCCCTATGCTCGCAGAAATTATTTTTTACATCTTCATATTTCTTTTCGGAATCGTGATCGGCAGCTTTTTAAATGTCTGCATTTACCGCATACCGAAACATGAAGATATCGTGAAAACACGGTCACACTGCATGTCCTGTGGTTATCAGCTCAAGTGGTATGACATGTTTCCGGTATTCAGTTACCTCTTTCTGCGGGGCAGATGCCGGAAATGTCATGCGAAGCTTTCCGTACAGTATCCGCTGATTGAAACAGCAAACGGCATTCTTTATGTAATGATCGTGTGGATTCATGGAATGACAATTACTTCTATATTATATTGCCTGCTGGTTTCTGCACTTCTGGTAATCAGTGTCATTGATTTCAGAACCTTTGAGATTCCCCTTGGAATCAATATTTTCATTCTGATTCTAGGAATCGTCCGCGTAGCAACAGACTTTACCTGTGTGCTGGACTACGTGATCGGATTCCTAAGTGTGAGCGTTGTGCTCGCCATTCTGTATTATGCATCCAAAGGAAGAGCAATCGGTGGAGGCGATGTGAAGCTCATGGCCGTCTGTGGACTGGTGCTTGGATGGAAGCTGGTTCTGCTGGCATTTTTTTTAGGATGCATTTTAGGATCGGTCATTCATATTATCCGGATGAAGGCATTTGGCGCCGACCGGGTTCTGGCGATGGGGCCATACCTTTCGTTAGGAGTACTCCTTGCAGTTTTGTGGGGAAATACCATGATTCAGTGGTACATGGGACTACTGGGTTTTTAACCTTAAGATCGAATATTTTACCTGCTTGGTAATCCCGGCAGGTTTCTTATATATAACATCATTTTTTCTGGACAAAGGAGGAAGCGATTCGTGGCTGGTAAAGTAATCAGTATAGAAATCGGATATTCACTGACAAGAGTATGTGAGGTTGACTATAAATCAAAAACCCATAAGGTGTACGGGTATTTTTCAATGCCGACTCCGGAGGGAATGATAAATGACGGTATTTTGAATTTAAATGAAACCTTTGTGGCAGATTTGAGGGAAGCTCTTGCCGAGTATAAGATGAAATCGAAGCAGGTGGTGTTTACCCTGACTTCGACCAAGATCGCCAGCCGTGAGGTTACGATTCCTTTTGTGAAAGAAAACCGGATCATGGATGTTGTAAATGCCAATGCGTCGGACTATTTCCCGGTGGATTTAAGCCAGTATCAGCTTGCGTACAGCATGCTTGGTGTGACCGGAAATCCGAAGTCCGGACAGCAATATAAGCTTCTGGTTCTGGCAGCGCCACAGGCACTTCTCGATGGTTATCAGCAGCTTGCCAGGGCACTGAAGCTGGAGCTTGTGGCTCTTGACTATGCCGGAAACAGTATTTATCAGGTCGTAAAGGATGAGTGTGCACAGAAAGCCCAGATGATCGTAAAGATTGAAGAGGGTGCAACCATGGTGCTGGTTGTGAATCAGTCGGTGATTTCCTTTATCCGAAGCGTTTCCTACGGTGTGCAGGAAGCGTTGGAACTGACCTATAACCTTCCTTTGAAAAACCGGATTGAGACGCCGGAACAGGCGATGGAGCTTTTGTCCAGGAAGTCCTTTGTGGTGCTGAACGATGGATCCGAAGAGACTGAGGGAAGCGAAGAAGAAAAGTCCAAAGAACAGGAATTCTGCGAATCCATGACAGATGTACTGGTTCCGCTGGTTGGTGCGGTTTCCCGTGTTGTGGATTACTATGTTTCCCATAATGCCAATACCCCGATTGAGAAGATTCTCTTAACCGGTCTTGGTGCAAATATGAAGGGTATTCACAGACTTTTGGCCCAGCAGCTGGACTATCCGATTGAAATTTTACGTCAGGCAGAGGGCTGGAACCTGGAAAAGAGCTTTGAAGGTAAGTTCTTCGGTGAATATGTTGCCTGCGTGGGTGCCACAGCGGCTCCACTTGGCTTTAAAGCCGATAATGAAAAGGGCAAAGGCGGTAAGACCGGAGATACGAAGAGTAAGGGCAAGGTGAACGGAATCCTGATTGCTGCTGCAGTCTTTGCATTCGGCATACTGGGTGCTGTAATTCTGAGTGTGGCTTCTGCCATAACCTATGTTGCAGCAAAGGCAGAGAACCGGGCACTGCAGGAGCAGATGGCAGGTTTGCAGGAAATCAAGCCGATTTATGATAATTATGTGAGTACCAAAACAGCTTACGACCGGTTGACGGCCATGCATGATGCCACCCGCAACCGGAACGATGACTTATATGCGTTTATGGAAGAACTGGAACGCAAGATGCCAAGTAACGGAGTAATCACTTCCTTTACCAGTGATGCGGAGACGGTAACGATTAACATGTCGGTATCTTCGAAGACGGAGGCAGCATCGATGATTGAACAGTTCCGTACCTTTGATTCCCTCCTTCCTGATACGGTGTCGGTATCTTCGATTACCGCAGATGTGGATGGCGAGGATACCGTGCTTTCCTATAACTTCACAATTGTCGGATCCTACCGGGATATGGACGAAGCTCCGGAGGATGAGATGACCGATGAAGAAGCGATGCAGCAGAATCTGGAAGATACGGAAAACCACGAAGTGGCGAAAGCGCAGTAAAGGAGAAGAACGATGAAGGTATCAAAGAAAGATATTTATTTAATCATTGGATTTTTGGGAGTCCTCGCTTTCCTCTGTGCATTCCTGTGGGTTTATCAGCCGACCATGGAAAAGGTGGATGCCTTAAAGGCAGAGAGCCGCTCTCTGGAAATAGAAATTGCAGATCTGCAAAGCAAGATGGATAACAAGGACACCTATGTGTCTAAGACTCAGGAAATGGCAACCGAGATGGACAGTATTTTGCAGATGTTTCCCGTGGAGTTAAAGGAAGAGGATGCTATTGTCTTGACGTTAACGGAGGAATTATTATCTCCGATGATTGTAACCACGCTTACCATGGATGAAACAGAACCGGTGGATTTCGAGCTTTATACACAGGAATCCGAAGAGGCAGAACCGGTCGATACGGGAGAAACGATACAGCTTGGACTTTACCGGAATCCGGTTTCCATGCAGTTTGTTTCAAGCTACGAGGCCCTGAAGCGCTATGTGAAGACCGTGGCTCTGCAGACAAACCGTACAAAGATCGTCGGAATCACCGCTTCTTATGACGAAATGACAGGCTTACTTACCTGCGTGGCAAACTTAAATATGTATTTTATTACCGGACAGGAAGACAAGACCTATGTACAGCCGGACTTCTCTTCGGTCATTACCGGAACGGATAATCCGTTCGGTTCCATCACAATGCCTTATGAAGCAGATGTTGCAGGACTTGCAGAGGATGCAATGGGTATTCATGTGGATGAGGAAGAGGCAGAAGAAGATAATGGTGAGGATATGTAGCTGCGGTCTGATTACGGATACCCGTCAGGAAGAAGAAGCCGGAAGAAGCTGCCGAAGAAAAGAACAGTCCGCATAGAGAACCTGAACAGAATAAGCAGGACAGAGGATACGCATGAAGCAAAAGGAAAAAGTTCAACAACTGAATAAGAACGCGGGCTTTTCCCTGCTGGAGCTTCTGATTGCCGTTACGATTCTGGCAATTATTACGATTCCCATGCTGCATATGTTCGTGACTTCCGCCAGAATCAATGGCAAGTCCCGGATTACCCTGCGGGCAACCGTACTTGCACAGGATATTGTAGAGGGGCTGAAGGCATATCATATCGATGAAATTCAGGATCAGTTTAACGGTGTGGAAGACTTTGAGATGCTGAATACCTCTGTCATTGCAGGAGACTGTACCTATAAAGAGGATGTGGATAGGGAAAAACCAGGTAAGTATTACTTTGTTCTTAAAAATGCGAAACTGGAAAACAGCAGGTTTGATGTGCTGATTTCCGTAGATGCAACCGGATATGTGGAAGGTACTACACCAACGAAGCACAATTCCTTCTTAAATACCAGTGATGTGGCGAAGGTTGCCAGCATGAATAAGAGTACGGATGCTTCCTATGAGCAGTCGGCACTTATGAATGAGGCAGCACTTTCCAAAGCACAGCTTGAACTGAAAATTCCGGGAGATAACGTGACCTATAAGACCGTAGGCCTTACCTGCGAGAGAACCTTTACCGTTACCTTCAAAGATGCAGGAACGGAGACTGATAAAGAGGGTATTACAAAGCAGAAGACAGAAGCGTTCGTGACCTGTAAATATGAATTTTCCTATGGAGGGGAGACCTATACCTATATTCCGGATGGAATGGCAGGAGTGGATGATGCGGGAAATACCGGACTTCCATGTGGGAGCTTTACAGGAAGGAACTTTTATTTTTTCTATTTTCCGTTATATGATGCTGCAACAGACAAGCTGGTTTTCGATGGTACGGCGGCAGGCTGGACGAAGGATAATCTGATGAATCTTTATATTGCCAAGCAGACCGATACAACATTGACAGATATGAATCTCAATAAGGCAGAGACAAGCTATAAGCCGGTAGTCAATATACTTGCGACAAGTTCTGAAACATTCCGGATCTTCACCAATCTGGGAGTGAATCTTGTAAATGAGACCTTTCTTACCGGACTTGGAGTAACCCCATCCGATCCGAAAAAACCGGAAAGCGTCAAGAAACTAAAGAATCTTGCCATTTTTCAACACAATGGGGCAGTGACAAACAGAACACTGGATATTTATGATCTTTCCGGAATCAGGGATACCAATTATGGTAAAAACGGAACGGACGATGCTGTGACTGAATTTATCTATGATATTGTTGTTGAGGTTTATGAGCAGGGGGCAGCAGATACCGGCTTTCCGGCAGATATGCGAAAAGTAACCTTTGATGGAACGAAGAATCACTAAAAATCACCTGTAGAAAGAGTAATTCAGACAGTTAAGAGAGAGAACCATGATAAGACAACCATTTCAACAACTGCAGATGGAATTACGGATTCGAAAGAAGCGCAACAGCGGTTCTTCGATTGTCATTGTCATTATTGCGATGGCGATGATCGGGATTTTGGCAACAACGCTGCTGTGGATGTCTTATACCAATTATCAAATTAAAGTAAATGACATTCGGAATAAGAACAGCTTTTATTCCGCAGAAACAGTCATGGAACAGATCGTGGCAGGCCTGCAGAAGGAAACCTCAGATGCGGTGGCAGTTGCCTATCAGGAGGTTTTATCCAACTGGGAGGAGCTTGGCAGTGAATCCAACCGCTACAGTTCCTTTGCATCCATGTATCTGGATACACTGGTAAAGCACCTGCGTGATTCAGAAAAGGGCGATGGTTACTATAGCAGGGATATTTTGGAAGGTTATGTGGATACAACGATCTGGGGAAATGTGAACAAGACCGCCTGGAATAACGGTACGGATGAAACGGATGCATCGAAGGCCAAGGCTCCGGTTATGGAACTTGTGAATGGAAATAGCTTAGTTCTTCGGAATGTGTTTGTTTCCTATATGGACGGCGACCGGTTATCCATCGTAAGCACGGATCTGTGCCTGGATGTACCGGAGATCGTGTTTACCCAGTCAGGTTCCATTGATGATCTGTATGATTATCTCCTGATCGGAAATCAGGGAATCAGCCTGACACAGGGAAGCGGACAGGTGACCGGGGATGGAAGCATCTATGCAGGAACAGATGATAAGGGAAAAGGTGGTATTATCATTAATCCGGCAAGCAGCCTGGCTATTAATAACGGACGATATGTAATTTCAAAGGGTGAAATTGACGTGGTTGGACCGGGTGCAGGCTTCATTGTACGTGATGCGAAGGAGACCGGAAGCAGCGTTTATGCGAAGAACCTTGATCTGCAGAGCGGAACGATCAGCTTAGATAGTAAGACTTATATTGCAAATGACCTGACCCTTTCCGGAAGCGGAAGCAAGGCAACCCTGACGAAAGAATATTATGGATATGGAACCTCTACGGCAATGGGACTTGAAAGTGATCCAACGGATCAGGAAAACAGCAGTGCCATTATCATCAACGGACAGAATTCTATCGTGGATATGAGCGGTGTGAATACGCTGATGCTGGCAGGCCGAGCCTATATCGGAACGAATACCACGAAGGAAGAACTGGATCAGAATGCAGCAGCGGCAGTAAAGGATGCAGGTAAGAAGAATGAAAAGGCAGTTCTGATGGGCGAGTCCATCACCGTAAAAGGCGGACAGATCGCATACCTTGTTCCGACCGAATGCCTGGGTATCTATAATGGAGAAACGATCATCGGGCAGAATCCGCTGACACAGGATCAGGCAACAAAGATGCAGGCTTATAAGGATCAATATGGAACTGATTTTAAGGAAGTGGATTTCACACGTCCGGTAGGCAGACTCGGTGGACAAAGTCTTGCATTCTTTGGCGTTGCAGACATGGATCATATCCGAAAGGTCAGCACGCAGTATGTGGGCGGTGGTACAGAAAGTAAATCCCTGACCTATTATTATCTGGTGATGGATGCAGACAATGCTGCAAAGTACTATCAGACCTATTATCTGAATGGAAGCAATAAGGAATCCATAGATCATTATTTCAAAAAATATGCAACAGGAGGAATCCTGTTGGGAGATTATACTTCTGCACAGAACTCGTATACGATTCTCGGTAATGCACTGGTATCGGATGCTTTGAGCCAGAGTGGAGTAAGCCTTCTTGCAAGTACGAATACAACAACGAATACAATGACACCTGCTGAAGTTTTCCAGAAGTCCGGAGAGATTGCCAATGTTTATAAGGGACTGACAACGAATTTAAGTGAGGATGGAGCTTCGGCAAGTACGTTCCGGAATGCTTTTGACAGTGTGATTAAGGATAAGATCACAACGAAGCAGGCAGATGGAACGGATCATGTCGATACCATACAGGAATATCTGGTGAATAACGGAACCGGAGGAACGATGGAATTCACGACAGAGGACGGATTAAAGGGAATTATCACTACCGGTAATTATACACTTTCTTCGGCAACGGGTGGAGCATCCAAAGTTCGTCTGATTGTTTCGCTGGGAGATATTACGATCGACCGGAACTTTACAGGTCTTGCTATTGCAAAGGGAACAATCACGATTAAAGGTGCAATCACGAATGGTGCATCTTCTCTCAAACGGAATAAGATGGAATTGTATAAGGTATTAAATGCGACAACCGGAGCAGAGGGAGATACCATAACCCCCATGGCGTTCTTCGTAAACGGGGAAACCAGTCTTGCGGATGGAGCACAGGAAGCGCCGACCGATGATGCCGGGAATCTGAATATTGATTATACCGGGATTGTCCGCTACGTGAACTGGGAGAAACGATAAAGCAGCAATCCTGTCTAATAGAAGAGAGTAAGTTCTTCTTTGTATAGGATAAAAAGAAGTAGTGGAATTGTCAGAAGTGAAATGACGGAAACATAGAGAGAGTCATAGAATCAATACAGGAATTAAGAACAGACAGTGATGGAAATAAACAGGAACAGGCAGAAATGGCAGAAGATAAGAAAAAATTAGCAAAAAATAACAGTGGTTTTTCTTTGGTAGAGCTGATTATTGTCATTGCAATTATTGCGGCATTGATTGGTACAGTCGTTCTGTCCGTTTCCATGGTGTTCAGTGCGAATGCCAAGGCATGCTCCAACGATCTGCAGCGTGCGATTGCGGACTGCAAGGTGACAACAATGGGGAAGGCACAGGCATGGCTGATCGTTTACCGGGGGGAGAATGGCCGTATCTACAGTCAGCTTCATATTATGGAGCAGAAGGAAGGCGGGACGGCAGGTGAGCTTGAGGAGATTACCGAGGAACCACAGAAGATAGGGGGAAATCGTGTGTCTGTAACATATACGGATGCTTCCGGAACTCCCGATTTGGAACTCCCGACAGGAGCAGCTGCCGGAATTCGTATTGAATTCGATCGTTCCTCCGGTTCCTTTAAGGATGCTCCATTACAGATGAGAATTCAGGGAGGGAGCCGTGATTATAAGCTGGATTTTATTAAGCTTACGGGAAAGATTGCTGTGAACCGGACAACAAGCTGATTTTAGGGAATAGTGCAGAAATCGCAGGAGATTATTGTCTGGATAAATGTTAAATGGAGAAGTATATGGGGAAAAAGTTACGGATTCAGCAACAGAATAGTGGATTTTCCTTAGTGGAACTGATTATTGCAATTGCCATACTGGTTATTGTGACAGGTGCAGTGTGCAGTTTTATCATCATTACGTCCAGAAATTATGCAAACGGCAATAACGACATCAGTGTGCAGCAGGAGGCACAGCTTGCCTTAAATCAGATGTCGGATGTGATTATTGATGCAACACAAAGCATTAATTATGTGGGTTACGATGAGTCCAACCAGCCGGTTAAGGCATTGAAGGACTCCGAATTCACCTTTACACCGGAGAAAAAGGCGCTGATTGTTTATAATACAGTGACTCCGGCAAGTGGAGAAGGCACAGAGGAGCCTTCTACCTATGCGGATCCGGGCACACCGGCAGAAGATTCTTCTACAGAGCTTCATAATTATATGTTCTACTGGCAGAAATCAGATGAGAACCTGTATTTTTCTATGGCAGATGCAGGTGGAAGCTTCCCGATGCCGGGAGAGGTCGATTGTGTACTTCTGGCTGAAAATGTAACGGAATTTCAGGTGGATCTAAGTCAGGTAGAGGAACGCCGTGTGGTAAAACTCAAACTGAACTTTAAGACCGGAACCCGTAAATTTGAAATGGCAAATAACATCACCGTCCGGAATAAGGTAGTGATTAATAATGCTGATATTGAGCCTTTGGATAAGCGCGTCCGCGTGAATATCAAGGTGAAGGAGCCGGTCGTAGTGTTGGAACCCGGAGAAACCTTTCATTTCTCTACCCCGAAGGTAACCGGAACGAACCTTTTAAACAAGAACGTTACTTGGAAAATTGAAGGGGAAGTATCAGAGGGAACAAAGATGCTATCCCCAAACAGAGATGGGATACTTCAGATTGATAGTGAAGAACGACTTAAGAGCTTTGATGTGAAGGTAACTACGGAAGCAATTGATGAAGAAAGCAAGAAGCAGGCAGAGACAACGATTACAGTTTATGTGAAACGTGTAACCAAAGTGACCTTGAATAAAAAGAGTGAGGAATTGCTTAATCCCAATGATAATATTCCGGGGAAATTGGAGGTTATGCAGGGAAGTACCGTGGTTCTTGTCGGTACGGTAGACGGTGTGAAGCTAGGAAACAAGTGTGATTCCTGTGGAGAGGATCCGACAGGAGATAGATACCTGACCGGCTGGACGGTTGTGTCCGGTTCCGGTTCGTTACAGAATGGTATTCAGGACTCCGACCATGAAACAGCCACCATCCAGATCAAGACAGATGCAGCGGTGGGGTCTACGATTACCATTCGGGCAGTCTCTGACCTGTCCAGCCGACGTCCATACGGGCCGGTACAGGGCGAGATTACCTTGAAGGTTGTGGAGAAGAAGAATCCGGCGAAGCCAACAGGCGGACAGCTACAATATGGTGATAAGATAAAAATGGATGAGCTGTTAGCCGGCTTTACGACAACTATTGACCATCATGTAATCTGTATCCGGATTGTAGATAATTCCGGTGAGGAATCGGATCAGATCGTAGCTTATCATAATACTGGGTGGAATATCTGGGTTGAACCGGAATGCTTTAACTTGGATCTGACGAAGACATATACCTTCTACATGCAGGCATTGGAAGCCGTATCCAAGGAGCATTATAAGGAATGGCAGGAAAAAGGAGGATATATTGGTCCGGAGCCTGATGGTGTGATCTGGAATGAATACATTAATCATGTATCCAGTAAGGCGCCTTATGGCTATGAGGGAGATGTGTTCCAGTACAGCGAAGTATATTATGCGACACTGGAACCGCCGGAGATTGCATTTACTTATAACAAGAAGCGTTATGTGGATGAAAATATTGTCTGTGATGATTACAATTTGTTATCAGATTCATGGAATGCCGTTCTTGGAGACCTGAATTTTGATGAGACACAGGATTCCAGCCTGAATATCAGTATCAGCAAACGTGTTATGAACAACATGACCTACAGTCTTTATGTGGGCGAGGAAAATGATCAGTCCCAATGGACGAAGATCAGAACGTTTGATGCAGATTCCAAGCAGTATATCTCTACCGAACTGGATAATAAGTATGTATCGTTATCCCAGAACTCGCATAGTCCGGTGTTAAATATCAAGGATAAGCAGCAGCTTGCAACGAGTGGAACTTACCATATTGTTCCAGGATTCCAGTATACAAGAAGTCCGGAAACAACGTTGAATCTGGTTGGATCACAGAACTATGATACATCAAACCGGGGAACAATATATTATGAATCTTCGAACAGTACGATTCATGTTACCATCTCTGCAGAGACAACCATGGATGTGGACAGTTCTACATTTAAGGGCGGAGTATGCTTTCCGTTGCCGGGAGAAATGAAAACGGATTGGCGGTTCCCCAACTTGGATAAGACAGACTGGCAGCAAACCAATATTTCATGGGGAATGTATTTCCGAGCAATTGCCGAAGGAGCGAATAACCTCACATCGATTACTATTAGTGGAGTTAATTATCGTTATGTTCCGGAAAGCAATGCTTATGAAGTGGAGCCGTATATTGAACAGACGAGAGACAATACGTTAAAGATCACGATTTCCCTTGGTGTTTATCGATGTGGTGTAAACGGAAAGAAATGGGAAAGACAGTCGGAAGCAAAAGAAAGTAATAATGGAACACTTTTATTTAGCAGGAACGGAAAGGAATATCTGACGTATTATCCGCTTCCTACGCAGGGTAATTTCCCGTTTGAGAAGGAAAAGGAAGAGCAGCAGTATAAAGAAGGACAGTATATAAACGGCTATGAGAAAACAAATTTACTGAATGGCTCCACAGAGGGAATAAACTGCGCCAGAATCTATTGCGAATACGATAAAAATACAAAAACCTATACGTTAACATTGGCTGAAGGAGAAGAGACGAAGGACAATTTCTGGACGATCCGCAGGATTTATGGAAAGTATCAGTGGGAGTCCGGAATGGCGAAGTGGTCAAGAATCAAGGATGCCCAGGCATATGTAGATACAACAGCAAATCTTAATATGAATCTGGATGGGCAGGTTTACCGAACCTTTATACCGGAAGTGTCAGATTCCAATTACTGGAATGGTAATAGTAATGAAGTATGGCGTGATCTGGCATTTTATCAGGATGGTGATGTAACAGGAAATACACGGAAACAACTATCATGTAAATTGAAGCGTCAGCAGAGCAATGGAATCGATATGATTGAGATCTGGGATAATGGCGGTAATTCCTGCTATGGAAAATACCAATATGACAGTACATTGAAATGTTGGAAGCTGTCAGGGAACTAAAGCATGATCACAGATGGAGCATGCCACAGAATAGAGATGGAAAGAGTGCACAAAGATGAAAAGGCGTAATATTCGAAAAAGAAAAGTGAATAAAAAGATAGGAATGATCTTTACTTCTTCTGTTCTGGTGGCTGCACTTGGCACCGTAGGAGTCTTCCATCATATGGAACCGATGGAAACGTATGCGAAGGAGTCCTTTACCGGGACGAAGCAGGTTGTGGAAGGTCATACCGGTGATGACAAGCCATTCGTGATTCTGGATGTGGTACCCAGCTATGCAACCTATGCATGGGATGCGGATACCTCTTATGAGATCAGTACCGGCACCCTGGGGTATCTCTCGAATGGACAATCCCCTATGGCAGCGGATTATATGCGGATTTATGAGGATCTTTTGAAAAATCATTCTGCAGAGCTTTCCACGTATGAGAAGCGTGCTGCACTGGTAAATGAGATCTGGAAGTACGGAACCGATAATGGTGAAGCTCTTTTCCAGTATGAAGAAGCTTATGGAAGTGGGAATACACGTAAGGATCTGAACGCACAGAACGCCAATGGATGGCAGTTATTGATTGATACCATGACACTTCCGGATGATGATAAGAAGAAAGGGGATACGGCACACAGCGGATTGATGAAGGGCTATTTTAAGAAGTATGCAGAGCCCGATCCGAACGACCCGACAGCAACAACACCAGATAAAACAGGCTATGATTATATTAAGGTAGGAGACTGGAGTGAGGACGAAGGCTCCGGAGAAGCATCACAGTCTGCTTATCAGTTTGATCCGGATAAAGGAACGTATCAGGTACAGTTCAAAGCATTAAACGGATCCGGATCAACCGGTCTGACAGAGGGATACGTGCCGGAGAAAACCAATGCAATTACGCAGGAGGATGTTGATAAGGGTACCTATAAATCCTCTACCAGCCTGTATTATATGGATGACAAATCGAATTATGTCTATGCCGGAACAATTGCAGATAAGTTTTCGACAGGCAGCAATATTTCCTTAAGTGAATACTATAATAATCAGAATTCACAGAATTCATCAAAGGACACAGCTTCAGATGACACAGCTTCAGGCAATACAGATTCAGACAATACAGATTCGGATAAAACAGGGGCATTAAGTACTCCGAAAGCGACTCCTTCAGCAGGAAGTGGATCTGCCTCCACAACAGATGCGGTGACAACGACATCGCCTAAGAAAAGTGAAAGCATGTCTCCTTCAAAGGACAGTACGGTGATGCCATCTGCAACACCTTCAGCAACGCCATCTGCAACCCCAAAAGTGGTTGGCAATTCTGATTTATCGGTAACGACCACCACAGTCAGCAACAAAGTGAATCATACTATTATGATTCCTTCTATTTATT
>ERZ1026848.728-NODE-728-length-18050-cov-6.665018_pt1 | contig 18050 bp, 24 predicted proteins | sample MGYA00380154_ERZ1026848 | MGnify/ENA primary metagenome ERZ1026848 (study PRJEB33269, sample SAMEA4719790) | human gut metagenome | biome: human-associated habitat; feature: organic feature; material: feces | place: Cameroon | collected 2013-10 ...
TAAAGGTCATAGAGAAATCCACTAAAGGTCATAGAGAAATCCACTAAAGGTCATATTTTTATGTTGACAAAAATATGACCTTATGATATAATTGGAATCGAGGTGATAATTATGCCCAAAAGAGCAATGCTGCCGGAATACCCAGATTACACTGGCATTCCAAAAAGCGATTATAAGCTGCTTGTCCAAAAAAGCAATCCTTTGCGAACTCTTTCCGAAACAGAATTGACGCTTCCTGAGTTGAAAATTCTCGATGCATATCTTAGCAAGATCGATAGTCATGATCCTGAAAAGCGATATGTGAGGTTTGGCAAAGGAGAACTGGAACATGCCCTTGGTGTAGATCGGATCCGGAAAGATGAGTTATCGAAACGCTTAAAGAATCTTTTTCAGGCTGTTACTATAAGGGACAAAAACAAGCGAGATGGTTTTACCACAATTGCATTGTTTGAAAAAGCAGAAGCGTTTCAGGACGACAACGGATTGTGGCAAGTTGATCTTGCCTGTACTCCTTCAGCTATGGAATATATCTTCAATGTTGAGACGATGGGGTATTTATCATATATGCTGAAGAACATAATTGAATTGACAAGCCGGTACAGTTATGTGCTATATTTGTACTTGGAAAGTCGTAGAAAAGGGAGACGGAGTAACTCATGGACAATTTCTATTGATGAACTGAAATCGATGCTCCGCTGTACTGCTGATAGCTATGTTGAATATAAACGATTTAATGATCTTGTGCTAAAAAAATGTTACAAGGAACTAAATGAAAAGACGGCGCTTCGTTTTTCTTACGAGCCTATAAGAAAAGGACGCAGGGTTGTGGAAGTTCGTTTTACTGTTGAGTCTTCTGAGATGTTGCCTGATGAGTATTTCCCGGAGCAACAAGTTTTGAATGAATCAGACAAGGTTCCTGAGAGTTTCGATCTGATTGATGATCTGGATGAAGATGAACAGTGGATTGCAGTGTACGGATCAGAGCAGCTTGCAATTCTTGCAGATGGATGCAAGAATGAATTCAATAAGCTTCAGATGGAGCAGATCCAAAGTGTGTTGTTACGCATTCATATTTCAAAAGACAGTACAACGAATGATGTGACGTGGGGCAGGCGTGCTTATTTGCGTGAGAAGTATGCTGCTCTTAATAATGAAGCGTTGAAGAAGGAACAACAAGGTGGAAAACCTATCAAAGATCGTTTCAAGTATTTTCTCGGCATGCTGGAGAAAGATACATTTCAGCCGACTGCATACACAGAGTAAAAGCAATCAATTCAGACTATGCGAAAAAAGGCATTCCACGAAAAGTGGAATGCCTTTTTCAATGCTACGTCTCTTTGTTCAGGTCATGGATGTTATGAGATGATTAGCGAACGAATATTGCATTCCAAATGTCAAGTGTGAGGGAATCATAGAGAACCTCCCACTATAATAAACGCAAAATTCGACATGAATGAGTCAACACTTTACGATTCTTTTGAATAAATCAGCGAATTGTATAAGTCGAGGACTTCTGGAGAATGTTCTTGCATCAAAATACACAATTTTTTTAGAATTCGTTTGAGTCTGGCGGAGTAAGCTTGTCGTGAAATTCCATGGCGTGCGCCGAGAATTTCTAGCGTTTCAGATGGTTCACGCAGAAAGAAATACTCCTCTACTATATCAAACTCTGGAGGAGACAAATGAGACAAAGCATACCAGAGCGCAGCCTTCAGCTGCCGCTCCAGGAGAACTTGTTCCACAGTCTCCTTGAGCGAAGAAGTTTTCTCATCCAGCTTTGTAACACCGTGACTGATGTCCCGCTCAGTCATGTACCGTTCGTGACGATCCATCTGACGTTGCAGCAGAATAAACTGATTCAAAATGTCTATTGCCATAAGCGCCTCCTTCGTCACAACGAGATGAAATCATTGACGTTTATATTATAGCATGTAAAGCAGAATGTGGCAAGAGCCAAAAGCACAAAATTGTAAACATTCTGTGAACAATGCCGCAGGGCACTTGTCAAGAATGTCATATCAGCTTTACTATTAGAGATAGGCATAACCCGGCATTTGTGCCTCACAGATCCGAGTCACAAATGCCGGAGCAATGATGATATGCCATCAATGAATTATCGGAATTATCAAATCCGACAGCGAGGATGCTGCCGGAACAGCTGGACACCAGAGCATGGTGCCAGACTGATGCTTTACTTTTCAGAATTACAGCATGAATGAGATGCAATTCTGAAAAAAGCAACTGCATATATTCCGAGCAATATGCCCGAAAAAATCCGTGCTGATGCACGGGCGATATTTGACAGAAGGTCAAATATTCGAACGGCACCCAAAAGGGTGCCTCAAGAATAGCAAGCACTGCGGTTTGTCAGACAAACCACGATTTTCGGAGAAAATCTGCATGCTTGTTAGGGGATGTTTCCCCTAAGACCCCGATTTTTTTGTCGCACATGAAGTGCGTCAAAATCAATGCGATTGCATCGCAAGCTGTCCGATTTTTGTGGACAAAAATCGAAAGTGAGGTACTGATTTCATGAACGATAAACAGCCAATCGTACAAGAAAATTCATTGCAAAATGAAGATAAAGTTTGCAGAACTGCACGAATTACTTTCCGAGTTTCACCGGAAGAAATTGAAGTCATTGAAGCAAAGAGAGAACTTGTGCATGAAAAAACAATAGGGTCATATGTGCGCCGTATGTCAGTGTTCGGCAAGATAAATTTTGTCGATGGAAAAGAAATAAAAAATGTTAATCAATCATTGAGCGGCATTCGTGGCAGTCTGAATCAGATTGCAAAACGAATGAATTCCACCGACCGAATTTATCAAGAAGATCTAAATGAAATTGCACACATGATGGAGCTAATCGAGCAGATTCAAACTGATGTTTCGGAACTCAAGTCGATGGTAGCTACGTGGTAATGGAGAGGAATATTCATGGCAACGACTGAAATTCATGCGGTCAATAAAACACTGGGTAAGGCAATCAAATATATCGTTAATCCGAAAAAGACAGAGCAAGGATTATATGTAAACAGCTATGGCTGCACCAGTGATCCAGATGAAGCTGCTGCTTCTTTTCTTCAAATCAGAAATGCAGGAACCGGACGAGGAAAAACGCTTGCACAGCATCTTCACCAGTCCTTTGCACCAGGTGAAGTTACACCGGATGAAGCAATGAAAATCGGAATGGAATTGGCGGAAAAATATCTAAAGGGTGAGTATCAGTTTGTCATTGCAACGCACGTTGACAAGGAGCACATTCACAATCATATCATCTTCAATAATGTGAATTATGACAACGGTCGAACCTTTGAGTACCTGGAAAACAGGGGAGGTCAGACGTGGAAGAAGCTACGTGAAATCAGCGATCAGATTTGTCAGGAACATGGGTTGTCCATTGTAGAAAATCCGGAGAAGGGAAAGGGGAAGTGTTGGTTCGAGTGGCAGCAAAATAAAGAAGGTTTGTCATGGAAAGCTAAGCTAAAATCTCTGATTGATGATGCTGTTATGCACAGTGATTCCTTCGCCAACTTCCTGATTGAAATGGACAAGCGTGGCGTGGATGTAGTGTATCGTCCGGATCTAAAAGTCTCCTTAAAGTTTCGGCTGAGAGAAGGGCAGCAGAAGTATACAAGAGCCAAAACACTTGGGTGGTATTATGAGCCGAAGCAGATTGAAAAACGCATACGAGATTATCTGACGTTGCGTTCCGGTGTGCTTCCTTTCAAGCAGCGTACAAAGATTATAAATACCCAAGAAGGACGATTCCTGGACGCTGCCGGATTGCAAAGATGGGCTGATATTCAGAACATGAAGGAAGCATCCAAGATGATAAACTTTCTTACTGAGAACGGCATTCAGAGTCAGGGAGAACTAGAGGAAAAAGCGATTGCTGAATACGGAAAACGTATCGCATTGGTCGGTGAGCTGAACCATATCCAACGTCAGATTGATGCTCTGACTGATACCATAGCTGCAATCCGAACATATCGAAAATATAAGCCGGTGCATGATGGATATTTGAACGCAGTTTTCAAAAAGAAGTATCAATCAGAAAACGCCTCCGCACTCAAAAAGTACGAAGGCGCAAGGGATGAATTGGATCAACAATTTCCGGATCACAAGCTACCGAAGTTAGAAACGATTTCTGCAAAGCGTGACCAGCTGATTGCGACACGGAAAGAAAAGAATCAGCAATATAAGCAGTGCATTGAGAAGATCAAAGAGTACGACTATGCACGTACTACACTGGATGATTATCTCAAACAAAATGATCGATCCAAGCGGAAAGAAAAAGAATCGTTGGAATAGTCAACGATTCTTCCATGCCGCAAGTAATTGCTGTCCTTGTTCTGGAGCAGTCTGATTCAGGAATTCAATAACTGCCATACGGAATAAGTCGCTGGATGAGCAATGCAGCTGCTCACCGGCGGCAGTGATGATCTCACGGCAGCCCTTCGGAAGGTAAAAAGTAAAGGTGTCTGAATTCTTCTTTCTGGATGCAACCACTTGGCTGGATACGGACTTTCTTTTTGGCTTGCATGCATCTGAGCAGTACTGCTGAGACGAGCTGCGAATAGGAAATTCCTTACCACAGGTCTTACAAATTCGGATAGTACCTCTGGAGTTGGGGTTGGTTTCTCCGGATTGTTTGCGTGCATTGTATTCCCGGACACGTTCCAATTGGATCAGCGCACGGCAGTCCGTACAGAATTTAGCGTGGTTAGCAGTAGACTGAAAGTCTTTGCCGCACCGTTGGCATTGAAAGTTCTTGATACTGGATGATTTCATGATTTATTTCCTCCTGCGTTTATAACGTGTTAAACATATTATAAACGAAAAGCAGCGTTTTGTGAATGGGTATTTTACACAAAATAATCATCTGATATTTGTGTACTTTTATTTTCTCTTATTGTTGACATAACGTGCTAAACATGGTATAATGTATCTTGTAAGGAGAACGAGGAATGGAGGTGTATAAATGATTAAGGAATATGATCCTAACAAACAGTACGATTCTCAGATTATCAGCATCACTCTAATGCGGATGGATTACGTTGGACATGTATCTCAGACGGTGCGAGGGGATGAACGAGGATACGTTCTGTTGTCCACGGGCTGGTGGGGGGTCTATGCCACTGAAGATGTAAGTGATATCCTTGCAAATGATTGCAATTTAAGATATCATGCAGATGGTGACTTTTTCACTTTGACCCTTACGAATGGTGCTGGAGATCAGCTCCGAATCAATGCAGATGCAGACGAATTGAATAAAATGGTTGTTGCGGTTGAAATTTCAGCTGCACACGAGAAAGCGTAAAGGAGAAAAAAGATATGAACATGATGAACAAGGTTATGATTATGGGACGTATGACGGCAGATCCGGAGTTGAAATTTACACAGGCAAATGGCTTCCCGGTATGCACGTTTTCCATTGCAGTTGACCGTCCTTATCGCAAGGATGCAGAGAAGGAAGCGGATTTCTTCCGGGTTGTAGCCTGGAGGAATACGGCAGAGTACATCAGCAAGTACTTCCACAAGGGCGATCTGGTTAATCTGATGGGCAGGCTGCACAACAATAAGTATACGGCAGAGGGCGAAACCCAGCCGAGAATCGTGACAGAGATCATTGTGGACGAGCTGTACTATGCCGGTGCCAGACGCAAGGCAGAGGATGCAGCTGCTGAAGCTGCTGAGACTACTGTAGAGCCTGGAACGCTGTCCGGGGTTGATTTGTCGGAATTTGAGGAAATCTGTGCTGGAGAAGATGTACCTTTTTAAGGGAATGAGGAGGAGACAACATGAAGCATACAAAGATCGTTTCTATTGCCAATCAGAAGGGCGGTGTTGGTAAGACAACTACTACCATGAACCTGGGAGCCGCCTTGGAGCAACTCGGCAAGCATGTGCTGATGGTTGACCTGGATGCTCAGGCGAACCTGACTTCTTATCTGTCCGGTTCTGAAACGCCGGAGATCCCTACTATCGGGCATCTGATGTACGCTGCTGCAAGTGGGCAGACTATCGATGCAGACAGCTTCCGGTCTGCGGTACGTCACAACGATCAGAATCACCTGGATTATATTCCAGCTGATCTGAGCTTGTCTAAGGCAGAGTATTGTCTTGCTGGAGCCATGGCACGGGAAACCGTGCTGAGGCGTATCCTGAAGCCTGAGTATCTGGAGAGATATGATTATGTGCTGATCGACTGTTTGCCGTCTCTGGGCATCCTGCTTTCCAATGCGTTGGCTGCAAGCGACAGCTTCCTGGTTCCGGTGCAAACGCAGAAGTTTGCTGTAGATGGTCTGGCAATGCTGATGCAGGTATATGAGCAAGTCAGGGATACACTGAACCCTCAGCTGACCCTGTGCGGTATTTTGCCGACCATGACGGATAATACTAACATGACCCGTACAACTATGGAGAAGCTTTCCGATCAATATAGCCAGGCTCTGTTCCATACTTGTATCCATAAGTCCGTGGAGGCAGCCAACAGTGCCCAGAGTGGGAAAAGCCTTTGCAGTTATCGCAACCGGCTGGGAGATGACTATAAAGCCTTTGCAGAGGAATTTTTGGAGAGGACTGCTGACTGATGAAGCTGAATTTTGATATTACCGAAATGTTTTCGGAGAATGATCGGATGATCCAGATCCCTGTTGACTGCTTGGAACCGTATCATAACCACTGTTTTGAACTGTATACCGGTGAACGGTTGGAGGACATGGTTGAGAGCATCCGGGAAAACGGAATCCTGGCACCGATTATTGTGCAGCCTTGTGGTGAGGAACGGTATGAGATTCTGTCCGGTCACAATCGAGTGAATGCAGCTCGTATTGCAGGGCTGCATATGATTCCAAGCGTTGTCAAGGAGAAACTCACTGCGGAAGAAGCTGAGATGTATGTAATCGAAACCAATCTGATGCAGCGTGGGTTCGATAATCTGAAGATCAGTGAACAAGCAGCGGTGATTGCCCAGCGGCACAACGCTATGTTCTCCCAGGGCAAGAGAAATGATATCATCCAGGAACTCCGGAAGCTTGATGGAATTACAGATGCAACTTTTCGCCCAGTGGGCGAAAAGTTAACAGCGGGCGAAGCGGTAGGCGCAGAGTATAGCATGAGCAGCCGAAATATTTCACGGCTGCTTAGAATCGATAAGCTCACTGATGGGTTGAAATCTTTGATTGACCACAGCGTGCTTGCGGTCAGAAGTGGTGTTGAGTTATCCTATCTTTCCACAGAAACGCAGGATTTGCTTGCAGGATTGGCGGAGGAATACACCATTGATATGAAGAAAGCCAAGCAGCTCAGAGCAGCAGCGGACGAATCTGGCAATGTGAGCAATACGGAAGTATTGAGAATTCTGGGCGGCAAGGCAGATGCTCCAAAGATTCATTCGGTGAAAATTCGTCAGGATGTGTTCAGCAAATATTTCACCCCTGACATGAAGAAGCAGGAAGTTTCTAGAACCATCGAGAAGGCGTTGGAACTGTACTTCCGGCAGAAGTGAGAAAGGAGGAGGCATTATGTTGCAGAAAGAAATGGAATGGATGTCCGATAAGCAGAAGGACGGTCTGCCGATTTGGCAGTTGAAGCTGGATACTCGTGGTGAGATCCAGGGAATCGGCATTCTCCAGGAGGATCGAACCTATAGCTGGAATCATTATTGTGGAATGTATGCAGCTCTCCGGCTGCATCACCTGAAGGATGAGCATCCAGAGCAGCTGGAGCAGCTGCTGGATGAGGGGGATTTGCTGAATTATCTGCATGAATTTCAGATTAAAGCGGCGGACGTGGTTATGAATCAGGTCGAAGCCTGGATGCAGACAGATCCGGAATATCGTGTTGCAGAAGAAACTCATAATGTGCTGCTGCAACACCGGCTGAGAGAGAATCTGCAAGCCAGGGCGGAAGAAGCTATGCGTGATACAATGATATATCGATAAGGAGGAGATACGATGGGTGTGGTAGTTATTATTCTGCGGGTAATCTTTACGATTCCGGCGTTAGTATTCTACGGAATATGCAGACTTTCCTCTACGATCATCAATACAGCGGGACTATTTGTCCAGGATGCAATGGTAAAAGGAGGAGGAATTCTGGCATCCATCTTAACTTCTACAATATTTGGGGCGCTTTGTATTACGCCATTTGGCATCGATGGAATTGGGTTTCTCAAGGAGTACTGGTACATTTTTGTGATAGGATACATTGTAGCAGTAGCAATTATCCGGATGTCAACCCTATACAGTCCTATTGCAGATATTATTCGAGGAATTGGCGAGTGGGTTGCAGATCTTGTTTGCCCGTGGGCTATTTGATAAACAGATTAGGGGCTTAAAATGAATAATGAGTTTAATCAAGGGAGTATCAAGGAAAAATTAAAGGTGCTTCAGGATGATATGAATCAATCGCAACAGCACAAGCTCAGTGCAGGGGATTGCACAATATCCATAATGCGCATCATAACGTGTGTAATATTATTTGCTGTGCTGGCAGCATGCTTATATGGCTTATCGATCGGTGTGGACTACTTGAACTTTAAGGAGAAAGAAAACAATGTGACTGTGGGTAAAATCATAGAAAAAAAGCGGGAGAATGGAACAGCGCTCAGACCGCCAACATACTACCTTGCAGTTGAATGGCATTATGACAAAAACGGGGAAGATACTACAGGGAAAAAATACATTGAGGTTGAACGTGATGTTTATCTCAGTTATGTGGTAGGAGACTACTTTGATAGCCAGGATTTTAAAGTTTCTGAACAAGAAAGTACGGAGTGAATTTATGATACGGAACTTCTCGCCCACTGGGCGAAAAGTTAATACAAGAAATGGGAAAGAAAAAGCCCCAGCTGGTGGGGCTGGGGGTTAGAAAGGCATTTCATCCGAATCAAATTCTTCAAGATCATACCCATGTGGCGGGACCGGAATATCTTCCGGGGAAGTGGGGGTGGGTGGAGTCTGAGCAGCCTTCTGTCTGCGAGCCAAGATGTTGCAAATCCGGGTTTCCTCAAAAAGTAGGTCAGCGAAATCTTCACGACTAATCATTTTTTTATTTCTCCTTGATTTTCAATGGTTTTGTGTTTTGGATCACATCTTCTTCTGTGATACGAGGTGCATTTCCAGCAGTGCGCAGAGGATCTTACGTTCACCTTCTCCCCAACCCATGTACTGTAAATGCTGGTCGAGCAGATCAACGCTTTGCTCTGTGAAATACTCGGCAGTAACATCCTTGATTTTGATGAATTCACCATTTCCGCCATATACGTTAAGCAATGCTTTCCGGCTCTTTGCAGCTGTTAAGGTCTTGAAAATCTCAGTTTTATCGTCTACGATGCATTCAAACAGTTTCATATGATCCTCCTTATAGGTTTTCACTTGTCCTTTACTGTACTTATATTATACCACAGATAGCACGTTATGTCAAGCATAAATCTAAAAAAATTAGAGTCAAATTGCACAAGTATGTCTGTGTATTTTTATACGATTTATATAATGACATATAGCTGCCATTGTGGTACAATGGTGCTGCACTGCACTACCATTTTCTGCATCAACTTTTCGCCCAGTGGGCGAGAAGTTCCGCAGTATCGGATTCACTGGAAAGGAATATTGAATAGATCTACATTAAGGGCTGACTTTGCAGCCTCAGATTGAGACAGTAGCCATAAGTCGCTATCCTATAGCGCTGGCGATACTCTCAATAAGGTATAAGCTCCGCACATGAAATTCCGTGCGGACGTTACGTGCTTTTTGAGGGTTTAGACCTGAGCTGGATTACACGTAACGAAAGCAAGGGATACGAACGGAGCGAAGTCAATAATGGTTTAGACCTGAGCTGGATTACACGTAACGAAAGCGCAAACACGCAAAGTGTGGTGACACAATCGAACTGTTTACAGCACGAAGGGTCAATTTAGCGCTGCAAGCAGGATTTGGGCAGAGGAATACATCCTTATAATTCTGCACGTTATCGGCAGAGATGATCTTGTTAAGACCTTGAGAGAACGCAGTAAACATAGTGTTACCTCACTTAGAAAGGGCTATTATGGAAAAGTGTCTATTGCTTTTAGAAAAAACCTTGATCCAAAACGGCTACCATTACACGATAGGGCATATAGCTGAGTACAATGAATATCAGATTTTTTTCTGGAATGATTGTTGTCCCATCGTTTATGGATGCTCCGTCAATGTGCATGGGTTTAGTGAACTCATCAGTTTTGGCTCTCTTGAATACAGCTCATTAGGACTCGATTTTGGATGTTACACCGGTTGTCAAAAAGACGAATTGACGGAGCAAATCATTCTTGACTGTATTGCAGAAGTTTACAGAATGGTAAAATACGAGACGGAAACCGAACTTTTTGATGAAAGAATGCGAAGTGTTTTGCGATTAGGGAATCACACAACGGACATCGATTTGTATTTTCGTAAATACGGATATCTGGTTCAAATTTAACATCCAGATTACTTGCATTTACAATACGCACTGAGCGTCCCCTTTTGCTGAAGGAGCGTTTAAAGGGCTGATTTTGCAGCCTCAGATTGAGACAGTAGCCGTAAGCCGCTATCCTATAGCGCTGGCGATACTCTCAATAAGGTATAAGCTCCGCACATGAAATTCCGTGCGGACGTTACGTGCTTTTTGAGGGTTTAGACCTGAGCTGGATTACACGTAGCGAAAGTAAGCATAATGAATTCACCTGCTTTCAAACAGGTTTAGACCTGAGCTGAATTATATGTAGCGAAAGAAATAAGTTTTTAGCGAACATCTCAAGTGAAAGAGTCTACGCAATGTTTAAGAAGGAGATAGATGATGACAAAGGTTGTTAAGATTCAGTTAATCTCAAAAAATGATGATTTTTTGGATTACAAAGCAGTCAATAAACTTCTTTGGCAGCTTCAGCGAGAAACGAGAGCTGCCGCCAACAGATGTATTCAGTTATGTTGGGAATACAGTGGCTTTGAAAGCGAATGGAAGAAAAAACACGGTGAATATCCTACCCGTGAAGAAAGCAAAGAAATACTTGGGAAAACGCTTTCTACGGTTATTTACAATCGCATTAAAACTGATGCTCCCAATATGAACACTGGTAATCTTTCTATGTTAAGTCAAGGAGTATGCAGCAGATTTAATGCCATAAAGGGCGATATATTGCGTGGGGATATAACTATTCCATCATACAAGAAGAACATTCCTCTTGAGTTGCATAAGAAAAACATTAAACTCGAAGCGGAAAAGAATGAAAACGGTGGGGTTAAGGAGTGGACAGTCGTATTAAGCCTGTTTTCAAGGACGGCAAAGAAAGAAAACAACCTCCCATCTGCTTCATTACGCTTTAAAGCACTTGTCCCTGCCAAGGCTGCGAAAAGCGTGCGTACCATTCTGGAGCGCTGCTATGATAACATATACAGCATTGCCGGCAGCAAGTTGAAATACGATGGTGGAAAGTGGTTCTTGTTGCTTTGCTACTCTTTTGACAGGTTAAAGGCGGAGCCGAGCGAAGAACAGCTTAAAAATATAATGGGTGTACATATCGCAGAACACAACGCAGTGAACTGTACATTCAGTCATAAGAATAGTGTGCTGAAAATTGACGGCGGAGAGGTCGCTGCTTATGCAGCACAGATTGAACGGCGTAGACGAAATATCGGTATGGCTAGTTCCAAAAATTCTGTCCTGTGTGGCGATGGGCGAACAGGACATGGATATCATACGAAAATGAAGCCGCTGGAGCATATCAATAACAAAATCAGTAGTTTCCGCAATACCACAAATCACCGTTATTCACGGCAGATTGTAAACTGGGCTGTTCAGAATAAATGTGGTGTGATCCAGATCGAAGATCTGACAGGACTTGCATCGGACGATGTGGAACGATATACCCTTCTGAAGAACTGGTCATATTATGACCTTGCAAGCAAGATTGAGTATAAAGCCAAAGAATATGGAATTAAAGTTGTGAAGATACCGTACAAGGAACTTTGCCGGTATTGTGATGATTGCCGATTGCCTACTGTAGAGACAAAGATTTTTGATGACGGCAGCAAACATGCTATTTGTACGAATTGTGGGCAAGCATTTGATATTGACCGCAACATGTCAAGGGCATTGGCTGTACCGGATATTAGCGAGTTGCTAAAAGCGCAGGCAGCTCAGAAGGAAACGACCGAGCAGTAGGTGTGGCTGAAGCCAGCTGAACCTAACGTCCAGTTCACGGAACGGAAATGATGCTATACATTTTCTGCATCAACTTTTCGCCCAGTGGGCGAGAAGTTCTGCGGTATCAGATTCACTAGAAAGGAATATTGAATAGATCTACATTAAGGGCTGACTTTGCAGCCTCAGATTGAGACAGTAGCCATAAGTCGCTATCCTATAGCGCTGGCGATACTCTCAATAAGGTATAAGCTCCGCACATGAAATTCCGTGCGGACGTTACGTGCTTTTTGAGGGTTTAGACCTAAGCTGAATTACACGTAACGAAAGTTGGGTGGAAAAGAAGAAAGTACGCTAAAATGGTTTAGACCTGAGCTGAATTACACGTAGCGAAAGCTGTACAGACCCGCCAACTTCAGAGTGGAACAATCGAACTTCCTGAAATGGCGCTGCCATTTTCTACATCGACTTTTCGCCCAGTGGGCGAAAAGTCCCGCAGTATCAGCTTCACCGGAAAGGAATATTGAATAGATCTACATTAAGGGCTGACTTTGCAGCCTCAGATTGAGACAGTAGCCATAAGTCGCTATCCTATAGCGCTGGCGATACTCTCAATAAGGTATAAGCTCCGCACATGAAATTCCGTGCGGACGTTACGTGCTTTTTGAGGGTTTAGACCTGAGCCAACGTAACGAAAGCGTGGTCATAAAACTGATCCGCAACTCCAGCGGTTTAGACCTGAGCTGAATTACACGTAGCGAAAGCCATTGCAGAATGTGGAGATCCAGGTAGACAGGGTTTTGATTAGGAAAGAACAAGAATAAACTAGCTAGAACAGTATCGGTTAAAAGAAAAGGCGGTGCAAATTGCTCCGCCTTTTCTTTATTAAGATTCTTCGTACCAGTCAACAAGCTGTAGTCCATCTACGCGCTCAAACTCTCGTGTATTATGTGTCACAACGATTAACCCGGCAGCTTTGCCGTGCGCAGCAATCAGCGTGTCCATTGTCCCGATCGGCATACCCTTCTTGCGTAGCGCAGCGCTTATTGAGCCATACTCGGAAGCTGCATCACTGCCAAATGGAAGCACATTAAGAATGGAAAGCATCTTCAGGAGCGCAATTGCATTTCTTTGTGGATTGGCACTGGCGGCTACACCGTGTTCTAGCTCAGCAAGCGTAATTGCAGAGATCGCAATGCCCTCCTGCCAATACGCTTGTACATTTCGCAGCACAGATGGCACGCCTTTTTGCGCATAGATGCAGATATTTGTGTCAATCAAATACTTCATAAGCTATCCCTCATTGACGGAATATCTTCAAAATGGTTCTGTTCAACGGCATCAAAGTAATCTTCAGTGAAGTTGCTGACACCTTCCATGAATGTTTCCCATGCACAGTCTTTGGGAGACAGTAAGATACAACCGCCAACTTTTTGTACATAAACCTCTGTCCCTTGAAAACGAAATTCTTTCGGTAAACGGACTGCTTGACTGCTGCCGTTTGTGAACAATTTAGCTGTCTGTAACATGCAGATCACCTCCTGTTTATAGTATATACACAAGTATATACTATGTCAAGAGGGATTTACAAACAACTAAAAATGTGTTATGATAGATAGGAAATCTATATAGTAAAGGGCTGACTTTGCAGCCTCAGATTGAGACAGTAGCCATAAGTCGCTATCCTATAGCGCTGGCGATACTCTCAATAAGGTATAAGCTCCGCACATGAAATTCCGTGCGGACGTTACGTGCTTTTTGAGGGTTTAGACCTAAGCTGAATTACACGTAACGAAAGCCTTTGTATTCATCACTGGAATTGTGATTGGGGTTTAGACCTAAGCTGAATTACACGTAACGAAAGCGGATACCGTCGCTCTGATCGGCGCAACGTTGGTTTAGACCTGAGCTGAATTACACATAACGAAAGCAGAAAGCTGTACAATATTGCAGATTCTGTGGGTTTAGACCTGAGCTGAATTACACGTAACGAAAGCTGGCTTTTCCCCTTGCATACCTTCAGGTACGGTTCAGACCTGAACTGGATTACATATAAATTTAGACAGCATGCATGTGCAAAATAGACTACAGCCTACTTTTACGGCGAAGTGGCAGTAAAAAGCGTAAAAATAAAGTGGCTTTTTGCATTGTTTTACGAACGTAAAGCAAAGTCAAAAGCCTATTTTTACATATGGGAGTAATGCGTATGAATTTAGCTTATGTCCGGGTATCTACGGCGGAGCAGAATGAAGCCAGGCAAGTAGAATGCCTGAAGCAATACGGTATCGAAAAGTGGTTCATCGAAAAGATTAGTGCCAGCAGCACAAACCGTCCCAGGCTTCAGGAGATGCTGACCTTTGCACGGGAAGGCGATTGTATATTTGTACACGACTTTTCTCGCATGGCACGCAACACTGGAGATTTAATGCATATAGTAGATCTTCTTCAGAAGCGTGGCATTCAGCTGATTAGCTGCAAGGAGAGTATTGATACGTCTACCGCTACCGGTAAATTGATGCTGACCATGTTGGCTGCTATCAATGAATTTGAGCGCAACATTCTTCTGGAGCGGCAGCGTGAAGGAATTGCGCTTGCGAAAGTAAGAGGCGAGTATCATGGAAGGAAGCGTGTCGAGCCGCCAGAGAATTTCTCAGAGCTGATTCAGAAACTGAAAGACGGAACGATCACTAAGGCAAAGCTTGCCGATCAGCTTGGTGTATCAAGACCTACACTGAATCGAATGCTGATGGAAGAAGAAAAAATGAATAAATGAAGCACAAAGGAGAACAGATCATGGCAGTGACTGTTCCCCTTTGTACTCTAAATGCTTTTTTGGACGCTTTTATCGTAAGCGTGCTTGAATATTATATCATGAGTTCAGAAAAAAATCAACAAAAGTAAAAAAAAAAACGTCGAAAAGTTTATGGTCAAATTTTGTCGAAAGTTCACATTGAATTAAATCCGAACTTGTGCTACAATGACTATTGTGAGTGTTTTTCTGAGGACTATGCTTCCACGATCCGTTCTGGAGGAAAGGAAGTAGAGAGACATGCAATTACTAGATGCTTTTTTGGAGGCTTTTACCAAGAGCGCAGCAATTTTGACCGCCGACCTGCTGTTTTTCATCATCAAGGTGATCTTGGAAAATCATTGGAATCGACAGTAAAAATCGCTCCGTGAGCACGAGAACAATTCGTCCACCCGTCCCAGGAAGCGAGTACTCAGGCAAAATGCCGCATCGCTAATGGAGGGTTCCCCAGGAGTGGCAGCTCCTGGGGGGACTCCATGATAACAAACGCAAAAGGATCAGACATTGCAGTCTGATCCTTTATCATATTTTGTCCCGGAAAAGAATAAACTCAAAACAAGCTCCGGTAAACTCAAATTCAACTCCTCCATGAACTATGGTACATTGATATTCCTGGGCGAAGCCTTACAAGCAAATATTTTTTCTCCCTGGATAAGAAAGAATCGATCCTGGCTCTGACCGGCAAGCAGCTGCTTCGTGGCACTCCTGAGTCATCACCGGGCATCACCGTTTGTTCCTCTTGTATGCAAATTGTCATCTTACACAATAATTGCGCAGATACTTTGTGCAATTTGGCTCTAATTTTTTTCGATTTATGCTTGACATAACGTGCTATCCATGGTATAATATAAGTACAGTAAAGGACAGGAGGAAATCAAAAATGACTAAGTACAATGCATACGGATTAAAAACCATCAAGAAATATGCGGAGATGGGCAAGCAGCTTGCACAAGAAGGGCTGACCTGGGAAAAGATCGTGGACCAGCTGTTTGAATCCGGAATATTTGACACGGATATTCTGGCATTCGTGAGCAGCGGCTATCGTTACGGCGACAAGATCGAGATCGTGGAAAAAGAATTCTACCGGATCGGCGAGCCCGCAATCGACTGCTACGGTGGCTGTTACCACGCAAGCCACAACTACGCAGAAGACGCCCCGGAAGAGGGCATTTCCGTTGTAACAACTGCGTGGCTGCACAGCATGAAAAGCGTATTCTTCGGCGCACACGATGATGAAAAACTCCAGAGCCGGGGCGTGTACAAGATCAAGGGCGTTATTATTGGATTTGGTGGAGACGACGAGCCACTGATCTACGCTACAGACTGGGCGGAAAAGACCCAGATAAAAACCTACAACGGACTGGAAAAGGCAGTCGCAAAGAACGACTAAACAAAACAGCCGGGGAGAAATCCCCGGCACAATCTAATCTACGAAACTAGTGATTCATTAGAAGAATGGACGGAACTTCCGGAAATAGAGTAACCAGCACGGTGCAGTTGAAGATACGGTGATACGATTCACAAGGTTGTGTTGCTGAAAGGAGAATGGAAAAATGCTGATGAATATATGGGTAAAAGACACGTCAAGCGGTCGTGTTCACCAAGTGGGAACTGATCCGCATGATAGTCTTGAAATGTTTGACGGTGTTGTACACTACGTTAATATGCAGTGTATGGATGGAACACTCGGAGGTGGGTATGAATTTGTGGAAGCTCCTGACATTGATGGTTATATAAGCGTTACTCCTGATGAACTGATGATCAACAGAAAGCTGCTGCATAGGGATTTGCAAGCAGAGCTTGAAAAAAGAGGACTGTTCGATGAACTGGAGGACTGACAATGGCAATAAAACACAAGTGTAGAAACTGCGCATGCGCAACGCTGTTTGCAATCCCGGAAGATGTGAGCGAAATAAATTATGAATATGCACATGCTGTTCTGAATGCTTTGAAGGATTGGCTCTATTGTAGCGAAAAAATGCAAGTCAAACGAATTGACCAGAAGGGCTGCTGTACCGATTTTTCTGCCGAAAACCGGTATAGTACCCCAGTAACATTCCTGACTCGTCGGCAAAAGGCTATTGCTGATCTGGAGAAAATGATTGCCGATTATGAAGCATCATTGATAACTAAAGGGGAAACTGAGGGTGGTTGACTCAGAGAAATGCCTCCAGCTTAATTGCTGGGGGCATTTTACTATTCAAGTTCTTCAGCCTTTGCTTTCTGTTGCACCGGCTGTTCCCGTTGCGGCTGGATCCGGCGCAGCTGCTCTGCATTCTGAGTCATGGTCTTTCTGGACATGGTAAATACCTTCTTGTCAGGCTGGACAGGCTGTTTCTGCACCGTTCGGTCTGCTTCAAGCTCTGCTTCTAATGTATGGTATATTTTCTGTACATCCCCAAATATCAGTGGAATGCCACGAGAGGCAAGGGTTAGCACTTTCCTTGCACGCTTTATGATATCCGCTTCAAGTGAAGGGGCAATGGTAACTTCGTTATTGGTGTTATTGTCTATGTATGTATCGGTAATATATTTTTCCGTGATGGGAAACATATTTTGAATGAGAAATGCTTTTTCAGCACCCATTACCGTTCCAAATCGAATGGTATCACACACAGGGTGCTTTATTCCTTTCTGAACCATTTGCTTCAGTTTATGAGAAGTAACCGTTTTATACTTATCGAGCTTAGACGAAATAGGAACACACCAGAATATTTGAGAATTATCTTGATCCGGAAACGCAAGAAAACAAGGACGGCTCCGCAATTGTCCGTTTTGTTGTTCCCTGTTTTGCATTAGCAGCTTTTCAGGATCATGCGTTGCGTAAAAATTGTCGGAAATAAAATAGAAATGCCCACTTTTCATTTTTAGCCTCCTAAAGAATAAAGGCTCTATCCAGTCGATAGAGCCTTTATTCGTCATTTGTACCCGACCATTTGTTTCGGCTCCGCATATCGGTGAGCGGAGAGACATTTGTACCCGACCATTTGTTTCGGCTCCGCATATCGGTGAGCGGAGAGACATTTGTACCCGACCATTTGTTTCGGCTCCGCATATCGGTGAGCGGAGAGACATT
>ERZ1026848.735-NODE-735-length-17971-cov-7.328477_pt1 | contig 17971 bp, 21 predicted proteins | sample MGYA00380154_ERZ1026848 | MGnify/ENA primary metagenome ERZ1026848 (study PRJEB33269, sample SAMEA4719790) | human gut metagenome | biome: human-associated habitat; feature: organic feature; material: feces | place: Cameroon | collected 2013-10 ...
GGGTCTTGTGGGTGGTGGTGGTCACCACATCGGCATAGGGCACCGGGCTCTGGTGTTGGCCGCCGGCCACCAGACCGGCAATATGGGCCATATCCACCATCAGGAATGCACCGTAACCGTGGGCGATCTCAGCGATCTTCTCAAAGTCGATGGCACGGGGGTAAGCGGATGCACCGGCCACGATCAGCTTGGGGCGCACCTTCTTGACCTGTTTTTCCAGCTCGGCGTAGTCGATCACGCCATCGGCATTGACGCCGTAGGAAACAAAGTGGTAGTTCTTGCCGGACATGTTCACGGGGGAGCCATGGGTCAGATGGCCGCCCTGGGACAGATCCATGCCCATGACGGTATCGCCCAGATCCAGCAGGGCGAAGTAGACGGCCAGGTTGGCCTGTGCACCGGAATGGGGCTGGACGTTGGCGTACTTGGCACCGAACAGCTTGCAGGCGCGCTGGATGGCGATGTTCTCCACCTCATCCACATAGACGCAGCCGCCGTAGTAACGCTTGCCGGGCAGGCCCTCGGCGTACTTGTTGGTGAGCACACTGCCCATGGCAGCCATGACGGCGGGCGAGACGATGTTCTCGCTGGCAATGAGCTCGATGTTCTGGCGCTGACGGGTCAGCTCCCGGTTCATGGCAGCCCCCAGCTCCGGGTCTACGGTATTGACCAGGCCGATGGTATCCATCATTTCTTTGTACATTTCAGTTACCCCTCTCTTGATACAGACAGATCGACGTCATGTTCAAGCACCCGGCTCCTGCACACTGGGCCGCATTGCTTTGTATTATCATAGCAGAAAGCTGCAAAACCTTCAATCCTCTTTTCGCCAAAAGGCTTGCTTTTTTGGACTGAAGTGTTTATTATATTTGTATAAAAATGCATTGTCGATTTTGTGGATTTTTCAGCTTTCCACGATCACAGATGAAACGAGGTGTTTTGCGTGGACATCGCCGAGGAAAAGCAGGCCCAGCGCACATCCGGCAAAGCGGCCCGCCGGGCCCTTTCGCCGGAGCAGCGGGCCGCCGCCAACGCGGCGTTGTGTGCCCGGCTGTGGCAGCTGGACGCCGTGCAGAATGCCCAGACCATCCTGCTGTATGCGGCCTTTGGGGGTGAAGCCAACCTTGCCGGGTTTGCCGCCGAAGCGGCCCGCCGGGGCAAGGTGCTGGCCTACCCGGTGTGCGGAGAAAACTGCTCCCTCACCGCCGCCGTGCCCGGCCCGGACGGCTGGGAGACAGGGCTGTACGGCATCCGCACGCCGGTACTGGAACAGTCGGTGCTGCTGGAACCGGAACAGCTGGATCTGGTGCTGGTGCCCTGCACTGCCTTTGATGCAGACTGCTTCCGGGTGGGCATGGGCAAAGGCTACTACGACCGCTACCTGCCCCGCTGCACAAAAGCGGCAAAGATCGGCATTGCATTGGAAGTTCAGCGCATTGCACACGCTGCCGTGGATGAGCACGACCAGCGGCTGGACGCGTTTGTGACAGAGAGGGGTTTGTACACATGGATACGATGAACGAAAGCTGCAGCCGGTTCCTGGCAGAACTGGCCAGCAAAGCACCCACACCGGGCGGCGGCGGTACCGCGGCACTGGTGGGTGCCGCCGGTGTGGCACTGGGCAACATGGTGGGCTGCCTGACAGTGGGCAAAAAGAAGTATGCCGCCGTGGAAGCGGACATTCTGACCCTGAACGAGCGGGCCGGTGCCCTGCGCGCGGAGCTGGAAGCACTGGTGCAGGCGGATGCCGAAGCCTTTGCGCCGCTGGCCGCCGCCTATGGCCTGCCCAAGGACACTCCGGAGCAGGCGGCTCACAAGGCCGCTGTGCTGGAAACCGCACTGGATGCTGCCTGTGCCGTGCCGCTGGAGATCATGGGCAAGTGCGCCGAAGGCATTGCACTTGTGGAAGAATATGCCGCCAAGGGCAGCGCGCTGGCCGTGTCCGATGCAGGCTGTGCCGCCGCACTGTGCAAGGCCGCCCTGCAGGCCGCCAGCCTGAACGTGTTCATCAACACAAAGCTGATGACCGACAAAACCCATGCCGCCGCACTGGATGCGCAGGCCGACGCCCTGCTGAGCGAGTATGTCCCGAAGGCAGACACCGTGTTTGCGCAGGTCACAAAGCAACTGCGTATCTGACCCGACGGTGGGCGGGGAGAAAGCTCCCCACACGCCATACCGCATTACCTGAAATGAGAGGAATACAAAATGGCAAGCATCCTGAAGGGCGCGCCCGTAGTGGCCGCCATGAACGAACGCAACGCTGCTCTGTGTGAGCAGCTCAAGGCAAAGGGCGTCGTGCCCACGCTGGCCGTGGTGCGGGTGGGTGCACGCGAGGACGATCTTTCCTATGAGCGCGGCGTGATGACCCGCTGCGGCAAGGTGGGCGTGGAAGTGAAACAGTATCTGCTCCCCGCCGACGCAGCACAGGACGACCTGCTGAAGGTCATCGCAGAGATCAACGCCGACGATGCCATCCACGGCTGTCTGCTGTTCCGCCCGCTGCCCAAGCAGTTTGATGACCGCACCGTGCGTGCCGCACTGGCTCCGGAAAAAGACATCGACGGCATTACCGACGGTTCCCTGGCCGGTGTGTTCACCAACACCGATCTGGGTTATGCTCCCTGCACCGCGCAGGCCTGCCTGGAGATTTTGAAGCACTACAATGTTCCCCTCTCCGGCAAACGCGCCGTGGTGGTAGGCCGCAGCCTGGTAGTGGGCAAGCCCGCCGCCATGATGCTGGACCGGGAAAATGCCACCGTGACCATCTGCAACTCCCGCACCCAGGACCTGCCCCAGATCTGCCAAGAGGCGGATGTGGTCGTGGTGGCCATGGGCCGGATGGGCGCCGTGGGTGCTGACTGCCTGCGTCCTGGCCAGACCGTGGTGGATGTGGGCATCCATCTGAACGACGAGGGCAAGCTGTGCGGTGACGTGCGCTTTGCCGAGGCGGAGCCTGTCGTGGATGCTATCACCCCCGTGCCGGGCGGTGTGGGCACCGTGACCACCTCGGTGCTGGTGGGCCATGTGGTGCAGGCTGCCGCCAAAAAAGCCGGGCTGTAACAACATTTTTCGGATGCAAAAACAGCGCCTGACGGTTTGAAATTTCCGTCAGGCGCTGCTTTTGTTTTTGTGATGGTTTATCAGCCGTGCACCACGAGCAGCAGCAGAGCCGATGCCACGCACTGCAGGATGAGCCAGCGGGCCACGACCTGCTCGTCGCTCCAGCCCTTGTTCTTACGCACATGGTCGTGCAGCGGGGTGCGGGTGTTCTTGAGGATGGAGATGTGCAGGAAACGCTTCAGGCTGATCTTCAGGATGCCCAGGCTGCCGTCCACGATGAACACGATGGCTGCCAGCAGGAAGGCGAAGGGGTGGCCGCACTTCAGGGACAGGATGGCGATGAAGAAACCCATGGCGCGGCTGCCGGCATCGCCCATCAGCAGGGTGCTGGGCTTTGCGTTGGACCACAGGTAAGCCAGCAGCGCACCCATGAACACCACACCGGCGGTGCTGTAGTCGGCCAGCTCTTCGTGGTAGGCGATCAGGTAGGTGCCGATGGTCACCACCGCCAGACTGGCGGACAGGCCGTCCACACCGTCGGTGCAGTTGACCACGTTGATGCTGGCCCAGATCAGGATGACGATGAGCAGCAGATACACGGCATACGGCAGGGTGAAGCTCCACTGCAGGAACTGCACGCCGCAGCCGTTGAAGTTGAGGTAGGTCACGCCTGCCACCACGGCGATGACAAAGTCGATGATGCCTTTTTTGTATTCGTTCCATGCCTTTTCGGCGGCATCGTCAAAGTAGCCGGAGAGCATGGAAGCGATGAGCAGCACGGTGTAGATGACATATTCCACCCGGAACGGCAGGAATGCCAGCGACACCAGCGCGATGCACAGCACGAAGATCAGGCCGGAACCGCGGGCCTTGCCCTTGGACAGGCCGCCATTGACGGCAAATTCACGGCCATGGTCGTGGGGAAGCTTGTTGTGGAACAGCGAATCGGTAAGCGCAGTGAGCGCAAATGCCAGCAGAAACGCTGCGGCATCCACTCCGCGCTGCCCGACGACAGACACCAGAGATTCGATCATATTTCTATTCTCCTCATTTCTTTTGCAATTCATGCCTTGTGTTGTTGAGTGTATCACGCCGCACCCAAAAAATCAATCACCGGGCACAAAAAGGCAGCAGATTGACTTTTGTACCATCCGCCTTTATAATAGGTGTCCGGACTCGTTATCTGTTTTTCTGACCCGTAAGGAGGAATCCATGTCCATTACCCTTGAACAACTCTCGGCCAAAATGCGGCAGGGCGAGCAGGTACCGCTGCAGCAGACGGCCCAGATCGTGCTGACCCTGAGCATCCCGTCCATTCTGCAGCAGATCGTGGTCACGGCCATGGAGTACATCGACGCTGCCATGGTGGGCCATATCGGGGCTTCGGCCACCGCATCCATCGGCATCGTCAGCTCCAGCACCTGGCTGCTGCACGGCATGCTGGCCGGGCTGTATATGTCTTTTTCCATTCAGGTGGCACAGTATCTGGGTGCCGACCGGCAGGAGGATGCCCGGGGCGTGCTGCGGCAGTCCATGCTATTCAATCTGTTCGTCGGTCTGGCAGCGGCCGCTTTCGGCATCGGCATCAGCCGGTATCTGCCCGGCTGGCTGGGGGCCGACCCGGCCCTGCAGGCGGATGCCTCGGCCTATTTTGCCATCTGGGCGGCTTCCCTGCCCTTTGCCATGGCCATGGGCACCTACTCTTCCATGCTGCGTTCCACCGGTGACGCGCTGACCCCCGGTCTGATCAGTGTGCTCACCTGCATTCTGGATGTCATCTTCAACTATGTCCTCATCAACCCCACCCGCACCATCCTGCTGGCCGGGCACAGCATCACCGTGTTCGGCTTCGGCTGGGGCGTGCCGGGTGCGGCACTGGGCACTGCGCTGTCCAATGTGGTGGGCGGCCTGCTGGCTCTGGCACTGCTGCTGTTCCGGGACGGTGTGCTGTGCATCCGCCGCCCCGGCTCCTGGCGTATCACAAAGGCCTGCCTGCAGAACCTGTGGAAGGTGGGTGCGCCGCTGGCCGCCGAGCGTGCGGCGCTGTCGTCGGCGCAGGTGCTGCTGGTGCGCATCGTGTCCGGGCTGGGCACTACCGCCATTGCGGCCAACAGCCTGGGCGTGAGCGCCGAAAGCCTGTGTTACATGGCAGGCTACGGCGTCCAGGACGCCTCCCTTGCCATGGTAGGCCAGGCCGTGGGCGCCCACCGGCGGGATATGGCCAAACGCATTGCCTGGCTGTGCACCGGTATGGGCATGGCCATCATGGCGCTGACCGGCGTGGGCCTGTATGTGTTTGCTCCGGCCCTGATGGGCATCTTCACCGCCGACGCTGCCGTCATTGCGCTGGGTGCGCAGGTGCTGCGCATCGAAGCCTTTGCCGAGCCGATGTTCGGGGCCAGCATCGTGGCCAGCGGTGCCATGCAGGGTGCCGGTGACAGCACCGGCTGCTTTGTGCTGAACCTTGTGAGCATGTGGGGCATCCGGCTCACGCTGGCCGTGCTGCTGGCTCCCCGCTTCGGACTTGTGGGCGTGTGGTTTGCCATGTGCGCCGAGCTGTGCACCCGCGGTGCCCTGTTCCTGCTCCGGCTGGCCCGCGGCAAATGGCTGGACAAGGGCGCGCTGGCCTGATAGATTCTTTTCCATTATAAAACAGCTCCCCAGCCGGGACCGCTGCAATTGGGCAGCCCCAGCCGGGGAGTTGCTGTTTGATTGAGAAGAAAAGAAGAAAGAAAGAAAAGAGAAAAGCAAAAATCACTTGCGGCCGTGCAGGATGGGAGACAGCGGCTTGTAGATCAGTATGCAGAGCACGGCATCCAGCAGGCCCTTGACCAGCGTGAAGGGCATGTTGAAGATGACCAGGCACTTGATCAGGCTGTTGGCCGAAGGCAGAATGGCCTGGTACATGCCAAGAATGGCTTCCAGCGGCATGTGGTAGAACTCCACATAGGCCGGGTAAGTGATGAAGTAGTTGGACGGCACACTGAACACCGCCATGGCTGCGGCACCGGCAATGGCACCAAGGATGGCCGTTTTGCGGCTCTTGCGGTGCTTGTAGATGAAGCCCGCCACCGCCGAGAACACCGCGCCCAGCATGAAGTTGCACAGCTCGCCCACGCAGGCGGTGGAGGTGCCCTTGATGACGATGTGGAGCAGGTTCTTCATGAAGCTGATCACTACGCCGTACACGGGGCCCAGTGCAAAGGCACCCAGCAGGGCCGGCAGGTCGGAAAAGTCCATCTTGACAAAGCTGGGAATGAGCATCGGGATGGGAAACTCGATGAACATCAGGATAAAGGCCACCGCGCTGAGCATGGCGGCAACGGTCAGGTTGTGGGTCGTATTCTTTCGCATAGGTTTTGTCCTCCCCCGGGGTTCGCCCCGTTCAAAAAATTGATTGGAAAGCCCTTTTCGCATGGAACTCGGAACGGGTAAGACAAACAGAAAAGCGCCCTGCTGCAACAAAAAAACTGCAACAGGGCGCGTAGACACAAACGTTGTCTGCCGTTTCTTGCATCCGGACTATACCGTTGGTCCCGGAGTTGCACCGGGTCAGCACCCTTGCGGGTGGTCGCGGACTTTACCGCCAGTGGGGAATCGCACCCCGCCCTGAAACGAACTTTCTGGCATAAAGTATAGCGTGACGGACTGGTCTTGTCAAGAGGGCAGCACACGATTTGTGCATCTTTTGTCAAAGTCGTTCTTTTAGGCAGTGTTCCCGGCGTACCGCTCGACGCGCTTGCCCGCATCGCGCAAATATGTTATCATAGTCTCATTGTGTAAAAATACCGGAGGTTTTGTATGATTTTCTCGATCCGTGATCTTTCCTTTGAGCTCGGCTCGATGCTGCTGGAGGGCTGGCCCGCCTTTGCTGCCCGGGCCGTGTGCGCTCTGCTCATTCTGCTTGCGGCATGGCTCGTGCGCCGCTGGCTGACCCACAAGGGCTTCCCCGCCCTGGAGGCACGCAGCTGGCATTTCACCGGCACGCCCATCCTGCTGCGCAGCTTTGCGGTTCCGGTGCAGCGCATGTGCACGGTGGTGGGCATCTATCTGGCTGCGTCCAGCCTGCCGTGGGCCATTCCCGGTGTGCGCAAGCTGTTCCTGATGGCATTCCAGCTGGTCATGACCCTGTTGGTGTGCGAGGGCCTGTATGCAGCTTCTGAGCTGGCCGATCTGGTGCTGGCATCCTGCAGCCCGGAGATCCGCTCCAACAAGACCCTGCTCTCCCTGCTGAACACCACCTACAAGGTACTGGTCATTGCAGTGGGCGTGGCCGCCGGTGCGCAGGAGGTGGGCTTCCCCATCGGCAGCATCGTTGCCGGTGCCGGTCTCATCGGCCTGACCATCTCGCTGGCGGCGCAGGAAAGCGCCAGCAACCTGTTCAGCGGCATCGTCATCCTGCTGGACAAACCCTTCTCGGTGGGCGACTGGATCACCGTGGGCGATGTGGAAGGCGAAGTGATCGACATCAACTTCCGCTCCACCCGCATCTGCTCGCCGGACAAAACCGTCAATGTGATCACCAACAGCAAGATCTGCTCTGCCACCGTGCAGAACGCCGCCCTGCGCACCATGCGCCCCTACAAATTCACGCTGGGTGTCACCTACAGCACCACCCGCCCGCAGCTGGAAAAGCTGATGCAGGACCTGCAGGCCATGCTGGATGCAAGCCCCCTCACCAACCACGGCACCAACATCGTGCAACTGGCCAGCTTCGGAGATTCCAGCATCAACATCCTGATCTCGGCCTACCTGCTGACCAACGTCTACGCCGAGTTTCTGCAGATGCAGAACGACCTGAACCTGAACATCATGGACATCATGCAGGCTGACGGCGTGGATTTTGCCTTCCCCTCCACCAGCGTCTACATCGAAAAGAACTGATCGCATCCACGCGCAAAAAGAGCCCACTTCCGTTTTATCCGGAAGCGGGCTCTTCTGCTTTTCTGTTATTCGTTCACGGCCGTGCAAGAGCTCCCGGTTCCCGTTGCGAGCATTTCAGCTCTGTGCCCGGCAGACTGAATTTTGTTACGGTATGACTTTTTTACAGTGCCACGTCCAGCGCCATCATCAGGGCAAACCCCAGCACGATGCTCACCACCCCGGCGGGTTCGTCCTGCTCCACAGCCTCCGGGATCATCTCCTGCGCCGTCACGCACACCATGCAGCCTGCCGCCGCACTCATGAGCCAGGGCAGTGCCGCCTGCACCCACCCGGCCAATGCGAATGCCGCCAACGCGCCCAGCGGCTCCACCAGACCGGATGCCGCCCCGGCCCCGAACGCCTGCAGGCGGGTGCGGCCGCTGTGCGCCAGCGGCAGGCTGACGGCGGCCCCTTCCGGGATGTTCTGCAGCCCGATGCCCAGGCTCAACGCCAGCGCACCGCTCACGGCATCCGGTTCCCCGCTCAGGGCCAGCGCCGCCGCAAGGCCCACCACCATGCCTTCCGGCAGGTTGTGCAGTGTTACCGCCAGCACCATGCGGCTCTTGCCCCGCTGCAAAAGCTGCCCGGCCATGCTTTCCAGCCGCAGCAGTCCTGCTGCCCCCAGCACCAGCCCTGCCGAGGGCGGCACCCACGCCGCGACGCCTAGCTCCCGGGTGCGCTCAATGGCCGGCAGCAGCAGGCTCCACACGCTGGCCGCCAACATGATGCCCGCCGCCATCCCGCTGAGCACCCGCTGGGTGCGCGGTGCCGCCGACCGACGCAGCAGGAACACCCCGGCCGCCCCCAGTGTGGTGCACACCGCCGGGAACAGCAGCACCCCGGCCGCAAAAACGATCTGGTTCAAAACGCATTCCCCCTTTGCCCATTTTATGTTCCGACAGCGCAAAAGGTGAACGCGCGGCAGAAAAGCCTGCAGGTTTCCCCGCAGGCTCTTCTTCATGCAACAACTACAAAAAGAGGTTTGCGAATGTCAGAACGAGATGTCCTCTTCCCCGTCCTCTGCGGGTTCGGCCCCAAGCGGCACCTTCACTTTTTTCCGGGAAGCAGCACGACAAATCGTCACAGAACTGTCATCTCCACTAAGATTCTTTTCCACGAGCTCCAAAGGTGGAATCTTTACGAAAGCAGTTTACCAAAAAGTGTTCGACTTTTGGCGCAAAATTATAACAAAAGCGTAGATTCTCCCGAAATATTGCAATCTTTGCCTAAAATCCTCTTGATTTTTTTGTAAAAAAGACTAGAATATTGCCTTGCAGACAGGCCCCGTACACAAGGCCCTCTGTGGAGATATTTTTTAAGAAACAAGGAGATCATAGATATGAAACTCAAGAATGTTGCTGTTGCTGTTGTTGCTCTGGCTCTGGCTGCCGGCATGACCGCTTGCGGCGGTTCTGCTTCTTCCACCGCTGCTTCTTCTACCTCTGAGGCTGTGTCCTCTTCTGTTGCTGCTTCTTCCGAGGCTGCTTCTTCCGAGGCCGCTTCCAGCGAGGCGGAGACCGAGTCTGCTTCTTCTGAGGCTGCATCCAGCGAGGCTGCTGTTTCCGAAGCTGCATCCAGCGAGGCTGCTTCTACCACTGCCGCCTGAGTCTGAACACTCACACAGGTTGCTTGAAATCTTGCAAAAAGCCTCTGCACTGGTTTTCCGGTGCAGAGGCTTTTTCCTGTTCAGTGGTTTTTATCTGATTCCAGCAAGGCACGGATCTGGGCAAGGTCTGCCGCAAAATGGATCCCTGCCTGCCGCTGGGCCGAGGAAAGTCCCTTGCAGATCATCTCGTTCAGCAAGGCTTTCAGGCTGTCGTAGTAGCCGTTGAGATTGTAGAGGATGCAGGGCGCATCCAGCTGCCGGAGCGACACCATGGACATGACCTCTGCAATCTCTTCCAGCGTCCCGGTGCCGCCGGGAAACGCCACGAATGCATCGCCCAGCTCGATCATCTTCGCCTTGCGCTGGGCCATATTCTCCGTGACGATGAGTTCGGTCAGACCGTTGTGCTGCAGCTCCTGTTCCACAAAGAACCGCGGTTCCACCCCAGTCACCTGCCCGCCGGCGGCTAATACGCTGTCGGCCAGCAGACCCATCAGTCCGCTGCGGGAGCCGCCGTAGACCAGCGCGTTGCCGCTCTGACCGATCCAGCGGCCAAGCTCCTGCACGGCTGTTTTCAGCGCCGGGTCATTGCCCTCGCTGGCTCCCAGATATACTGTGATCTTCATCGGATCGCTCCCTTCCCCGGCGCAGTTTCGGCCGGATGCCCGCTGTTTTTGTTTCAGCATACCACACCCCCGCCCATTGCGCAAGCGACCGACAGGACAATCCGACAGAAGTCATCGCCCATCAAAACGGACATTTTCACCCGGCAGCACACTACATTTTCTAACAAAGGCACCGCAAAATCAGGCATTTTGCGGCAGTATCTGGCAGTATCTGACACGACGACAAAAAGAAAACTCCACGAAGCATCGAATTTTCTTCGATATCTCGTAGAGTTTTTCTGGTGCGAGGGAGGGGACTCGAAATGTATGAAATCAACACATTATCGTTTGATTTTCAGGCATCGCTACAGTCGCCCTACATCAGGGCCAGGCGGTCAGGCTTTCCCGCTCACATAGGCGTCCAGCTGGGCCGTGTACTTTTGGTTCTCTTTTTCCCGGATGTGCTGGTACACCCGGCGGGTGGTCATGATATCTGCGTGGCCCAGGAGATGCTGTGCCACCATATCCGGCACACCGGCATAAAACAGGTTCGTGGCAAACAGATGCCGGAACTGATGGGCCGTCACCAGCGGGCGGTACACGACCCGCTCCACCACTCGCTCCGGGCGGTTCTGAAACGCTGGGAACTTCACCTGCCGGGTGTAGCTCTCACACAGCCCCAGCTCACGGCAGTACAGCATCCAGCGGTGCTCGTACTTGCTGGCGGTCAGGGGCTTGTCCTCGCCGGACAGCACATAATCCTCCGGCCTGTGGGCGGCTTTCCCGGATTCCAGGAAGGGCCGCAGCGGTGTCAGGATGGGAATGGTGCGGTACGCCTTTTTCGTTTTCAGCAGCTCCTGATAGGGCTGGTTGCGCTCCCAGGGCATGGCCTGCTCCGGGGTGATCGTTCCGGCGTCCAGATCCACGTCCTTCCACCGCAGCCCGTTGGCCTCGCCCAGGCGCATCCCGGTATACTCAAACAGCTGGGCCCAGAAGCCGCAGCCCTCCGGGTGGGCGTTGATGAGATCACGCTGCGCCTCGGTGGGCTCTACCCTCTCCCCTTCCGGCAGCCCGGAGGGCAGCTTTGCCAGATGCACCGGGTTCCCTGTTCCGTGGTAGTTGGCGCACCAGTAGGTAAAAATGCAGGAGAGCACGCTCTTTGCATTTTTGACCGAGTGCTTGCTCAGGCCCTGCTGCTTCAGATATGCCAGATACCCGCCCACAGCTTGGGCGTCAATATCCTGCATCAGAGTGTCTCCAAAATACACCCGCATCGGGGCAAAGTTTTTCTTGTAAGCGTTCACCGTCCCACGCCGCACCGGCTTTGCCGGGCTTTTGATATACTCCTCATACGCCACCGACACCACCCGGAACGTGTAGCGGTTCTTTTTCGGGGCTTCGCATTCCATTTTGTACGCCACCACGGCGTTCTGGTATTTGCGTTCCGCCTCGGCTTTGGTCTTGCCATAAAAGACCTGCGGCTTTGGCAGGCTCGCCGACCGATGGATGCAGACGCCGCCATCCGGGCGCTTTGCCGGTTTCTTCTTTTCTGCCATAAAAAATAACACCTCCATAAGGGTACACTTTGACAAGCCTGCCCGGAGGTGCTACAATACAGCTGTACGGGGTTCAATCGTACAGATCAGCAGCGCTTCCAGGCAAGCTGGTCTATTCCAAACGCTCTCGGTGTTCCAGCACCGGGGGCGTTTTTGCATTTTCAGGAGCTGCTCAGCAGCATACAAACCTGCGCAACGTTTGCATACAGTGGCAACAAAATTATAGTTGAAATCAACAAAAATCTAGGACGCAAATGTTACAAACTTTGTAGACACGAAAAAGTGAGTGTTCATGCGGGTTTTCGGGCTTTTGTCTACAATGTCTACTCAAACTCTATATAAAGACCCTTTTTAGAAGAAAATAAGAATACACACGTATAGGGATAGCCTTATATTCTTCACGTGAGGGATTTATAGGATTTTGGTAGTCTTTGTAGACAGGTAGTCAGAAGGTGGTCAGCCGACCCAGTGCATCCAGCCCACGGCCTTGCCCTCGATCTGCACATCGTTCATATCCTCCCGGCGACGGATGATGGATTCAAAGGCGGGGTTCTCCGGCCGCAGCTCGATATAGTCGCTGTGCAGGTACACCCGCTTGAGTGTAGCTTCCTCGCCTATCCGCACTGCTGCAATCTCGCCGTTCTCCACCTCGGGCTGGATGCGGATGTACGCCACATCCCCGTCATGGATGCCCGCACCGATCATGCTGTCCCCCTGGCATTTCAGGGCAAAGTCGCAGCGCATATCCACCGGGGCATTCACGTCGCCTTCACGGTTCTGAATAGCAGTAATGGGCTCACCGCAGGCAATGGCGCCGATCAGAGGCACCTTCTTCATTTCAGGCAGTGGCATGAAACCCGGAGGGATAGTGGTCTTCTTCTCAGCCTGCACGGGTGCCGTAGCCGCTTCTTTTTCGGGTGGAACATCGTAGCCCATCAGCCAGGCTTCCGAAACTTCCAGCACGCGGGCCAACTCATACACAGCGTCCTGCTTGCCCTCCCAATCCCCCTTCAGGTAATGCGAGATGCTGTATTTGGAAATGCCGGAGCGCGTGGCCAGTTCAATCTGCTTCATGCCCCGCAGATCTAGGCCCTCCCGTAAACGCTGCGCAAAGGTTGCGGTCTTTTTTGCCATAGCGGTAGCTCCTTTCTTAACGTTCTGGTGTAAGTATAATATAGCGGTTGCGAAAAATCAATACCAGCGGGAAAATAAATTGTGAAATCTCTATTTTAGTGTTGACATTTCGCAACAAGGGCAGTATACTGTGGCCATGGTTGCGAAACCACAACATTAAAAACAGGAGGTGAAAGATATGCCCGCTATGGATTACACCCTACTGCGCGGACGCATCCGCGACTGCGGGATGACCCAGAAAGAACTGGCGGAAAAAGCCGATATCAGCGAAGGACAGTTCTGCCAGAAGCTGGCCGGGAACTTCGCGTTCCGCCAGGATGAGATCGGCCGCATTTGTACCCTGCTGAGCATCGCGCCCGCAGACATCGGCAGCTATTTCTTTTTGCCTAAAGAGTTGTGATTTAACAACATCTGAGGAGTAACCGCACATGAAACGCCCAGAAGCCTGGCACGACGCATACCGCGCCATCTACTCCACCACCGGCTGCATCCGGCTGACCGTCACGCAGGCCGCTGCCCAGATGGGCACCAGCCCCAAGCGGGTCACACGGCAGTATCCATATGGCTGGAGCGGCCAGGGCCGGGGCAAGACCATCCGGCTGGACACCCTGCTGGATCAGGAATTCAAACTTTACTGAGGAGGAACCACACATGGAAATCAGCCCGGACGCCTCGCTGAAGGTTCAGCTGGGGCAAGACGGAAACCCCGCAATCTACGCCTGCGGCACCCACACGGATCAGGCCGCTCTTTGCACCGCACTGGTCGCAGGGGTTTGCATGGACAGTAAAGACCCGACAGCGCTGCTCATCAGCATGATGACCGCTGCCGCAGACCTCATGGACAGAATGGAGGCTACCACCGATGAAGATTAAACCCGGAGTTTTGCAGTGGGCAGCAGTTGCCTGCTTCTGCGTCGGCTTGGTCTACGCCCTCGGCCTTGAGGGCGGCGCACAGGTCGGCCAGCCCATCACCGACAGCCAGTTCATCACAGCCATGGTGCTGATCCTGGCGGCCATCGCGCTGGGGCGCCTGAGCTTTGCACTTGAGGACGCCCAGGAGCGCCGCCAGAGCCGCTACGGTAAGATCACCCGCACCCACGCCCGCAACCCTGAATACCCTGCCCTGCCGGAGCACAGCAGCCGCAGGGACGCCTGAGAGGAGAACACACGATGTTCAACGACAAACGACGGGGCGACGTTTACTGGATGACTGACACCCTGCACCGCGAGGGTAACACCCGCATCCTGCGGGGCGACCGCCCGGTGGTGATCGTCAGCAGCGACGAAGTCAACCAGACCAGCCCGACATTGACGGTTATCCCATTGACCACCAGCGCTGTCAAGCTGGACCGCGGCGAAGGCTATTGCAACAACGTTCTCCTGATGAGCCTGAACCTGCCCAGCGTTGCTGTAACCCGGCAGGTCCGCACCATCGACGCGGACGACCTCCAGCGGTACCTGGGGCACCTGCCCGACCGCGAGATGTCCCGGCTGGACGCAGCCCTCCGCCGTGCGCTGGGGGTATGAAGTGGTACACGGCCTACCTCCACCGAACAGAGGAGATTCTCGCCTGCGGCACCGCGCAGCAGGTAGCCGACGCTTTAGGGATGAAGATGGGCAGCTTTTACACTGCCGTCTCCCGGAGCCGGACATGGCAGAACCGGAGATACGATTTTGTGATCGAAGAGATCGACGAGGACGAATTTAAAAAGGAGTATGCCTCATGAAAACGCTTAAAGTCAGATTGACCTTCGCCGAGCCGTTGCTCGGCACCTGGCCCGCCAACCAGAACGTGGCCCGCGAGTACATCGCGTCCAAGGGCCCGGACGCAGCCACCATCGAAGATGAGGTGGCCGCCTTGGGCGCGGATGCCGCAGCCGACAAGGCGATGACGGTGTTCCCCCGCAACGAGGCTGGGCAGCCGATCCTGTATGATTACCAGATCAAGGGCTTCTTCAAGGACGCATGCGGTATGTTGGGCCGCATCGGCGGCAAGGACGAGAAGGGCAAGAAGAAAGCCGTGAATGAGAGCGGCAAGCTGACGGCCTACAAGAAAATCATCGACGGCCTGATTTTTGTCGGGCCCCGCCAGATCCCCCTGACCCTCAGCGGAGAGATGACCGAGTGCCAGCGCCCCCTGCGGGCCCAGACAGCCCAGGGCGAGCGCGTGAGCCTAGCCAACTCCGAGGAGATCCCCGCAGGCTCCACCTGCGAGTTCGAGATCACCTGCATGGACGATGCCCACGAGAAAGCGGTGATAGAGTGGCTGGACTACGGCAAGCTCAGGGGTCTGGGCCAGTGGCGCAACAGCGGCAAGGGCCGCTTCACCTACGAGATCCTCGGCTGACCGCGACGGAAAAGCTGAGCTTGGCATCGCAAGGGCCTTGCTTCGCCCCGCATCGCAAAGGCATTGGGCTGCCGTGCGACGCAACGGCAAAGGAAGGCCTTGCCAAGATTGGCAGCGGCAAAGCACTGCTGTGGAAGCATAGCAAAGGCACGGCCCGGATTCGCGGAGAAAAGCAACGGCGTGGACGTGGACTTAAAGACGGCCCAGGGCGTCAATCAGGTGGGCGACACCGTGGAGGACCAGATGGTCTCCGGGGTGTCCCGCACCCTGAGCGTGGTGTTCTGGGGCGGCCTGACTGACGCCAAGCTCTTCCTGCGCAGCCTGCCCTATTTTACCAAGGGCACGCTCTACTTCGGCGACAAATACTTCACCCGCTTTGTGCTGCAGAAAACGCCGTATTTTTCCAGCTACACCCCGAAGCCCCGCTGCGAGCTCATGCTCTACAGCCCCAAGCCCTACTGGTACAACCTCACCGCTCAGAGCAGCATTCTGGGCGGCTTCCGGCCCGCGTTTTCGTTCCCGGTGTGTTACGACAGCCACCAGTACGGCATCAAGCAGGACGGCGAGGCCGCTGTGCTGCGCAACACCGGCAGCCTGCCGGTGCCCTTCACGGCCACGCTGCAGTGCAGTATGCAGGTGCGGCACCCCAGGGTGGTAGACCTCAAGACCGGGGCGTTCATCGGCTTTGACCTGACGCTGCAGCCCGGCGACAAGCTGGAGATCTACCGCAGCACCTCCGACCGGCTGGCCTGCACGCTGACCCACGAGGGCGTCACCACCAACTGCTTCACACAGCTGGACGAGGACAGCGCCCTCACCGAGCTGCGGCCCGGCGACAACGTACTGAGTATGCAGGCCGACGAGGGGGCCAGCTACCTGCAGGCCGCCGTCAGCTTTTACCCGATGGAGGCGGGCATCCTGCCCGAACCACTATGAGACTGGACGTTTTGGATGCCGAGACCCTCGCCCGTGTGGGCTGGGTGGACGTGTGGGTGTCCCTTTATTGGGACAGCCCCTATTACTCCGAGGGCGGCTTCACCCTTGAGGTGCGCCCCACCGACGAGAACCTGCAGCTTTTGCAGGAGGGGCGCTGGCTGGTGCGCAGCGACGAGGAGCCCCGCATCCCCATGCGCATCTGCAGCCGGGCCAACCAGAACCAGGATGCAAACCTTGTGGTGTCCGGTTACCCGGCCACCTGGATCCTGACCAAGCGGGTCAGCGCCGCCACCATCAAGGAGCAGAACGCCGAGCAGGCCATGCGCAGCCTGGTGGCCGCCATGCGGCCCTGGCCGCGCCTGGATCTGGGCACCGCCTACGGCTTTGACACCATCTTCAGCAAGCAGACCTCCGGCGGCAGCGTCTTTGACTACTGCCAGACCATCGGGCAGGCCTGTGACCTGGGGTTCCGCATCGTGCTGGACGGCAAGGGCAGCGAGAAAAAGCTGCTGTTCGAGTGCTTCCGGCCCACCTTCGACCCCAACCACCGGTTCAGCCCCAAGTGGGGCAACCTGCTCAACGCCGGGTGGAGCTTTGCCGATACCGACTACGCCAATGTGGCCCTCGTGCAGGGGGCCGGAGAGGGCGCAGCCCGAGCCACCGCCTGGGTGGGCCAGGTGGACAGCACCGGAGACGCCCGGCGAGAAATGTACATCGACGCCCGGGACCTCCAGCCGGACAGCGAAAAGGGCGAGACCACCACCAGCCCCAGCTACCTGCAAAAGCTGGCAGACAGGGGCGGCGAAAAGCTGCTGGCCCAGCTGCGGACCGGCAGCATCGAGTTTGACGTGGACGACGACACCCTGCAGGTGGGCGATGTGCTGCAAGCCAATCTGCCGCAGCTGAGCTACACCGCCATGGTGCGGGTGGCCGACATCATCACCGAGAGCCAGGCAAGCGGCACCACCCGGACCATCCGGCTGGGCACCCCTGCCTGGACCAAGACCTAAGGAGGACCTATGGCAGATATCATCACTTACCCGGAAAACGGCATTGAGTATGACTCCGACGACGCCTCGGGCTACCTTGCCACCCGCACCAGCGGCGTGTACAGCGCAGACGAGGACTTTGCTGTCACGCCTGGCGGCGGCCTGACCGTGATCGTGAGCGCAGGCCACGCCTGGGTGCGCCCCGACCGCTGGAAGGGCCGCAGCATCCAGATGACCCGGCCCGAGCAGCTGGTGCTCACCGACGCCGACCCCACCCGCACCCGCATTGACCGCATTGTGCTGCGCTACGACGCCGCCAACCGCCGCACCCGCCTGCTGTTGCTGGAGGGCACCCCGGATTCCGACAATCCCACGGCCCCCGACATCTCCCGCACGGCACTGCTGTACGACCTGTGCCTGGCCGAGATCCGCCGCACCGCGGGCAGCACCGCCGTCACCGCCGCCGACATCACCGACACCCGGCTGGATGAGACCGTCTGCGGCCTCATGCGGGACGGCGTGACTGGCATCCCCACGGCGCAGCTGCAGGCGCAGGCGCTGGCCATGATGACCCAGCTGTCCACCGAGCTGCACACCAAACTCGCCGCTCTGGACGCCGCCATTGCCAGCGTGGAGAGCGGCAGTTTCTACACCAAGAGCGAGGCCGACGCCAAGTTCGGCACGCCTTACAGCCTGCCGCCCGCTACGGCGGACCAGCTGGGCGGCGTGAAAGTGGGCGACTATCTGGACATCGCTGCGGACGGCACCCTGAGCGGCAAGACGCTCAATGACAAGATTGCTGCCGCCGTGGC
>ERZ1026848.737-NODE-737-length-17928-cov-8.526660_pt1 | contig 17928 bp, 16 predicted proteins | sample MGYA00380154_ERZ1026848 | MGnify/ENA primary metagenome ERZ1026848 (study PRJEB33269, sample SAMEA4719790) | human gut metagenome | biome: human-associated habitat; feature: organic feature; material: feces | place: Cameroon | collected 2013-10 ...
CCTCTTCGTCGGCAGCGTCAGATGTGTATAAGAGACAGAGGCTCGTTTGAGGGCTTTTGCAGCGGCGGCGGAATAAGCCGCCTCGCGCAGGCGATGGCGAGAAAGACGCTCGAAAGCGGCGGGAGCACTCTGATGTGCAAAACCGCCGAGGATATTGAAAATATAACGGCAAAATCCGCCGCCGAAGCCGCAGAGAACGGCGACGAGACGGCGAAAGAAGTATACAGAATATGCGGAGAAAAGCTCGGCGAGGGGCTCGCGATACTCGCCGATATACTCGACCCGCAGGCTATAATAATCGGAAGCATCTTCGCCCGCTCCGGGCATCTTCTGAAAAACAGCATGGAAAAGGCACTGCACCGCGAGGCTCTGACTCAGACTGCCGGATGCAGGATAATCCCCGCGGGACTCGGCGAGAAGATAGGCGACCTCGCGTCGCTCGGAATCGCGCTCGATGCCGCGGCAAACGGAGGAAAAGCATGAACAGGGAAAAGGAAATTTTTGAAGAGCTCTTTGTCCGCTACCCCGCTCTTGAGGGGATAAGAGAAGACATCAAGAGCGCCTATGATGTTATCTGCGCCTGCTTCGACCGCGGCGGCAAGCTGCTCATCTGCGGCAACGGCGGAAGCGCGGCGGACGCGCAGCACATAGTCGGCGAGCTGATGAAAGGCTTTCTGCTCAAGAGAGAACTGACCGACGAGCAGAGACAGGCTTTTTCGGAAATAAAGGACGGCGAATATCTCGCGAACCATCTTCAGGGCGCGCTGCCCGCGGTTGCGCTGAGCGCGCACGAGGGACTGAACACAGCGTTTGCAAATGACATAGCCGCCGATATGATATTCGCTCAGCAGGTCTGGGCATACGCATCGTCGAGCCCAGACGCACTCATTGCGCTGAGCACCTCCGGCAACTCCGCAAATGTTGTCAACGCGGTGAAGGTCGCCAACGCCATGGGGATTGAGAGCATCGGCATAACCGGCGAAAAAATGAGCCTCATGAGCGAGATGTGCACGGTCTGCCTGCGCCTGCCGGAGACCGAGACATTCAAAGTCCAGGAGCTGACTCTCCCCGTCTATCACGCCCTTTGCGCGATGGCGGAGGCGACATATTTCAACAAGTAATTTATTTTGAAAGGATATAAATAAATGGCAAATTCTATTCCGAGAGCGGAGCATCCGAATCCGCAGTTTGAAAGAGAAAGCTGGCTCAACCTCAACGGAGAATGGGAGTTCGAAATTGACAACAGTGTCAGCGGCAGAGAGCACGGGCTTCAAAGTGCAGAGCATCTGAGCTCGAAGATCATAGTCCCGTTCTGCCCCGAGAGCCGCCTTTCAGGCGTTGAAAACACCGATTTTATGAACTGCGTGTGGTACAGACGCGACATCGAAATCAGCGAAAGTGAGCTCGAGGGCAGAGTCATACTGCACTTCGGCGCGGTCGACTATGACGCAACAGTCTACATAAACGGCGAAGAGGCAATGCAACACAAGGGCGGCTATGTCTCGTTTGCCGGGGACATCACAAAGTTTCTCAAAGCCGGCAAAAACTCAATAGCGGTCGAAGCGCGCGACGATGTCAGAAATCCGCTCATTCCGCGCGGCAAGCAGAGCGAGCGCCTTCATTCGCACAACTGCGACTACACCCGCACGACCGGCATCTGGCAGACCGTCTGGGTCGAGTTCGTGCCGAAGAGCTACATAAAGAGTATCAAGCTCTTCCCGAACCCCGAGAGCTCTTCCGTCGCTTTCTCCTGCGAGCTCTGCGGCAGCGGCGAGCTCGGAATAGACGTTCTCTACGAGGGCAAATTGGTCGGCAGATACGACTGCAAAAACGCGGCGGGCTGCGTCAGCGGCGACATGAAGCTCATTGAAAAGCACCTGTGGGAGGTCGGCTGCGGCAGACTCTATGACCTTGTTATCACCTTCGGCGGCGACACCGTCAAGAGCTATTTCGGTCTGCGCGACGTCCGCCTTGACGGCTTTAAATATCTCATCAACGGCAAGTCCGTTTTCCAGCGCCTTGTGCTCGACCAGGGCTTCTACCGCGACGGAATATACACTGCGCCCGACGACAGCGACATGATAAAAGATATAGAAATATCTCTCGCCGCCGGCTTCAACGGAGCGAGACTGCATCAGAAGGTTTTCGAGCAGAGATTCCTCTATCACTGCGACCGCCTGGGCTATATCGTCTGGGGCGAATACCCGAACTGGGGACTTGACTACTCCGCGCCCGACGCGATTTACGGCATTCTGCCCGAGTGGTGCGAGGAGGTCGAGCGCGACTTCAACCACCCGTCGATAATCGGCTGGTGCCCGTTCAACGAGACCTGGGATTACGCAGGCCGCGAGCAGAGAGACGAACTGCTTGAGGCAGTCTATAAAATCACAAAACAGCTCGACGGCACCCGCCCCTGCATCGACACGAGCGGAAACTTCCATGTTGTGACCGACATCTTCGATGTTCACGACTATGAGCAGGATCCGAAGATATTCAAGGAGCACTACGACAAGCTCGTTTCCGACGGCACGCTCTTTGACAACCACGAGCGCCGCCAGAAATATGCCGGCGAGCCCACCTTCGTCAGCGAATACGGCGGAATCAAATGGGTCATAGGCGAGCAGGACGCAAATGCCTGGGGCTACGGCAACGCGCCGAAGACCGAGAAAGAATTTATTGAAAGATACAAGGGACTCACCGAAGCCCTGCTCGGCAACGAGCTCATGTTCGGCTTCTGCTACACCCAGCTCTACGATATCGAGCAGGAGCAGAACGGACTTTACACCTACGACCGCGAGCCGAAGTTCGATATGGCTATATTCCATAAGATAAACAGCGCAAAGGCCGCGATCGAAGAATAAGAAACAGGAGATAATAACAGTCAAATGTCAAATTCGACCCGCTCGGGTTTCTACAAAAAAATGTTTTCTTTGGCGATACCCATCGCCCTGCAGCAGCTGCTGACTTCATGCGCCCAGCTCGTCGACACCGCGATGACGGTTGGGCTCGGCAATGTCAGCACTGCGGCGATAGGCGTCGCGGGACGCTGGGGCTTCCTATTGAACCTCGCCCTGTTCGGCATAAGCTCCGGCACAGCGACGATGACAGCGCAGTTCTGGGGAATAAAAGACAGGCAGAGCATCCGCCGAAGCTACGGAATAGGGTTCATACTCTCGCTTGCCGTGGGTGCGTTATACACTGTATTGGTGCTCGCAATCCCGGAGCAGATGATGCGCGTTTTCACCTCCGAGGAGGCGGTCATAGCGGCGGGAGTTCAGTATTTGCAGGCCGTTGCGCCCTACGGAATTTTTGTCGCCATCTCGCTTGTCACAAGCACCGTCATGCGCTCGACCGAGGATGTCCACACGCCGCTTATCTGCTCGATAGTCTCGGTCGCGACGAACACGGTTCTGAACTATATTTTAATAAACGGCAAGCTCGGGTTCCCCGCGCTGAAACTTCGCGGTGCGGCGATAGCGACGGCCATAGCCATGGTCGTTCAGGCGGTGCTGCTCTTTGTGATAGGCAACGCGAAAAAGAATATCATCCATGCGCCGATCGGCGAATTTTTCAAGAAGGATATCGAATTTTTCAAGAAGTTCCTGCGTGTCTGTGTCCCGATAATGCTCAACGAGCTGCTCTGGGGAGTAGGCACCAATGTCTATGCCATGGTTTATGCGCGTCAGGGCAGCGAAAACTACGCCGCCTATACGATATTCAGCTCGATAGAGCAGGTAGCCTTCGTCTTCTTCGTCGGCATATGCCACGCCTGCTCTATAATGACAGGCAAGGCAGTCGGCGCGGGCAAAGCGGACGAGGCATACTCCATGGGCAAGCGGTTCATAAGGCTCGTTCCCCTGCTCGGAGTGCTGACCGGACTCGGCATGATAGCCCTGCGCTGGCCGCTCCTGCGCGCTTTGCCGATCGAGACGGAGGGTGCGCGGCAGATGACGGCGACGCTCCTGCTCATCTACTCGCTGTGGATAGGTGTCAGAAACATCTCGTATGTCTGCGTGGTCGGCATATTCAGAGCCGGCGGAGACACGAAGATAGGAATGTTTTTAGATATAGGCGCGCTGTTTTTGTTGAGTATACCTATAGTGACCACGCTCGGATTTTTGACAGACGTGCCGTTCTATGTGCTGATAATCGCGATGTATGTGGCGGAGGACACGCCGAAATCCTTACTCTGCCTGATAAGATTCAAGAGCCGAAAATGGATAAAGCAGCTAACCGCCGCGGACTCCGCGCCGCCGGTTCTCGGAGAGGACCCGGAGATAGAGATAGAAGAAGCGGACGAGCTGAAAAAATACGAACAGTAAAAACAAAAAGCGACCCCGCCGGGTAAAGTCAACCGGCGGGGTCATCTATTTGGGGGAAAATAGAGGTGGAGGTATCGTATTATATTTTATATTTCGGTCTGCGCGCCGATAAACAGCGGCAGATTCGTTTCGGTGTCCACTATCATATAGACAAACGGACGGTTGAGGCACACGCTATACGGCTCCATAAGGCTCATTGTATCGGTGCCGACGAGCGTTGACGCGGCGGCACGCGTGCCCTTCTCGTCCACCTCGATAAAGGTCTTGTGGACTACCGTTGCAATATAGGCGTCTCTGTTCTCTATGAGCGAGGAAAAGTCCGCAGTCTTGCTGTCAAATGCGTCTTTCACGCCCATCTTTTTGAGCGTATCAATAAGCTGCGTGCTGTACTCCGCCTTGAACTTCGGCATTTTCACATCGACTTCTTCGTTTTTCTTGGCGGACGAGAATATTTTCATCAGCTTTTCGCCGCTGAGAGAGGCTATATAATCGTCAATGCCCGTATTTTCATCCGGCAGGAGCGCCGCGAAAGCGAAGCGGCCGTTTTTATAGGGCTTCATGAAGCCGACTGTGCCGCCGTCCTTGAGATATATGTTCTCGGTCGAGCACATAAAGTCGGTTTTCTTTTTGCTGCCGGAATACGAGGTGAATTCAAGCTTCTCTATGTCGCTTCTCTTATACGGAGTTTCCCACTTCGCGTCGAACGCGATGGCGTTTATGAGCATCATGACGGCATCTCTATCGGCGCTTTCGATTATCTTCGGGATCATGTCGTCGGTGTTTTTCTTAACCCATGAGTTGATGCTGCTGACGGTCTTTTTGCTCGACAGCGGAGCGGAAAAAATCTGCGCGGAGTAGCTGTCCACCGCCTTTTGCAGAAACGCCTGCTTTGCTTCAACGCTGCTGTCAGTCCAGACGGAGTTTGCGATTTTCAGCTCGTCGCCGGCGCTCAGAAAGTCGCAGTAAGCGCGCATATATTTATTGAGCGCATCGCGGTCTAATCCGCCGAGCGCCCGCTCAAGCTGAGCGAGAGTCTCACCCTCGGCGCCGTTTTGCACGAGCGCGAGCGCAGTCAGCACAGACAGCGGCGAGACGAGCGTTGTTTTTCCGTTTGAATAGTTATATTTGAACAGGTCTGCCGAAAACGATGCGGCGGCTGTTTTGAACTCATTATCCGCGGCTTTTGAGCCGGAGTCATTCTTTGAAATGTTCTCGGTCAGATTGCGGACCGCGCCGCTTTTTGCGCCCTTGTCGGACGCATTGCCTACGATCTTTCCGCAGCCGGAAAACGGCAGGGCGAAGGCGGCTATAGACAGGACGCTCATCAAAAGAGCCAGTATCTTTTTAAAACTCATAACGTTCCTCCGTTATATATCTGTCTGCGCGCCGATAAAGAGCGGCAGATTCGTTTCGGTGTCGATTATCGCATAGACAAACGGTCTTGTGAGGCGGACTTCTTTCGGGCGTTCAACCGGCATTGCCGCGCTCTCTTTTACGATAACGGCAGTCGCCGCTCCGGCGCGTGTGCCCTTTTCGGCAACCTCGATAAAGGTCTTGTGAATAACATCGCTGATATATACATTTCCGCCATTAGCCATAGAAGAGAAGTCTGCGCTGTTCCCGTCAAACGCCGTGCTCATGCCCATTTTCTTGAGAGTGTCAACGAGCGAGTTGCTGTATTCGCACTTGAACTTCGGCATCTGCGTGTTGACCCGAGTATTCTTTCTCGAATTCAGCGCGCTTAGGAATCCCTTGCCGGTAAGCGAGGCGATATAGCTGTCGATGCTCGTGCCCTCGTTCGGCAAAAGCGCGACAAAGGCAAACTTGCCGCCCTTATAATATTTGACAAAGCCCGTGGCATTCGCGGTCTCGATATATTCCGTCTCCTGAGAATACATATAATTCGCCTTGACGAGATTGCCCTTGGCATTTTTGAACGTGCCCTCGCGCACGCAGTTGTCGGTATAGGGGTCATCCCACTCCGCCTCGAGGCAGAGCGCGTTCATGAGCACCATGACCGTGAGTGGATCGAACTCGTCGACCAGCTTCTTTATCATGCCGTTCGTGTTTTTGTTCACCCACGAATTTATCTCTTTTACGGTTCTCGTGCTCGTAAAGTCCGCTTTATACGCCTGAGCGGAATAGAAATCCGCATTTTTCTGGAGAAACGCCCTCTTGACATCGAGCTTTCTGTCGACCCATATGGAATTGGCGCATTTGAGCGCGCTGTCCTTGCCCGCGACTGCGGCGAGATATGCGTTCATATATGCGTTTAAAGTATCGCGGTCGAGCCCGCCGAGAACCTTCTGCATCTCGGAGAGGGTCTTGCCCTCTGCGCCGTTTTGCGTCATGGCGAGCGCGGTGAGCACGGAGAGAGGCGAAACGAGGGTGTTCTTACCGGATTTGTATTCATCCTTGAAAAGGTCGAGCGCAAACGATGCGGCGACATTCGCAAAGCGGCTGTCCGGCTTTTTAGATGCGCCCTTGCCCTTGGTTATGCCCTGCATGAGATCCTGCGCGGCGGCGCCTTTATTGCCCTTGTCCGTTGCGGTGATAGAGATATCGCCGTCCTTTGTCGGCGTGACGGTGGTGTCATCTGTAGTCTGCGATGTCCGCGATGTTCCGGAATCCGGCTTTTTTGCGCACGCTGCGAGCGGCAGCATGACGGCGGCGCAGAGCAGAAGAGCCGCTAACCTTTTGAGTTTCATTTCTTTCCTCCCCTTTTTGTTCATGCGTCCCTGAGGACGACGTTTGTAAAATGCTTGTTATACACGGTCAAAATCATATGGCATCCGGTTTCCCGTTCGCTCTCCGACTTTTTGAGCGAGACGGTGAGCGTATTGCTTGAGTCCATAGTGCAGTCCGCCAAATAATATTCGCAGTCCGCGGTTATTATCACAACGGTGTTGTTTTTAAAATATTCATCGTCCCTGCCCGAAAGCTCGGATTTCAGCTCTTCGCTCAATATTCCGTATTTCTCCTGCACTGCGAGATATTCCGCGAGCTTTTCCCGGCTTTCTATCACAATTGCATCGGGCGTGCCGTTGCTTTTTTCTCCCTTCTTGTCGGGGAAAGCCCTGAAATCACAGTTGAGGCGGTCGAAGTCACCTTTTTTGTCGCCGTCAACCGTTGTCACGGCCGCCCCGTGATTTTCGGTCGGCACAACACTCGAACCGGATTTAACAGAACCGCTTGAAATATCTGTCGCGATATCGGGCTGCTGATAACATTCCTGATCCTCACTCGTCAGCGGCGAGGACTTGTATCCCTCGGGGATGCCCTCGGTCTGAACATAATTCTCGGCATTTATCGGCTGCTCGGCGAGCATGGCATCCTTCATAGAGAACGATGTTGAATGATAAACTGCTGCGGAGGCGGCGGTCAGTGCAATAACAAAGCACGGCACGGCGGTCATTATCACGCGGTTGCGTTTTTTTATTCTTGCGCGTTCCTTTGAAGCGCGCGCATAAACTTCATTTTTGAATTCCTTATCGGTCTTCATAGCAAAAGCCCTCCTTTTCAAGCTCGGTTTTAAGCGCCTGCTTCGCCCTGTAGAGGAGATTGGCAAGCTGCTTTTTGCTTTTGCCCATAATTTTTGCCGCACCGTCGCCGTCCACTTCCTCAAAATAGACAAGATATAGCACGGTTCTGTAATCGTTGTTGAGTCTGTCCATACACTCGCGCACGGTTTTTGCGTCCTCGCCCCTGTAAAAAGAGTCTATCGCGCTCTCGTCCCAAATCTCCTCTCCCTCGCCGGGCACGGTGCGATTTTTGCGGAGAAAATCTATCGCTTTGTGCCGCGCGACGGAATATATGTAGGTTTTGAACGAGCTTTTGAAGCGAAAACGCCCGGGGTGCACGAGAATTTCGACAAAGGTATCCATAGCTATGTCCTGCGCCTCTTCGGCGGAGCGGACATAACCTTTGATGAAAAATATCAGTCTGTCTCGATAGGCGTCCATGAGTTCATCAAACGCACTTTGATCGCCTTCGATAAAACGGCGGTAGCTACTCTCACCGTTGTCCATCGGATCAATCCTTTCAGGGCGGCGTCCCGCCTTTCACTTATACTGTCGCAGAAGTCTGCGGATTTTCTCACCTGTTTTGGAAAAAATTTTAAAAAAGCGCGGAGGTGCAAGAAAAGGCCTCCGCGCTCTGTTTATTCAATTGACTCCGGGCGCAATGAAGCCCTCGCCGAGGATTTCGCCCGCCTCGGTGATGATTATAAACGTATCGGTATCTATCTGCCTGATTATCTTCGTCAGCTGCGGCACTTCGTTTTTCTTCACGGCGCAGACGACCATGTTCTTCTCCCTGCCCGTATAGCCGCCCTTGACCGGCAGGATACTGACTCCCCTGCCCATCTTTGAAGTTATCGCATCGGATATCTCCTGCGCGTGCTCAGTCACGGCGAGCAGCAGCTTGCCGCTGCCGGTGCCGTAGAGAATATAATCTAGCAGGCGGGAATTGACGAAAATAACTATAACCGCGTACATAGCGGACTCGATGGAGCGGAAAACGACCGCGCCGAGGATAACTATTATCGCGTCGGCAGCCATAATGACCTTGCCTATCTGAATGTGCGGGAACGCCTTGTGGACGAGACGGCCGACGATATCGGTACCGCCCGTAGTCGCGCCGCGCATGAAAACTATTGCAAGCCCCGCGCCCGTGCAGACGCCGCAGAATATTGCCGCCAAAATCTTGTCGCCGGTATAGGTCGGCAAAAATTTGCTGAAAAGATCGAGCGTGGCGGAGAGAATCACCGTCACCCACATCGTCTTTGCAACGAAGCGCCAGCCGATGAAAATAAAGGCTAAGATCATCAGCGGAACATTGAGCAGAAAGTTCGCCGTGCCGAGCGGAATGAATTCAAAAAGATGGTTGACTATTATCGCGAGACCCGTCGTGCCGCTCTGCGCGATGCTGTTGGGCAATGCAAACGCCACGACGCCTATCGAATAGAGCGAACAGCCGACTATCCAGCAGATATTGTCTATTACCGCCCCTGCCACTTTCTGTCCCGTTGTTTTCGGCGCGGTGGAAAACCTTTTTTCAAGCCGCCTTTTGCGCCGCTCGTATGGGCTCAGCGCCTCTTTCTTTCTGCTTTTCCTGTTCATCACTTCACCTCGTCAGCCTTTTCGGCATTGGAAATATGTTCAAACAGTTCTTCAATCCTCTTATCCTGCCCGCTGAGATAGAGCCAGCCGAACAGCGCTTCGAGACCCGTTGCGCTGTGATATTCGGCGGAGCTTGCGCTCTTGGGGACTCTGCCGGTATGTGCGTTTCTGCCGCGTCGATAGATATCGGCCTCGTGTTCGGTTAAAACAGGCGCTATGACCTGCGCAGCCCTCGCCTGAGCGGCGGCACAGACCCGCTTCGCCGCGAGCGGATGCAGCTTGCCGACGGGGCGGTTCGCCTGCATGACGAGATTACCCCTGACGAGCAGATCAAACACCGTATCGCCTATAAAAGCGAGAGTCAGCGGACTGAGCAAATCGGGATCGGTATTTTTCAGTTCTTCGCTTATTCCTATCAAATGAGAAGCCTCCGTTACGGCATATAGTCGAACTCGAGATCGTAAATTTCAACGGTATCGCCCTGCTGGATGCCCATGCTTTCGAGCTTGTCAAGTATGCCGCTCGAATGCAGCACGCGCTGGAAATACTGGAGCGACTCATAGTCGTCCATATCGGTGCGCTGAAGTATCTTGAGCAGCCACGGAGCCTCGACGATAAACACGCCGTCCTCCTCGCGCACGGTGAAGCCGGTATCTTTCTGCCTCTCGAACATCTCGACGGGTATCTCCTGCGCCTCGTAGCGTTTTATCGGCGGCAAAGTCTTGAGGCGTTTCGCGACTGCGTTTATGACTTCGGCAGTGCCCTCCTGAATCGGCGCGCACATGGTATAGAACTCATAGCCTCGGGAGGTGAAATACTCGCGCAGGTGCTCAATCTGAGCGTCGTCCGCCATGTCTATTTTATTCGCCGCAACGATCTGCGGAAGCTTTGAAAGCTCGGGGTCGAACTTTTCGAGCTCTGTGTTTATCTTCTCAAAGTCCTCTATCGGGTCTCTGCCCTCGCTGCCCGCCGCGTCGATTATATGCAGGAGCATACGGCAGCGCTCGACATGGCGCAAAAATTCGTGGCCGAGACCGACGCCGTCGCTCGCGCCCTCGATAAGTCCGGGGATATCCGCGACGACAAACGACTCGCCCTCGCCCATGGTGACAACGCCGAGGACGGGAGTTATGGTTGTGAAATGATAGTCCGCGATTATGGGCTTCGCCTCGCTGACGACCGAGATAAACGTTGACTTGCCGACATTCGGGAAGCCGAGCAGACCGACATCGGCGAGAAGCTTCAGCTCGAGAATAACCTCCCACTCCTCACCGGGAGTGCCGCTCTTTGCAAAGCGCGGTGTCTGGCGGGTCGGGGTCTTGAAATGGGTATTACCCCAGCCGCCTCGGCCGCCTTTTGCGGCAACGAACGAGGTCTTTTCGGACATATCCGCCATAACGGCGTTCGACTCCGCCTCGCGGATTATCGTTCCGCGCGGAATCTTGATAACGAGATTCTCGCCGTTTTTGCCGCGCCTGCGTCCGCCGTCGCCGCGTTTTCCGTCGGGGGCGGTGTATTTTCTCTTGTAGCGGAAGTCCGCGAGGGTCGCGAGGTTATCGTCAACCTCGAATATGATATCTCCGCCCTTGCCGCCGTCGCCGCCGTCGGGACCGCCGGACGCGACATATTTCTCACGGTGGAAAGTCACCGCGCCGTCACCGCCGTTTCCGGCTTTGATTTTGATTTTTACAATATCTACAAACATAGAAGTTCCTTTACTTTTGTTTTCTTTTCGGGGTTATCTGCCCTCGCGCGCCGCCTTTATGTTTTCAACAAACTTGCGTGCGGTGTCTGTGATGCGCTGATAGTCGCCGGTCTTTGCGCCTGCGGTCAGCGAGCTGCCCGCGCCGACTGCGACTGCGCCCGCCTTGATCCAATCGGCGGCATTATCGACATCGACTCCGCCGGTCGGCATCATCTTCGCGTAGGGTATCGGTCCTCTTATAGCCTTGATTATCTTCGGGCCGTAAACATCGCCGGGGAATACTTTGAGTATATCCGCGCCCGCCTCCATGGCGGCGACAGCCTCTTTGACGGTCATTATGCCGGGCATAACGGCAACTCTGTAGCGGTTGCACATTTTCACGGTCTCGGGGTCAAAATAGGGGCTGACAACGAAGTTTGCGCCGGAGAGCATGGCTATTCTCGCGGTCGGCGCGTCCATGACCGTGCCTGCGCCGAGAATCATCTGCTCGGGAGTGTAGCGCTTTGCAAGCTCCTCGATAACCTTATCTGCATGGGGAACGGTGAATGTCAGCTCAATAGCCGCGACACCGCCCTCGATGCACGCATCGGCGATTCTGCTCGCCTGATCGGCACTCTCCGCTCTTACGACCGCGACGATGCCGCAGTCCTGTATTTTAGTCAGTATTTGTTCTTTGTCCATTTTTATCTCCCTCTCTTATCTCTGAACTCTTGCGCCTGCGCCGTTCATAACGGCTTCGACCTCGCGCTTACTTGCCATTGAAGTGTCGCCCGGGGTGGTCATCGCCAGCGCACCGTGCGCTATGCCGCAGTTGACTGCATACTGAGGATCACCCTCGGTCATCAGACCGTAGATAAGACCCGATGCGAACGAATCGCCGCCGCCGACGCGGTCGAATATCTCGAGCGAGTCGAGCTTCATGCCCTCATAGAGCTTGCCGTCCGCCCAGCATATCGCACTCCAGTCGTTGACCGTTGCGGTCTTGACGGTTCTGAGCGTCGTTGCAACGACTTTGAAATTCGGATATACCTTAGCGGCGTTTTCGATCATCTTGCAGTAGCCGTCAACATTGAGCTTCTTGAGCCCCGCGTCGTTGCCCTCGACCTCAAGACCGAGGCAGGCGGTGAAATCCTCCTCGTTGCCTATCATGACATCGATATATTTGGCTATTTCGCGGTTGACCTGCTGCGCCTTCTCCTGACCGCCGATGCCCTTCCAGAGCGACGGGCGGTAGTTGAGGTCATAGGAGACGACGGTGCCGTATTCCTTCGCCTTTTTGACTGCGGCGATAACGGTCTCCGCGCTCGTCTCGGACAGAGCGGCAAAAATTCCGCCCGTGTGCAGCCAGCGGACGCCGAGCTTGCCGAAGATATAGTCCCAATCGATATCCTCTGCTCTGAGCTGAGATGCCGCAGTATTGCCTCTGTCGGACACGCCGACGGCTCCGCGGATTCCGTAGCCGCGCTCGGTGAAGTTGAGTCCGTTTCGGACATTTCTGCCGATGCCGTCATAGCTCATCCACTTTATAAACGAGGTGTCGACTCCGCCCTGAAGAATGAAGTCCTCTATGAGCCTGCCGACCTCGTTATCCGCGAGGGCGGTTATGACTGCGGTGCGAAGTCCGAAGCAGCGGCGCAGTCCGCGCGCGACATTGTATTCTCCGCCGCCTTCCCAAGCGGTGAAAGAGCGCGAATTCTTTATTCTGCCCGCGCCCGGATCGAGGCGGAGCATTATCTCGCCGAGGGATATTTCATCAAACATGCAATCCTCGGGTCTTTTGAGTTCAAGCTGCATAAATTATACTTCCTTTCCTGCCGGATATATTGATGCGGTATTCCCGCGTGGCTTTCATACATAGTTAGTATACGACGAAAACGCAATTTTTACAATAACAAACGCCAAAAAGAGCAGAAAAATCCCCCGGTTTCAAAAATTAAAACCGAGGGATTTGAAATCATATGCTACGCAGCGTTATATCTTTTTATAAGTGAGCACGCTGAACTGCGCGCTGACGGTGAGCGAGCTCAATTTTTCGAGCTTCTCCCTGTCCTGCTGCGAGGTTTTGTAGCAATATGGAGTCATGTTGAAAAGGTCGGTTATATCTTTCCCGCTTTCGAGCGCAAAAGTATAGCATATCTTCTTTTCGCCGACGAGGCGGAAGCCCTCGATATCATGCGGCGGAACTTCGTTCTCATACGGCGCGTCATACACGGCGCTTTTGAGCTCCCACAAATGCTTTTCGAGCGGTATTGCCTTGACGAATACGCCGTCTCTTTTGAGCACACGCGAAAACTCCTGCGGGCAGGCGGGCGCGAAGATATTCACGAGCGCGTCGCATTCGCCGTCGCCCACGGGCAGCTTATATATGCTCGCCACGGCGCGTTCAACTCCGCAGTTTTTCGGCGCCTTTTCGAGCGCGTATTTCGAGATATCCACGCCGAGCACTTGCGGCTCAAGCCCAGATTCATCGAGCCTGCTTTTAAAATACGAAGTGTACCAGCACTCGCCGCAGCCCGCGTCGAGCAGAGTGCCGCCGCGCGGGAAATCCGCCGAAAGAGCTTCATAAACAGCCTCGCGCAGAGGCGCATAGAAGCCCTTTGAAAGGAAATCGCGCCGCGCGTTTATCATCAGGCGGTCGTCGCCGTGGCGCTTTGCGCCGGACGAATTGCTCATCAGCAGATTCACATAGCCTTTTGCAGCGATATCAAAGGTGTGCCCTTGCGGACACACCCATATCTTTTCTTCTTTTTTCAGCTCCTGCGAGCATACGGGACAGCGAAAACTCATTTTGCCTGTGCAAGTTCCTTTTCTGCGCCTTTGGGGGCGAACATCTCATTGACATTGTTCTTGCCCTTATGATGATAAGGCACTATTTTAAGTATGATATAAAACGGCACTGCGCCGAGGGTATTGAAAACTATATCGGTCATGGTGTCCATGAGAGCGAAACGCGCGGGATCTCTGGGCTTAAAGAAAGTTCTCGTATTGTTCGCCGCCTTTGCAAGCTCATACGACCAATGCTGAGAGTCGCCGCCCGCTATCTGATCGAAGCTAAACTCGAAGAGCTCCCAGCAGGTGGAGATAAAGAACGAGAAGCCGAGAGCGCAGAGCAGGACTATCGGCAGATCGCACTGCTTCTTGTCGCGCTTCTGCATGGCGGTCGCGAGCTCATAGCCCATAAAGACTGCCTCAGCTCCGCCGAGCAGGTGGAGAATCTTATCCCACATGAAGATGGAATAATAGAAGTTCAGGAACGCGCCGCCGAAGGATGCGAGCAGCAGTCCGACGGACGCGACGGTCTGGCAATAGGGCGGAAGCTGGCGCAGGCAGTTCTTCTCGGGCAGAGCCTGGATTATCTCCCAGGCGAACATACCGACGAGATTGGCAAACAGCTGAAGCGCCATCTGCGTCTTCGGCAGATCCGAGGGCGGGTTGGTAAACAGAAGGCTCACCATCGCGCCTATCATAATCAGACGGAATATCCACCATACGACGAACTCCCATTTCTTCGCGCTCGACATAAGCCGGCTGAAATAGTTTTTCACAAATTTTTCCTCTTTTCTTTGTTTTTTCCCTTAAACACACGAGCTAATTATAACATCTGTGATTTTTATTTTATTCTCAATACACAATATCGGTCTTTTTTGTATTATCCGACAAAAAGCGGGTGCTCAATTTGTATATTCATACAGTTTTCAGGCGAGGGATTTCAGCAGGCGGAAGAAAATATCTTTGAAAGTCAGCGCGCGCACGGCATCGGGCGAGACGATATTATACTCCCCTATCTTCTCGTCCCCGAGGCTCAGCACCACTTTACCGAGCACCTGCCCTTTCTCGACAGGCGCCTGAACGTCGACGCAGAGCTCGACATCGGTCTTTATCTTGCCCTCTTCGCCTTTTTTGACGAGCACGCTGGCGGCTTTCGGCAGAGACGGATGAATCGAATCGACAACGCCGCCTATGACTGCAACATCGGTTATCAACGACGGGTCTATCTCGGGCGTGACGGTCGAATAGTTCGCAAAGCCCCAGTTGAGCATTGCCTTTGCGCCGTTGAAGCGGTCGTCGCTCGTCTGGCTGCCCATGACAACGGCTATGAGATGCGTGTTGCCGCGCTTCGCACTCGCGGAGACGCAGCATCCCGCCTTTGCCGTCGTGCCGGTCTTGAGCCCCGTCGTGCCTTTATAAAATCTGACCAACTTATTCGTGTTGACAAGCTCCGTTGCGCCGCCGCGCAGGGAGTCCATCCAGATAGTTGTGTAGTTCATTATGCGCTCGTGTTTCAACAGCTCGCGTGACATTATCGCGACATCCATCGCGGTAGTAAGATGGGTCGTTGTGGTGTCGTCAAGACCCGTGCAGTTATCGAAATGGGTATTCTTCATGCCGAGCTGACGGGCGCGCTCGTTTATCATTGCGGTAAAAGCCTCGTCGCTGCCTGCGAGCAGTTCACCCAGAGCCGTGCAGGCATCGTTCGCGCTGTAAACGGCGGTAGCCTTGAGCAAATCGTCAACCGTCATCTGCTCGCCCTCTTTGAGCCATATCTGAGAGCCGCCTTTTGATGCGGCGGAGGCGGAGGCGGTGACGGTGTCGCTGAGCGATATCTTCCCGCTGTCGAGCGCTTCGGTCACGAGCAGAAGGGTCATTATTTTCGTAACAGAAGCGGGATAAAGCTTTTCGTCGGCGTTCATGCTCATGAGCACCTTGCCGGAATCCACATCCATGAGCACCGCCGCTTTCGCCTTGACGGTGACGGGCATCGGCTCGTCGGCGAAGCTCACGCAGCAGCAAGAGAACACCAGCAGAAGAACAAGGGCGGCGCAGAGCACCGTTTTCAGCTTACGGTTCATAACATCATCTCCCGAAAATCAAAAGCGGATATAAAAACAGTATTAAAGATATATGCCGATTGTCTGCATCTTAGCCCCGCGGACTTGCACAAGAGGGCGAAATGCTGTATAATTTCACTGCAAAACTCAAAGGAAGGGCGGCTTTTGCCGCGGTGATGATATGAAGGTCGCATTCTGCACTCTCGGGTGCAAGGTCAATCAATATGAATCGCAGTCGATGGAGCAGGCGCTGATAAAGCGCGGCTTTGAATGTGTCGGGGCGAGCGAAGAGGCTGATGTCTACATAGTCAACTCCTGCACCGTAACCGCCGAGAGCGACCGTAAGACGAGACAGAATGTGCGCCACCTGCGAAAGCTGCATCCGGACGCCGTTATAGTGCTCACGGGCTGCATGCCGCAGGCGTTTCCCGAGGACGCGCGTCTGCTCACCCAGGCGGATATTGTCACCGGCAACCGCTCGAACAAGCAGATTCCCGACATGATCGATGAATTTTTCCGCACGAGAGAGAGAATAGTGCGCATAGCTCAGCACGAAAACGGTGAAAAATTCTCGGGCGAGCTGATAAACGATTTTCGCGAGCGCACGAGGGCGACGGTCAAAATTGAGGACGGCTGCAACCGCTTCTGTTCCTACTGCGTCATTCCGTATGCGCGCGGGCGCGTGCGTTCGAAGCCGCTCGAAGACATAAGAGAAGAGATATCCTCGCTCGAAAAGAAAGGCTTTTCGGAGATAGTTCTCGTCGGCATAAACCTTTCGGCATACGGCACTGACTGTGGGGCGAGCATATGCGACGCGGTCGAGCTCGCCGCTTCGTTCGAGGGAATAAAGCGCGTGCGCCTCGGCTCTCTTGAGCCCGACCACATGACTCCGGAAGTTACAAAAAGGCTGGCGGGATGCAAAAAGCTCTGCCCACAGTTTCACATATCGCTCCAGAGCGGATGCGACAAGACACTCAAGCGCATGAACCGCCACTACACTGCCGCCGAATACGAAGAACTCTGCACAAGGCTCAGAAGCGAGTTCGATGATGCGACGCTGACGACAGATGTCATGGTCGGCTTCTCGGGTGAGACCAAAGAAGATTTCGAGATTTCGCGCGATTTCGTCAAGAAGATAGGCTTCGAAAAAGTCCATGTATTCCCCTATTCACGCAGGGCGGGCACACGCGCGGCGGAGTTCCCGGATGTGGTTGAAAACGCCGAAAAAGAGCGCAGAAGCCGCGAGATGATTGCGGCGGCGGGCGAGGTTCGGCATGAATTTTTGGAGAGACAGATCGGCAGAACGGTCGAGGTGCTGTTTGAAGAGAAGCTGCGTGACGGCAGTATTCAAGGCTACACGGCGAACTACACGCCGGTCAGAATAAAGAGCGGCTGCACGCACGGTCTGCACAAAGTAAAAATCACCGCCTGCGGCGATGACTGGTGCGAGGGCGAGCTGATATAATAACAAAAGCGGCACTGCGGAAACATGGTCTCCATAAAATAACTTTAATCCCGGCAGTAATGTCTGCCGGGACTTTTTATATATTGAAACCGCGTGACGTGATTGAATGGAACGATAAACAATTTGTCGCAGAACCTATTTGGGCGCCCCTGTAGGGGAGCTGGCTCGGCGCGAGCCGAGACTGAGGGGTTATTTCGCTTCGCTCAAAGTAATAAGTAAAAGTGAATAGTGAAAAAGTGCGCGACTTGTAGGGTGCGGCGACTCGACGCACCGCTGCCGCGCAAGCGGCACGAAATCTTTGATTTTATCGACCGTAGGGACAGCCCTTGCGGCTGTCCGCTATCGGCGAAGCCGATACAAAGTTATAGCAACTGTAATTTATTGATAATTAGCTTCTACCTTCGCTACGCACTCTAATCAAAGGATGTATATTTCCCGCGTTTCGGCATTTCTTTTCTGTCTGAGAAAAGAAACGCCTGCAAAGAAA
>ERZ1026848.740-NODE-740-length-17873-cov-4.151869_pt1 | contig 17873 bp, 19 predicted proteins | sample MGYA00380154_ERZ1026848 | MGnify/ENA primary metagenome ERZ1026848 (study PRJEB33269, sample SAMEA4719790) | human gut metagenome | biome: human-associated habitat; feature: organic feature; material: feces | place: Cameroon | collected 2013-10 ...
GTTTTGGAGCTTTTTTATATAGAAATATAAGGAAAAATGGGAAAAAGCCCTTGCTTTTTCGGAAGAAAAGTGCTAGGCTACAGAAGTAGTGGACTTGCGAGTCCACTATTTTTGTGCCCAAACGGGTGTGGCAATGACAACTGAATAGTGAAAGGAACGTGTGTACATGTCTAAAAAAGAGACATACGAAGCAAAGACGGAAGAATTGCTTGTCCCTATCGTGGAACGTTTCCAGGTGGAAATTTACGATGTGGAATATGTAAAAGAAGCAGGGGAATGGTACCTGCGGGTTTACATCGACAAGCCGGAGGTAGTCAACATTAACGATTGTGAGAATGTGAGCCGCGCATTGTCGGATGTTCTGGATGAGGAGGACTATATTGAGGAAGCCTATATCCTTGAAGTGAGCAGTCCCGGACTTGGCAGACAGCTGAAAAAAGACAAACATTTGGAAAAGAGCATCGGCAGGGATGTGGTGGTAAAAACTTACAAAGCCATTGAGAAATGTAAAGAATTTGAAGGAACCCTGTGTTCCTTTGATGCAGATACGATTGTGATTGAGCAGGCGGGAGAAAAGCGCAGCTTCTTAAGAGGAGATGTAGCAGCAATCCATCTGGCGCTGGATTTTTAAGACAGGAGGAAAAAGGAAAATGAACAAGGAATTAATGGAAGCACTCAATATCTTGGAAAAAGAAAAGGAAATCAGCAAAGAGACTCTGTTTGAAGCCATCGAGAACTCCCTGATTACCGCATGCAAGAATCATTTTGGCAAATCCGACAATATCAAAGTAGAGATTGACCGCGATACCTGTGATTTCCTCTGCTATGCAGAGAAGGAAGTGGTGCCCACCGCCGAAGATGTAGAGGACAGCTGCCTGCAGATCTCCTTAGAGGATGCCCAGGCAATCTCCAAGAAGGCAAAAGTTGGTGACATCATCCATGTGGAGATTAAGTCCAAGGAGTTTGGACGTATTGCCACCCAGAATGCTAAAAATGTAATTTTGCAGAAAATCCGTGAGGAAGAGCGCAGTGTGATCTATAACCAGTACTTTGAAAAAGAGAAGGATGTGGTTACCGGTATCGTACAGCGCTATGTGGGAAGAAATATCAGTATTAATCTGGGAAAAGCAGATGCCATGCTCAACGAGAATGAGATGGTAAAGGGTGAGGTATTTAAACCTACTGAGCGTATCAAGGTTTATATCCTGGAGGTAAGAAATACACCTAAGGGTCCCAGAATTTTGGTCAGCCGTACCCACCCCGAACTGGTAAAACGCCTCTTTGAGTCTGAGGTAACGGAGATTAAGGACGGAACTGTAGAAATTAAGAGCATTGCCAGAGAGGCTGGCAGCCGTACCAAGATTGCCGTATGGTCCAACAATCCCAATGTGGATGCAGTGGGTGCCTGCGTAGGTATGAACGGTGCCAGAGTCAATGCCATCGTGGAGGAACTCCGCGGTGAGAAGATCGACATTGTAAACTGGGATGAGAACCCCGGAAATCTGATTCAGAATGCATTATCCCCTGCAAAAATTGTGGCAGTATTTGCAGATCCTGAAGAAAAGACCGCAAAGGTTGTTGTGCCTGATTATCAGTTATCCCTGGCTATCGGTAAAGAGGGACAGAATGCAAGACTGGCGGCAAGACTGACCGGATACAAGATTGACATCAAGAGTGAGACACAGGCGAAGGATGCACCCGGCTTCCGTTATGAGGACTACATTGATGATTACGATGAGTACGAGGAAGGCGAGTACGAAGAGGGCGAGTATGAGGAGCCTGCTGAGAACAGCAGTGAGCCTGCAGAAGAGCCTGCAACAGAAGAATAAGAGGGAAAGAACATGGCAAAACAGGCTGCTAAGAAAGTTCCCTTGCGGCAATGTGTCGGATGCGGAGAGATGAAGAGCAAAAAAGAAATGCTCAGAGTTTTAAAAACTGCGGAAGATGAGATTGTGCTGGATGCAACAGGAAAGAAAAACGGAAGAGGCGCATATATTTGTTTTTCAAAAGAATGTCTGAAAAAGGCTCGGAAAAACAAAGGACTGGAGCGCTCCTTCAAAATGAGTATTCCTGAAGAAATATATGAGAGGCTGGAGAAGGAGTTTGACGAGATTGAAGCAGAATAAGGTATTGTCATTGCTGGGCCTGGCAGCCAGATCCAGAAATGTGGTGAGCGGAGAATTCGCTACGGAGAACTCGGTGAAAGAGGGCAAAGCCAAGCTGGTGATGGTGGCGGAGGATGCTTCTGACAATACGAAGAAGCTGTTTACCAACAAATGTACCTATTATCATGTGCCGCTGGTGGTTTACGGAGAGAAAGAGACACTGGGACACGCAATGGGTAAAGAGGTCAGATCTTCACTTGCAATCACGGATTCCGGTTTTGCGAAAGCACTGATGGAACAGATGGAAACGGTATGGAGGTAGTTAACGCATGGCAAAAACAAAAGTATTTGAACTTGCAAAAGAATTTGAGATAAAGAGCAGTGATGTCCTGACCTTTTTACAGGAGAAAGGAATTGAAGCAAAGGCAGCACAGTCTTCCATTGAGGAGGATGCAGCAACCCTTGTGAGATCCCATTTTGGTAAAAAAAATGCACCGGCTGAAAAACCGGCAGCCCCCAAGGCTGAGAAGGCAGAGGCACCAAAGGCAGCCCCTGTGAAAACAGAGGAGCCTAAGCAGGAGAAGAGCCCGGAGACAAATTCTCCGAAGAAAAAGAAAAAGATTATTTTCGTAAGTAACCCGAATAATTCCAAAATCCAGGGGCAGAATTCCAGACCCCAGGGAAACAACAACCAGGGAAACGGTAACGGACAGAATCGCAGACCCCAGGGTGGTCAGGGCAGCAATCAGGGAAATAATAACGGACGGGGAGGAAATACGTTCCGTGTGAATTCCCCTACAGGAAGACCTTTGATCCGCTCCAGCGTAAAACCGTCACCGGTAACCAATGATTATGACGGCAGAGCTTCCCAGCCCCAGCGCAGACAGGAGCGTCCGGCGCAGGAGCAGAACAGACCGGTAAACACCACTGCACCGGCAGCAAACGAGGCAGTGCAGAGCCGTACCGCAGAGAAACCTGCACAGGCACAGCAGCAGACTCAGGAGAGAAGACCTTCCTCCAATTTTACAGGAAGAACTGCACCTCCGGTAAGACCTGCAGGAGTAGGAAATGGACAATATGGGCAGAATAGAAACGGGCAGAACAGAACAGACAGACAGGGCAACCGTGATGGCAGACCGAACAATGGAAACGGTAACGGCGAAAGACGGTTTGATGGTCAGAATAGAACAGGCTTTGGCGGTGGCCAGGGCGGCAGAGGTAATTTTGGCGGTAACGGGCAGGGTAACCGCCCTGCTAACGGTGGTGTCGGCGGTTCAAGAGGCAATGCAGGACCGGGAAATAGACCCGGAAATAAGTTCCAGAAGCCGGCACCTGGTAAAGGATTTGCAAGCGAAGCTCCGATGCAGAATGAGAAGCCTCGGGATGATAAGAAACGCCGCAGCAACCAGGAGAGAGACAACCGCTCCAGGAAGGATCATATCTACGAGGATGACAACAGCAAAGTAAAGACGAATAAAGCCGGCCGCTTCATCAAACCTGAGAAGAAGGAGGAGGCACCGGAGGAGCAGATCAAGGTGATCATTGTTCCTGAGACTCTCACCATCAAGGAACTGGCTGATAAGATGAAGATGCAGCCCTCTGTGATTATCAAGAAGCTGTTTTTACAGGGACAGATTGTAACCGTAAACTCAGAATTGACCTTTGAGGAAGCAGAAAATATCGCAATCGAATACGACATCATCTGTGAGAAGGAAGTCAAGGTGGATGTCATTGAGGAACTGTTAAAAGAAGAGGACGAGGACGAGGCAGAAATGGTATCCAGACCTCCGGTAGTCTGTGTTATGGGTCACGTTGACCATGGTAAGACTTCCCTTCTGGATGCGATCCGTAAAACCAACGTCACCGACAAAGAAGCTGGTGGTATTACCCAGGCAATCGGTGCTTACACCGTACAGGCAAAGGGACAGAGCATTACGTTCCTGGATACCCCCGGACATGAGGCATTTACCGCAATGCGTATGCGTGGTGCCAATGCAACGGATATTGCTGTATTGGTAGTTGCTGCGGACGATGGTGTGATGCCCCAGACCGTAGAGGCAATTAACCATGCCAAGGCAGCAGGGGTTGAAATCATCGTGGCTGTGAACAAGATTGATAAGCCCGGTGCCAATGTGGAAAAAGTAAAACAGGAGATGACAGAGTATGAACTGATTCCTGTAGATTGGGGCGGATCCACAGAGTTTGTTCCTGTATCTGCAAAATCCGGTGCGGGAATCGATACCCTGTTAGAGACCATTCTTCTGACTGCAGAAATTATGGAGTTAAAAGCAAATCCCAACCGCCGTGCAAGAGGTCTTGTCATTGAGGCGCAGCTGGATAAAGGTCGGGGACCTGTGGCAACGGTTCTGGTACAGAAGGGTACTCTCCATGTGGGTGATTTCATATCTGCCGGTGCAAGTCACGGTAAAGTCCGGGCTATGGTGGACGACAAGGGTAGAAGAGCAAAAGAGGCAGGACCCTCCACTCCGGTAGAGATTTTAGGTCTGTCCGATGTACCCAATGCCGGTGAAGTATTCCTGGCACATGAGAATGATAAGACAGCGAAGAGCTATGCAGATACCTTCGTTGCCCAGAATAAAGAGAAGATGCTGGCAGAGACCAAGTCCAAGATGTCTCTGGATGATCTGTTCAGCCAGATTCAGGAAGGTAACCTGAAGGAACTGCACCTGATTGTCAAAGCGGATGTACAGGGTAGTGTAGAGGCTGTAAAACAGAGTCTGATGAAGCTGTCCAACGATGAAGTGGTTGTTAAATGCATCCACGGGGGTGTTGGTGCCATCAATGAATCTGATGTGTCTCTGGCATCCGCATCCAATGCAATTATCATCGGTTTCAATGTACGTCCGGATGCTACCGCAAAGGCAACTGCAGAGAAAGAAGGAGTGGATGTCCGTCTGTACAAGGTCATCTACCAGGCAATTGAGGATATCGAGCAGGCAATGAAAGGTATGCTGGATCCTGTCTACGAGGAAAAGGTGATCGGTCATGCCGAGGTTCGTCAGATCTTCAAAGCATCTGCTGTGGGAAATATTGCAGGTTCCTATGTGCTTGACGGTCGTTTTGAGCGTGGCTGCAAGATCCGTATCACTCGTGAGGGAGAGCAGATCTACGAGGGAGCTCTTGCCAGCCTGAAGCGTTTCAAGGACGATGTGAAGGAAGTAAAAGAAGGCTTCGAGTGCGGTCTTGTATTTGAAGACTTTGACAAGATGCAGGAACTGGACATCGTAGAAGCCTATATTATGGTGGAAGTACCTCGTTAGGAGTGGACTTCCCTGGGAGTAGTTTTTAATGAGAAAAAACAGCGTAAAAAATACCCGGATTAACGGAGAAGTCCAGAAGGAACTCGCCAATTTAATCCGGGGCGAGATTAAAGACCCGAGAATCAGTCCATGGACTTCTGTAGTGTCCGTGGAGGTTTCTCCGGATTTAAAGACCTGTAAGGCCTGGATCAGTGTCCTCGGTGGTGAGGATGAGATCCAAAATACCTTAAAGGGCTTAAACAGTGCGGAGGGTTTTATCCGCAGGGAGCTGGCGCGCAGGATCAATCTGCGGAATACGCCGGAAATTCGTTTTATTATGGATCAGTCCATTGCCTACGGCGTGGATATGTCCAAAAAAATTGATGATGTCATGAAAGCCCAGGGCGACCATGACGCGGAGCAGTAAGTATGTTTAATTTAATAGAAGAAGTAAAGGATGCGGGCACCATCGGTATAGGTGGTCATGTCCGGCCGGATGGCGACTGCGTCGGTTCCACCGTGGCGCTGTTGCTTTTTCTGCAAAAGAGATTTCCGGAGAAACGGGTGGACTTATTTCTGGAAAAGTATCCGGATGTGTTCCGGGACTTAAAGGGAACAGAACAGATCCGCACAGATTTCCAGACGGAAGTGGAGACTTACGATGTGTTTTTCTGTGTGGACTGTGCCGCAGAACGACTGGGAGATGCCCGGAAGTATTTTGACCAGGCAAAGAAAACCATCAACGTAGACCATCACATCAGTAACAGTGGCTGTGGCATGATAAATTTTGTGGTACCCACCGCAAGTTCTGCCAGTGAACTGGTGTATGAACTGCTTGAGGGGGAAGAACTGGATGTGGACATTGCAAGAGCCATTTACACCGGAATCATTCACGATACCGGTGTGTTCCAGTATTCCTGCACCTCTCCTCATACCATGGAGATTGGGGCAAAGCTTATCGGCTATGGCTTTGATTTTTCCAGGCTGATTGCGGAGACTTTTTATGAAAAGACCTATCTGCAGACCCAGATTCTGGGAAGGGCATTGCTGGAGAGCATTCAGTTTATGGACGGACACTGTACCGTAAGCTGTGTGGAACAGCGGACCATGGAGTTTTACGGGGTAACCTCCAGCGATCTGGATGGCATTGTAAACCAGTTACTCAATATCAAGGGAGTGGACTGTGCAGTGTTTATGTATCAGACCGGAGCCTTACAGTACAAGGTCAGCATGCGTTCCAACGAAAAAGTAAATGTAGCGCAGATTGCCCAGCTTTTCGGCGGCGGCGGACATGTACGGGCGGCGGGATGTACCATGACCGGCACCTTCCATGATTGTATCAACAATCTCTCCGTACATATTGAGAAACAATTCATGCTTGGGCAGCAGTAAAGGAAAATCCAGTGTATAACGGAATTCTGAATGTATATAAGGAGGCGGGCTTTACCTCCCACGATGTGGTGGCGAAGCTGCGCGGTATTTTAAAACAGAAAAAGATTGGACACACGGGCACGCTCGATCCGGATGCGGTGGGCGTGCTGCCTGTTTGTCTGGGCGTGGGTACGAAACTGTGTGAGTTTCTCACGGACAAAACCAAGGAATATGTGGCGGTACTGCAGCTGGGAGTGAAAACAGACACCCAGGATTTAAGCGGCACGGTACTGGAAAACCGTCCGGTGGATGTGACAGAGGAACAGATTCGGGAAGCAGCAACGGCTTTTATCGGGGAGATCCAGCAGATTCCCCCCATGTATTCTGCATTGAAGGTGGATGGCAAACGGCTTTATGAACTGGCTAGAGAAGGGAAAGAGGTGGAAATCAAAGCCCGTCCGGTAGTGATTTATGAAATCGAAATCCAGGAAATTAGCCTGCCCTATGTGACCATGCGGGTAAAGTGTGGCAAGGGAACCTATATCCGTACCTTGTGCCAGGACATGGGAGAGAAGCTGGGCTGTCTGGGTGCCATGAAGCAGTTGACCCGTACCCAGTCCGGTGCCTTTACCATCGGTCAGGCACTGACTTTATCCAAGATTGAACAATTACGGGATGCAGGAGAAATCGGAGAACACATCGTTCCTGTGGATCAGGTATTTGCGGATTACCCGGCTGTACGTGTCCTTCCCCAATTCCGCAAGATGATTGATAACGGGAATTCTTTTACGGAGCATCATTGCGAAAACAGAGAAAAAATTCCCAATGGGGCAGAGGTGCGGGTTTACCGGGACGATGACCTGTTCTGTGGCATTTACCAGAGAGAAGGGGAACTATATAAACCGGTAAAAATGTTTCTGGGCACTTCCATGTAAACACGGAAAATGAAATGTTACGCTCGCATGCATACTTGTAAGTGATTGAATGAAGGAATAAGTAAGACGATGCAGATTATCGCAGAGACAACACAATTTAACATACCCTATCCTACTGCAGTAGCCATCGGTAAATTTGACGGCATTCATCTGGGGCATCAGAAACTGCTGCAGAATATCCTACAGCAGAAGAAACAGGGACTGAAAAGCACGATTTTTACATTTAATCCCACTCCGGCGGAATTCTTTTCCGGGAAAAAGCAGAAGGAACTGATGACCCGGGAGGAAAAACAGGAATATTTTGGAGAAATGGGCATTGACTATCTCATCGAATTCCCCATGAATACCAGGACGGCAGCCACCTCTCCGGAGGATTTTGTGAAAATCATTCTTGGAGAGAAAATGCACACCCGGTATATCACGGCGGGAACCGACCTTTCCTATGGAGACAGAGGACTTGGGGGTGTGGAACTGTTGCAGCAGTTATCAGGCGAACTGGGTTATCAGGTGGAGATTGTGGACAAGCTATGTATGAACGGAAGGGAAATCAGTTCCACCTATGTACGGGAAGCAGTACTGCAGGGAGATATGGAACTGACAGCCTTGCTGTTGGGACGTCCCTATAGTGTCCGGGGAACCGTGGTTCATGGCAATGCGCTGGGACGCACCATCGATACTCCCACAGCTAATCTGATACCCTCCGGGGAGAAACTGTTACCCCCCAACGGTGTCTATGTATCGGAAACCCTTTATGAAGGAAACAAATATCAGGGGATGACCAATATCGGATGTAAACCCACCATCGGAGAGCGGGAAATTTACGGCGTGGAGACGAATCTCTTTGATATGGAATTGGATTTATATGGAAAGGAAATCGAAGTATTTCTTTACAAGCATACCCGCCAAGAACGAAAATTCTCCGGCCTGGAGGAGCTGACCGGACAGCTTTCCCGTGATAAAAAAGAATGTAAGAACTATTTTTTACACACCTGAACATTTCTGTTCAGGTGTTTTTTTGTGTGCATATGAAATTCTTTTCTCAACATTGACAGCCAGGAGTGAAATTGCTATAATGCCTTTTGTAACAATTTTGTAACAATTTAACCAGGCTGAATAGTTGCAAATATTTAAGAGGCAAATTCAAAGTACCCATAGGAACGAAGAAATGAAAAATAAAAATATTTTAAATAGAAGAAAACAAATCCTGGCACTGATTCTGGCAGCAGGAATGCTGTTATCAACAGAACCGGTACAGGCACAGGAAGCAGGAAGCAGCTCTGCCACCACCGCAGCCACGGAAGATACCAATGGGGATAACTCCACTGCCGGTGTGGCAAGTTTTTTGAAAGCACAAAATAAAACCACAGAGGAATACATTGCGGCAGCCAAAGACTTAAACAGCGGTTATGGCTACAATGTACTGGGCATTGCCAATACGGAGGATAACAATTTAAACATCCGGGAAAACCCTTCCACCGATGGCAAACTGGTGGGTAAGCTGCCCCGGTATGCAGCCTGTGAAGTGTTAAAGATCGAGGACGGCTGGGCACATATCACCTCCGGTAAAGTAGAGGGTTATGTAAGTATGGATTACCTTGCTACCGGTGCAGAAGCCAAGAAACTGGCAGCACAGGAACTGACTCTGACAGCCATTGTTACCTGCGATGCATTGCGGGTGCGGGAAGAACCGAGTACGGACGCACCGGTTATTACCCAGATTCCCAACGGCGAGCAGCTGGAAGTCGCAGAGGTGGAGGGAGAATGGGTCCGCGTCTATCTGGACGATGAAGAGGTCTATGTGTCAGCAGAGTATGTGAAGGTGGAAGAAAAGCTAAATGAAGCCATCACCATGACAGAACTTTTATACGGACAGGGTGTATCGGATGTCCGGGTGGATCTGGTACAGTATGCGAAACAGTTTCTGGGCAATCCCTATGTCTGGGGTGGAACCAGCCTCACGAAGGGGGCAGACTGCTCCGGCTTTGTGTTAAGCATCTTCAAGAAATACGGCTATAACCTGCCTCATTCTTCCGTTTCCCAGGGAAATTCCGGCAGAAAGATCAGCATGAGTGAACTGAAACCCGGTGATCTGATATTTTATGGAAAAAACGGATCCATCAACCATGTGGCTATTTACATTGGAAACGGACAGGTGATCCATGCCAGCTCCCCCAAGACAGGAATCAAGATTTCCACCTATAATTACCGTACACCTATCAAAGCCGTGCAGATCATCAATGATTAAGATAACGATTCAGAGCCATGCAAATTTGCTTTCTGCGAATGGAGTGCGGTATAGTTACTGATTAAGTAAAATTCAGGGTTTACATGAATCCCAGGATATGTTATATTGTTCAAGTATGGTTACAAATGCCGATACCCAGTGAATGGACAACTCCAACCTTTTGCCTGGTATCCGGTGCAAATTAAATTTACAGGAGGAAATAAAAATGATTTCTAAGGAAAAGAAAACAGCAATCATCAAAGAGTATGCAAGAACGGAGGGAGATACCGGTTCACCGGAAGTACAGGTAGCTGTACTGACAGCCAGAATCCAGGAACTCACCGAGCATATGAAACAGAACCCTAAGGATCATCATTCCCAGAGAGGTCTGTTAATGATGGTAGGTCAGAGACGTGGCTTACTTGCTTATCTGAAGAAGACAGACATCGAGAGATATCGTGCGCTGATCGAAAAATTAGGTTTAAGAAAGTAGGAAAAAGAAAGGGCGGTACGGAGTCCGATGGACTCCCCGCCTTTTTGTGCGTGGAAAGAGGTAGAACGAATGTATAAGAGTTACACAATGGAGTTAGCCGGTCGTACTCTGCGGGTAGACATCAACAGAGTCGGCAAACAGGCAAACGGCTGTGCATTCATGCAGTATGGTGACACCACCGTCCTGTGTACAGCAACCGCATCTGAGAAACCCAGAGATGGAATTGATTTCTTTCCTCTGAGTGTGGAGTACGAAGAGAAATTATACGCAGTAGGCAAGATCCCCGGAGGATTTAACAAAAGAGAAGGCAAGGCAAGTGAAAACGCAGTTCTGACCAGCCGTGTTATTGACCGCCCCATGCGTCCTTTATTCCCCAAGGATTACCGTAATGATGTAACCCTGGATTGTATGGTAATGGCAGTAGATCCGGAGTGCCGTCCTGAACTGGTTGGCATGCTGGGCGCTTCCATTGCAACCTGTATTTCTGATATCCCCTTCGATGGACCCTGTGCCATGACTCAGGTGGGCATGATCGATGGCGAATTCATCATCAATCCTTCCCAGGAGCAGTGGGTCAAAGGCGATCTGAAGCTGACCGTGGCATCTACTGCCGAGAAAGTGATCATGATCGAGGCCGGTGCCAACGAGATCCCGGAAGCAAAGATGATCGAGGCTATTTATAAGGCTCACGATGTGAACCAGACAGTCATCGCATTTATCAATCAGATCGTAGCTGAATGCGGTAAACCCAAGCATGAGTATGTAAGCTGTGCTGTTCCCCAGGAGCTGTTTGACGAGATGAAGAAGATCGTTACCCCTGACGAGATGGAGAATGCGGTATTTACCGATGAGAAACAGGTTCGTGAGGAGAATATCCGTCAGATCACGGCCAAGTTTGAAGAGGCATTTGCAGACAATGAGGAATGGCTTGCAGTACTTCCGGATGCTGTCTACCAGTATCAGAAGAAGACTGTTCGTAAGATGATCTTAAAAGACCATAAACGTCCGGATGGTCGTGCCATCGACCAGATCCGTCCTCTGGCTGCTGAAGTAGATATCATCCCCCGTGTACACGGTTCTGCAATGTTCACCCGTGGACAGACACAGATCTGCAACGTTTGTACCCTGGCACCCCTGTCAGAAGTACAGAAGGTTGACGGACTTGATGAGAATGTAACCACCAAGCGCTATATGCATCACTATAATTTCCCTGCATATTCTGTAGGTGAGACAAAGGTAAGCCGTGGTCCCGGACGCCGTGAGATCGGTCACGGAGCATTGGCTGAGCGTGCATTATTGCCGGTACTGCCCAGTGAGGACGAATTCCCTTACGCAATCCGTGCCGTATCCGAGACCTTTGAGTCCAACGGATCCACTTCCATGGCATCTACCTGTGCATCCTGCATGTCCTTGATGGCAGCTGGTGTTCCTATCAAAAAGATGGTAGCAGGTATTTCCTGCGGTCTGGTTACCGGTGATACCGATGATGACTATCTGGTATTGACCGACATTCAGGGGCTGGAAGATTTCTTCGGAGATATGGACTTTAAGGTGACCGGTACTACCGATGGTATTACCGCAATCCAGATGGATATTAAGATCCATGGTCTGACCCGTCCTATCGTAGAAGAGGCAATTTCCAGAGCAAGACAGGCACGTTTCTTCATCATGGATACCTGTATGAAGCCTGCAATTGCTGCACCTCGTAAAGAGGTTGGACCTTATGCACCGAAGATTATTTCCATCAACATTGATCCGGAGAAGATCGGCGATGTGGTTGGTCAGAGAGGAAAGACCATCAATGAGATCATTGCCCGTACCGGTGTGAAGATTGACATCACTGATGATGGTAAGGTTTCCGTATGTGGCACGGATGCCACTATGATGGATAAAGCAGTAGATTATATCAAGACCATTGTAACGGACTTCGCAGAAGGTCAGGTCTTGAAGGGAACTGTTGTAAGCATTAAAGAGTTTGGCGCGTTTATCGAGTTTGCACCTGGTAAGGAAGGTATGGTACATATCTCCAAGATTGCCAAGGAGCGTATCGAACACGTGGAAGATGTCCTGACACTGGGCGACAAAGTAACCGTTGTATGCTTAGGCAAGGATAAGATGGGTCGTATGAGCTTCTCCATGAAGGATGTTGCTCAGGTTTAATCCCAGTAATTTATGGATAGTAAAAAACACAACAATAAGACGAGAGGTATCTTGGTGTTGTGCTTTTTCTATGGTAAATACCTACTATTGCAGACAAATGAGGGAGGACATAACATGTTACAGGCACTAAAGAAAAAATCGCTGAAAAGCGTACTATTTACCATTATCATTATGGTGGCGATTCTGGTAGCGGGAATCGTGACTCTGGGTCACAGCTATTTACTCTGGATTCAGGGACCTACCTACTTTGAGCCCCTGGATGATAACGATATCTCCAATCTGGAGGGCAGTTACTTATCCGCAGATGTGGATACCCTGGTTGACTACTATGCAGAAAACGTTCGGAGCGAGTCCGGCAAACCGGATAAAACCACATCCAGAGAGTATCTGATGCCCATCAACACCGAGGACATGACCGTTTATATCGGTCTGGAAGTTCCCAGCGGTTCCATTACCATGGCAGATGCTGTAGTGGAAGATACCATGGACATGCTTTCTGACGAGGATGGAAGTTACCAGTGGAGCGGTGCTTATGTATCCGTTTCCGGTACCGTGCGCAGAATGGATGAGGAAACTGAGCAGCTTTACCGTAATTACATCTACCAGTTAGGTGTAGATGATGACCAGATTGGTATGGAGGACGGATGTCAGTTCCTGCCTTTAGTTTTGGTGGATGGCGGAATCGGCAAAACCAATTCCCAGGGGTTAATCGTCGCAGCAATCGTTGGTGCAGTCATTCTGGTAATGTTAATCAGAATTCTGGTACTGGCACTGGGCGGCGGCTATCAGAAACAGATTCGCAATTATATTGCAGCAACCCCAAATCCTGCAGCTACCGAGCAGCAGTTAGACCGTTTCTTTGAGGCAACAGAAAAAGACGGAAATGTCCGCATGAATCCGGACTGGTTACTGTATGTCAAAGGAGTAGACTCCTGGGTACTGGCAGGAAATGATGTGGTATGGGCATACCAGTATACCCTGACCCGCAAACAGTATGGCATTATCACTGTAGGAAAAGAGTATGCGGTGAAAGTGTTCAGCGCCAGTGAGAACGAGAAGAACCACTGTCATTCCATCAGCGTGAAGAACGAGGATGCGGCACAGCAGCTCTTAGCCAAGTTACAGAATATGTACCCGGATGCAGTGATTGGCTACTCCGAGGAAATCGAGCGTCAGTACAATGCTGACCCCGCTGGTTTCCATCAGGCAGTGAGTGATGCCCGTCACCAGAATGTGGCAGAGACAGAGTCTGACCTGGTATAATACAACAGAATAACGAATAACAGACCCCGGCAATATCTTTTGACAGATATTGCCGGGTTTTTTGTATACATAGGAAATTCTTTCCTATGTATACAAAACGCTCCGCGGGGATGCGCAGCTCGCGGAGAAGTAGTTTATGCTGCACATACCGCTCGCGCTCGCAAAGAGTCGGCAAGCGCCTCTTTGATTATTACAAGTCATAATTTGGACAACGTCTCATATATTAGAATAAACAAAAACGAGGAGTGTGGATTGTGGGATGGAAAAGGTGGTTTTGGAGGAAATTTTATCCATTTTTCCGGGGGAGCAGCGAGAGTTCTGGACAGGGACGCTGAATCAGACCCGGCAGTTACAGGAAATCCGGATCCGGGTGGGGTGTCCGGTACAGCTGCTCACCGATAGTGAGGAATCTTTTTGTACGGGAAGTGAGGAATGGACGACCCAGGAGGCGTTACAGAAAATCTTACAGCATGTGTGCCACTACTCCCTGTATGCCTACGAGGAGGAACTGCGCCAGGGCTATGTCACCATTCCCGGTGGGCACCGGATTGGCATGGCGGGGCAGGTGATTCTCCGGCAGGATGGCACCATGGGCGGCTTTAAAAAAGTGCAGTATTTCAATATCCGTATTGCCAGAGAGAAGAAGGGGGTGGCACGAAAACTTCTTCCTTACATATACAAAGAGGGAAAGCCCTTGAATGTTCTCCTGGTATCGCCCCCGGCGGCAGGAAAAACCACCATGCTCCGGGATTTGGTACGACTGATTTCTGACGGAACCAGCTATGGGAGCGGGCAAAAGGTGGGAGTGGTGGATGAACGCTCCGAGCTTGCCGGATGCTACCTGGGAATTCCCCAGAATGATGTGGGGAGACGCACGGATGTGCTGGATGGCTGTCCCAAGGCGGAGGGAATGATGTTACTGGTTCGCAGCATGTCACCCCAGTTGTTGGCAGTGGATGAGATTGGGACAAGGTCTGACGCGGAGGCACTCCATGCCGCCTTTGCCACTGGGTGCAAAGTGTTTTCCACCATCCACGGAGAGACGGTAGAGGATGTGAAACGGAAACTTTTTCTGAGAGACATTTTGAAAGAGCAGTGGTTTGACCGGTTTATTTTTCTGGAACGAAAGGAAACAGGCTTTGGCATCAGGGAGATACTGGATGGCACCTTTGCACCGGTGGAGGCAGGAACATGATGGCACTGGTGTTACGCCTGTCTGGGGGAGCCCTGCTCCTTCTGGGCAGTCTGGGAACCGGGTGGACGCTGGCGGTTACCGGGCGGAAAAAACTTGCCAATATGCAGGAAATTCTTTATGTGCTCACCAGGATGAGTGGGGAAATCGGCTTTGGGCGCTTTACACTGCCCCAGGTGTGCTGGCAGTGTGGAGAGACAGGCAGAGATGCTTTTTCTAAAGGCTTATGCCGGGTGACAGAACGGATGGAGGAAAATCTTGGGGAGGATTTTTCCCATATCTGGCAGGAGGAAATGGGCACGGTGCTGAAAAAAGATATTGTGCCGGAATCCTTTCAACACTGCCTTTTAAAACTGGGACAGCGGATGGAAGTGATGGACACCCAGCTTTGCAGGGAACTGCTCCAGGAAACCTGCGGGGAGCTGGAACAGATTCTACAGCATTACCGGGAACAGTTGGAGAATCAGAATAGAGTCAGGGTGGGGCTTTCCATGGGAGCGGGCATGACGATTTTGCTGCTCTTATGGTAGGGAAAAGCCCTGGAGAAACGAGGAAACATGAGTGTAAGTGTGATTTTTAAAATTGCGGCGGTGGGAATTCTGGTGACCATCTTAAGCCAGGTGCTCAAGCACAGCGGAAGGGAAGAACAGGCGTTTCTGGTAAGTCTGGCGGGGCTGATTCTGGTGTTGATGTGGCTGATTCCCTATATTTATGACTTGTTTGTTCTGGTGCAGAAACTGTTTTCTGTGTGAGGAAAAGATAGGAAGAAAATGAATCTGATTGAAATTTGTATCATCAGTGTGATGGGCGTGGGGCTGATTCTGCTCTTAAAAGGAACGAAACCTGAATTCAGTTACCTGCTTGCCATGGGAATCTGCATCCTGCTTTTCGGGGCGGCGGTGGGTGGCTTTTCCAGAGTGTTAGAGCAGATTCAGGGGCTGGCAGCATATCTGGGAACCGACGGAGAGTATCTAAAAATTCTGGTGAAAATGATTGGGGTGACCTATCTCTGCGAATTCTGTTCCGGCATCTGTAAAGATGCAGGGCAGAGTGCCATTGCAGGGCAGGTGGAACTCTGGGGAAAGCTGTCCATCATGGCGGCGGGAATTCCGATTATCTACGGTGTGATTACCTGCATACAGTCATTGACTTGGTAGAAAGGCAAGGTTACTAATATGGATATCACCGATTATCTGGATTTATATGGATTGGGGGAGCTGGCGAGCCAGGTGGATGGACTATTTTCGGATTGGAACCTCTCTTTTTACCGACTTTTGCAGGAGGTATTACAGGGAAATATCAAGTCCGGACTGAATGAGCTGTGGCATGGCGTTCTTCTGGGAGTCAAGGGGAGTATTTCCTCTTATTGGGAACTTTTTCTACTGTTATTGACATTGGGAATCATTGCCTCCTTTTATCAGATTTTTGCGGCCTCTTTTCACAACCATCAGATTGCAGACACCGGATATTACATCTTTTATGTGGCGATGATGGGGATTCTTATCAAGGCATTTGTGAGCATGCAGAGCATTGCGGTGGAATTTTTAAACCAGATGGTATTATTTATCCGGCTTTGTATTCCTGCATTCTGCCTCTGCGTAGGTACGGCCACCGGGGGAGCCACCGCCACAGCAACCTACGGAAGTGCCCTGTTTTTTCTGTTTTTAGTGGAAAAGGTACTGCGAAGTATTTTTCTCCCGGCATTGGAGGTGTACATACTTCTTTCCGTGACCAACGGATTGTGGGAGGAAGAACGGCTGAACACCCTGCTGGATCAGATGGAAAGCCTGCTCCGGGGAGGGATGAAATGGATGCTGGGTGGCGTCTGTGGAATCACTTTTGTGAGAAACGCCATCCAGCCTGCGATGGACAGCCTTGCCGGTTCAGCCTTTCAGAAAATGGCTGCCAGTATTCCCTTGCTGGGCAATGTGGCTGACATTGCCTGGCAGACCACGGTGGGTGCGGCTGTTTTGGTAAAAAACGGAGTGGGGATTGTCATGGTGATACTGTTATTTTTGTTGGGAGTGGTTCCCTTATGCATGATTGGAGTGTTTGCTTTGCTTTTAAAGGCAGATGCTATTTTGCTGGGGCTTTTTCAGGACAACCGGAGTGTCCATTGCATGGAACGGATGGGAGAAGGGGGAGTACTGCTGTTCCAGCTCCTGCTTTCTGCCATGACGGTGTTTTTTCTTTTTATCGCCCTTACGGTGATGCTAACAGTGTGAAGGGGAATGTAAATGGAGACAATCAGCAGGCTGGTGATATTTTCTCTTTGTGTGACCACACTTTGCAGGTTATCCGCATCCACACCCTACGAAAAATATGTGCGTTTCCTGGCAGCAATTCTGATGGGAGCCCAGCTGGCGGGAATCGTGCTTACGATGGTGGGGCAGCAGGATGGCGGATTATGGGGTCGGATTGAGGAAAAATGTATCGGGATGGAGACGGAATTTTACGGAGCTGCCGATGGAGAAATGGAGGAACGGGCGGAAGAAATACAGCGACAGCTGTGGGAACAATCGGAGATTTACTGGAGTGAGCAATTACAGGAAATGAAAGAGGAAACAGGGGAGACGGGAGAGACGGGAGAGACGGGAGAGACGGGGATTTCTCCTGTGGTGATACAGGTAGAACGAATTGGGGAGCCGGAGGAGGAAGCAGGCCATGAGTAAACAGGGGATCCGGGAGAAACTGCAGATTGGTAAGTGGAAAAAGGAAGATTATATCGTGCTGGCGCTGGTGGGGGTGTTACTTCTCATCATTGCCATGCCAGTGGAGCGCACTTCAGGAAAAAATGCTCCGGCAGCGGGGGAGGAATCCCAGGGGGCAGGCAGGGAGTTTTCCGCGGAGACGGACAGTACGGCGGATTC
>ERZ1026848.741-NODE-741-length-17872-cov-5.447662_pt1 | contig 17872 bp, 15 predicted proteins | sample MGYA00380154_ERZ1026848 | MGnify/ENA primary metagenome ERZ1026848 (study PRJEB33269, sample SAMEA4719790) | human gut metagenome | biome: human-associated habitat; feature: organic feature; material: feces | place: Cameroon | collected 2013-10 ...
GGATTATCCGACCGCTAGGGCACTTGCCGGAAAGGTGATTGTAACGGAGGCTTTTGAGCCGGTTCCCCGGGAAACCCTGCAGGAAGCAAAGAATATATTAAGTAACTGCAAAAAACTGATCTGTTGCCGGAAAAGCTTTGGGAGCTTCGAGAAGGAGAACGAAGAACTGCTGAACTGGGCGCAGGAGAAGGAGATCGAAATTGAGTTTCAAAATGCAGGAGAAATATGGTACCGGAGAAGAGCGATACCGGAGAAGCGTAATATCAGGGAAGAGTAATACCGGAGAAGAGTGATACCGGGGAAGAAATGGGGCAGTAAGGAGATAGAAAAGGAAGATAGCCTTTAAGAAAACAGGCATGAGGATAAACAGATGGCAAAGGTAATTATGATACAGGGAACCATGTCGAATGCTGGTAAGAGCTTTCTGGTGGCTGGGCTGTGCCGGATTTTTAAGCAGGACGGATGGCGAGTGGCTCCTTTTAAATCACAGAATATGGCGCTCAATTCCTTTATTACGAAGGAAGGGCTGGAAATGGGAAGGGCTCAGGTCATGCAGGCGGAAGCAGCAGGGATCGATCCAATGGTCTGTATGAATCCGATTCTGCTGAAACCTACGAATCATACCGGCTCGCAGGTCATTGTCAATGGAGAAGTGATCGGCAACATGAGCGCACGGGATTATTTTGCCTACAAAAAGCAGTTGATTCCGGACATCCGGAAGGCATTCCGGAAGTTAGAGGAATATGCGGATATTATTGTGATCGAGGGAGCAGGGAGCCCTGCGGAAATCAACCTGAAGGAAAACGATATTGTGAATATGGGTCTTGCGCAGATGCTGGATGCACCGGTGCTTTTAGTCGGGGACATTGACCGTGGAGGGGTGTTTGCACAGCTCCTGGGAACATTGATGCTTTTGACGGAAGAAGAAAGAAAACGGGTCAAGGGCCTTATTATTAATAAATTCCGGGGAGATAAGTCGATTCTTGACCCGGGAATTACGATGTTGGAAGAAAAAGGTGGTGTTCCGGTTACGGGAGTGGTTCCTTATATGGAGCTTGCGCTTGAGGATGAGGATAGCCTTACCGGACGTTTTGATCGTAAAAAGGAAGGGCTGATTGATATTGCGGTCATTCATTATCCGAGAATATCCAACTTTACGGATTTCAATGTTTTTGAGCAGTTTCCGGAGGTGACGGTGCGTTATGTGACCTCGATCAGTGAGCTGCATCATCCGGATCTCATTTTTCTTCCGGGCAGCAAAAACACGATGGGGGACCTCAAATGGATGCGGCAGAACGGTCTGGAAGCTGCGGTGAAAAGATTAGCAGGAGAGATCCCGGTATTCGGAATCTGCGGAGGCTATCAGATGTTAGGAGAAAACATAGCAGATCCCGATGGTGTGGAAGAGGGTGGCTCTATCCGGGGAATGGAATTGTTATCTGTAACGACCGTCTTACAGAAGGAGAAGCGGCGCTGCCAGACAGAAGGCAGCGTAGGACAGATAGAAGGACCGTTACAGGGGATGTCCGGAAAGGCTTTCCGGGGCTACGAAATTCATATGGGAAAGACATTGTCGAAAGAAGAGACAGGCGAGGCTTTGCCGGAAAACCAGCCGGTGATCCAGACAGGAGCAAATCCGAATGTTTACGGTTCCTATGTGCACGGACTGTTCGATCAGGCACAGATTGCAGGGGAGACTGTACAGGCTCTTGCAAAGAAAAAGGGCGTTTCCCTGCCGGATGGTCAGATGGAGGACTATCAGAGCTTTAAGGAAAAGCAGTATGACAAGCTGGCAGATACCTTACGGCTTTACTTAAATATGGAGGAAGTTTATGGAATGCTTCAGGATGCCGGTATTTAAGGATTATACCAGGGAGGAACTAAAGCAGATTAAAATAGAAGCACCGGAGGAACAGATGCGTAAGAAGGTGCAGAAGAACTGGGATCATGTTGCCAAACCGTTAGACGGTATGGGACGGTTTGAAGCACTTACTGCACAGATCGGAGCGATCCTTGGAACGGAGGTACTTGACCTTTCAAAAAAGGCAGTACTGATCTTCTGTGCCGATAACGGGATTGTGGAAGAAGGGATAAGCCAGAGCGGACAGGAAGTGACCACAGCAGTTGTGCAGGCTATGGGGCGAAACGCTTCTTCGGTTGGGAAGATGAGTGCAAAGACCGGAGCTGTGACAATTCCGATAGATATTGGGATGAGCCACAAGGGTTCCATTCCGGGAGTGCGGAATGAGAAGCTCCGGTGTGGAACGCGGAACTTCCGGAGGGAGCCTGCCATGACGGAAGAAGAGACCGTGAAAGCCATTGCAACAGGCATAAAGCTGGTACAGGAATGTAAGAGGGACGGCTACACACTTCTGGCAACCGGGGAAATGGGAATTGGAAATACAACAACAAGCAGTGCTGTGGCAGCCGCAGTGCTGCGGTGTGATCCCATACTTGTCACCGGAAAGGGAGCCGGGTTAAGTGAAGAAGGGCTCTTACGGAAGCAACAGTTGATTGCAGAGGCAATCCGGAGCTATGACTTGTATGCGGCAGATCCGTTCACAGTTCTAAGCACGGTCGGAGGTTTTGATATTGCAGGATTGGTTGGAATGTGCGTGGGAGGTGCGCTCTTTCACCTTCCCATCGTCTTAGACGGGGTGATCAGTATGGTGGCAGCCCTCGTTGCAGAACGTCTTTTTCCGGGGACCAAGGAGTATCTGCTCCCCTCACACAAGGGAAAGGAACCGGCCGTAGAGTTACTGATGAAGGAGCTGCAGATGGAGCCGGTGATCGATGGGAAAATGGCACTGGGAGAAGGAACGGGTGCGGTCATGCTCTTTGCACTACTGGATATGGCGCTGCAGTTGTATGAGACCGGAACCACCTTTTCCGGGATGCAGATTTCAGCATATAAGAGGTTTACATAATGTAGAATTACCGGAAAGCAAAAGAACAGGAAAAAGGATAAGGATTATGGTAGTTTTAGTCACAGGTGGCAGCGGAAGCGGAAAGTCCGCCTTTGCGGAAGAATATCTGATGCGTCTGTCCACGCAGGCAGAAACAAAATATTATATCGCGACCATGCAGCCGTTTGGGGAAGAAAGCCTTGCCAAAATCAGACGTCATCAAAGGCTCCGTGCCGGGAAAGGCTTTACGACGATTGAGCAGTCAAGGAATCTTACAAAAGCAGCGCAGAGAATTGCAAAGCCGTCCAATCAATTTCAGGAGGAAGCTGTGACGATCAATCGGCCGGAAAATTCCGTACCGTTCATACGGGATACGGCACTCCTGGAATGTATGTCCAATCTGGTTGCAAATGAAATGTTTGCAGAAAATAAAATCCGGTTAAGGGATGAGGTGACCGCACAGATTCTTGATGGAATAGAAGCACTGAACAGCCAGCTTGCCCACTTTCTTATCGTGACAAATAATGTATTTGAGGATGGCATTTCCTACGAAGAAACGACCGCGGAATATATCGAGGCGATGGGGCAGGTTAATGAAAGACTGGCGGCCATGGCCGATACCGTGATTGAAGTTGTGGCCGGTATTCCGGTTGTCTGGAAAGGAACGTTATTATGAAACTGTTAAAAGCTCTTGTCATTTCTTTTTCCATGTATTCGGGGATTCCGATGCCGCAGTTTGAGTGGAAAGAGGAAGACATGAAATATATGTTATGCTTTTTTCCATGGATTGGGGCGGTGATCGGACTTGGTATTGTTCTTTGGTCCATGTTATGTAAACAGGCTGAACTGGGAATGCTTTGCTATACAATGGGAGGGGCAGTCATTCCTCTGCTCATTACCGGCGGTTTTCATGTGGATGGCTTCATGGATACGATGGACGCGTTCCACTCGTACCAGCCGAAGGAGAAGAAGCTGGAAATACTGAAGGATTCCCATATTGGAGCGTTTTCGGTGATTATGCTGGCACTTTACGGCCTGATTTATCTGGGCGCGTTCTCAGAGATTAAAAAGGAAAGCGGACTTTGGATTGTCTGTGCCGGATTTGTGTTGTCGAGAGTATTAAGCGGCATTGCAGTGGTTACCTTCCGCTCCGCGAAAAGTGATGGCCTGCTTTACCTGTTTGCGAGCAGGGCACAGAAGCGGATTGTGAAAGCCTCCCTTTATGTACAGGGAATCCTGTGTATCGCATTCATGCTGTGGCAGTCGCCTTTGCCGGGAGGGGCGGCGGTACTTGCGGCGCTTTTGATATTCGCCTATTACCATCACCGGACAAAAAAGGAGCTCGGTGGAATTACCGGGGATACCGCAGGATGGTTTGTGTTGTTGTGTGAAGAAGTGGTGATGGTTGTAGTGGCAGTAGCGGGTAAGTTGATATAAGAGGAAAATCATGAAATTAATTATAGGTGGTCTGGCACAGGGAAAATTGCATTATGTCCTGCAAAAGGAAGGAAACGGGAAGAGTATTATCTTTGATGGGGTACTTCCGGAAGAGGGACAGATACAGGAAGCCAGGAAAAAAGCAGGTGGTGAAAAAAAGATGATGATTATCAATCACTTCCATCATGTTGTGAAGAAGGAACTGGCAGGAAAAAGAACCCCGGAGGAACTGGAAGCGGATGTGATGGAGTTTGTGGAGAAGCATCCGGAGGTTATTCTGATTTGTGATGAAATCGGAAACGGAATCGTTCCGGTGGATGCGTTTGAAAGAACCTATCGGGAGCAGACCGGAAGAATTCTGATCCGGCTTGCACAAAAAGCAGATGAGGTGGTGCGTGTATTATGCGGAATCGGTCAGAGAATCAAATAGAAGTTTATCTGATCCGGCACGGAGCAACGAATGCCAATCGTGAGCACCGGTATCTGGGGAGGACGGAGGAACCGTTAAGTGAAGAAGGACGGGAGGAATTAAAAGCTTTTCAAAGGCAGGGCATCTATCCTGATCCGGCATCCTTACAAGCCTTATTTGTCAGTCCTATGGAACGGTGCCGGGAAACAGCGGAGCTTTTGTTTCGGGACTGTGAGCAGCACATAATTCCGGAATTCCGGGAGATGAACTTTGGACTCTTTGAAGGAAAGAATTATCAGGATCTGCAGGGAGATGCCCGGTATCAGGCATGGATTGACAGCAACGGAACAATCCCTTTTCCGGAAGGAGAAAGCCGGGAGGACTTTATTGCACGGTGCAGGCAGGGATTTGAAGAGATGCTCCGGATTGCAATTGCCGGGGTTATAGGTAGAAATGAAGAAGACAAAAATGCAGAAGATAAAAATGCAGAAAATGACAGAAATGTGAAGAATCAGAAGAATACAGACAATCAGAAGAATACAGACAATCAGAAGAAGTTAGAAAAGCTGGAGAATACAGAAAAACAGCAAAATGCAGCAAAGCAGAAAAACAGGGATGAGAATCTGAGAATTGCTGCCGTGGTTCATGGGGGAACGATTATGGCAGTGTGCAGCAGCTTTACGGATGGTGAGTACTACGATTTTCAGATTGGAAATGGGGAAGGTTACCGCTGCAAAGTAACCGTCGGGCAGTCATCCGGGGAGATATATATGGATAAGTTATGTAAATTAGTTATGTAAACTGCATAGACATAATGAATGATTGTAATTATGCGGTACAGATTGAAGCATTTACCGCTGAAGACATAAGAACATGATTTGAGAGTGCAAAATTCCATAGGTGAAGCTGATCTTAAATGAATTTTGCATTGTAACTGTGAAGGTACTGAATAGTTATGTATGATCGAATATATCATATGGGGAGAATGCCATGCTGAAATATCATATGACAGCGTTCTTTCTGGGTTTCCTTCTGGATCTTCTGCTGGGAGATCCCTACTGGCTGCCGCATCCGATCCGGCTGATCGGCAATCTGATCGCGGCACTTGACCGGAAACTGCTGGGGAATCCGGAAGAAAGCGAAAGAAATGACCATAGAGAATTTCTTAAGGAATTTCATAGAGGAATCGTGCTGGTGGCACTGGTACTTCTTAGTGTAACCGTGGTGGCTGCAGTTCTTTTATTTGGCGGTTATGCCCTGCATCCTTATATAGGTCTGGTGCTGGAAACCATCATGACCTATCAGATTCTGGCAACGAAATGTCTGAAGGTTGAGAGCATGAAGGTCTATGCCTGCTTAAAGAGGGGAGATCTTCCGGCGGCAAGAAAGGCGGTATCCATGATTGTCGGAAGAGATACGGACGTACTCGATGAGACAGGAGTTGCCAGGGCGGCGATTGAAACGGTAGCGGAGAACACTTCGGATGGGGTGATTGCACCGATGCTGTATCTGGCACTGGGAGGTCCGGTGCTGGGGTTCTTTTATAAGGCCGTGAATACGATGGATTCCATGGTTGGCTATAAGAATGACCGTTATCTCTATTTTGGAAGGGCGGCAGCGAAGCTGGATGATGTGGTGAATTTTTTTCCTGCCAGAATCAGTGCTTATCTGATGATTCTTTCCGCTTTTGTCGGTGGAAGTGCATATGACGGAAAAAGGGCGTTTGGGATTCACAGGAGGGATCGTGGGAACCATGCCAGTCCGAATTCGGCACAGACAGAATCGGCATGCGCGGGAGCACTTGGAATCCGGCTTGCCGGAGATGCCAGTTATTTTGGTAAAGTGGTGAAAAAACCCTATATCGGAGATGCGGTGCGGAAGGTGGAATTCGAGGATATCAAACGGATCAATCACCTTATGTATCTTACCGCATGGCTTTGTGAGCTTTTGTGTATAGGGATGATGGGAATTGCATTTCTACTTTGGATAAGCTAGTACATCGATTTGTAAATAACTATACCATTCACGTAGAATATTTTTCTGAGAGTGCAGGATAAAAAACGTAGGCGTAGCGGGCTACGCTGAGGATTTTTATCCTGTGCTATCGGGAAAATAGGCAAGTGATATGGGGTAGTTATTTCGAAAACGATGTACTAGAAAGGAGCCGGAGAAACACGATGAAAAACAAAGCAATACACGGTGGAGACATCTACCGGAATCAGGTCCGGCTTGATTTCTCGGTCAATGTAAATCCGCTTGGAATGCCGGACGGAGTCGAAGCGGCGTTGCATGAAGCAGTCTGCAGCGTGCAGGAATATCCGGATATGGAGGCGTTGGCACTGAAGGAAAGCCTTGCAGAGAAGCTTGCTGTTCCGGAAGAGAAGCTGCTTTTCGGAAACGGAGCTTCGGAGCTTCTGATGGCGGTTGTGCATGCCCTGCATCCAACGAAAATCATGATCCCCTCGCCTTCCTTTTATGGTTATCAGCATGCGGCGAAAGCAGAAGGAAGCAAAGTGATTCCACTTATGCTAAAGGAAGAGAACGGGTTTTTATTAACAGAGGAATTATTTACTGTTTTGGAACAGGAAAGACCGGAGCTTCTTATTCTGGCAAATCCTAACAACCCGACCGGAGTGCTTACTTCGAAGGAGTATCTGAAACAGCTTTTGGAAAAATGCAGGAAAACAAATACCTTTCTGTTACTGGATGAATGCTTTATCGAATTCTGTGAAGGGCAGGATACCATGCTTTCTGAAATCGGGAAAGAGGACCGGCTGCTTTTGCTGCGGGCCTTTACGAAAAGTTTCGCTATTCCGGGAGTACGGCTTGGCTATCTGGTTGGCAGCACAGAAGAGCTACTTATAAGGATCCGGGAGCAGCTTCCGGAGTGGAATCTGTCGGTTTTTGCCCAAAAGGCAGGACAGGCATGCCTTTCTTCGGAAAACGAAGCTTACCTTACAGAGACCGTCCGCCATGTGAAAAAGGAGCGGCAGTTTCTTACAGAGGAACTACAACAAATGGGGATCCGGATATTCCAGGGAGAAGCGAACTTTCTTTTGTTTTACTGTGAGAAAAATCTGTATGAGAAATTGCTGCAGCGGGGAATTCTGATCCGTGACTGCTCGAATTTTGAAGGACTGTCCCAGGGGTATTATCGCATTGCCGTGAAGCGTCATGAAGAAAATCTGCAATTACTGGAAGCAATAAAGGAGTGTTTAAAACCGTGATTGAACATTTATTACCGGAACAGATTGAACAAAGAAGCTTTGAGATCATCGATGGGGAGCTTAAGAAGCGCGGAATTGTGCTGCCCAAAGAGCAGGAAATGATTACGAAAAGAGTCATTCATACGACCGCAGACTTTGAATATACGGATACCCTGACCTTTTCGGAGGGAGTAGTAGGGATTGCCAGGGAGCTTCTGAAGAAAGGAGCCGATATTGTAACGGATACGAATATGGCGCTCTCCGGAATTAATAAGAGGTCACTGGCCGGACTGGGTGGAGAGGTACATTGCTATATGGCAGATGAAACCGTTGCAAAACTTGCCAGGGAGCGCGGAACAACGCGCGCGGCTGTCAGCATGGAAATAGCAGCGAAGATTCAAAAGCCGGTGATCTTTGCCGTAGGAAATGCACCGACAGCGCTCATTCAGATCTATGAAATGATGCAGGGCAGTGACTGGCGTCCGGCGTTTGTGATCGGTGTTCCGGTCGGATTCGTGAATGTGGAAGCGGCCAAGGAGCTCATTTTGCAGACCGATGTTCCTTTTATTATTAACCGGGGCAGAAAGGGCGGCAGCAATGTAGCCGCAGCAATCTGCAACGCATTGATCTATGAACTCACAAGAAACAGATCATGAAAGGATTGACTGAATTGTTGCTATATAATAAAGGATTTATATGGGTTGAAATATGGTTGACAGATGACAGAAACAAACCAAAGTATAGAGGATAGATTAAGGACAAAAAGATGAGATACGGTTTTACGACAGGAAGCTGTGCCGCAGCCGCTGCCAAGGCGGCTGCCTATATGCTTCTTTCCGGAATGGAAAAAACAGAAATCACGATCGAAACGCCCAAAGGAATTCCTTACACCGCACAGATTACCGATATTCAGAGGAAAGAGTGTGCCGTTACCTGTGCAGTCATAAAGGATGGCGGGGACGATCCCGATGTCACAACCGGTTCCCGGATTGTTGCCAGGGTAACGCTTCCGGAAGAACAACCGGATTCCGGCGAAAAAAGGACACAGGCAGAGATTCTTATTGACGGTGGATCGGGCGTCGGGAGAGTGACAAAGCCGGGACTCGACCAGCCGGTAGGAAATGCGGCAATCAATCATGTGCCGCGGGAAATGATTACGAAGGAAGTACTGGAGGTATGCCACCTCCTGGATTATCAGGGAAGCCTGCAGGTCGAGATTTCCGTGCCGGGAGGAGAGGAGCTTGCACAGCAGACCTTTAATCCCCGCCTCGGCATTGTCGGCGGTATTTCCATTCTGGGAACCAGCGGAATTGTAGAGCCGATGAGCAATCAGGCAATATTGGATACCATCCGTGTCGAGCTCAACCAGCGGAAAGCACAAGGGTATGATTACGTGGCGGTTTCTCCCGGAAATTATGGACTGGATTATATGAAAAAGGTCTATCACTATGACCTTAACCGGAGTGTAAAATGCAGTAATTTTATCGGACAGACAATTGACATGGCGGTGGAGCTTGGCTTTCAGAGGATGCTTCTTACCGGCCATATCGGAAAGCTGATTAAGGTAGCGGGCGGCATCATGAACACCCATTCCAGGGAAGGGGACTGCCGGATGGAGCTGTTGACTGCTTTTGCGGTAAAGATTGGCGTAGAGCTTCCGGTGGCACAGCAGATCTTAACCTGTGTCACAACCGAAGAAGCTGTAAGAATCCTCGATTCATGCGGCAAAAGAGCACCGGTCATGGAGGCAGCAATGGAGCGGATTTTTTATTATCTGAATAAGCGTGCCGGGGGAAAGATGCAGGTCGAATGCCTCATGTACGCGAACGAATTCGGAGAACTGGCAAAGAGTGAGGGAGTGGAAGAATGGTTTACTTTGTTGGAGCAGGAACAGGAGCAGCAGATTTAATTACGGTACGGGGCATGCATCTTTTGGAAAAAGCAGATGTGATTATCTATGCAGGTTCTCTTGTGAATCCGGAGCTTTTACAATATGCAAAAAAGGATTGTGAAATTCATAACAGTGCCAGGCTGACGCTTCCGGAGGTCCTTGCGATCATGGAAGATGCAGAGAAAAGCGGAAAAGTGATTGTGCGGCTGCATACCGGTGATCCCAGCATTTACGGGGCAGTGCGTGAACAGATGGATGCACTGGAGGAAAAGGGAATTGCCTATGAGAGCTGTCCGGGCGTAAGTGCCTGCTTCGGGGCGGCAGCATCGTTGAATCTCGAATATACCCTGCCGGATATTTCCCAGACACTGATTATTACCCGGATGGAAGGAAGGACAGGCGTGCCGGAAAAGGAACAGATCGAAGGGCTTGCCACGCATCAGGCCTCCATGGCGGTTTACTTAAGTGCCGGAATGCTGGAAGAACTAAGCAGGCGATTGATCAAAGGCGGATACCGGAGAGAGACACCGGCAGCTCTTGTCTATAAGGCAACCTGGCCGGAAGAGCAGGCTTATGTCTGTACGGTGGAAACCTTACCGGCTGTTGCAAAGGAGCATGGAATCTATAAGACGGCACTGGTGCTTGTCGGGGATGCGATCGCACATCAGCATTACCAAAAGTCCAGACTCTATGCGCCGGATTTTTCGACGGAATTCCGGAAAGCAAAGGAAACACAAGAATGAAGGTAAGTATCATCAGTTTTACTTTAAAAGGAATCGAACTGTCCTTAAAAATCAAAAAGGCATTTACAGGGGAGACAGAGGAGGAACTTTGCCTTTATACGAAGTGTTCCCATGCGGAAAAGAGTTTGACAGAAAGAAAACTTACAGAAAAGAATCTTGCAGAAAGCGGACTCTCTTATGTGGAACAGCCACTTACGGAATGGACCGGTGAGCAGATGAAGAAGCGCAGAAGCCTTCTTTTTATCGGAGCCTGTGGAATAGCGGTCCGGGCCATCGCTCCGTTTCTTACGGATAAATTAAATGATGTGCCGGTGCTTGTAATGGATGAACAGGGACGCTTTGTGATTCCCGTTCTGGCAGGGCATGTGGGAGGAGCCAACGAACTGGCGGTTTCCCTTGCAGAGCGCATGGGAAGTACCCCGGTCATTACAACGGCAACCGACTTGAATCATTGCTTTGCGGTCGATCTGTTTGCCAGACGGAATGCACTGCACATCGTAAATAAGGATGGCATTGCCAAGGTGTCTTCCCGCATTCTGGCAGGAGAAGAAGTGACGGTGGCAGTGGAAGAAGGGCATTTGCAAGAAGGAGAAGCGGGGAGCACGGGAGGAAGAAAGGTTCCGAGAGAAGGTAATGTTCCGGAAGGGATCCGGATTGTTCCCTGTTCGGCAGAATTACATACAGATGTCCCGATTATGTCGGCAGAATCAACTGAAGATGCTCCGGCTGTGTCGGCGGAATCAACTACAGATGTTCCGGTTGCTTTTACAGAATCGTCTGCCGAGATTCCTGACATTACAGAGTCTCCTGTCGATATTTTAGTTGCTCCGGCTTCCTATGGGCAGGGACGTCTTCTTACCCTGCGTCCGAAGGAGTATGTCATCGGAATCGGCTGTAAGAGGGGAAAGGCGGCAGAGCAGATCGACCATTTTGTGCACAGAGTTCTTAAGGAAAGCGGCATTTCCATGGAACAGGTGGCAGCTTTCGCCTCGATTGACCGGAAAAAGGACGAGGAAGGAATTCTCTGGATGAGCAGCCATTATGGAATTCCCTTTGTCACCTATTCCGCGGAAGAACTACAGCAGGTGGAAGGAACTTTCCATGCATCGGAGTTCGTGAAAAGTCAGGTGGGTGTTGATAATGTCTGTGAACGGGCAGCCTTACAGTTTAGCGGTCCGGATGGAATACTCATCACGGGAAAGCAGGCAGAGGATGGAATTACAGCAGCGATTGTAAAACGAAGATGGAGCGTGTCTTTTGATGAAAAATAGAATTTATATCGTAGGAATGGGCCCGGGAAAAGAAGAAATGATGACAGGAGAGGCTCTTAAGGCGCTGGAGGAAGCTGATGTCATTGTCGGCTATCCGGTTTATATCAATCTGCTTGGTGGACGGTTCAGGGAAAAGGAGCTGCTGTCAACACCGATGCGGCAGGAGGAAGAACGCTGCCGGATGTGCTTTGAAAAGGCGGCTGAAGGAAAGCAGGTGGCATTGATCTGCAGCGGGGATGCCGGTGTCTATGGCCTGGCTTCCTTAATGTATGAGATTGGAAAAGGTTATGAGGACATGGAGCTTATTGTGGTTCCGGGAATTACCGCAGCCTGCAGTGGGGCAGCGGTACTGGGAGCACCACTCAACCACGATTTTTGTGTCATCAGTTTAAGTGACCTGTTGACGTCGTGGGATAAGATTGAAAAAAGGCTCCGGGCAGCAGCCATGGGAGATTTTGCCATTGCCATTTATAATCCGTCCAGTCATAAACGGAAGGATTATCTGAAACGGGCCTGCGATATACTTCTGGAAATACTGGAAGAGGACCGCGCCTGCGGTTATGTGGAGAATATCGGCAGGGAAGGAACGAAAGCGGTTGTCTGCACGTTAAAGGAGCTGCGGAATGCGCAGGTGAACATGTTCACAACCGTGTTTATCGGAAATGCAGGATCGGAAATCATCAATGGAAAACTGATTACGAAGCGGGGGTATCAAGTTGAAAGAAATACTAATCTTTGCAGGGACAACGGAGGGCAGAGCCTTATCTGAGGCTCTGGCAGATGCCGGAATCGCGCATACCGTGTGTGTGGCAACGGAATATGGAGAAATTGTGTTAAAGGAGAATCCTCTTGCGAGCATCCACCGGGGCAGAATGGATCAGGAAGAAATCCGGCATTTTGTTGAAAAAGGAAATTTCCTTGCTGTGGTAGATGCGACCCATCCGTATGCCACGGTGGTGACGCAGAATATCAAAGCAGCGATGAAAGATCTGTCCATTCCTTATCTGCGGTTAAAAAGAGAGCGGGAGGAAGGAAGAATCGAAGGCGTCCGCTATTTTGAAGATCACGAAGCCTGTGCGGAAGCTTTGTGCCAGACCGTGGGCAATATTCTTCTTACGACAGGAAGCAAGGATCTGTTCCGGTACTGCGCGCATGAGAAGTTGAAGGAGCGTCTCTATGTCAGGGTGCTTCCGGGCATCGAGAGCATTCAGCTTTGTATGGAGCAGGGAATTGCCGGAAAGCAGATTCTGGCGCTGCAGGGACCATTTACCGAGCAGATGAATGAAGCCATGCTGCGGCAATATGACATTCAGTGTCTTGTGACGAAGCAAAGCGGAAGAACAGGTGGCTTTCTGGAAAAGCTAAAGGCAGCAGAACGTATCAATATCCCGGTTTATGTGGTTGGAACGATGGCTGAGGAAGAGGGGGATTCCTTTGAAGAAGTGGTGACAAAGCTTGAAAAGCTCAGCGGAAAACCGATTCGTAAAGAAATCCGTTTTGAAATTACGCTGGCAGGAGTCGGTATGGGGAATCCAAAGAGCCTTACCATAGAAGTGAAGGAAGCAATTGAACATGCGGATGTTCTGCTTGGAGCAGAGCGTATGATTGCGCCATACGAACCCCGGATCGAGAAGAAACCGTATTATATGGCAAAGCAGATTCTGCCGTATCTGAAGGAGCTTTCGAAGAAGGAATATGACCGGAATCCGTGCCGGGTGGTGATTCTTTTCTCCGGGGATACGGGATTTTACAGTGGCTGCAAAGCCATGTATCAAGCACTGACTACCGAAATAGAAAAGGGAGTTTTGCAGGCAGACGTTTCGATCCGGCCCGGAATTTCTTCGATTGCCTGTCTGGCGTCCTGCATCGGAGAGCATTATGAGGATGCGCTGCTTGTCAGCATGCATGGAAAAGAGGTGCCGGATCTTGCACAGAAAATCCGGACGAATGCGAAGGTGTTTCTGTTACTGTCCGGGGCTTCAGATCTGCAGGCATTAGGAGAGCTGCTGATCCGGGAAGGGCTTACGGATTGTATTGTAACAGCCGGGTATCAACTGTCCTATCCGGAGCAGGAGATCCGGACACTGACGCCGCAGGAGTGCCTCGGCAGTCACAAGAAGGGACTGTACTCCTGCTTTATTTTGAATCCGGCTCCTGATAAGGCGATCTTAACGCCTTACCGCGGGGATGAGGCATTTATCCGGGATAAGGTTCCCATGACCAAGGCAGAAATCCGTGAAATCAGCATTTGTAAGCTACAGCTGTCCGAAGGAGCAGTGGTGTATGATGTAGGAAGCGGAACCGGTTCTGTAGCGGTGGAAATGGCTGGGCTTTCGGGCTCGATTGCGGTTTATGCGATTGAGCAGAAGGAAGAAGCCGTATTTCTCATCGGACGGAACAAGGAACAGTTCGGACTTCCCAATCTTCATGTGGTGAATGGAAAGGCTCCGAAAGCCTTAGAGACTCTTCCTGTCCCGACCCATGCATTTATCGGGGGAAGCAGCGGGCAGCTTAGAGAAATTCTGGATTGCCTTTATAAAAAGAACCCACAGATGCGGATTGTGTTAAATGCCATCAGCTTAGAGACTATTTCAGAGCTGAAAGAGATCCTGACACAGTTCCGGGTAACAGAGGAAGAGGTCGTGCAGGTGCAGGTAAACCGCATGAAACCGGTTGGTTCCTATCACCTGATGCAGGCAGAAAATCCGGTATGGATCTGTTCGTTTCAGTTTAATGCATGTGAAAAATGATCCGGTAGATTTTCTCATTTTCAAAAGATAGTGTCAAACAATCTATGAAAAAAGTGAATCAATTTTTATCAATGCAATTAAAGTTCTTTGAACGAATATGGTCATCGAGAGCTATTTGTCTTTAAATGAACATCAAGTGTTCGAGAACTCAAGCAAATTGATTGTATAATCGCCATTCCTTTGGTATTATTATCCTATGATTGTCTATTGCAGAAATGTGGAGGAGATATGATGACCAATAATAGGGTGAATATTAATTATAAGCCTTTATGGAAACTTTTAATAGACAGAGAAATGTCTAAAGCAGATCTAAGAGAAAAGACATCTATTGCGAGAAGTACAATTATGAAGATGACAAATAATGAGTATGTTGCATTGGACGTTTTAGTGCGAATATGTGTAGCACTTGATTGTAATCTGGATGACATTGTTGAAATAGAAAAATAAGTGGTGGTATTTATAGGCAGTCAAAAAGAAAATAAAAGAAGTAATAATGATGTTGTAAGGGAAACTTGCAGAAGAGAATGCTGTTATTGATAAGGTATATTCTTTCTACGAAATTACTGCATAAGGCAGAAACTATATAGATACGGAAAAGATGGAGCAGTTTATCTGAGACCGGTTTATAGACAGATATAGTGGACAGAAATTTGTAAGTTTAGGAATTTTAAAGGTTCTGCCACACTATGAACCACAGACTTTTCCGTATCATGCACATTGGAAAATGGAAGAACATCATAATTCAATAAAAAGTAACTGGACATTGAAGTGGCTTGAAAGAAAATTGTATGATGCAGACAAGGAGTTATTGTCAGACTCATACATCAAAAGATGGTAAGAGTTAAATAATTGTGAAAAAGAATAAAGGCGGTGTTAAATAATGATAAATTTGGGAAAATTGCAAAATGCACTCGTGGAATATAGGAAAATTTTCAAGAAAAGATGGAAGAGTGAAAAATATAAATGGGAAGCGGTGAAATGGTTCCAAGATAATTGGGATATAAATGCGAATGACTTCGCCGATATGTTTGCTAAAGCAACTGAGAAAACTGCTAATTTACTGGCATCTATGAACAATTTTCCGAGAAAGATGATGATTCAGTACGCACAGGATGATGCAGAAACTGTACGAGCAATGTTTATCAACCTTTATGATGAATCCAAAGATGTGGAAGAGCGTATATTGCAGTTCCAATCTTCGGCACAGGACTTGTGTGACAGATTATCTCCGGGGTATCAGCATTATCAGCGTCCTATGGCGATTACAGTGTATTTGTGCCTGAAGTATCCGCAGAAATATGATATATTCAAATATACAGTATGTAAGGCAACCGGGATTTATCTGGAAAATGATTTTATACCAACCAAGGGGCATACAGAGCAGAATATTAAAGGTAATTCAAAACTGATTAGTGAGATGCAGGAAGTAGTTTCGCAGGATAGCGAGCTGATAGAATTATTTGAAAGTAACCTTGATTCGGACTGTTATGCAGACGAAAGCCATAGAATGCTCACTTTTGATTTATCTTTTTACATAGCAAATTATCTGGCTGATGAAACAAAGAAAGCGAAAGAAGACTGGATAGGTACGGACATAGATTTTGGAATCTCAGCAGATGATTGGAGAGAGCTGTTTGAAGATGAGAGTATTTTCAATACGCAAAGCTGGGAAGTATTGTACAGATTTCTTGATTATGGAGGAATGGCAACCTGTAAGCAGCTTTCGGTAAAATATGGAGAAACACCTAATTTCTACAATACTGGTGCAACAACATTGGCGAAGCGAATTGCAGAAAAGACAGATTGTGATATTTCAGTAAAGGAAAAAGACGGCAGAAAGAGATACTGGACAATTTTGTTTGTTGGTAGAAATGCAAATTCTGATGAGGAAGGTGTATTTGTTTGGAAACTGCGGCACGAATTGAAGGAAGCGTTAGAGAATGTAGACTTTTCTGATACAAAGTTATATGCAAATCAATCGGAAAACGGCGTTAACTACTGGTGGTTGAATGCAAATCCGAAGATATGGAGTTTTTCAGACATTGAGGTTGGTGAGGAACAGAACTATACGATGTACAATGACAATGGAAATAAAAGACGAATTTTTCAGAATTTCCTTGATGCTAGAGAAGGTGATCTGATTATCGGATATGAATCAAACCCGGTAAAGCAGGTTGTGGCAATATGTCGTGTTACCAAACAAAATGATGGTGATAATCTGTATTTTGAAAAGATAGAGGGATTAACATCTCCGATAGATTATACCCTGTTGAAAGATGCTCCAGAACTGGAGAAAATGGAATATTTTATGAATCCACAGGGAAGTCTCTTTAAGCTGACCAAAGGAGAATATGATTTTATCATGGACATAGTGCGTGAAGAAAATCAGGAGAATCCAATCGGTAGTGAACAAGCAGAGACTTATAGCAAAGAGGATTTTCTTTCTGAAGTATATATGACTTCTGAAAAATACGATTCATTGAAAGGTTTACTTCTTAACAAAAAGAACATTATCTTGCAAGGAGCACCAGGAGTTGGAAAAACATTTGCAGCAAAAAGGCTTGCCTATTCCATTATGGGGGTTAAGGATGAATCACGAGTAGAATTTATTCAGTTCCACCAGAATTATTCCTATGAAGATTTTATTATGGGATATAAACCGTCTGGTGAGGGATTTGAACTTCAGAATGGTATCTTTTACAAATTCTGTCAGAAAGCATCAAACAATCAGGAGATACCATATTTTTTCATAATTGATGAAATCAATCGTGGAAATATGAGTAAGATTTTCGGGGAATTATTGATGCTTATTGAAAAGGACTACAGAGGAAATAGGATGACATTAGCATATAATGGTTTGCCATTTTCAGTTCCTAAAAACGTTTACATTATAGGAATGATGAATACGGCAGATCGAAGCCTTGCACTTATTGATTATGCTTTGCGCAGAAGATTTAGTTTTTTTGCTATGGAGCCGGGATTTAGTTCTGAGGGATTCAGGCTGTATTTGGACAGCTTTAATGATGATACATTTTATGCTTTGATTGAAAAAGTAAAGGAACTCAATTTTGAGATAGCAAAAGATTCTTCTTTGGGTTCTGGATTCTGCATCGGGCATAGCTATTTCTGTGGGCAGGATGAATGTACAGATGAATGGATGCAGTCTGTGGTTGAGTATGATATTTTGCCTATGCTTGAGGAATACTGGTTTGATGAACCTGCAAAAATTCAAAAGTGGCAGAATATTTTAAGAGGAGTG
>ERZ1026848.743-NODE-743-length-17859-cov-7.232588_pt1 | contig 17859 bp, 17 predicted proteins | sample MGYA00380154_ERZ1026848 | MGnify/ENA primary metagenome ERZ1026848 (study PRJEB33269, sample SAMEA4719790) | human gut metagenome | biome: human-associated habitat; feature: organic feature; material: feces | place: Cameroon | collected 2013-10 ...
GTATAAATTAGTAGACATTCAAAAATGAACTTTATATAATGAACTAAAGCAGTCGGGGCGGCTGCGGAGGGGATTTGCTGGAAGGAATACCTTACTTATGATGAAGAATTTTTCAATGCAAAAGGATGAAGACTTATACAGGCAATACTTAAGCGGGGATGAAACAGGACTTGACAGCCTGATGCAAAGGTATGGCAACTCTCTGACATTATATATTAATGGTTACCTGCATGATTTGCATGAGGCGGAAGACCTGATGATCGAGGTTTTTGCTTACGTGCTTACGAAAAAGCCGCATATACGGGATGGAGGACTCAAGGCATATTTGTACAAGGCGGCCCGGCATATGGCACTGAGGCATAAAAGCAGATTGCACAGAGTCTTTTGTCTGGAAGATCTGTCTGAGGAGCCGGAAGAAAAAATACTGGTGGAGGAGGTCATCCGGACGAAGGAGCGTAACCGGATCCTTCATTTATGTATGAGTGAGTTAAATCAGGCTTACCGGGAGGTTCTGTATCTGGTTTATTTTGAAGATATGAGCTATCGGCAGGCAGCCGAGGTTATGAATAAGAACATTAAGCAGGTTACCAATCTGGTGTACCGGGGAAAAGAGAGCCTGCGGAAGCTGCTGGAACGGGAGGGAATTTCAAATGCGGAGTAATGAGGAACGTGTTGTTGAAGTAAAGCGCCGGATAGAACAGAAGAAGAGGAAGGACAAGCTGCAGCGGAGCCGGATGGTTATGGCTTTGGCCGTGGCGGCAAGTCTTCTGGTTATTGCAGGTCTGTCCGCTTTTATGCCGGGGATTGCTGGTCAAATCAGTACGGACAGCTATTCCCACTATGGGATGACGGCAAGCATCTTCCATAACAGCAATGCCCTTTCTTACATAATCATAGGACTGGTGGCATTCATTCTTGGTGTGTGCGTTACGATTCTCGGCGTCCGTGTCCATCACTTGAATAAGACACAGCAGAATACCGGGGATAGGGGGGATGAAGAGGATGGAGCTGATTGAAAATGTACTGCAATTCCTGGTTACGCTGCTTGGCTTCTGTCTTTCGGTGAGCTATTATCGTCGGAGAGGCAGACAGGCATATTTTCTGCTTGCCTGTTTTTATGCCTGCTTTGCGTTGGGCTCCCTTTACTGGACGCTTTATCTCATTCTGTTTTCAAAAACGCCCCAGGTGTTCTATGTATCAGAGTTTGGATGGATTGCAGGTGTTATTTTTCTTCATATTCTGCAATATGTCCTGTCGGATGAAAAAGAAAGAACTTTTCCGTGCCGGGCGGCATGGCTTTCTGTACTGATCGGGGTTCCGTTGTGTATACTTTACTGCTTTTACGGGGATATCCTGTCGAATCTGCTGTGGTGTGGGATGATGATGGTCATTTCCTATTGCTCTATACGGGGACTTATTTTCGCAAGGAAACAGGTGGGAGAGGCGCATAACATGCAGTATTTTCATATCGGGATTCTTTCATATGTTGCCGCAGAATATGCGTTGTGGACAACGGGATGTTTCTGGCGGAGTGATTCCATCGGGAATCCATATTTCTGGATGGATATTCTGTTGACAGTCAGCCTGTTTGGGCTGTTCCCGGCAACGAGAAAGGCGGTGGAATCATGACCTACATAGAAAATGTATTTATCTGTATGGTGTCACCGCTGCTGATTGCAGCGCTTTGTATGGGGAAAAAGCAGCTTCGTTTCTTTCTTTTTTGCATTGCCGGAATGGGAGCGTGTCTGTTTTCTGCTTATATTAATACCTTCTTTGCGGCAATCTATCAGTCAGATGCACTGGCGGCTGCCGTGGAAATTGCTCCGGTGACGGAGGAGGTGATGAAGCTTCTTCCTCTTTTGTTTTATCTGCTGGTGTTCGAACCTGAACCGGCAAGAATCAAAAACGCGGCAATCACCATTGCGGTTTCCTTTGCAACATTTGAAAACATGTGTTATTTGACCCAGAATGGAGCAGGTCATTTTTCACTGATCTTCTTCCGGGGATTCGGAACGGGAGCGATGCATGTCGTCTGTGGCGTGATTGTCGGAGCCGGACTTGCATATGCGTGGCAGCGCACATGGCTGAAGGTGGCCGGAACCTGCGGACTATTAGGGGCTGCCATCACGTTTCATGCGATCTATAATCTTTTGATTGCCTATGGCAGCACGGCACAATATATTGCCTACATTTTGCCGGTTTTGCTTATGGCAGTCGGGAAAGCAGTTTTTGGAACAAAAAGGCTGTGATCACGCATTCCAGATTTTGGATTTCTGATTCCAGATTCTGGATTTTGGGAAGGTTACTGTTATTCTGACATATGAATTTCTCTTGCCGGACAAAAGATAGCTGACCTTTTTATCCGATTCAGTACAGCTTTTCGCAGTCTGGAGACTACCGTGCTCTACACAGGTTGGAGAACTTCTGAACTCATCGCAGTTTGGAGATTTTTGAACTCTACGCAGTTTGGAAACTTCTGAACTCATCGCAGACTAGAGACTTCCGTGCTCTTCACAGTCTGGAGGTTTCTGAACTCATCGCAGTTTGGAGACTTCCGTGCTCTTCACAGTCTGGAGGTTTCTGTACTCTTCGCAGTTTGGAGACTTCCGACCTTTTCGCAGTCCGGAGACTTCTATACTCTTCCATATGGATATAAAAGAGAGAAAAACAAGGGAAAAGTCCAAAATCATCCGGAAGCCAGAGGAAATACGGAACAGAGCCGGTGAGAATGGACATAAAGCACAGAAAAAGTAGGAAAAAGTCCAAAATCATCCGGAAGCTGGAGAGAAATACGGAGCTGAGCAGGAGAAAATGGACATAAAGCACAGAAAAAGCGTAAAAAAGTCCAAAATTATCCGGAAGCCAGAGGAAATACGGAACTGAGCAGTTGAGAATGGACATAAAGCCGAGAAAAGCAGTAAAAAAGTCCAAAATCCTCCGGAAGCCAGAAGGAAATACGGAGCTGAGTAGGAGAAAATGGACATAAGGCCGAGAAAAACAGTAAAAAGTCCCAAATCATCCGGAAGTTAGAAAGAAAAACCGAAAAATGTAGATGAAAAGGCGTGAGTCATAGAAATGTGGCTTACGTCTTTTTCTGTCTGAAATGGAAGTGGAATACAAGGGCATAAAGTTACTTCAGCCTTTGTGTTAGAGTGACCGGAATTTACTTTGACAATTGAGAAACGATCAAAGCTTTCTGTAAAATAACAAATTGGGGTGAGAGTTTTTGGGATTTTTTGTACCTAAGTATATATAGAACATATAGGATCTTAGAAAATGCGTAACAGTTCAGCCATGTAGAAATGATAGTATAAGAGGACTGTGGGAGCCTGCTCACTAAGGGAAGCTTATACTATCATTTCTATAGGGCGGGTGCCCGACATGAAATAAGTTGCCCGAAAGCATGGATATTGGTCAGTTGGTCCGTAGAAAGTGGCAACTTATGAATGGGAAGGGCTTTAATGTTACGAAAATGCATTACAGTAAGGGGAGGACAGTGCTAAATGAGAAAAAGAGAAGAACGAGCAAAACGAATTTATGGAATATTGCTGAGTATGGGCATGCTCTTAACATTATTATCAGTGCCGGTATGGGCAGCAGAGCCGCTCCATGAAAATGAAGCCGGAGAAGAAACGGAACCGGAAACACAAATCGTCATCCTGTCCAATGAGGCCAGCCTTGCTGCCACCCAATATACCTATACATTACATTACGAAGCAAACGGCGGAAGCGGGGCGCCACCGGATCAGACCATGATCAGCACAGAGATGAATGTAGGTATTCCCGTATCCAATATCGTTCCAATTCGTGAAGGATACCTATTTGAGGGTTGGGGAAACACTGCAAGTGGTCCTATAGTATACAGGGCAGGCGATTACGCATTAGTTGTACAGGGGAGAACTAACACAAAAACTATCTATGCCATATGGACACCATATGAAAAAACGAAATATACCGTCACCTATACCGATGGTGTGGATGACTCAGAGATATTTCCTGACCAGCAATATACGGTCGAGGAAAATGCGGATACGCCTTCTTTCAACGGCACACCGGCGCGCACCGGCTATACGTTTGAAGGCTGGGATCCGGAAGTGGCAGGTAAGGTGACCGGAAATGTCACATACACAGCGAAATGGACTCCAAAACAATACACAGTAAGGATGATCAATAATTTTTGCGGACTTGCAGACGAAACAAAGGTTCAGACCTTCATTTATGACAAGGAACAGGCGCTGTTAAAAAACGACTGGGTTCCGAAAGGGGGTACATTTGTCAGTTGGAACACGAAAAGGGATGGAACCGGTACGAGCTGCAGTGATGGACAAATTGTTAAGAATCTTGCAGAAGAAGGGCTCGTAGAGCTTTATGCGCAGTGGAAATATGACAGATATCAGGTGAACTTAGATGCTAAAGGCGGTACAATCGCCGAAGGCAGGAGCATCACAGAGCGTACCTATGGAACAGGTGTGATACTTCCGACTGCAGATGAGATCACCCGTATGAATCATACCTTCGAAGGATGGTACGAAAATGAGGATTATTCCGGAAATCCGGTTAAAGAAATCGATAAATTCGATGTAGGAAATAAAACATTCTATGCCAAATGGAAAAGTAATCTTGAAAGTGAGTACACGGCGATCTTCCGTATTGTCGAAGTGAGCGATGACTACGAGGATGGATACCTGATCACCGATCATTCTGCAACGTTCAATCTATCATGTGTTCTTACAAGTGCATGGGCACCGTCTTTTGACGAGGTGGCCGGCAAGGCAGGATACACGATGAAGCCTGAATGGAGTTTCGCCGGATACGGATGGTATCAGGATAAACCCTATTATTCGAATTATCCTGTGAATGGCAGTCTTTGGGCTGTGCTTGGGGATATCAGAAATTCATCTCCACCTTCTGTAAGCACCAGTGAGGGAACCAACATAAAACTTGCCTATTCGGGAGTAACCGTCTGGGGACTCGTAAAAGACCGGCGCCCCTCTGCCTCATATAAGCTTTCCTATGATGCCAATGGTGGAACAGATGCTCCTGCTGCAGAATCACAAACCAATAAAAATGGAAGTGCCAATTTTATTGTTTCATCTACGATTCCCAAGCGTGCCGGGTATGTATTCATGGGATGGGCGGATTCAGCGAATGCGGATACCGCTGTTTATAAAGCGAACGATTCTATCCGGCTTTACAAGAATGGGAATGCCGAAAAAACCATCTATGCGGTATGGAAGGAAAATACAGCACCTGTACCTCCTGGTGAAACAAAACTTAATGACGCGAACCATGATCATACAAACCATGACAATACAGATGATACAAAGGAAAGCGGCAGCACACCTCCGGCACAGCTTATAGCAGGCGATAACGCAAAGACCATAAGGAAAGACAACGGAAAGTCTCTTATCGGAGCTTACGAACCGGGTTCATCGGACACACAGAAGGATACGGAGGATCAGAGCACAGAAGTCCAAACTATAGAAGATCGAGGCACGGAAGACCAGGTCACGGCGGATCAAGTCACAGGAGATCAAAGAACGGAGGATACCGGGGATGATCAGAAATCAACAGCGGAGAATAATCCTGCAGACAATAACCCCGCAGTCAATGATTCAAAGCCGGATGACAGTACGAATCTGCCGTCAGAGGACAGCTCCCACAGTGGTGGCTGGATCCCGGTTATCTGCATTTGCGCAGGAGCTTTGGTGATCGGACTTGGCTTACATCTGGGATTTCGGAAATGGAAGAAAACAGATAGGAAATAATGCAGGATTGAAAACCTTATAAATAAGGCTTTGAAAAGGAGGTGACACATTCTATGTACAATAATCAAAAGCGGGTGGAACTGGTAAAACGGCGTATTTATGAAAGAAACTGTCAGCAGCAGAGACATGGAATTTACGGACTGTCTGCGGCGTGCATGGTTTTATTTGCCTTTCTTGCAGGAATGCTTCATGTGGTGGCAGGGCATACACAGATGGCGGCTCAGGGAATGTATGGTTCTGTCCTGCTGTATAAAGATGCTGGCAGCTATGTGCTTGTGAGTGTTGTTTCCTTTGTTCTGGCAGTTGCGGTTACGTTATGCTGTATCAGATTGCGGAATCGAGAACGTGGAGTAAGGGATCGGAAAAAAGAGAATGCATTACCGGAAGGGGAGGACAAAACAGATGGAAGGTAAAATAAAAAGAATAGGAAAAAGCATTATGGCTGTGATGCTGTCATTAGTGATAGCAGCAAGTATATTTGCCGGAATGAAGCTGGATGTGTGGGCAGCAACAAATTATATTATTGGAAATAATTTGGCAGATGGGGAGATTGTAAAAGAAGGAGATGCGATCATCTTTCCATCGCCAAGTCGGGGTAATCAAAATATAGTAGAGTATGCTTTTTACGATCTGTCTGGAACCAAGCAGATAAGTCATGAGTGGAAGAGGACTTCTAATCAAAAAATCCTGGATATACCAAGAATTACAGATGAAGGCATCACATATAACCGCTATAAGGTTAAGATAGAGCGTATCATCAAGGAACCAACAGAAAAGATCGATATGTATTATGCTGTAAGGCTGGTGGCGATAGGCGATGAAGAGGAGGTAACTCCAGCAGAAAAATCTAATCAAAATATCTCCAATCAAAATACTCCCAATTCCCATACTTGCAACTTTGAATGGATAACAACCATAGACCCGACAACAGGGGCGGACGGATTAGAAGAATACAAATGTGCGAGTTGCGGACTGGTAAAAGAATCCCATCCGATTCCGGCAAGTGTGGCAGCAGTGAAGGACTTTTATGGAAATATCAAAGAAGCACCGGAAAATGGAAGTATTACCTATGATTCCGGAAAACTTTATACGATTAGCGATTATTTGTTAAAGAAGATGTCTGAAAGAAGCGATGTGTCAGTAACGGTCAGTTTCGAATATCAAAATGCAAAATATGAACTAACTTTCCCGGCAGGAACAGATTACTCCACTGTTTTGGAGGATGAAGATATGATGTATGGATATTTCGGTGTAGCAGCAAGGCTTGGACTTACGGTAGAAGCTAAATAATCACACTCTTAGGAAGACGCTTTACTCTTTGCCATGCAGAAACAGATCCACAAAAGCAGTACACACTGTTTGTAGAAAAAACAGGGGAGAGATGCTATTATAAAGATACCGATAGAACCAGTGTGATTCATGTAAATAGTATAGATCTTTATCCCGGGAGTAGGTAAGAGAATGGATAGATAAATAGGAGGCCCGCTCTATACATTACTTCCCGGTGTTGTGGAAAATAGTTTCTACCAGAGGTGACGGAATGATAAAAATAGCTTTTTTTGATATTGATGGTACATTGCTGAAAATGGGTCATAGGGAACTGACAGAGAAAACAGCTAAAGCATTAAACTCTCTTCGTCAAAAAGGAATCCTGTTATGTATGGCAACAGGCAGAGGTTATCTTTCGATTCCGGCCTTTGAGGATGTTACGTTTGATGTTCTGCTGACTTTTAATGGTTCTTATGTGACGGTTGGAGAGAAAATTATTTTCAAAAATCCTCTGAATCATCATGATAAGCAGCAAATCATCCGGAATCTTAAAAAAATGAACAGGGCAGCGGCAATCAGCAATGAGCATTTTATTGTTACGAATGGTACAGATCAGGATCTGGAGCAGTATTTCAGATTCGGAAATGAAATACTCACAATTGCAGATAATTTTGATGAATTATGTAAGGACGATATTTATCAGATAATGTGTTCGTGCAGAAAAGAAGAGTACGATCAGATTTTAGAGGGTACCAAAGAGACGCAGATAACCGCATGGTGGGATAAAGCTGCGGATATTATTCCATTGAATTGCGGTAAAGGAAATGCTGTAAATGCAGTACTCGATTACTATGGCTTTTCAAAAGAGGAAGCGATTGCTTTTGGCGATGGAGAAAATGATATTGAGATGCTGGAAGCTGTTGGTACAGGCGTGGCAATGGGTAATGCCAGGGATACAGTCAAGGCAAGAGCAGCTGCCATATGCAGGCCGGTAGAAGAGGATGGGGTTTATTACTATTGTCTGGAAAATAATCTCATCACAGGTATCTGAGTAACAGGTTATCTTTCTTAAAGGCTTGCAGCGTTCACAAATTCTTCACAAAAAAATTAGCACTCACCTATTAATAATGGAAGTTGAATTTTGTCCTGTCTTGTGTAGCCCGGAAGTGCCTGTTTTACAGGATTTCCAGGGCATCGGTCATTATGTCTGGTATTGTAAAGAGGTGTCAGATTTGTCGTAAATGTCGTAAATTTGTCGTCAAAAATGATTTATATTTAAAAGCGAATTGATATTTTTGCGTTGATTGCGTATAATAAAAATGTAAAGAAAGTAAAGAAAACAAAGCAATCAATGAAAGGATGATGATTATGGAAGTAGCAAAAATTTCCAGTAAAGGGCAGATTACAATTCCGGTATCTGTAAGGAACAAGTTAAAATTGAGAGCTGGCGATAAAATTGTCATTCTTGAAGAAAACGGAAGATTTTATTTTGAAAACTCTGCAATGCTTGCATTTAAACGTGCAGAGGATGCCTTTGCAGGTGAAGCACAAAAGGCTGGATTTGAAACAGAAGAAGATATGCAGGAGTATATGAAAGAAATCCGGAAGGAAGTAAGGCGTGAGTCATAGAAATGTGGCTCACGTCTTTTCTTTTGCTCTAAAAGTGATGAACATGAACAAAGAATATCAAGGAAAGAACGAAAAAGAATTATATCCGTATGTGGAATTACTGGATACGAAATACGTTGGGAAACATTCGTGTTGTGGATTTCAAGACATCACATGTAAGGACGTCCTTTTCACCATTTTGCATGCTCATCGAGTTCACAAAAAGTTCACAAAAAAATTAGCACTCACCTATTGACACTGCTAATAATAGGTGCTATATTACACTTAGAACAAAGGAAAGGAGATCAATCAGAAGAGATTCTCCGAAAGGAAGTTTCATTCTGATGAATCAAAATTCTTCGTTCTGTAATCATAACAATAAGACATAGGTTTCATGAGCAGTGAGATCGTGAAGGTGAATGGTTCATCCCACGGAGCTCCTGCGAATGTCAAGAGAATGGAGGAATGACTTATGATGATGCCTAGCGTATTTGGTAGAGATATTTTTGATGACTTTATGGATGGATTTGCATTTCCGGATGTAAGCAAGGAATTGTATGGTAAACATGCGAAGAACGTAATGAAGACAGATGTCCGGGAACTGGACAACGGATATGAAATTATCGTAGATCTGCCCGGCTTCAAGAAAGATGAAATCGAGGTTCAGCTGGAGGATGGTTACCTGACCATTTCCGCAGCGAAGGGTCTTGATAAGGATGAAACCGATAAGAAGGGCAACTACATCCGCAAGGAGCGTTACAGCGGTTCGATGAGCCGTAGCTTCTATGTCGGTGACGGCATTTCCGAAGATGACATTCATGGTAAATTCGAGAATGGTATCTTGCAGCTGGATGTTCCTAAGAAGGAAGCCAAGGCAGTTGAAACCAAGAAGCGGATTTCCATTGAAGGATAACCGGTAGGATGGAGCTTGCAACTATTCAGTGCAGGTCGAAGCATTTACTGCTGAGACCGTAAGAAAATGATTCAGTAATGCAAAATCCCATCGGCGAAGCCGATTTGGAATGGATTTTGCATCGTAACTGTGAAGGTACTGAACAGTTACCGGAGCTCTTAAAACAGCATAAGAAATAAACAGACAGGGGTGTTCTCTACGGAGAGCACCCTTTTTTTGCTTTATAAGAAATGTTCGCAAGCGACTCTCTATTTGCACAGAGCACTTAGTTGCCATGCATATGAGAAAAAGCTCCGGTGGGTCTTTTTTGAGTGAAAGCAAACCAGAGGAGCAGCTTGAATTCAAAAGAGCAGCTTGAATGGAACTTAGAGCGGGCCGGCTGTAGGCGTTTTCTTATAATAGGGGGTTGTTTTATGGCGGTACAGCATCAGAAGTCCACGGACACACAGCTCTGTGGCCATGGCAATCCACACGCCCGGAAGTCCGAGCGGACCAACCAGAAGCGTAGCCAGTCCGATTCGTACGATCCAGATGCTTCCAAGATTCATCAGACTTGGGACAAAGGTATCCCCGGTTCCGCGCAAAGCACCGGCAGCCACAATGGAGATTCCATACAAAGGCTCTGCCAGAAGTCCGATCCGCAGAACCCGTGCGGCAAGCTGACGGACATTGGGATCGGGTGTAAGAATACGGAACACATAAGGGCACAGGAACATCATCAGAAGTCCGGTCAGCCCCATAAAAACAGCACCCATAACGGTACAGATGATCCCATACCGCCGGGCAAGAGTATCTTTCTTTGCACCAATGCTTCTGCCGACTAAGGTGGTAGCGGCAGACCCGATACCATATCCCGGCATATAACAAAAGCTTTCTGCGGTAATGGCGAAGGAATGAGCTGCAATTGCAACTGCACCCAGAGGAGCAATAATCATAGTCGATGCGACCTGTGCCCCGCTCATGGCAATTTCCTGAACAGCGACAGGTGTTCCGATTTTCAATGCCTTCTGCAGAATATTCCGTTCAAAGGAACCCTTTTCCTTACGATTCAGGGAAAGGGCGGGATTACAGAAATAGCAGCGCCATGCCATTGTGAGGCTGATTACGGCACAAGCAAGAGCTGTTCCCATACCGGCGCCCATGACACCAAAGTGCGGAATCAGCAGGGTGTTAAAGATCACATCAAGAATACACATCGCAGCATTCAGGATACTTGGAGTAACCATATCCCCACTGCATTGCAGGAATGAGGATGACAGTGAATTTAACTGCGAAAAGGGAACCATCAGTGCAAAGACCAGAAAATAGGCGGAGGCATTCCGGATAATGTCCTCACTGCCGCCCAGCCAGATGGGAAGGTGCGGACTTAGTAAAATTCCGGTCAGGCACAAAATTCCCGACAGACAGAAAGCAGTGAGAAGACCGTGCCGCTCCACATTACGGGCTTCCGGTTCCTCACCGGCACCGATGTGGTGGGCAACCTGTACGGAAAATCCGGCAGAAACCGCGTAAGTAACGCCTCCAAAGAGCCATGTCGTTGTGGAAACAAGTCCGATGGAAGCAGAGGCATTGGCTCCCAGAGCCCCTACCATGGCGGAGTCAATGTATTGCATCACAATTGTGGTAATCTGTGTCAGAATGGCAGGAAGGCTCAGCTTCCATACCTGTAAAATATGTTGTTTCAGTTCGTAAGAGTTCTGTTTCATAAGTATGGTAAGAAGGTAACTGTTCAATACAGCAGCTTGTTAATAGGGTTATTTCCTGATATCCATGCTGTCACGGAAATTGTGAACAGAGGATTCACGGAGGATCGTCCTTCGACCGTATCATATTCTGACAGACCTGTCAAGCCGTGCCGGGATACCTGTAGCTTTCCAGGTCTTTTAATCAATTCTCCGGTCGGTACAAATAGGAAAACACATAATTTTCACAAAATCTTTGTTCTTTTATCACATTTTTTCAATACAGTGTTATCAGACCAAATTTGTAAAGGAGGCTTATCGATTGATTGAAGTAGAAAATCTGACAAAAGTGTATGGAAAGCATATGGCACTTGATCATGTGACTTTTCAACTGGATGAGGGAAAGATTTATGGATTCTTAGGCCCCAATGGTGCAGGAAAAAGTACGACCATGAATATCATGACCGGCTATATTGCACCGTCGGAGGGAATGGTTCGGATCAATGGGTTTGATATGATGAAGGATGCACAGGAGGCCAGGCAGTGTATTGGTTATCTGCCGGAGATTCCACCGGTTTATCCGGATATGACGGTGGCAGAGTTCCTGACCTTTGCTGCAGAAATTAAGAAGATTCCGAAGCAGGAGCGGAAGACGCAGATGGAGGAGGTCATGCAGATGACCGGGATTGCAGATATGGGACACCGTCTGATCCGTAACCTGTCAAAGGGGTATCGGCAGAGAGTCGGCTTTGCACAGGCGATTCTTGGTTATCCTGACATTATTGTTCTGGATGAGCCTACGGTTGGACTGGATCCGAAGCAGATCATTGAAATCCGTGAGCTCATTCGGAAGCTGGGAGAAAAGCACACGGTGATTTTAAGCTCCCACATTTTGTCCGAGGTACAGGCGGTCTGCGACGAGATTATGATTATTTCGAAAGGAAAAATGGTGGCAAGAGGCACCTCCGAAGAGCTGATTCATCAGATGGAAAAGGATGCATTATTGGAGCTGGAGGTTGAGGGGACACCACAGGAGCTTACAGAACTGCTTCAGCAGTTTGAAAAAGTAGAATCCTTCGAACTGGTTGAGGAAGAGCATCCGGAGATCACGAAGGTAAAGATTCACACTTCGGCAGAAAACGACATCCGCCGCGATCTGTTCTATGCGCTTGCCGATGCAAAAATGCCGATTCTGTCGCTTTGCCGTAAAGAGGATTCACTGGAAGAGGCATTCCTTGAACTGACAGGGGAAGCAGCCATGAAGGAGACTCTGGAGCAGGAAAAATTGGGAAAGGCAGGTTCCTTTTTACATAGGAAGAAAAAAGAAAACGATTCGGTTGATTTTGGAAAAATGACAGATCATGACAAAGAAGATCAGGAGTCGGAAAAACAGGAAGACGTTCAGGGAGGTGAGGAAGATGCTGGCAATTTATAAAAAGGAATTGAGGTCTTATTTTCATTCTTTTGTAGGATCGTTGTTTATTGGTGTGACGTTGTTTTTATTTGGTATTTATTTCACGGCGTATGATCTGTTTATGGGCTATCCCAATATTGGCTATGCGCTGTCGGCAGTCATTTTCCTGTTCTTTTTCAGTGTCCCGGTGCTGTCCATGCGGATTCTGGCCGAGGAGCGGAAGCAGAAAACAGATCAGTTTTTGTTAACGGCACCGATCCGGGTTTCGGATATTGTGTTGGGTAAGTTTTATGCACTGGCAACATTGCTGTTCATCCCGGTTGCGATTATCAGTATTTATCCTCTGGTTCTGAGTGCGTTTGGTGAGATTTCTTTAGCAGAAACCTATCTGGCAGTCGGGGCATTTTTCCTTTACGGTCTTGCCTGTATTGCAATTGGAGAATTTGTGTCCTCCATTACGGAGAGCCAGATGATCGCAGCAATTATTTCCTTTGGCATTCTGTTTGCAGGCTATGTAATGAATGCAATCTGCAGCATGATTTCCTCTACGGGAAACTGGCTGACAAAGCTTCTTTCGGCGTTTGATATGTCGGGAAGATTTGATGAACTCATGGATGGAAGCCTTTCGCTTGCAAGCTGTGTATACTTTTTAAGCATCATTCTGCTGTTCCTGATTTTTACGGAGCAGTCCATTCAGAAGCGGCGCTATCATGTTTCAAAAAAGAATTTCAGCCTCAGTGCCTACAGTTCTACCGTAATTGCAGGAAGCCTTGCCGTTGTGGTGATCTTGAATCTGATTGTTGCAGAGCTTCCTGGCCGGTATACCGTTTTTGACCTGACCGCAAATAAGCTGTATTCGCTTACGGATGATACGAAGGAGCTGGTAAGTAATATTGGTGAGGATGTCACGATTTATGTACTGGCCAATGAAAAGCAGGCAGACAGTACATTGGCAAACACCCTGGACAGCTATGAGGGCTTAAGCCCGTATATTAAGGTGACGTATGTGGATCCGGCGGTGAATCCGAAGTTTTATACGAAATACACGGATGGAAGCATCAGCTCTAACAGTGTGATTATAGAAAGCAGCAAGCGGAGCCGGGTCGTGGATTATAACGATCTTTATGTTTCGGAATTTGATTACTCCACGTATTCCCGGAACGTGACCGGGTATGACGCAGAGGGACAGATTACCAGCGCGATTTCTTATGTGCTGTCAGAGGATATGCCGAAGCTTTATATGGTGACCGGACATGGCGAGCTCGAACTGGACTCTGCCTTTACGGACATCCTGCAAAAGGCGAACATCGATACGCAGACGGTCAATCTGATGGATTATGATGCAGTTCCGGAGGACGCGATGGCTGTATTTGTGAATGCGCCGACTGAGGATCTGTCTTCGGATGATGCACAGAAGATTTTGAATTACCTGAATAACGGTGGTGATATTTTTATTAATACGGCCTATACCGGAAAGGATATGCCGAATCTGAATAAGCTGCTTGATTTCTACGGAGTGCAGGTTTCCAAGGGACTCATCATCGAGACAGCGTCAGACAGCTATTATCAGGATCCGTTTTATCTTCTGCCCTCGGTCGAATACGATACAGTCACATCGGATATTTATTCCGGTAATTCCTATATTTTCGCGCCGTATTGTCAGGGTTTAACCTTTACGGAAAAAGAGGATGTGGAAGTGACTCCGTTGCTTGCTTCATCAGAGGAGAGCTATGTGCGCGAGGATATCGAAAACAGCACCAGCTATGATAAACAGGAGGGTGATGTGGATGGACCATTCTACATTGGATTATCCTGTACAGCACAGATAACAGACGAAACTCCGGATGAACAGGGGACGGATGAGCTTAGTGAAACAGATGTGTCTTCGGGTGATACTGCAAATAATGAGTCAGCTGCAATGATCTTTTCCTGTGAGAATTTGTTTACGCAGGAAGCTGATTCCATGGTTGCGGGAACGAACCAGAAATTGTTCTCGGGAGTGTTGCAGGCATTCGAAACAGAAGATGGCGAAAGCAGCAGTGTCGTTATTCCGGTGAAGAATTATGAGGTAGAATATCTCACGGTTCCCCAAAGCTGGATTTCAGTGCTGGCGCTGATGAGCGTTATTGTACTTCCGTTTGGATTCATTGTTATAGGCTTCGTGATCTGGTTCCGAAGGAGAAAGCTGTAAGCTGTAAACTTTATGAGACTGCCTGTGCATGGTGATGCAAAGCAGATTGGGCTGAAATGACAGAATCAAAGGAAAATTCAAGGATAGAAACACTCAAGAATGGAAACGATCAAGAATGGAAACACTTAAGCGGAAAAAAGAATTAAGGTAACTATTCAGTACAGGTCGAAGCACAAGCTGCTGATACCGTACGAATATGATTCAATAGTGCAAAATCCCATCAGCGAAGCTGATTTTAAATGGATTTTGCATCGTAACTGTGAAGGTACTGAACAGTTACGAATTAAGAAAGCAGGTGACCGATAATGAACAGGAAAAGTAAGAGAAATTTAATTGTGCTGCTGATACTCATTGTGGTGCTGCTGGTGATCTTCCTCTTCCTTAAAAAGAATGAGGATGCAGATTTCATGCAGGAAGAGGCCGTCACCACAGAGGAAAGTGTACCGGTAGTCAATATCAATAAAGAGGAAGTGACGGATATGGAGTTTATCCGCAGTGATGGTGGCTCATTTACCCTGCATAAGCAGGAGGATACCTGGAATTATCTGGAAGACGCTGCCATAGATACGAGCGAAGACAGCGCCGGAGATATCACCGAGGCTGCAGCTGAAGACAGCGCCGGAGATACCGCCGAGACTGCAGCTGAAGATACTGCTGGAGACACTGCCGAAGATATCACCGGGGCTGCAGCTGAAGATGACATCGAAGATACCACTGAAGACACCGCCCAGGGTACAGACGGGGAAAATGCAGAAACCATCAGACAGGTTAATCAGGATACGGTATCTGCGTACCTGGACGATATCTGTGTATTTACGGCAAAACAGGAAATTACCGATGTGACGGATGATTCGGATTATGGAATCAGTGATGAATCCGATACAGTCACCTTACAGCTTGCCAATGATCTGTATGTATTCCGGATCGGAGATTACAATTCCCTCGCAGGCGGATATTATCTTACGGTCAATGACGGCAGCAGTGTTTACCTGATTGACAGCAGTACCTATTATCTGCTGCATAAGGATTCTTCCTATTTTGAAGCGGCGGATGAGGAAGAGAGCACGGAAGCCGCAGGTCAGGAATAACTCAGAGCGGGAAGCTCTACTGCGATGGTGGTGCCCTGCTTTGAGCTTTCCGCTACCCGGACGGATCCGCCATGGAGGTCTGTGATTTCCCATACCAGAGAAAGCCCCAGCCCTGCACCGCCGTATTCCCGGCTGCGGGATTTGTCTACCCGGAAAAAGGGCTGGAAGATACTCCGCTGAAACTCTGCAGGGATACCACAGCCGGTGTCTGTCACATAAATGTGGATATTCGTATCCTCCCGGGTTACACAAACCCGGACGGAACCGTTCGTGCGGTTGTACTTGATGGCATTTTCTGTCAGGTTAAAGAGCAGCCGGTAGATTAAGGCATCGCTGCCAGTCATGACACCATCGCCATCCTGCTCCAGCGTGATGCCGCGCTTCTCAGCCAATGGAGCAAGATCTGTAAAGATTTCCTCAATCATTGGAGCAAGATGGATCTGATCATTACGTGCCACCTGTTGAAGACTGCTCATTTCCAGAAGTGTCTTTGACATCTGGGTCAGACGTTCCGTCTGTTCTCCCAAAAGCCGGAGAAATTCTGCTGTTTCTGCATTGATATCGGGATGCTCTGCGGAAAACAGCTCCAGCTGGGCCTGCATGAGCGCAAGGGGGGTACACAGCTCATGGGCAGCATTACCGGTAAACTGCCGCTGGGCTGCAAAGGCCTGATTCAGCCGGTCCAGCATCTGATTAAAGGAATGACTCAGCCGGTAAAACTCCGGCAGAAGATTTTCATTCATTTTCATGTCTGTAAGGTTGTTGATCTGTACCTTTTCTACCTGCGCAGAAAAGCTGCGTAAGGGCTTTAAGGCATGTCCACTGACAAAGTAGGCCAGAATTCCACTCAGTACGATCACGATAGCGGTAATATACCAGTTGGTTATACGGAAGCTTTCCTGAGCTCCATAGATGATGATGGTGAGATCCTGATCCTGATCTACCGTTTCAGGATCGAAAAAGTCTGTCTCTCCATCCAGGGTTAAATCCTGAAGAGATTCGCCGATGGAATCCATATAATGGATGCCTGACGTGCACAGCAGAAGCTCCATGGAAACACAGGTAATACCAATGAGCAGAACGGTCATGAGTGTGATACGCCATTGCAGGGATAATTTTTTCATATGGTATCACCTCCAATCAGATAGCCTTCTCCGATGCGGTTATGGATGGGATCATAGCCCAGTCCGGAGCGTAGTTTTTTACGCAGGGAAGAGATATGCACCCGGATGGAGTTACTGAAATTGTCTACACTGTTGTCCCAGACATGCTCCATCAGCTCCTCCTGACTCACCGGACGTCCCTGATGTACCATCAGGTATTCCAGAATGCCGGTTTCCTTACGTGTAAGAGAGAGGCTCTGTCCCTTTACGCTGGCGGCTCTTGTACGTGTATCGAAGGTCAGATCTTTGCAGGTAAGAAGTACATCCTGTTGGGTGAACTGCCGCAGGGTCAGGCTGCGGATCCGCGCTTCCAGTTCTGCCAGGTGAAAGGGCTTGGCCAGATAGTCGTTGGCTCCGGCATCCAGTCCGGCCACCTTATCCTCCACTCCACTCCTGGCAGAGAGGATCAGAACCCGCGTTTCGTGGTCAGTCTGCCGTAAAGTACGCAGTACCGTCATGCCATCTTTGCCGGGCAGGTTCAGATCAAGCAGTACCAGATCATAGTGTTCCGTATATAACAGCTCCAGTGCTTCTTCTCCATCGTGACAGAAGTCTACGCTATAGGCAAGACGGCGCAGGTCACGGACAATGGTTTCGCACAGGGCACGTTCATCTTCAATTACTAACAGGTGCATGAAAGAAGTCCTCCTTCTTATTATAATAAGAATCTTGTGATCAGAATCTGATAGAACAGTTCATTAACATTACATCGTAACTGATATGTAATGACCTCTTGTCAAGTACAAATTAACAGAAATCACCA
>ERZ1026848.751-NODE-751-length-17768-cov-4.232541_pt1 | contig 17768 bp, 17 predicted proteins | sample MGYA00380154_ERZ1026848 | MGnify/ENA primary metagenome ERZ1026848 (study PRJEB33269, sample SAMEA4719790) | human gut metagenome | biome: human-associated habitat; feature: organic feature; material: feces | place: Cameroon | collected 2013-10 ...
GAATTGGAAAAACAGCTTAAGGCGCTGAATGCGGTCGGCGAGCTGTCGATTGACGACATCATTGCAAAAATTCAGGCGGGAGACGCCGCCAATACTGCTGAGATCGAAAATCTCAAAGTGGTCTTGAAACTTTATTGCGACTCCTTGAAGGATGCGCTCGGTGATCGAATCGCGATTCTGGAGGAGACGATTTCCGCTTTGCAGACTGCGCTTCAGGAGCGGATGCAAACGTTGGAGAACCGTCTGACCTACTCCATGATGACGGATGAGGAACTGGCGAAGCTGGAGGAGGAAAAACAGGCCGCGGTCAATTCGCTTGCCAATCAGATTGCCGGAGTTCAGCTTGCCGTTGAACAGACGCGGAAAGAGGGTAAAGAGACCTCCGCATTGGAGGAACAGCTTTCCGCACTGACCTCCGAATACTATGCAGCGCAGAACGATCTTGAAAACATCCGCTATGTGATGAAACTGCGATCCACTTCGGAACTGGCATTGCACCGCAAATGGATCAAGGAGTTGCAGGAACTGGTGGCGGCATTGCAGAACACTGTTGCCAAACAGGGCGAAACCATCGCGCAGCAGGGAGAAGCGATCAACGGTCTCAAAGAGACGATTGTGAATCTGGAAAAGGCGTTGCGCGATGAACTTGCGAAACTGAAAGACGAACTCAAAGAGTATGTGGACGGCAATGTCGGCGAATTGAATGCGGAAATTGCCGATCTCCTCGGCCAGCTCGAAACATTGCGCGACAATGTTGTTACGCTGGCGACCAGTTCCTATTCCGGCTATCGCTCCTCGACCACCGGGAACGGGTATCAGTACAACTATTCCGGTACGAACAAAGATGAACTGAAAGACGACCGAGATCTCCGTACCAGCGACACCACGGCTCTGGATTTTTAACTCAATATCAGGAGGTTTTATATGAAACAGCACAGAAGAATCCTTTCTGCGGTTCTGGCAGCGGGAATCATTGTCGGAGCGAGCGGATGCAGCGCCGTCGGCAATATGGCGACCTCGGAACTGGTGGCACCGGGGCTTGGCATCGGCGGAGCCAGTCTCGGCGCGTTCGCGGCAAAAGACGAGTCCGACGGCACACGTCTTGCCGCAACTGCCGGAGGCGGACTGATCGGCTGGCTGACCGGGCTTTTCGTCACAAAGGGCGTTGATCAGGAGAAGAAAGACGAGTTCCGCACTGGCTATGAGCTTGGGCAGTCCAACGCGACCAAATCGCTCTACTGGAATATTCAGGGACTGCATGAAGCGAAAAATCAGCCGGATTCGCAGGTGATCTACTATCAGATTCCTGCCGATTATCCGGTGGATGGAGCGAACCGGACGCCCGGTTCCGTCATGCTTCCGGTCGTTACGGATCGGAGGTGAATATGAGCAGGGAAAAGCAAACTCAAATGCAACTGGAACAAACCAGACAAAAGCAGAAATTCCATGAACAAAAAGAAGAAAAGGAAAACACTCAAGCCCAAGCACAAATTCCGTCGAATGCGCCGGTGACAACCCGGCAGCGGGAACTGCTCCGGCTTGCAGTACAGAGGGAATGGCTTCATCCGAATCCCTTTGCCTGCGATCATGCGAAATGGAGAAATCTTACTGCCGGTGAGGCGGATCAACTTTTTGCCTCACTCCCGCGGGAACGGCTCGGCATCCTCGAACGGGAACTGAATGAAGAGCTGTGCAGAAGGGCCGACCACGGTATTGCCCGTGCCATCGGACGCGGGCTTGAAGATGTCACAAGACAACTCGGGCATTCGATTGACGGAGGAATCTCATGAAAAAGACTGTAACACTCATTTTAATCGGGATGTTGGCATTTCCGCTCAGCAGTTTTGCCGCGTATCCGGTGTTCGATGCGACAAATAATCTGCTGGCGACGCTGCAAAAGACGATGGACAGCGCCTTTCAGACGGTACAAAAAGCGAATATGTCCACTCTGATTCAGCAGGGAAAAGAGGATTTTGCCGAACAGGTCAAAATTTACGAGGAATGCGTCAAACAGTATGAGGAGTGCGTCAAAATCTACAAGCAGGCGGTCCGGATGTATGACTGGATCGACACGAATGTCGGCAATGCCCGGAATCTGAAAACGTTTCTCTCCTGCGGCTTTTCCGATGTCAAGAATTTGCAGCAGATGTTCCTGCGGCTGAATACGATTCTGCGCCAGACGGCGACTTCGACCAACCGGAATTACAATTTGACTTTGCTTCAGCAGGCCGAACGGATCATCGGCAATGATGTTCTGAAATTGTCCGCAGATCGCGGCATTGAGATGCAGAATTATGCACAGGCATCGAAAAAACTTGCCGATAAAAGCGACGAAATCTCGCAGACCATGCTGACGAAACTCCGCACCAAGGATCAGGTGCTGGAATCCAAAGTCAGTTCCGGGACTGCCGACCTGATGCAGATCGCCCATGCGAATGAACAGGTGTCCGTATTCATCGCGGAGGAGTTGGCGCGCATGAATACGAACATCTCCTCCATCAACCGGACCGTTGCCAAGCAGCTGGAAATCCACGGCCAGGATGAGATGAATCAGGCGCAGGAAGCCGCCGCATACGATCTGCTGGAAAAGGAAGCGATTGAGCGTGGAAGCCGTTACACGAACCAGAAAAATTCGTGGAACCGTATCAACAGTGTTTTCGACAACTGCCGGGTGTTCTGATGATACTTGCAACAACAGTCAATACCAGTATCCGGATCGGGAATACGGCGGTCAATCTGACCTCGTCCGCGAATGTTCAGCAGTTGATCGCAACGGCGATGTCGAGCATTCATTACTTTGCGCTGAGCGTGTCGCTGTGCATTTTCCTGCTGGCGATTGTGCGGAATTACACGCAGTTCGGGGAACATATCGGAGTCCGGTTCATCGGTTCACTGCTGGTGGTGCTGGTTATGATATTTTCCTTTCCGAAAATTTGCGACGCAGTGCAGAATGCCACTTATTCCTATTCGCAGGGAACGTCCATGACGATGGAAAATATGTTCTGCTGGCTGACGGAACAGAAGCCGAACGCCGGTAAAGAGCCGTCCGAAAAACAAAGTCTGGCGCAGAAAATCGCCCACTTCCCGGAAAGCATGCTGCATGCAATTCAGGCGGCGATGTGCAATATTTTCTACGTCAACGGCATCTTTCTCGGCAAGACCATCCGGGACATTGTGTATTTCATCTTCAAGTGTCTTTATAACGGGGCACTCTGCCTGACGCCGATATTCTTTGCGGCGATGCTGATTCCGGAAACGAAACACATCGGCGTCAACTTCATTGTGACGACAGTCGGCATTGTCCTGATGCCGCTCTGTTTCCTGTTCGGGGATTTGTGCAATATCTGGCTGGCGGAACACATGTGGAATGTGCTTGGGCTTGGCAGCAACGGAACGTTCTGGACGCTTGCCAGAAGCGGTCAGGCGTTGTCCGCTCCGGTCGGTACGGTCCTCGGCTACATCGGATTCGGCATCGCCTATGCGCTGATCGCCGGAGTCGTGTATGTGATTCTGCCGTTTCTCTACATGAAGTTGTTCCGTACCGGTAGTCCCGGCTCGCCGGTCGGCTTGATGGCGGCGGCAATCGGAAAGGCATTCAATGCCGCAGTCGTCGGTGGATCCATGTGTGCGGCGGCAGGGACTGCCGCATCTGCCGCCGGAGCTGTGACTGGAGGAAGTTCTGCCGCCACCGGAGCCGCCAATGCCGCCAAGAGCGCAGCAAAGACGACACAGAGTGAAAGCGACAGCGTGGCCAATGAAATGAACAACATCGCGCAGGAAATCGACAATGCCGCCAACGCATCGCCGGGAAAGTGAGAGAGCTATGAGTCATCATCAACAATCTGAATTCAACTCCGGGCATGGGGTTCATCAACACACCCCAAATAACCCGAATTCCCATGTCCGGAGTTCTTTTTCATCTCCGCAGAAACAGGTCATTCGGGAACAGCGCAGCGTGATTCGCTGGAGTCTGCTGCATATCGCGACGGCGGTCTGCCTGATCGTCGGCATTTACTATGGTCGTGCATATATACGGATGCCGGATCGCGTCATCGTGGTGGATGAGGCGGGAAGCATCTATCGCGGAAGCAGTGAAAACGTGCTCTGCAGAGAAACTGCGGAGAATATAGCCCGGCGCTGTGCATTTGCGTTTCTCGACCGGAGTTTTGAACATGATCACCGGCAGCTTTGCGAAGCTCTGTTCGGACGTTCCGCGCAGAAGTCGTTGAGCGCCATCATCCGGGAAAGTAAAGACGAATTCAGGGAACAGAAGATTCGGCAGCTTCCGGAAATCCGGAAAGTGGAACTGCTGCCGTTGAACGATGTGCCAGAACAGTGTCTCGCATTCGTTTACGGGACGCTTCACCGGACGGGCGTCTACATGAAAATCCCGTATTCGCAAAAGTTGAAATTCACGCTTGGATTACGGCTGGTCCGTTCGCCGGATGAGAAGGCGTTTCCGTTGCGGGTTTTGCGCATGACCTACGAGGAGAAATCCATTTTTGACAATAAAACAACCGGAGAGGATGGTGCGAAATGACTTACAAAGGCATCCATGAAATCTTGAAAAAAGCGTTTGTGATCTATGTGCCGCTCTCGCTGCTGACACCGCTTCTGATGTATCAGTGGCGGGACAATAACCGTCTGATTCTGATGGATCGGGCGAACAGTTATCATATCACGGAGTATACCTCCGATCAGCAGCTCCGGCAACTCTATGAGTATCAGGTCAAACAGGCGGTTTTCGCTTTTCTGATGCGCAATCCGAACGGCTTCGACAACCGGGAACTGCTGGATGCGATGTTCGTCGGAACAGCCAGACAGGAAGCGCAGAAGCAGTTCGCATCGGAAGCGGCGCAGTTCAAACAATATAAAATGCACCAGAAGCCGGAAGTGCTGAACATCCGGGTTCTGCGGGCGGACCGCCGCAGATCGTTTGCGCGGGTAAGCGGGCAGTTGATCCGCTACTATGTCACGCCGCACAACGAGCAGCGGACTTTTACATTGGAGTTTGAGTTGAATCTGGAACTTCAGGTCAACTACGATACTGCCAACGGCAGCCGCTATCCATTCGTCATCACCAACATGAAATATTCACAACAGGAACATCAGGAGGCTCAGAAATGAAGCTGTTATCATCACTCGCTCTCACATTTTTCGCCGTCATTACCGTGATGGCGCATGAACCGACGCCGGAAGAAGTCCGGGTGCAGAATCAATATATCGAATACTGGCTGATGCAGGGAGAAATTTACCGCATCTGCGTCAAGATGAACGACGGCGTGACCACGATTCAGTTTCCGTCCAGAATTTCGGAAATCGCCGGGAAGAATATCAGCATCGACGGCAAGGGAACCGATTTCCAGATAGCGGCGCAGCCCGGTTCCTATTATTTCAACGTTTCTGCGTTGAAACCGGGTGTTTCCACGACGCTGACCGTTACTTACAACCGTCAGCTTTACATTCTCTATCTGATCCAGTCGGGCAAGGAGGCATATGCTTCGGTGGTGTTCGGCAAAAGTTCCGGCAGGCGGAATTTTACAGATAACGTTGTCACCAGCACGCCGAAAGTGACTCCCGCAAGGCTGGTTTCCCTGATCGACATGGCAAAAAAGTATGACGTATTGAAAGAGACTTATCCGGATTCACTCGCAGGCGTGGAGCGGATGCTTTTCAGGAACCGTTACCGTTGCGGAAAATATGACATTTATCTTGATGAGGCGGTCCGGTTCGAGAAAGAGGATACGGTCATTTTCAAGCTCAGACTGGCCAATCTGACGGAGAATGAGATCAAATATGACAAGCACTCCTTTTCCGCTCATGCGGGAGACGGCGTCTATTATATGAGCGTATCCGATGCGTCCGGAATCATGCCGCCGAAATCGGAAACATACGCCTGGTTCGGCATTACCTCCACTCCTCGAGGCGGACGCAACAATCTCAAGGCAGACAATGACTGGCTGATTGCCCTGACCACACGGGAAATGCACCTTGAAAATATTCAATCCGTTAAAAATGAACTCAAGGAAAAGGAACGCATTGAGGCGGAAAAGGCGGCATTGCGTAAGGAACAGGCGGAAGAAGCAGAGAAAAAGATTCAGACTGCGGAACAGCTGATGAGGGAGCTGAAACAGCAGCAGGACGAGTTCACCCGCCTGAAAGCGGAAATGGAACACTCCTTTGCCGAACTCAAAAAGAAACTGAATGCGGAAAAAGCGGAAACGGAATTAAAACTCAAGAACGCCATGCAGGTGGAAGAAGCGGCCAAAGAGAAAGCCGCGCAGATTCTTGAGGATGCCGAACAGCGCCTGAAAGCAGAGATCAGAGCCGCTGATCAGGTTCGCAAGGAGCTTGACAAAGAGATCGAAAAGCGGAAAGCACAAAAAGCCGATCTTGAACGGGAAATACAGGAAAATTCGGTTCAGGAAGTGCGGAGTGCCACGGTTTCTGCCCTTGAGTCCATGCGGAAGCAGACACAGGAAAACATCCGGGCAGTTCAGCAGCGAACGGAAGATACGGTCCGCAGATGGAAGCCGTCTGACGGCAACGGAGGGAAATAACCATGACCGGCACTGAACTCGTCAACATCATCAAATCGCCGACATCGAAAATCGTGATGTTCGGCACACTGCTGATAACCGGCGCTCTGATTCTGGTTCCGATGCTGAACCGGAACGAAGATCCGAATTCCATCGTTCAGGAAACGGAACTTCGGCAGGAAGAAAAGGCACCGCTGGACATCGGCAGTGATATTCCCCGTTTCAAACTGGATCGGGATTCGGATTCCGGAGCCGCGGCTGAAACGCCGCCTCCGGTCATCGGCGACAGCCGTTCGCCCAAACCTGCCTTGCCGAAAGGCAGCGGAAACACTGCAAGAGAGAGTGTACGTCAAAAACTTGCGGAACGCAGCGAACGGATACCGCGTGAACGTGATCTGGCCTCAATGCTCGGCATCAAAAAGGATTCGCAGACGAATGCACGCGGCAACAGCTTTCAATCGCGGCTCTTTGTTCTCAGCGCCGCGCAGGGAACCGTCGAGGTAAAAAACGATACGTTCCTCTCTTCCCGCTATGCTCCATTCGGGCGGCTGCTGGACTGCAAGCTCGTGAATACTCTGGAGTCCAACGTCGATGGCACTCCGCTGATCGCCATTGTCATCAAGGACCTCTGGTGGACCAATGCGCAGGGAGAGCGCAAGCTGATCATTCCCGCTGGAACGGAAGTTCATGGCAAGATGGGCTCGTGCGTCCGCAACAGGATGATGAGTGATGGCAATTTCATATTGGTCTGGCAGATCACCTCCGGTCAGGTCGGCATGGAACTCCAGCTTCAGGGGCGGATATTGGAAAAATCGAATCAGGCGGGCGACAAGAGCAAAGCCACCATTACCGATATGGCGGCGGGGATTCCCGGCCGCGTCATGGGAAATTCCAATCTGAACGAGATGCTCCAATACACGATGGCGTTCGCCCGCGGGCTTTCGGAAGGTTTTGAAACGACCAAGACCTTTGACAACGGCTCAACCATTGTTACCGAAAACGACGGCTCCACGAAGAATGCACTTGCCAAAGCATTCGAGAGTCTTTCCAATGTCGCGTTGGAAAACATCACGGACAAAATTTCAAAAGAGTCGTATTACATCCGCGTGCCCGCCGGAACGGAATTTTATCTCTATATTGAGCAGGTGACGGATGTGGAAAAGGCCGCGATTGCGGATACCGTGCTGAACAATCTCGAACAGGTCAAACTTGCCCGGGAACAGAAAAACAGCTCTGCCGACGCTTCGGTCGAACGCGCTTCACAGCTTCACGACGCGCTCGGCGGAGTTTTTCCGAAATCACTCCAAAAAGAATTGAAAGGGATACGTTGAAATGAAACAGAACATGCTCGCACTTCTCGCCGGATTCTCCGCTGCCGCTCTGGTCGGCTGCCAGTCGAAACCGGAAACGCCTGAACCGAAGGAATACATCTCCGTGCCGCTCTATATGGCGGGACAGGAAATTCCCGGAGATTCGCAGGAAAAGTATCTGACCAACGCCTCGGTGAAAATGTATTCGGTCGGCCGCCTGGTCGATCCCGGTTCCGGCACCATGCGCGAAGCCGGAACGGTCTACCGGATTGAGACTGCTCCGAAGTGGAATCTCATTCCGCAGCATGACGCCAATCCGGAGAGTTTCGCCAGACGGAAATTGCAGGAACAGTATGCGGATTCGATGCTCGGGCAGATGAACCGTTCGCTTTCCGAAACGCGGGAGGTCAAACATGGACTTGACACGGTTCAGAAGGACATGTCGGAAATCGAGCGCAAACATCAGGCATTGGCAGAGGAAAACCTTCTGCTGAAAAAAGAACTCAAAAAGCAGAATGAAAACACGGTCAGTCTGCTGAACGGAATCAAGAAAATGCAGAAATACATCGAATTGCTGGAACAGCGTCTCAACGACCGCAATACCATGAACTTCGGAGGACAGAAATGAAACAGCGAATTGCTTTTGCCCTGATCTTAATTGTCTTTGCTATGAGCGGTGTATTGCATTACAGGGAATATCGGAAGTCTCAGGAAATTTCCGACATACTCCGTATTCAGGCGGAAATCGAGTTCAAACGCACTTCATTGATGGTCGTTTATCAGGAGGTGCTGCAAAGCGTGGTAAAAGAACTCGACGCGATGAAACATGGCAGAATTGAAATGGAAAGTCAGGAGCTTTCCAGGCTGCTTGATGCTCTCCCGGATGAAATCGAACTTCAGGAGGCGCAGCCATGAGACGGATGCTGATTTTTATTGCCGGAACCAAAGGAGGCGTGGGAAAATCCTTTGCCTCCGCGATGCTGGCGGGGGCGGCGGAGGATCTCGGACTCTCGCTGACCGTTTATGATACGGACAACGAGAACCGGACGCTCGCCACGCTGATGAAGACACATTGCAGATTTCTGGATGAACGGAAAGAAACTTATCCGCTGGATGAGGTCATCAACAGTCTTTATGAATCATCGCCTGCGACCGTCACCATAGTAGATATGAAAGCCGGAACCAGCCGTTCGACGCAGGAATGGTTCTCGTCGGTTCCGTGGGATGCTCTGCGGAAAATTGATGTGGATGTTTATGTGGCAGGCTGCGTAACTTCCGATCCTGATTCCGTCAGGACGTTCGGACCGTGGCTGGAATATTTTCATAACATTGATTTTCCTGTTCATTATCTGCTCATCAAAAACGCGAAGGACGGAGACAACTTTTTTGTCTGCGACTCCCTGCTGGAGCCGGGAATGCGGGAAATGAAATTGGATTACAGCGTCTTTTTCATATCACCGATTGAGCAGGAATACATCGGCAAGCTCAATAACAATGACATTCTTCTGCGGGATTATCTGCACGGCAAAGGACCGAAAACACTTCTGCCGACCATCATGCAGAAATCGCGCCTGCGGAACCATTATTACGCAATCACCGATCAGTTCATTGAGTTTTTCGCTTCCAGAATGGAGGCAAATGAACGGAATGAATCCCGTCAGAAAATACTGACATCCGTACAAAAACGGATTGCGCTCCGCTCGGGAACACAACCCGATGAACACGAAAAAGAAGAAACAACAAAATCGAAAGGGAACTGAAATGGCAAGAATGAAACCGCAAATGACGCCGGAACAGCAGACCGCCTATCGTCAGGCGGTCGCGCAGAAAGTGATCGACTCAATCCCGTATGAAGAGTATTGCGCGATCACGCCGGAACAGGCCGCTAAACAGATCAAGGCATGGGAGAAATCCAAAGCTGTCGATTTCAGTCAGCCGCCGAACCGCCGCAACGCTCCGGCGCCGGAACAGGCGGCTCCGGCGAAAACTCCGGACGCTCCTGCCGGAGACGGATTGCGCACCCGTCACCAGCTCAACGAGTTTGTCCGGCTGGTCAAAGACGGGCGGCTGAATCCGATTTCCCGCGACAAATGGGCGACAATTTCCTCCAAAGAGATGGGCAAACTCATTTACATCGGGCAGCAACGCGAGAAAAACGGCGAACTTGCTCCGGCACGGGATCAGCAGGATCAGGGGAAAGAACCGGAAACGCAAACGAAGTCTCCCCGGAACAGAGCGCCGCGTCCCCGTTCACGCGGCGATGATCTGGATATGTGAGTCCGGTGAAAGGAGAGATACGGTATGGCGGAACCGTTCAATTTTGAGTTGATTCTCATGGATTTTCTGAAATATATGCCGGAAGCGAAACGGCACGACTACGAGCTGATGCTCCGGCGTTGCAATTTCAGCGATCCCGCTGATCCGATGTTTCCCGTCATGCTGTTTCTTCTGTTTTTTCAGGATAATCTCGCCGACCGGATGGAGGAGTTGACGGAAGAAGTGAAAACGCAGAAAACGATTCCGCCGACGGATCACACTGCCGCTGCGCCGGAACGGAAATCCTGCTGGGAAATCGTGGTTGCGGTTCTGATGGCAGTTCAGCTGATGTTGACTGTTTTCGGCATTTTCTGCCTGACATTCCGGGATTTTCCAAGCCAACCAATCATGAATCCCGCCATTTCGCATTCCAGCGAGATTCAGAAGATCAACCATTATTGGGATGCAAAACTGCAATATGCACAGAAAGGAAATTTTTGTATGAACCGACTTGATCTGATTCCAGAAACGGAACTTATGGGAGCTGTTTTGCTGATTTTCATTCTTTTTCTGGGACTGATGGCGCTTCAAAGCATCTGGCTTGTTTTGACCGTTCGCGGTCTGCGTAACAGCGAAAAACGGTTGGATGAAGCGACCGGACGGCTGCATCGCAACCTCACGCAGCAGAAGAAAACGGAGGAACTCATGGCGTTCCTGAACGGCCCGCCGTCTCCGGTTCCGCCGAATACGCCGCTTTCCGACCTCACGGTTCCGGCTTCAGCTCCGAAGCAGCCTCCCGTTGCCGATGATACGGCATGGAACAAGAAAGAAACGGAAGAAGAACCTGTCCCGGAATCGCCGGAACAGAGCGAATCGGCAGAAGGGAAAACCTCATGAGGAAAGGAGTTGAAGAATGTCCATCATGACCGAAGATCAGGTGAAACTCCTGCACAAATTACAGATGGCGGAAATTCCCGCATTCAAAAACATCAATCCACTGACTCTTCAGGAGGATGAGGCGCGCGATCTGTTCCGCATGAATCTGCCGCCTCTGGAGTGGATCAATGCGGCAGCGCAAAATGAGAAGCATGAACTCATCGAAAAGCGTTTTATCGGCGTTTCCGAGAACAACTGCCGCGAGCAGATGAAGGATTGGCTGGAGAAGGAGAATCTGACTTTGCTTCAGCAGCCGAATCCGCAGTTCGGCGCGGGAGAAGCGTGGCTGGAATATTTTTCCCAGCCGCTCAAGTCCGTCAACTTCAAAGCATTGAGCGATCATTTTGAACGCTGGGAAATCCCGATTCCCAGGATTCCGGTTCCGAAGGATCTGCAGGAGGTACTGCGGCATAAGGCGCCGGTTCCTGCGCAGGAGATTTATACCCGTCTGGATGCCGAAGAACTCAGACAGGTGTTACAGAAATTGCGCAGCGGGAAAAGCGTTTCCGAAGGGATTCAATTCGGATTCGCTCCCGGCGATGTCGGACCTTTGAGGAAGACACCACGTTCCATACGTTTCTTTCACCCCTGAGTGCACCATCCGCCAAGGAATGGGAACGGCTTGCCGGGAGTCTTCCAGTGGAAGAACTGGTCGGACAGGTGCAGGTCGATATCGTTTGGTCGGATGTGGAACGCAAGCCCTATTATGCCCTCCTGTCGCCGGAGGAGTTGCAGACGGAAATCGAATATTTTCAGGCGAACGGTGAGTTCCGCAACGGAATTGAAATCGGGTATGCTTCAGGCGGAAAGCCGAAGACGGAAAAATCTGTCGAACCGCTCGTCACGGAACTTTCCGATGATGAGCTGGATCAGCTGGAAGCCGGAACATTTGTGGATTGGAACAAACTGCACGGGCAGAAGCTGCTCGGCTTTTCCAAAGCGCAGGAGATTCCGGTGTTCCGGCGAATGAGTCCGGAAGAACTGCAAAAAGAGCTCGGCTTATTTGCGGAAAGCGGTAAATTTTCCAGTCCGGATATTTTTGTTGGACACATCCCGGAACGGGAGACGCATAAGAAAGAGTTCCATCGTCCGTTGGTTTCGCTGTCCGAAAAAGACCTGTCCGATCTTGCTGCGGGCAAGACGATCCGCAATCAGGACATCCTGCTTGCGCAGAAACTGGTCTGCCGGACGCCGCAGATCCCCGGAACTGCGGTCTATGAAAAGAAGTTTTCCGCTTTGGAATTGGCATTCGATGACTGTCCGCAGAAACGCCTTGAAATCTACGCTCAATACCGTAAGGAACGAGACGAACGGGCGTTGAATAAGATCACACCGGAACTGCGGGCACAGATCAAGGCACTGCAGGAGTCCGGCAAAGGACCGAAAATTGACCGGGAGAATTATCTCGTCTTTACGCGCAAAGACGCGGAAACATACATCCGGGAGCATGAGAAAAATCCAGAGAACACCTTTACGCCGACTGTATATCCCAGGCGGGCGGTTCCGAAGAATGAAGCGTTTCCGCAGTTTAAGAAATCCAATCTGTTCTCCCAGCCTCAAGCCGATTACCTGCAACGTTCCATTCTCCGCGATCTCGCGGCGGAAGGGCATATTGCTTCTCCTGAAACCGCAGGGGAGTTCCTGGAAAAGCTGGAATTCATAACCGATACACAGGCGAAAGAGTTGATCAAACCGCATCTTGGCAAATCCGCGGGAACCGGTCTCCTGAACCAGTGTCGCGCCTATATGGAAAGCGGCAGGATTTTCAATGCAAAAGAAGTCAGAACCATCGCCGATGTACAGCGGCTTTATCAGGTGAATCGCGGACTGGATTTTGACAAGAAGGCGGCTCTGAAAGATCTGATTGAAGGCGGTTACATCCAATCCAACGATGCTCTGGCAAAAATCAAATTCACCACCGAGTTACAGGATGACGCTCTGATCGCCAAATACAGCGATGCCAGAATCGGCAGGAATCTGCGCGCCCGGATCAACGACTTGATCGACGATGCAAAAATCGGGCAGATTGCGGATGAGGATTTTCAGCAGATGAGCATTTCCAAAGGAATGCAGATTATTGCCGCCAATGCAGAAATTGAGCGATACAAACATCCGCTGGCGACGCCGGGACAGGTTGCTCTGTTACAGAAAATGGAACAGCGCGGTCAAATCGACCTGCATAAAATCGACCTGACCAGATTGCGCTTCCGGACCGCCGACCAGTGGATCAAGCAGAACATCAACAATCCCGCGCGGGATACGCACAATCCCGATGCTCCGGCGACTGCAAAGCAGAGAGGCCTTTTAACGATGCTGGTCCGAGAGAAGCTGATCAAAAACATTCCGTATCCGGAGTGGCGGGATATGACGGTTGAGCAGGCGTCGAAGCGAATCTCCTCCGTTCCACCACGGCTTTTACAGCAGACGATGGAAAAGCAGAATGCTCCACAGCGGAACGTTTCGCCTCGTCAGAGAACCTCAATGGAACGGTGAATTGGAGAAAACAGCATGAAGATGAGTCCGATGCAGAAGTATGCGATGCGGCTTTTGATCGCGAGCGGACAGGTGCGGCTTCCTGATCGCAATGCCTGGTCGCAGTTGACCTCGGAAATGGCGGCGGAACAGTTGCGGCGATTCGGCGGAGTTCAGGCCATTCTCAGGGATAGCGTTCTGCCGCAACGGAGCTCATCCGCAGAAGAATCGCGGCTTCCTGCCTCGAAATCCATTCCGTTTTCTCTGGAAAAATCTGAACTTGAACGCTGAAAAGGATTTCCGACATGGCTATGAAAAAAAGCATTCTTGATGAAGTCATCTTAAACATCGAAGGCAATCCATGGACGGTTCGCGACGCCTGTACCGGTTGTATCGTGTTCGGCATGACCGGTTCCGGTAAAAGTTCCGGGCCGCTTTACAAGATCGCACATAAATTCCTGACGCTCGGTTATGGCGGTGTGGTGTTCTGCGCCAAACCGGATGAAGCCGATACCTGGAAAAAATATGCCGCGAAAGCCCATCTGGACGATGATCCGCGCAAACCGAGCCGAACCGGGGATCTGCTGTTTTTGAGTCAGCTTACCTTCAACTATCTCGACAGTGAGGCGAAACGTGCCGGACGCGGCGGTGGACAGGTCGAAAACCTCGTCAATCTCTATTTGGAAATCGTCAATATGGGCAAGGACAAGCGCAATTCCGGCGGCGGCAACGAGGAGTATTGGAATAACGCCGTCAAGCAGTTGTTGCGCAACTCCATCACGATTCTGCAAATGGCAAAACAGCCGATCAACATTGAAAACATTCATGAAGTCATTGTCTCCGCTCCTTCTGCTTCTTCCGAAACAGTAGAAGAAAAAGGTTACTGTTCCAATTTATTGGATGTGGTTATTCCAAGAGAATTTTGCGATACGCCGGAATATCAGATTGCCCACACCTTTTTCTATGAGGAATTCGCTTATCTTGACGAACGGACCCGCTCCAACACGATTTCCTCCTTTTCCGTTGCCGCAGACTCCATGCAGCGCGGTGAACTGGCTCGCTGTTTTTCCGCCGAACAATCGACGATTCAACTGGAAGACCTCTATCGCAAGGGGAAAATACTGATTGTCGATTACGATGTCAAATCCTGGAGCAGGATCGGGCAATATGCCGCCGGCATCATTAAATACTGCTTTGAGTCCATGATCGAACGTCGGGAAGATATTGCCGGCGACAATGCCCCGCCTGTCTTTTTATGGGCGGATGAATGCCAGTTTTTCAGTCTTGAATACGATCAGAAGTTCCAGACGACCGCCCGTTCCAGCCGGACACTGACCATGTATGCAACTCAAAATCTCGGCAACCTTTATGACGGCTACGGCAAGGAAAAAGCCTCCTCGCTTCTCGGCAATCTTGGCACAAAATTCTTTTGCCAGAACGGAGAATTCGAGACGAACGAATGGGCATCCAAGTCCATCGGGCAGGAAATCATCATCCGTCAGTCCAAGACCTACGGCGATTCCAAATCATCGTCGATGAAAGGCGATGACAACAAGTCGCTGTCCTATTCTGAAGGCTACAACGAACAGAAAGACTATCGTGTTGATCCTGGCGATTTTTCCACGCTCCAGACAGGAGGGCCGCGCGGTCAATGCAAAGTCGGGTTCATTTTCTGGCAGTCGGGACGGATTTTGAACAATGGCAATGTATTTGTCCGTTCCACCATCGAGCAGGAATGCCGCCGCGTCTGCGGAGCGAAGCTCGTGCGGCATTGCCCGAAAGTTCCGACTATCGGCAAAGGCGAGTACATCGGTGAATATCGGATTCTGCTGCTGAATGATTATTTCTGCTTCATCGCGTTTCTGCTGTCGCTGACATTTCCTCTGACGGGATTTTTTCTCGTGCTTACGAACCGGGATATTCTCATCGGCTATTTCAATAACGTTTTCTATTGTTGCGTCAGCACGCTCTGCTTTTACATGTGGAGCGTGGTTCTGGACATTTTCTGCGCCTGCCTGAGCCGGACTCCGGCGATTCTCAAGGCTCTGGTTTCCGGCAGACCTCGCAGAGAACAGAAGTATCTGAAAGCCGTCATCTGGCAGGACGCGGTTCTCGGCTACTACGCGATCTGCATCGGTATGACGCTCTGGTTTCAGTATCATCTTTTCGATTTTAAGCAGCTTGGAATCGTGCTGGCATGGTGGATGGGACTCTGCATGTTCTTCCGCTTCCTGCGCTCTTCCGGAAAACAACCAATTAAACCATAGTGAGGTAAAATATGTTCAAATCCACAAAAGAAGCAATGCAGTTTCTGGACGGTCTCAAGCCGTATCTGAAATCACGGATCATCGGGCAGGATCATGTGATCGACGCCATTTCGGAGAAGCTCCGGTACTGGTATCTGGGAATCAGCAATCCGAACAGGCCGACGGTCTTTTTCTTCCTCGGACCGACCGGAACCGGTAAAACTGAAATCATCCGGGAGACGATTCATTATCTCTACGGCGATGAAGAGGAGAAGCTCCTGCGGCTGGATATGTCCGAATTCGGCGAGACTGCCGGTACCGATGTCGGCAAAAAACTGCTCGGTTATACCGAAAAGGAACCGGGGCGGTTGTATGATTTTCTGGAAAAGAATACGGCGGGTGCAATCCTCTACGATGAATTTGAAAAAGCGCACAAGGATATGGCGAAATACATGCTCCAGCAGATCGACGCCGGGCGTGTCACGCTCTGGAACAACAAAACTTATGATATTTCCCGCTTCCTGCTCTTTTTCACCTCAAATGTCGGCGCGGAAATCTTTCAGGGAAACACGCATCTTTCGATGGCGCGCAAAACGGAAGCCGCCTGTCTGCGACTCGTTATGATGTTCAACTCACCGGAATTTGTTGCCCGGTTCGGCAAATTCGGTTACGGGATTTTCGCCTTCAACAGTCTCAAACCGGAACATCTGCGTCTGATCACCCGCAAATTCATTGACGACAAGCTCCAGTATTTCCGAACACTCCGGGAATCACGGCAGGATCGTCCCGGCTTCTTCCTGCCGGAAAACATGAACGTCCTCGGCTACTCTCCCGAAGTCGTGGATTTTGCTCTTTTGCAGACCAATACCACCAGGAACGGCGCCCGCGAGATCCGTGACATTGTCGAACGTATGCTCAATCAGGCATATGATCTTGCCTTGGTTCGTGATCCTAGCGGTAAAAATATGATCGGCTATCTCAATATCGCCCCCGTTATGGAGAATGAAATTTCCCGCGAAGCTGTTGTTCTGCAGCATGAAATTCCCGCAAACTGCATTCGCATTATATCGGATTGAGGTGGTGTCTTATGGTAAAAATCATTGAACGCATCACGTATCGTGATGATGACACGTTGGAAAATACCGAGAGAAAAATTGAGATCCCGGGCAGAGTTCTCGGCCACCAAATGGTTGCCGGTGTCCTGAATATCATGGGATGGCATCTGGTCATGATTGACCGCGAGCATCTCACCAGTGTTCAAATTGATGGAGAAAACGAAAATGATCTGCTGGAACTGAAAAGACTGCTGGAAAAAACAACCATGAAAATTTCCATTCAGGTCAAGTTGAATCTTCCGGATTCCTGAATTGCAGGAAGATGGTTGCCTTTGAATCAAATTTTACTGTTTCAAACAACTCTTAACGGCAGGTATTTAGGTTAAAACTTTCCCGGATTAATAGTCCGGGAAAGTTTTTTCAGTATCTATTGGCTGACAATGCGCAAGCTGCCAAAGTCCGCCAGTTCCGCTTTTGTTCCCGTAAAATAGGTCACAGTAATCTGCGTATTTTTATCTATGACATTCTTCTTTGTTCCTTTATTAAGCAAAGATATTTCCCATTTTGGCATCCAGAGGCGGTTTGTGGAACGGATACGCGGCAAAGTCACATTCCCATAGAGAGTATTGAACTCCACCCGGTCAGCATAACTTGTTGCGGTAATTTGAGCGTCATTCAACAATCTTTCATAGATGCCTTGCGGGAGATTCTTGTTCGCAAGATCATTGAACTGCTCAGCAAGAACATTCTTTTCCAAATCCTGCAGAGTCTCGTCATTCAGGTTGCTGCTTTTCAAAAGAGTCACTTTTTTCAGTAATTCGCAACGCCTTGCTTTGTTTCGGGTCAGCAGATTACGCAACTGCTCCTCCGTGGCAAGACCATCCAGAAACATTTCATGAAGCTGCTCCTCTTTGATTGCCAGATTTTTCAGTTCCACATCATACTTTGCCAACT
>ERZ1026848.759-NODE-759-length-17688-cov-8.999830_pt1 | contig 17688 bp, 15 predicted proteins | sample MGYA00380154_ERZ1026848 | MGnify/ENA primary metagenome ERZ1026848 (study PRJEB33269, sample SAMEA4719790) | human gut metagenome | biome: human-associated habitat; feature: organic feature; material: feces | place: Cameroon | collected 2013-10 ...
AGCGCAACAAGAGGTGCAATGGGCGGGCGACCGCAAGGGTCGCCCCTACGGAGGGGTTACAAGGAGTGCGATGGGGTGAGAAATCCCCCGTTCCTTCGGCCCTTCAAAATAATTTTTTCTTCGTTGCTCCTATCCATGCAACGAATGTGTTTTTCCGGTCATAGATAGAATCATTTGCTTGGAAAGGAGAACGATCCCTTGAATTCACTATCAGATGTATGGAGCAGCGTACTGCAGCGGATGTCTACCCAGCTGGCCCCTACCACCATCAATACCTGGTTTGACGAGGTGGAGGTGGTGACCATGGAGGACTCCGCCTTTGTGCTGCACTGCGGCAACGAGTTTAAGAAGAAAACCATTGAGGCCCGGTTTCTGCCCTATATCCGGGACGCCCTGCGGGACCTGTTTTCAGCGGACTTTGAGATAAAAGTCCTCAACGACGACCAGCTTTCCGCCTACCACGGCATTAAGCCCGACCATCCCGGCGACCCCGGGGACTGCGGGGCCTTCACCTTCGAGACCTATGTGGTGGGGCCCAACAACAAGCTGGCCTATGCCGCCGCCCACGCGGTTTCGGAGCGGCCCGGGGCCAACTATAACCCCCTGTTTATTTACGGCGATTCGGGACTGGGCAAGACCCACCTGCTTTACGCCATCGCCCACGGCCTGAAGCAAAATCACCCGGAGGCCAAGGTGGTCTACATCAAGGGCGACGACTTTACCAACGAGCTGGTGGCCTCCATCCAGGAGGGCAAAAACGCCGAGTTCCGGGAGAAGTACCGCCAGGCGACCCTTTTACTGGTGGACGATGTGCAGTTCATCGCCGGTAAGGTACAGACCCAGGAGGAATTTTTCCATACCTTCAACGCCCTCTATGAGTCCGGCAAGCAGATCGTACTCACCTCCGACCGTCCCCCTCGGGAGATGACCAAGCTGGAGGACCGGCTGCGCACCCGCTTCGAGTGGGGCCTGATGGTGGATGTGGCGCCTCCGGACTATGAGACCCGCCTGGCCATTATCCGCAACAAGTCGGCCATGCTGGGGGTGCAGCTGTCCGACGCGGTTTCGGACCTGATCGCGGAAAATGTTACCGCCAATGTCCGGCAGATCGAGGGCACCCTGAACAAAATTTTGGCTTATTACGACCTGATGGGAAGCTCCATGAGCCAGGAGGACATTCTCAAGGCCATCCGGGACATGATCAAGAAAAATAACGAGTACATCCCCACAGCCCAGGCGGTGGTGAACTATATCTGCTCCACCTATCACATCGACGAGGATGTGCTCCGGGGTCAGAGCCGGGGCCGGGAGGTGGTGGCGGCAAGGCAGATCGCCATGTATCTCATGCGCCGGATCATCTGCATGAACCTAGTGGACATCGGCAAGGAGTTCGGCGACCGGGACCACACCACGGTGCTGCACTCCCTGGACAAGGTGGAAAAGCAGATGCGCAGCGACCCGGCCTTTGCCGAGACGGTGAAGCAGATCACCACCAATATCAATACCAACCCGGGCTGAGGGGGCGGATAGGGGCGGATGCCCCTACGGATGACAAGGAAATTTGTGCAAGCCCGGTTCGGGCCGATGTAGGCATCGGCCCCTACGGAGCGCTTAACGATAGAATTTTGTAGGGCGGCGTGCCCTCACGCCGCCGCACGATAACCACCGTACCACCACGGCGGGCTGAGGGCAGCCCGCCCTACGAAAGCGTATCTTGTGGTGCGTAGGGGAGGGGCTCTGCCCCTCCCGCGGGCGACCGCAAGGGTCGCCCCTACGGAGGGTTTCCCGATAGGATTTCGCAGGGTCTCCCCACCCCTTTTCTCCACATTTCCTGTTCTCTGTGTGTGGATTCCCTGTGGATAAACTTTCCCTCCCCATTTCTCCCCCCTTCCTGTGGAAATTCATCATTTCCCCTGTGGACAAAAAATCCATGCATTTCGCGGCCTTACGGGGGTTTTCCACAAAAGTTTTCTCTACGACTATTATTACTAAAAAATACTTAGTTTATGTTCTGTGGGCAGAAAATATGCCCGGAAATTTCGGAATTAGAAAGGAATCTGTGCCATGCTGAAATTTTCCTGCGAAAAGGCGCTGCTGCAGCTCGCCGTGAATACCGCGTCCCGCACCGTGGCCACCAAAAGCTCTATCCCCGGCCTGGAGGGCCTGCTGCTGGAGGGCACGGAGGTGCTGACCCTGTCCGGATACAATATGCAGACCGGCATCCGCACCCGCCTGGAGGCCGACATCCGCGAGCAGGGGCGCATTGTGCTGAACTCCCGGCTTTTCGGGGACATCATCCGCAAAATGCCCGATGATGTTATCGTGTTCTCCGCCGACGAGAAGTACATGGTCACCCTCACCTGCGGCGAGACACGGTTTGAAATTCTGGGCCTGTCCGCCGACGATTACCCGGAGATGCCCGAGGTGGAGAGCGAATACGCCCTCACCCTGCAGCAGGGCACTCTGAAGGCGATGATCAACCAGACCTCCTTCGCCGTATCCACCAACGAAAACCGGCCCATTCACACGGGGTCCCTGTTTGAGGTGGAGATGGGGGGCGTGACGGTAGTATCCGTGGACGGCTTCCGCCTGGCCCTGCGCCACGAGAAGCTGGAAAAGCTGGAGGGCGGCGCCTTCCGCTTCGTGTGTCCCGGCAGCGCCCTGAACGAGGTGGAGAAGATCTGCGAGGATAGCGAGGAGCCTATTACTGTGAGCCTGGGCAAGCGGCATCTGCTGTTTGAAACGGGGTCTACGGAGCTGATCTGCCGGAAGCTGGAGGGAGAGTTTTTGGACTACAAGAACGCCATCCCCCGGAACAATCCCATTCGCCTGCTGGTGGACACCAAGACCATGCTCAGCAGCCTGGACCGGGTCAGCGTGGTTATCAGCGAGAAGCTGAAAAGCCCTGTGCGCTGCGTTATGGACAAGAATCTCATAAATTTCTCCGCCAAGACCGGCAACGGCGAGGCGGAGGATGTGTGCGTCGTGGAGGGAGACGGCCAGGGGCTGGAGATCGGCTTTAACAACCGCTATCTTATGGATGCTCTGCGCTTTGCCCCGGCGGACCAGGTGATCATGGAGCTGAACACCGGCATCAGCCCCTGCGTGCTGACCCCGGTGGACGGCGGCGACAATTTCCTTTACATGGTGCTGCCGGTGCGGCTGAAGGCGTAAGGAGCGAATAAAATGAAAATCGTGACCATCACAACGGAATACATTAAATTACAGGACCTGCTGAAGCTGGCGGACGCCGTAGCCACCGGCGGAGAGGCCAAAATCCGGGTGCAGGAGGGGGCCGTGGCGGTAAACGGCCAGGTCTGCACCCAGCGGGGAAAGAAAATAAGGCCCGGCGACACCGTGGTCTATGAAAATAACGAATACGGCGTACAATATGAGGATCAATAAGCTGACCCTGGAGGGCTTTCGCAATTACCGGGGGCAGACTTTGGAATTTGACCCGGCGTGCAATGTGATCCACGGGGAGAATGCCCAGGGAAAGACCAACCTTTTGGAGGCCATGGTCTATCTCTCCTGCGGCAAGTCCCCCCGGACCCGGACGGAAAGGGAGCTGATCTCCTTTGACGGCGGCGAGGCCCGGATCATCGGGGAGATTTATTCCCGGGAGCGGGAATTCATCACCGACATCACCCTCCGGGCCGGAAGCCGGCGGAAAATGACCGTGAACGGCGTGGCCGCCAAGAACGCCTCGGAGCTTTCCGAGGTGCTGCACACGGTGTTTTTCAGTCCCGAGGATCTGTTCCTCATTCGGGAGGGGGCGGCGGCCCGGCGGAGATTCATGGATCAGTCCCTGTGCCAGCTGCGGCCCCGGTACGCCCGGGCCTTGGCGGAGTACCACCGGCTTTATGAGCACAAGACCCGCATTTTGCGGGACCGGGAGGAAAACCCGGGACTTTTGGCCATGCTGCCGGATTTTAACGAGGGAATGTGCCGGATGGGGGCCATCCTCATCCATTACCGGGCCCAGTATTGCCGGGCCCTGGACGCCTATGCCGCTCCGGCCCACGGCGATTGCAGCGGGGGACGGGAGAAGCTGCAGCTGCACTATGAGACGGTGAAAACCGTGGTAGACCCCTTTGCTAAGACGGAGGACATCGCCCAGAATTTGCGGGACCACCAAGAGAGCCATTATCACGCGGAGCTTTCCTCGGGGCTGTGCCTGTCGGGGCCCCACAAGGACGACTTTCTGGTGGAGGTCAACGGCCGGAGCGCACGGCAGTTTTGCTCTCAGGGACAGGTGCGCACGGCGGCCCTGTGCCTGAAGCTGGCCGACCGGGAGATACACCGCAGCGCCGTGGGGGAGTACCCGGTGATGCTGCTGGACGATGTGCTCTCGGAGCTGGACCCCAAGCGGCAGGAATATGTATTAAACCGCATTTCCGGGGGACAGGTGTTCATCACCTGCTGCGAGAACGACAGGCTGGACCGCCTGCAGGCGGGGCGGCTGTTTCACATACGAAGCGGGGAGGTGGTTTTATGAGTTACCTGCACATCGGGCAAAATGCCATGCTTCCGGAAAAGCGGATCATCGGCATATTTGACCTGGACATTACCTCCCAATCCAAGCGTACCCGGGAATTTTTGGAAAAAGCGGAGCAGGAGGGAGTGGTGGTGCCGGTGACGGAGGACATCCCCAAGTCCTTTTTGGTGTGCGACCACCCGTATCACAGGCAGATCGTGTATATTTCGCAGCTGAATACCCAGACCCTGCAGAAGCGGAGCAGGGGAGAGTAGGAACGCCTTTGTATCGTGTCATTGCGAACCAGTGACCGATGTCACTGGTGTGGCAATCCGTTCTCCTCGGCCTTGGTGCAGGGGTATTACGGATTGCCACAGCCAGTGTGCGCACTGGCTTCGCAATGACACCGTTAACAAGAGGTGCGGTATAAGCCCGGGTGGGCGGGGTAGAACCCCGCCCCTACGAAGTGTTTACCGATAGAATTCCGTAGGCCCACATCGCCCCGCCGTAACGCAGCTCATTTTGTTCCCTGCGTCTTTGTTTTGTAAATACAGCGGAAGATCATCTTCCCTTGAGAAAGGATAGGATTTATGTCAGAACTGGAAAAAGTCATCGCCGTGGAGACGGAATATGATGCCTCGGAGATCCAAGTGCTGGAGGGCCTGGAGGCCGTGCGCAAGCGGCCGGGTATGTACATCGGCTCTACCTCCTCCTCGGGCCTGCACCACCTAGTATACGAGATCGTGGACAACGCCATTGACGAGGCCCTGGCCGGGTACTGCACGGACATCACCGTGACCATCAACGAAGGCAACACCATCACCGTTACCGATAACGGGCGCGGCATCCCCGTGGACATCCAGCCCCAGACCGGGCGGCCTGCCCTGGAGGTGGTTTACACCGTGCTACACGCCGGCGGCAAGTTCGGCGGCGGGGGCTACAAGGTATCCGGCGGCCTTCACGGCGTGGGCGCGTCCGTGGTGAATGCCCTGTCGGAGTGGCTACAGGTGCAGGTTTACAAGAACGGCCACATTTACGAGATGAAATTCTCCCGGGGCGACATTACCCAGGAGATGAAGATCGTCGGCGACACCGACCGCACCGGCACCACCGTAACCTTTAAGCCGGACCCGGAGATGTTCGACACGCTGGTGTACGACTACGACATCCTCCACACCCGTATGCGGGAGCAGGCGTTTCTGAATGCGGGGCTGCGCATCACCATCACCGACGCCCGGCCCGGCAGCGAGCAGGGGGAGACCATGTGCTACGAGGGGGGCATACGGGAGTATGTGACCTATCTCAACCGCAACAAGACCCCCCTGCACCAGGAGGTCATCTACCTCTCCGGAGCCAAGGGGGACTCCACAGCGGAGATCGCCCTGCAATATAACGACGGCTACAACGAGACCCTGGTCTCCTTTGCCAACGACATCCACACCCCCGGCGGCGGTATGCACGAGACCGGCTTTAAGGCGGCGCTGACCCGGGTGCTGAACGCCTACGGCACGAAATACGGGATGCTCAAGGACGGGGACGACAAGGTTTCGGGCGAAGATTGCCGGGAGGGCATCGCGGCGGTAATTTCCGTGAAGCTGACGGAGGCCCAGTTCGAGGGCCAGACCAAGGACAAGCTGGGTAACGCCTACATCCGCACCTTGGTGGACAGCATCGTGTCCGACCAGCTCTCGGTGTATCTGGAGGAGCATCCGGCGGTGGCCAGGACCATTCTCGACAAGGCCCTCACCGCCAACCGCGCCCGGGAGGCCGCCCGGAAGGCGAGAGAATCCATCCGGCGCAAGACCGCTCTGGGCGGCGCGGCTATGCCCGACAAGCTCCGGGACTGCAATGAAAATAATCCGGAGCTGACAGAGCTTTACATCGTGGAGGGCGACTCCGCAGGTGGCTCCGCCACCCAAGGGCGAGACTCCCGGTTCCAGGCCATCCTCCCCCTGTGGGGCAAGATGCTCAATGTGGAAAAGGCCCGGGCGGACAAGGTGTATGGAAACGACAAGCTCCAGCCCGTGATTACCGCCCTGGGGGCGGGCATTGGCGACGAGTTCGACGCGGCCAAGCTCCGGTATCACAAAATCATCATCATGGCCGATGCCGATGTGGACGGCGCGCACATCCGCACGCTGCTGCTGACCTTCTTCTTCCGCTTCATGCGGCCCCTCATTGAAAACGGGTATGTGTATTCGGCGGTGCCGCCGCTTTATAAGCTGAGCCGGGGCAAGCAGACGAGGGTTGCCTACTCCGACGAGGAGCGGGACGCGGTTTCCGCCCTGCTCCGGGGGGATAACCCGGACGCCAAGGTGGACATCAGCCGCTTCAAGGGCCTGGGCGAGATGAATCCCCACGAGCTGTGGGAGACCACCATGGACCCGGAGAAGCGGACCCTGCGCCGCATTACCCTGGACGATGCCGTGGCCGCCGACGCCACCTTTACGGTGCTTATGGGCGAGAAGGTGGAGCCCAGGAAGGAGTTCATCGAGCAGAAGGCGAAGTATGCGGTGAATTTGGATTACTAAAGGTTTAGGTGTGTCATTCCGAGACCAGTCCGCAGACTGGTCGTGGGAATCCGTAATATCCCCGCACCAAGGACGAGGAGAACGGATTGCCACAGCCAGTGAGCGCACTGGCTTCGCAATGACAGAGAGCCGAAAGAAATTTTGTGTCATTCCGAGACCAGTCCGCAGACTGGTCGTGGGAATCCGTAATACCCCTTGCACAAGGGACGAGGAGAACGGATTGCCACAGCCAGTGTTCGCACTGGCTTCGCAATGACAGGATAGGGGGAAACACTGCGTGTACTATGTATACATCCTGGCAAGCGCCACCAATGTGACCCTTTACACCGGCGTGACCGGCAACCTGGAGCGCAGAGTTTGGGAGCATAAGACCCACGCAGACCCCAATAGCTTTACGGCAAAATATAATGTAACAAAGCTGGTTTATGTTGAATCCACAAAGGACGCAGTTTCCGCCATTGCACGGGAAAAGCAGATAAAATCCTGGAACCGCAGAAGAAAAAATGAGCTGATCCAAATGATGAATCCTTTTTGGAAGGATTTAAGTCTCTGACAAGGAGAAACGATATGAGTAAAAAACCCCAATACGATCCGGAGGAAATTCGGTATCCCCAGCAGCACATTGTGGAGTCGCCCCTGGTGCCGGAGATGGAGAAGTCGTACATCGAGTACGCCATGTCCGTTATCGTGGGCCGGGCCCTGCCCGATGTGCGGGACGGCCTGAAGCCCGTCCACCGGCGTATTCTCTACGCCATGTACGAGGACAACCTCACTTCCGACCGGCCCTTTAAGAAATCCGCCACCTGCGTGGGCGATGTGCTGGGCCGGTATCATCCCCACGGCGACGCGTCGGTGTACGACGCCCTGGTGCGTCTGGCCCAGGACTTTTCCATGCGCTATATGCTGGTGGACGGCCACGGTAACTTCGGCTCCGTGGATGGAGACCCCGCCGCCGCCTACCGCTACACCGAGGCAAGGCTTTCCAAAATCTCCAACGAGATGCTCCGGGACATTGAAAAGGACACCGTGGACTGGGACCCCAACTTCGACGAGAGCCGGAAAGAGCCCCGGGTGCTTCCGGCCCGATTCCCCAATCTGCTGGTGAACGGCTCCAGCGGCATTGCCGTGGGCATGGCCACCAACATCCCGCCCCACAACCTGCGGGAGGTTATCGGCGCGTGCATCTGCGTGCTGGATGACCCGGACGCCACCCTGGGAGACCTGATGGAGCACATCAAGGGCCCCGACTTCCCCACAAAGGGCATTATCATGGGCCGCAGCGGCATCCGGGCTGCCTACGCCACGGGCCGGGGCCGGCTGGTGGTTCGGGCAAGGCACGAGTTTGAGGAGTTCGGCAAGGACCGCACCCGCATCGTCATTACCGAGCTGCCCTACCAGGTGAATAAGCGGATGCTCATTAAGAACATAGCCGAGCAGGTGGAGGACAAGCGCCTGGAGGGCATTTCCGACATCCGGGATGAGTCCGACCGCAACGGTATGCGCATCGTTATCGAGCTGAAGCGGGACGCCAACAGTCAGGTGGTATTAAACCGCCTGTTTGCCCAGTCTCAGCTTCAGACCACCTTCGCCATCAATATGCTGGCATTGGTTGACAACCAGCGCCAGCCGAAGATCCTGTCCCTGCGGCACATTATTGACGAGTACCTGACCTTCCAGGAAGAAATTATCATCCGCCGCACCAAGTTCGACCTGAACAAGGCTCTGGAGCGGGCTCATCTGCTGGAGGGCTTGCTCATTGCCCAGGACAACATTGACGAGGTCATCAAGATCATCCGGGAGAGCTATGACGATGCCCGGGAAAACCTCATGCACCGTTTCGGGCTGGATCAGGTCCAGGCCCAGGCCATTTTGGATATGCGCCTGAAGGCCTTGCAGGGCCTGGACCGGGAGAAGCTGCAGAAGGAGTACGACGACCTGGAGGAGAAGATCGCCTATTTCCGCCGGGTGCTGTCCGACGACGCCCTGGTGCGGCAGATCCTCAAGGAGGAGCTTTCCGCCCTGGCCGAGAAATTCGGCGACGAGCGCAAGACCGAGATCCAGGATGTGGAGGACGAGATCGACATCGAGGATCTTATCGAGGAGGAGCAGTGCGTCTTTACCCTCACCAAGGCCGGGTACATCAAGCGCACCCCCGTCAGCGAGTACGCCGCCCAGAGCAAGGGCGGCATGGGCAAGAAGGGAATGTCCACCCGGGAGGAGGACGAGGTGGTGTCGGTGTTCACCGCGTCCACCCATGACTACATCCTCTTCTTCACCGACAGCGGTAAGGTCTACCGCAAGAAGGGCTATCAGATCCCCGAGAGCGGCAAGACCGCCAAGGGCATCAACATGGTCAATGTCATTCAGGTGGAGACCGGGGAGAAGGTCCAGGCCATGCTCCACTTCCGGGAGACGGAGGATAAGCCCCTGTACCTGTTTATGACCACCCGCAGCGGCACTGTGAAGCGGCTGCCTGTGGACCAGCTAAAGAACATTCGCCAGAGCGGCATCCGCGCCCTGACCCTGGACGAGGGCGACCAGCTCATCAGCGTTCAGGAGACGGACGGGGAGCAGTATATCCTTATCGCCACCCACGACGGCCAGGCGGTGCGCTTCCACGAGAGCGATGTGCGGCCTATGGGCCGCACGGCGGTGGGCGTCCGGGGCATCCGGCTCCGGGAGGGCGACTATGTGGTGGGCGCTGCCCGGGCAGAGGAGGGCAAGACCGTCCTCACCATCACCGAGCGGGGCTACGGCAAGCGTACCCCCGTGGAGGACTACCGCATCACCAGCCGGGGCGGCCTGGGCATCCGCAACTACATGGTTACCGACAAGACCGGGCCCATTGTGGGCATTAAGGTGGTGGACGGCGGCGAGGATCTGCTGCTGGTCACCGAGAGCGGCATCCTCATCCGCACCCCGGTGCAGAACATCCGCACCGCAGGCCGCGCCACCCAGGGCGTCATCGTTATGCGCTTTAAGACCGAGGGCGACCGGGTCATCTCCATGGCCTTGGCTGACCCGGAGGAGCAGGCCGGGACGGCGGAGGAATAATGGACATCACCATGCACACCATTGCCCATATCCGCACGGATCTGCCGGAAAAATTCGGCGTGCCCCGGCAGAGCGGCCTGGTGCCGCAGCTGCAGGGAACCATCGTGTTCGAGCCGGACTATCGAAATCCGGACGCCCTGCGGGGGCTGGAGAGCTTTTCCCACCTGTGGCTGATTTTCCGGTTTCACCGGGCGGAGCGGGAGGGCTGGTCCCCCACGGTGCGCCCGCCCCGGCTGGGGGGCAACCGGCGCATGGGCGTGTTCGCCACCCGGTCACCCTTTCGGCCCAACAACCTGGGCCTGTCCTGCGTGAAGCTGGAGGGGGTGTGCCGGGACGAGAAGCTGGGGCCTGTTATCCGTGTCAGCGGGGCGGATTTGGTGGACGGGACGCCGATTTTGGACATTAAGCCGTACCTGCCCTATGCCGACTGCCCAAGGGATGCCACCGGGGGCTTTACCGACCCCCTGGAGACGGAGCCCCTGGAGGTGAAGTGCGACGAGACGCTGCTGGCGGGACTGGAGGCGCAGCAGCGGGCGGGGCTTATGGGCGTGCTGGCCTGTGACCCCCGGCCCCGATACCAGGAGGACCCGGAGCGGGTATACGGCCTGGCCTTCGCCGGGAAAAATGTGAAGTTTACCGTGCGGGACCGGGTATTGACGGTTTTGGCAGTGGAGGAGTAACAGGGGCGGATGCGCCGCACCGGGCGGACAGGGTCGTCCGCCCCTACAACGGTGAAAGGAAATCCTATCGGTAAACCCTCCGTAGGGGCGACCCTTGCGGTCGCCCGACGCACTGCAATAAGTCGACTTCCAAGGAGTTATTATGAAAACTGTTACCATCTATACCGACGGCATAAAAACCGCCTTGCGGTTTTATGCAGAGATGTCGGTTCTGCTCGCCCTTATCAGGGCAACCGCAGAACATGACAAGCAAGCGCCGTCGGATAGGTGCGGGGCTTGCTGCAATAAGTCCATTTCCAAGGAGTTATTATGAAAACTGTTACCATTTACACCGACGGCGCTTGCTCCGGCAATCCCGGGCCCGGGGGCTGGGGAGCGATTTTGGAGTGGAACGGCGTGGAGAAGGAGATCTCCGGCGGCGCTCCGGAGACCACCAACAACCGCATGGAGCTTACCGGCGTTATTCGGGCCTTGGAGCTGCTGAAGGAGAGCTGCGTGGTGGAGCTTTACAGTGACAGCAAGTATGTTATTGACGCCCTCTCCAAGGGCTGGGTCTACGGCTGGCGGAAAAAGGGCTGGATCAAGAGCGACAAAAAGCCCGCCCTGAATGTGGACCTGTGGGAGCAGCTCCTGCCCCTTATCGACCGGCACCAGGTACACTATCACTGGGTCAAGGGCCACGCCTCCAACGCCAAAAACAACCGCTGCGATGAACTGGCGGTGGCGGAAAGCCGAAAATTTTGAGCATTGTTCACAAATTGTTCATCGGTAATTTATTGTTTTGCCATATTTACAAAGTAATATAACAGCATACAAAGAAACCTTTCCATAAGTGATTTTCTCTCTCTCCTAACAAACACACGGAAAATCCCCTCAGCTATCAGGCTGGGGGGATTTTCTGCGATTGGGAAAAATACATTGCATTTTTTCTGAATTTGCCGTACAATAGACCATTATTATAGTAGGGAGGCGTTTTTAATGGAATTTAACCCCCAGATGCAGCTTACGGGCCTGCTGGAATGGATGCACGAGAGAATGCAGGCGTGCCACGGCAAGACGGCGGTTATCGGCATCTCCGGCGGCAAGGACAGCTCCACCGTGGCGGCCCTGGCCGTGGCGGCCTACGGGCGGGAGAATGTGTACGGCGTGCTGATGCCCGACGGCGAGCAGCCGGACATTGACTTCTCCCAAGGCTTGGTGGAGCATCTGCAAATTCCCCACTGCACCATCAACATCCACGACGCGGTACAGGGGGTGCTGGTTGAGATGAAGAAGGCGGGTCTGGAGCCCAGCCGCCAGACCACCGTGAACCTGCCCTCCCGCATCCGCATGGCCACCCTCTATGCCGTGGCCCAGTCCCTCCCCGGCGGCACGGTGCTGAACACCTCCAACCTCTCCGAGGACTGGGTGGGCTACTGCACCATTTACGGCGACAGCGCCGGGGCCTTTTCGCCCCTGGGCATGTACACCACCGAGGAGGTCATCGCCCTGGGCCGCGTCCTGGGTCTGCCGGAGCATTTCCTGCAAAAGCCCCCCTCCGACGGGCTCACCGGACTCACGGACGAGGACAACCTGGGCTTTACCTACCACGCTGTGAATGAGTATGTGCGCCGGGGGATCTGCGACCCGGAAATTAAGAAGCAGATCGACCAAAAGCACAAGGCCAGCCGCTTCAAGTTCTCCCCCATTCCCGTGTACCACAACGGCTTGCCTATGGCGCTGGAGGAGGAGACGGGCTTCTACAAATAAGGGGAGCTGCCCTTGACAAAGGGGACATTTCTGCTATAATGAGCATAGAAAGGCGCTGCGACAAGCGGTTGGCCCGTCAAAAGAGAAGCAACTTAAGAAACCTTAAGAAACCGTCACTTTGCCGAGTGGCGGTTTCTGCTTTTCACAATAATCGTCACGGTATAGCGCCCGATATGTAAAGTGATCCGCATGAGCCTCACCCCCTTTCGGGTGGTGTGGCCAACCGCCTGCCGTTCGTGCAGCGCCTGACGAAATTATAGCAATTTTTTATTATTTTGTCAACAGAAGAACCAATCCGCGCCCTCGCGCAAAAGTCAGAAAGTGGAAATAGCACCCCCGTACTTGACAGGACGGGTATTTCTGCTATAATGAGCATAGAAAGGCGCTGCGACAAGCGGTTAGCCCTTCAAGTTTATGTTTCTATTTGTTAAGAAACCGTCACCGTGCAGGGTGGCGGTTTCTGCGTTTTACAATGATCGTGACCGTAAATGGCCCGATATGTAAAGTGATCCGCATGCGCCTCACCCCCTTTCGGGTGGTGTGGCCAACCGCCTGCCGTTCGTGCAGCGCCTGGCGAAATTATAGCAAAAAACGGTAAATTTGTCAATAAAAAAGAAAACCGCCACCCTGGCCGGTGACGGTTTTCTAAGTTTATCTTAGCAAAATTTTCTAAGCCGGGCTAACCGCTTGTCGCAGTGCCCTTTTTATTTATTATAACGGGTTTTCGTTATTTGTCAAGGGGCGGCGTTCACCGGCCCTTATTTACTGTAATGGGTCCCTACCCAGTGGCGGGTGTGGTCTATGAAGCAGCGGGTGGACAGGGACAGGGCGTTTTTGTCCTTCACGGCGATGCCGATGTTGCGGTAAAAGGACCGGGGCAGGGGACAGGCCACCAGGGGGTAGGGGCAGTGCTCCAGCTCCAGCTCCGGCATGATGCTGATGCCCAGGCCGTTGGAGACCATAGCCAGAATGGACAGGTCGTCCCGAAGGATGTACTGGATATTGGGCCGCACCTGCAGACTGTCCAGCACCGCCTGGATCTCATAGTCGTCGCCCTCCTGCAGGAAGATGAAGGGCTCCGTGGACAGAGCCTCTAAGGGGAAGGGGTCCCGGCCGGCCAGGGGATGTCCATAGGACACGATGACCCGCCACTGGTCCCGGTGCAGCAGCCAGGTGTCCAGGGGCTGCATGGTGGGAAGGCTGGCAAAGCAGCAGTCCGCCTTGCCGCTGAGCACCGCCTCCTCCAGCTCCGCATTTTCCACAAAGGGTAGCAGCTCGAACTCAATATGGGGGTGTACCTCCCGAAAGGACTTCAGCAGGTACGGCAGCCACTGGATGGACACGCTGCTGAAGGTGGCCACCCGTACCAGGCCCGTGTCCAGACCCCGGAGGTCGGCGGCCTTTTGCTCCAGGCGGCGGGCGTCGTCCCACAGGGCCTGGATATAGGGCAGCAGAGCCCGGCCATCGGCGGTGAGGGTCACGCCGCTGCGGTTTCGGACGAACAGCGGCACCCCCAGCTCGCTCTCCAAGGCGGCCACGGTGTGGCTGACCCCGGATTGGGTGAAGTGCAGCTCCTCCGCCGCCCGGGTAAAGCCCCCGCAGGCCGCCACCGTCAGAAAAACCTGGTATTTTGTCACGCTCATGGCGCACCCCCTCCTTTTGAGGCTGTCGAAAAATCCTTCAGATTTTTCCGACAAAAGGTTTGCAGCCTGCTGCGCGCATAATTTTGCCGCCTTGCGGCAAAATTCCACACTTGCAGTCTGAGAGGTATTTTTCCCCACGCGCATGTCGCGGTGAAAAATGATTTTAATTTTTCGCGTCTGCTGACGCGAACTCTGCGAGGCTTTTTGACAGCCTATTGCTTAATTATTATAGCACATCTGCGTGTCAGGCACAAGTAAATTTCATGAAAATGATGAATAACATTCGTTTTACAAATTGCTAAGATTCTGCTAATATGAAATCAACCCAAACAGGGAATTAAAAAACCTGAAATAAGAAAAAGGAGGTCAGAACAATGATCCTGAATGTTATTTTGGCCGCTTTGGCGGGTATTTTGGCAGTGGTGGGTATCGTTTCTGCTACCACGAAGAGCTAAGTAAGTACAAGAAGTCTGTTCTTTCCCATAGTAAATTCTTCCCCTCCCCCTCTTAAACAGGAAAAGGACCGCTCCAACGGGAGCGGTCCTTTTCCTGCCTGTCGAAGAACCCTTCGGTCTTTGCCGCCTGCGGGCGGCAAACGCTGCGAGGCGCTTTGACAGGATACAATGTTAAGCCGGGATTTCCGGGCCGTTTTCGGGCAGCTTGGAGATCAGGGTGCGGTACAGACGCCGGTAGCACAGCAGGGTCACGCCCAGAGAGAACACCTCCGCAATGGGGTAGCACCACCAGACCAGGTTGTCGTTGCCCATGCTGTGGCCGATCTGCGCCAGGACGAAGGCCACGGGGATCAGCAGCACCAGCTGGCGGATGAAGGACACGATCAGCGAATACATAGACTTGCCCAGGGCCTGGAAGCAGCCCCCCAGGGCGATGCAGGCCCCGGCCATGCAGAAGCTCAGGGAGATGATACGCAAAGCCGGGATGCCCACGGACATCATGGTGTCCGTGGCCTTGAAAATTTTCAGCAGGGTGCCGGGGAAGAGCTGGAAAATCACCATGCCCAGGACCATCACGCAGGAGGCGTAGACGGTGCTGCGCTTGATGGTCTCGATCATGCGGCGGCGCTGCTGGGCACCGTAGTTAAAGGCGATGATGGGGATGACGCCGTTATTCAGGCCGAACACGGGCATGAACACAAAGCTATTGAGCTTGAAGTAGATGCCGAAGGCTGTGGCAGCGGTCTCCCGGGCGGAGTGATAGGTGATGAGGATCTTGTTCATCAGGAAGGTCATCACCGAGCCAATGGCCATCATCACCACCGACGGCAGGCCGATGGCGTAAATGCTGCCGATGATGGGCCAGTTGGGACGGAAGCCCCGGAATACCAAGTGAATCTCCGGATTCTTCTTCAGATTCAGCACCAGGGCAAAGATGCAGGCAAAAACCTGCCCGATGACCGTGGCAACGGCCGCTCCGGCCACGCCCATCTTGAACACGAAGATGAAAATGGGGTCCAGGATGATGTTGATAACAGCCCCAGTCCCCTGGGTGTACATGGAGAGAATGCTGTGGCCGGTGCCCTGAAGCAGCCGCTCCAGCATCATTTGGCCGAAAATACCCACGGATGCGCCCATGACGATCATCAGATACCGGTTGCCCATCTGAATGATCTCCTCCACATCGGTCTGACTGCGGAAATAGAAATCCGACAGGGTCAGACCCAGGACGGCGCACAGGACAAAGCCCACAAAGGCCAGGAACAGGCCGTTCATAGCCACGGTGTCCGCCCGCTTCTGATCCTTGGCGCCCAGGGCCCGGCCCATAAGGGCGTTGACGCCTACGGCGGTGCCGGAGGCCAGGGAGATCATCAGGTTCTGAGCCGGGAAGGCCAGAGACACCGCCGTCAGGGACGCCTCGCTGACCCAGGAGACGAACACGCTGTCTACGATGTTATACAGGGCCTGCACCAGCATGGAGATGATGATGGGCAGGGACATATTCCATATCAGCTTGTCAATGGGCATGACGCCCAGTTTGTTTTCCTTTTGCATAGCATTTACCCTCTTTGAAACTTCAGACCCAGCCAGTATAACACCTTTTTAAGGAAAAGAAAAGACCGAAAAAGCTAAAAAACGCAGGCTTTTCCGGCCTTTTTTCCTTGTTTTATGCGCTTTATGCCCAAAAACGGCGAATTTCCTCCTCCGTGCAGGCGGCGCTGCCCTGGGCAAAGCCGTCCCGTCCGCCGCCCCGGCCATGGAGCTGGGCATTCAGGGCCTTGATCAGGGGAGAAATGTCCTGACCCGGGTGGATGACGGCGTATTTGTAGCTGCCGTCCGCTCCGGCGAACACGACGCACCGGCCCCCGCAGCTCCGGCTCACCGCGTCGCACAGCCGGCGCACGCTGTCCGACTCCATAGGCGGCTGCACCAGCAGCACATTTCCTGCGTCCCGGTAGTCCTCCGCCAGCCGCTGAAAGCTGCTCTCCTCCAGGTCCGCACACCGGGCCTTCACCGCTTGCAGCTCCCCCTGCAGCCGCTCCACGGCCTGGGCGGTCTTGCCGGGTTTTACGGACAGGCTCCGGCCCACAGCGGTGTTCTGCGCCCAGTTCAGGGCCAGGTAATGCAGGGCGCGGCTGCCGCACAGCAGCTCCAGGCGCACACCGTCCCGGAATTTTTGCCAGCCGATGAATTTCACCAGCCCCACCTGCCCGGAATAAGCCACATGGGTGCCGCAGCAGGCGCAGCAGTCGGCCCCGGGGAAGCGGGTGATGCGCACCTTGCCGGTGAGCTCCTTTTTGCTCCGGTAGGGGAGGGCGGCCAGCTCCTGGGCGCTGGGATAGAGGGCCTCAAAGGGGTGGTTTTCCCAGAGATAGCGGTTGGCCCGGGCCTCGATGTCCAGCACCCCCTCCCAGGGGATGTCGGCATTGTAGTCAATGATGACGGACTCCTCGCCCAGGTGGAAGCCGGTGTTGTCGCAGTTATAGGCGGCGCAGAGCATCCCGCTGACGATGTGCTCCCCGGAGTGCTGCTGCATATGGTCAAAGCGGCGGGCCCAGTCGATTTCCCCGTGGACGGTCTCGCCCACCGTCAGAGCCCGGTCGCAGGTGTGGAGAATCACCCCGTCCCGCTCGTGGACATCGGTGACCTTGGCGCCGCCTAAAATCCCATGGTCGGCAGGCTGGCCCCCCCCCTCGGGATAGAAGGCGGTGCGGTCCAGCTGCACCAGCCACTTTTTCCCCTGGGGACGGCAATCGACCACCACCCCGTCAAATTCCCGCAAAAATGCATTTTCATAATATAGCTTCACGGTTTCCATGGCGAAAACTCCTTTAATGTAAGATTGAACACCCCCAGTATGCCGCAAAACCGGGAGAAATGCAAGAGGGAACGGTAAAACAAGCCCCACCGCCGGGTGAGGCAGAGCCCCGCCCCTACACCAAGCAAGGAGATTTGAACAAGCACGGACGGGCGGGGCAGAGCCCCGCCCCACCGCATTTATTCCCTCATCCCACGCAAAAAAGAGGTGGCCGGGTGGCCACCTCTGCGACTGTCGAAAAACCCTCCGGGTTTTTCCGACAAAAGGCTTGCAGTCTGCTG
>ERZ1026848.760-NODE-760-length-17681-cov-4.681096_pt1 | contig 17681 bp, 7 predicted proteins | sample MGYA00380154_ERZ1026848 | MGnify/ENA primary metagenome ERZ1026848 (study PRJEB33269, sample SAMEA4719790) | human gut metagenome | biome: human-associated habitat; feature: organic feature; material: feces | place: Cameroon | collected 2013-10 ...
GCATACGTTATCTCCGAAAAAGTGAATAAAAATATTTAAAAGAGTGGTTGAAATCTCAACCACTCTCCTGTATAATCTACTTAAAGGTAATCGGATGCAGTTCCGATTTGCCCACAGTTATATTGTATCAGAAATAAGCACTCAAACTTTCGCGTGGATGGGTGCTTATTTCTTTTCGTTATGGTTGTCTATGTACGACAATGCCGCAAATATTACTAACAACAATGTAAGAATTTCTGTTGTGTTCATATGGCATCACCCCCTCCGTTCTCACTGAGGGCATCATAACCGAAACTCACACCCGAACCTTTTTTCAATTATACGTACATATTTTACCATATGCACGATATTTCCACAATAGAAAACGCTCCTTTTATCAGTATTTATATTAACCAAATTTCGATAAGCGAATTTAGTTATTATGACGATTTTCTACATCCCCACCTCGGAAAATGTCCGGATGGGTTTCATATTTTCTGTGCGTTCGCCGATGAATTTATCCATCAATACCGTATCATACCAGCGATTGAACTTGTAGCCGCTGCTTTCCAGACGACCGGCAAGGTGATAGCCCATTTTTTCATGAAAGAACATGCTTCCGTAAATGCTTTTTTCCTCTTCGGTGGGCGGTACTGTAATCAGCGCAATGGTCTTTACCACGCCTTGCTTCTGTAAAATACTCTCCAGCTTCGTATAGAGCAATCTCCCCAATCCGTGACCTTTGTAATCATGCCGCAGATAAACCGTCATTTCAGCCATCCAGCCGTAAGCCACTCTGGGGTGGTAGGCTCCCGCATAGGCATAGCCGACTATCTTTCCGTCTTCTTCGGCTACCAGATAGGGATATTTTTCCAGAGTATGGACAATTCTGCCCTGAAACTCTTCCACGGAAGGTACATCATACTCAAAGGTGATAGCTGTATTTTCCACATAATATCCGTAAATTTTCAAAAGCTCCACGGCGTCTTCCACCCTGGCAACACGTATGGTAACTGATGCATCCATAATTTCATTTCCTCATCTTTCCCAAATAGTTTCAAAACGGCGCCGAGTTTTTATCGGCGCCGGGGTTCTTAAACGGCTGTTGCCCGTTTGTTACTTTATTTGAATATTTCTACCCAGTATGCGGTGTAAACGTACTGACCGGTTTCTACCCCATCCTTGTAAACAGGGCATTTTTTATAGAATACACTAATTCCGGTTAAACCATAAATATCTCTATTGGAATCCAGATTTGCCTTATGTCCTTCTGAAGCTAACCAGGCATTAAAGATTTGTTCCACGCTGGGTGTTTCTCCCTTAATATCAGGATTACCCTGGGCAATATTTTCCGCATAGCTTGTTCTTCCGCCGTTTGGTCTTGCATGGTCCCATAAATAGGATGTTTCCGCTGCTCTCATGTCAACATAATCATTCATGGTTTCACTTGTCATTTTCAAGGTGGACTGGTTAATGGAAGCACGGTATTCGTTCACAAATTTCAGCATTTCCTGTGCTTCTTCTCTGTTGTAATGACCCACTACCATTTCTTTGCGCAAGGTGCCGTCATCATCTTTCACATCAATATAGTACACACTGTCCACGCCGTCCGTGGTCAGCATCTCTATTTCTTCGGTGGCAAGCACATAGCCACACTTGGTACAACGCAGTTCCTTAAGACCTGCCACACCCACATCCGGCTGTTTGGCAACAACCCATTCACCGTCGTCATGTGCGCCGGTAGGGTCTACATAGGAGTCCACATAAGTATCCTGGCAACGCTTGCAAGTGTGCGTGGTGTAACCCTGCTCACCGCAGGTAGGCTCTGTTACGACATCTTCGTAATCGTGGCCAAGGGCAGCGGTTTCACTGTCGGTACAGGTATAACCGCAACGCTTACAGGTATGAGTGGTGCTGCCTTTTTCCGTACAGGTAGGCTCTGTTACGACATCCTCGTAATCATGGCCGAGAGCGTCCGTGTAAGTATCCACGTAGCTATTGCCGCACTTACAGGTATGGGTGGTATAACCCTTTTCCGTACAAGTGGGCGCCGTTACCGTGTCGGTATACTGATGCACATGGTCTAACGCCGGAATCATCTTGGTTTCCGTTTCCTCACAACGGATACACTGTCTCTTCATCAGACCCATGCTGTCTTCCGTAGGTTCTGTAACGGTCTCCCATTCCCCGAATTTGTGACCGAGGGCATCGGTATAATTATCTTTAATCTGGTGACCGCAGTTAATACAGGTACGGGTAGTGTAGCCTTTTTTCTCACAGGTAGGCGGTGTTACTACCTCTTTTCCGAAAACATGGTCCAGCGGATCCAGCTGCTCTGTATAACTGTCACCGCAGCGGCTGCAGGTATAAAGAACTTCTCCCAAGTCATCACAGGTTGCTTCTTTTACCACCTTTGCCACATAGTCGTGACCAAGGGCAGCAGGTACGTAATCGATATATTTATGTCCGCAGGAGGTACAGGTATAAGTGGTGATTCCGGGCTGTTTGCAGGTAGGCTCCGTGGTTACCGCAGATGTATACTGATGCACATGGATTTTTACGGGAATTTCTTCCGTCTGCTCTTTAGCACAGCGCTTGCAGGTTCTTACCTGTTCACCGGTTTCGGTTTCCGTTGCTTCTTTTGTTACCTTCCATTCTCCCCAATCGTGTCCTAGGGCATCCACATAATTGTCCCTGTATTCCCTTCCGCAGACACTGCAGGTGTAAAGAGTGTAACCCTGGTCCTCACAGGTCGGCTCCACCGTTGAAGCTACATAGCTATGGTCCACCGGCTCCGTGATATTATCCATATAACCATATCCGCAGCGCCTGCAGATATGGGACGTGTAACCGTCATTTTGGCAGGTAGGGGGATATACTCTTTCCTGATAATCATGACCAAGAGCGTCGGTTTCTGTATCAACATAACTGTCACCGCAGGCACAGGTATGGGTCGTATAGCCCTTTTCCGTACAGGTAGGCGCTGTTACCACATCGGTATACTTATGCACATGGTCCGTGGTCGGAATGTCCTTGGTTTCTTCTTCCTTACAACGCTTACAGCTTCTCTTGGCAAGACCTGTTTCCGTTTCCGTTGCTTCCTTCACCGTTTCCCATTCGCCAAAGTCATGGCCGAGGGCATCGGTATAATTGCCAACGTAGCTGTCGCCGCACTTGCAGGTAAAAGTGGTGTATCCCTTTTCCGTACAGGTAGGTGCCGTTACGGTTTCGGTGTATACATGCTCATGTTCCTTCTTGGGTATTTCACGGGTTTCTTCTTCACCGCAGCGTTTGCAGCTTCTCTTTTCCAGTCCGACTTCTTCTTCCGTTGTCTCCCGGACGGTTCCCCATTCGCCGAATTCATGGCCAAGGGCATCGGTATAAGTATCTACATAACTGTTGCCGCACTTCTCACAGGTATGGGTCGTATAACCCTGCTCCGTACAGGTGGGAGCGGTAACTGTTTCGGTATAGGCATGTTCATGCGGTTTTCTCGGAATTTCACGGGTTTCTTCTTCATCACAGCGTACGCAAGTTCTCTTTTCCAGACCTGCTTCGTCTTCCGTTGCTTCCTGCACCGTTTCCCATTCACCGAACTCATGGCCGAGAGGTTCCGTGTAATCACCGATATAACTGTCTCCACACTTCTTACAGGTATAGGTCGTATAGCCTTTTTCCGTACAAGTGGGGTCTGTGACAACCTTGTCATATTCATGGTTGCAGACAGCTACCTTTACGTGGCAGAGGGAAGTCACGCCGTTTGCGGTTACCTTAATGTCTGCTTCGCCGTAATTCTTTGCCGTCAGCACACCGTTTCTTACGGTTACTACCTTGGTATTGGTAGAAGCATAGCTTAAGCTCTGGCTGTAGCCTACCACATCTGCCCCAAGCTGGGCGGTTTCACCCTTGTCCATGGTAATGCTTTCTGTTTCCAGAATAACTTTACTTTCTTTTACGGTAATGCGGCACTCTGCCACAACGTCATTTGCCGTTGCCGTAATAATGGTTTCCCCTTCGCCGACCGCGGTTACTTTTCCGTTTACAACCGTTGCCACTTCCGGATGGGAGCTTTCCCATATGGCTTTCTTCACAGGGCCGTCAATGGTTGCCCGAAGGGTATAGGTATTGCCTTTTTTCGTATATAATGTGTACTCGTTCTGGCTGAGTGTAATGGTCGGTTCATAGGCGCTGACTGTTACTTCCACGGTATCGGAAACACCGTTTGCCGTTGCCGTAACGGTTGCGGTTCCCACACTCTTGGCAGTCAGCTTGCCGCCGCTTACGCTTACCACTTTGCTGTTGGAGGTCATCCACTTTATGGTATTCTTTCTGCCTGTTACCTGATAAGAAAGAGTACAGGTTTTGTCTGTTCCTTTGGTTTTCAGAGAAACTTCCTCATTGTAAATTTCCATGTGGCTGTCTTTTACCGTTACTTCGCAGGTATCCGTGGTATCACGGGAAACCGTTCCTGCTGCCGCATTGCTTAAGGAAATCCGGATAGTTGCCGTACCTTCGCCTACGGCGGTCAGCTTGCCTTTTTCATCCACGGTAACCACATTGTCATTGGAGCTTTCCCATACGACAACTTCCTTGCCCGTGGCATTGGAACGAATCTGCTTGGTTTCACCTGTATACAAAAGAACTTTTTCTTCGCTGATGGAAAGAGAGTCCTTGATAACCGTTACTTCACAGGTTGCAGACACACCGTTTGCCGTTGCCGTAATGATGGCGGTACCTGTATTTTTACCGGTTACCCTGCCGCCGCTTACGGTTGCAACCGTCTTATCGGAGGTGGTCCATTTTACGGATTTGCCGGTACCCACAATGGTGGGCGTGAGCTTGATGGCGCTGCCGTTTCCCTTGGTGCCGAGCTGCATGGTATCCATATCCAGGGAAATGCTGTTTTTTAACACCTTTACCACGCAGGTATCGGTTTTGCCGTTTGCCGTTGCCATAATCACTGCCTGACCGTCGGAAACAGAGGTTACTTTACCTTTTTCGTCCACCGTGGCAACTGCCGGATTTAAGCTTGTCCATGTCACTGTTTTGGACGCACCCTTTACGGTCGCCCGAAGCTGCACCGTCTGTGTGGAGGTGCCGCCGGTGTAAATAACTGCCGTCGGTTTGTTCACCTTGATGCTGCTGTCCACGACCGTTACCGTACATTTCTTATAGGTAAGACCTATTCTGGCGCTGATGGTGGTGCTGCCCTTCCGGACCGCGGTCACCTTACCGCTCTGGTCGACGGTTGCGATATTCACATTGTAAGAAGCCCATTTTGCAAGTTCTTCACTTCCCACAACGCTGAGTTCCGCAGAGTCGCCGATGTTTAATGTTACTCTTGTCTGACTTAAGGAAAATGTGGCCGCACTGACTGTCATACTTCCCACAAACAAAAGACAGATAAGGGTACATAGTAACCAAATCTTCTTTTTCATCTTTCGTCCTCCTTTGCCTTGTATCTTAAAATGATTTATTTATCTTAGAAAGACCACCACAAAAACTTCTTTGCGTTAATCTTAAAGGTAACTTTTTTCGTGCCGCCGTAGTTATCTTTTCCGCGGATAATAACGGTAGCGGTTCCTTTGGCTACGTTGTTCCGGTAGCTTACAATTTCAAACTGGTCAGGGTCCACAACCTTGCCCTTTACCTTTACCGTAATCTGTTTCGGGTCAGTTTTGTCAAGCGTAATGGGCTTGCCGGTGTAAATTTGTGCCGGTATGGTAACTGCCGCTCCCGAAATATCATAGGTTTTGATGGCATATTCTCCGGTCAAAGGCTCGCCCGTATAGTTGCCCTTGGGCGTAACGGTCACGCAGATAACGGTTCCCGCAGGGATAATGTCCTTTTTGTCGATAACCGTTCCCGCCGTGCGCACGGTGCCGTCGTCAAGAGTCGTGTCTTCTTTATAAGTATAAAGCAGGGTCTTCTCGTAATCCGTTCCCGCATTCAGCACCTTGCCGTCCAAATCGGTTACGGTAACCTTGGTTGTGTAGATATTTCCTTTGTTCCGGTATACCTTGTCCGCCGCCGTCAGTGTCAGTTTGCTGATGTCCTGCGCCACGATGGTGAATGGCAGAACCTCTTTATAGGTGCCGGTAAAATTGCCCTTTCCCTTAATGGTTACGGTCGAAAGCTTCTTTTCGTTGCTGCCGTCGTTCAAGGTTCTGTTGTTCTTGTAGGTTACGGTGTAGTCAACACCTTCTTTCAGCTGCAGAACTTCGCCGTTTTCCGTCTTAAAGGTAACGGACAGCTCCGGCTTTGCGCCGCCCTTGGCATAAGGCACTTCCGTGGATACAAGCTTTGCCTCCAGCCTGCCGTCCGCATTGGCCGCCATATTAAATGCCTGGATGCGGAAGGTTTTCTTCATGGTTCCTGTGTAGCCGTTTATGCCGGTAAACACAACGGTTGCGGTTCCGGCATTCTGGTTTTTCTGCCACTGTACCGTGTAATCTTTGCTTTCCGTCAGGGGCTTTTCTTCTCCGTTTAACTTCATGGTAAGTGTAAGCTCCGGCGTATGGAATTCGCCATTGTATACAAAGGTCTGTCCGGTAAGTCCCGTTACCTTGGCTTTGCTGATAGCCGTGCCGGTAATCTGGAATGCCACGCGTCTTGAGCCGCTGTAGCCCGCTTCTTCGATGCCTTCGATAATGGCAAATGCGGTTCCTACCCGGTTGTTATTGCTGTAGCTTACCGTGTAGTGAACGCCCTCTTCCAGTACGTTTTTGCCGTCTTTTACGGTGATTTCCGGTGTCACAACGCCGTTTTTATTTGCCGTCACGTATACCTGCGACGGTATTCTTGCCACGGTAACCTTGCTGATGAGCTTGACTGCCGGGTTGTCTTTCGCAGACGGCAGCACTGTCAGTTTTACGGTTCTGCTGCCGGTAAAGTTGCCATTACCGGTAAGCTCCACGTAGTAGGTGCCCACATCTTTTACGGAGTCAAGTTTTTCCGCGCCGTCCGCAGGCACTGCATTGTCTGTGCCGGCGGCATTGAGTGCCGGCGCTGCGCTGTCTGTGCCTGCCGCATTGAATGCAGGCGCTGCGCTGTCTGTGCCGGCAGCGGCGGTTGTTTCATCTGTCTTGTAGTAGCTGTATGTAAACTCGGTCTTGTTCTTTAACTGTCTGCTGCCAAAATACAGGGTGGGCACGGGTTTCTGTGCCTTTCCTGTGGAGGCAATGGAAATATTCTCTGCCTCAAACAGCGGTGAGCTGATGTCCAGAGGCAGTATCTTAAAGGTCTTGGTATCTTTTCCCGTGTAGTTGCCCTTGCCGATTACAGTCAGAGTAGGCGCCTTGGCAGCCACCGATGCGTCGTTGGCATTGATGTTATTCTTATAGGAAACAGTGTAATCCACCTGCTCCTTCAAAAGGACATTCTTGTCATAAACACGCATTTCGGGCTTTATCGCCGTGCCGGTGTAGTCATAACCGCCCTCCCGGATGCCTGCCACCCAGAGTCCTTCCGGTATGATGCCGTCCTCCGGAGTATCCTCCATGAGAATGTCTCCGCGGTCTGCCACGAAATAGGAAACCGCCTTTTCTCCTTCGTATACGCCGATACCTTTTACGGTAAGCTCGTAATTACCGACTTCCGTAACCTGTTCCTCATAATACACAACATAATCCTTATCCGGAACAAGGGTTTTCCCTTCGCAGATAACGGTTACCTGCGGTATATGCGGCATGCCGTCGTAAATAATACCCTCTACCTGCACTTCTGCTTCCGACAAGTCGGTACGGCTGTATGCCACGCAGAAAATCTCAGGGGCTTCGCAGCTTTCTTTCAGGGCAAGTTTTGCCTGCAGGGTGCCTTCCGCCGTGGAAGTTTCCTGTCCGATGTAAAGCAGGTTGTCAGAGCCCAGTATATTTTCCGCCTCTTTGGATTTCACCGCATAAATATTGTAAATCTCGTTGGGAAGCAGACCGTCAAAATCCTTTTCCCAGTTTGAAAAATCACCTACCGGGGCAGCCTCTCCGTTGTCGCTGTCATCTGCGGCGTCATTCACGTTTTCCATGCTTCCGGCTGCATCTGCCACATCAGTCACGATTTCCGGACTTTCGGCAGCATTTACCGCATCAGTCATTCCCTCCATGCTCTGGACTGCAATCGCCGTCTGGCTCGCGGTACTGCTTTTAAGCTCCTTGGTGACTACTTTGTCACCGAACAGGTATTGTTCGGTTACCCCGGTCTTTTCTCCAAAATAGGGATTGCCGTAAGTATACAGACCGCCCTTATTGTCAATGGCGATGTTCTGCCGGTATACCGAACCATTCACTACATAAGTGGCGCAGACTGCCGTTCCGGCTGTTTCCGTAAAATCTTCTCTCTGTTTTCCTTCTTTGGTGCCCAGCCACTCCCAGAGAGTTCCGTCCTTTTTCACAACCGCAAACTGGGTAAATAAAGTACTGATGGTTGACAAATAAGTATATTCCACATCGGGATATGTAAGAAAGCTCTTTATATTTTCCGCCTGAAGCGTGGGTTCCAAATCTGCTTCATTCGCACTGAACACACCACTGGCAGAACCGCCCTTATAGCTTCCCCATGTATACAGGTCCTTGCTCACTCCGGAAGCTGTGCCCTGCACAATAGCCGCACAAAGCTTTCCACCGAATAAGAGCTGAAATTCCGTCACTTTTTTATCCGCCAGAACAGCCGTAGGCAGGTAACTGTAGCCGCCGGTGCTGCCATTGCCAAGCTGACCTGCCTGATTGCGTCCCCACAGATACAGTTTTCCTTCCTTAGTCAGTGCCGCACAGGTTCCGTTCTGCACCGTAAACTCTTTTATTCCGCTGATACTTATCTTTGCCGGTGTATTATTTTTTGTCGAGGTTCCCGCATTTGTGCTTATACCCAGCTGACCGTATGCATTGGAACCCCAGGCATACAGCTCACCGTCTGCGGTCAGTGCATACTTGGAACCGTAATCTTCATCTTCATAAAATCCGGTAATTTCTTCCTCCGGCAAAATCTGCTGCTGGGGAATCCACTGTTCGTGGTCCCCTTCTCCTGCCATCTGTCCGTAGCCATAACCCCATATCCAGAGCGTGCCGTTTTTCCGGACAGCCACGCCGTTTTCATAATTGAGGTGTACCTCTTTCAAGCCGTCCAGGATATGCACCGCCTCTTCCGGTGAAACAACGGACTGGGTGCTGATTTTTCCGGCAATACCGTAGGTATTGTTTCCCCACAGCCAGAGTGCGCCGGATTTCTCTATCGCCGCACAAGTGCCCCGGTAAACGGTAAAGCTTTCCACATTGGTAAGGAGCCTGGTGGGAACCGTCACATACATGGAATTGCTGCTGTTTATTTCATTGTAGCTGTTGGTTCCCCACAGGTACAATTCACCGTCGGTGGTGATTGCCACACCGTTTTTGCTGACGTTGTCTGACGGGAAATACACGTTTGCCACCTTGGTATCTTTCCTGTCAAACTCCACCTTGTAGGGGGTAAGCTGCTTACTTCCGAGCTGTCCGTTCGCCAGTCTGCCATAGGAGTCCGAACCCCACATATACAGGCTGCCGTCCTTGGTAACGGCAGCGCACAAAGGATTTCTGTCGTCCGGGAACCCGAATTCCTTTACATTCTCCAGCACCTTGACCGGTTTGTCCTGATTGTCCGTACTTCCGATGCCAACCTGACCGTAGTCATTTCCGCCCCACATATACAGACTGCCGTCCGCCGTCAGCGCCGCATAGGTTACATTTTTATCGTAGGAGCCTCTGTTGTAAACCATTGCGTACACTTGCTCTACATATGCCGAATCTGAAAGCTTCTTTGCGGCATTCGGGTTAATCGTTAAGGTAACGGTTCCCGTTATTTTGTCCACGCCGTCCGGCAGCTTGACTTCTGCCGAATAAAGTGCGCCATCCTTTTTTACATAAATATTCTGTTTTCCGACATTTAAGTTTAACCGGGTTTCGCCCTTAGAATTTGTCACGTTGTTGCCGGTTGCCGCGATAACAGCAGCTCCCGCTACCGGATTGCCTGCTTTGTCCAAAACCCGAACATTGCCCTGATACTGCACATGGGGGCAGTCTCCCCAGCCGAAGTGGGGCGCATAATCCAGGGAAAAATATGCCGAACCCCAGGAAACGTTTTTCTCTATTAACGGCCATTTTTTCGTGAAAATTTTCAAAGTTTCCACTTTTACATCGGCTTCAAAATAAGGCCCTATGTTCACAGTGAAGCAGGTATTGCAAAGGTGTCTGTTGGAAGAACTGTCCAGTACCTTGGCTTTAGCCTTTATTTTCAGCTTTAAGCCGCCCTCCGCTTCTACTGCCAGGCTTGCAATTTTATCATCAATAAGTTCCAAACCTATCGACATTTTAAGTCCTACCTTAAAGGTTACTTCCACCGTTTTGGTAAGTGTAAGCTCTGGCGTTTTGGAAATATTTTCTACCCCGGTGTTTTTGTTACAACGAAAACCAACGGAACCTGTCAGCGTACCTTCCGCACTGACATTTCCCTCTACGGATAATACAAACTGCACTTTAGCGGAAAATACCAGTCCAGTAAGTCCCAGCGGCTCTTTTATTTCGCCCAGCAGAATATCCTTAGTCCATTCTTTCTCGTCAATCTTTACTTCTGCTTTTATGGTGACACCGTAACTGACACCGGCTTCAATGGTATTGATGTCATTTGCTGTATCCACGTAAATCTTAACGGAAACCGCTCCGCCGATATCACTGAGTTCAATTTTTACGTTGCTCTCAGGCGGCTTAATCTCAAGGTTTGCCATCTTCCAGGGAAAATTCACACCGCCGTAAGTAGTACCGGCTCTGTCGGCCTGTGTTGCAATGCCGGCTGTCTCCGCTGCTTCTGTTGTACTTACGGCTGTCTCTGCTGCGTAGGTTGCTACGGCGCCGCTGTCGTCATCGGCGGGATTGGCCGCTCCGTATTTAATAAAGGAAATAACATCCTCGTATTCCGGGTCCGCGCCCTGAATGGTAAGAACGGTATTTTCCGCCTCGCCCTCTGTGCTCAGGGATATAACACGGGTAATGATAATATCTTCGTCCGTGTAATAATAGGTAAAAATGTCGCCCTCTTTCAGCGCCAGAAAATCCTCACCGGGATTTTTAATTTTCCAGATAAGATTTTCTTCGTCCGCTTCCGCAACCACATTTACCGAAGCATCCGTGCTCTTAGGAATGACCGTTACGGAGTCCGCAAAAACAAGGAAATTGTTGGTTTCATCCGCATCTAAATTGAGCACCTGGCTCTCCGTGAAATCACTCGTTGTCTTGGCGAAAAATTCCTGCATTTTCCGGGTATAATCATCGGTTTCATATACCTTGCTGCAGGGACGCAGACTTACATTATCCACCAGAAAGGCTTTTACATGATAATATGCAGGCAGGGTATCCGCTTCTATGTTGACTGTGACATCCGTGTCACCTGCGGTGACGTCCGCCGTTCCCGTTGCAATCAGGCGGATACCGTCTTCTTCATAAATACCCACTACCAGTGTACAGTCCTCCAGTGCCTGTATGGAAGCCGTTGCCTTGGTACCGTCCATCACTACCGAATAAACACCGCAGCCGGTCTGCTCTGTGTCCACTTCCGTTTCGGACATAATATCCTTAAAAAGACGTCCCAGGGAATTCTGCGCTTCCAGGGAAGCATCGCCCATATCCAATTTGGCATCACCGTCGGAAACAGAAGCATCATCTCCACTGACATCTGTGTCATTACCGGGCTCATCCTTATCTCCGTTTCCTGCATCGCTGTCGCCGGGCTTGTCTTTATCTCCGTTTCCTGCATCGCTGTCGCCGGGCTTGTCTGCATTTCCGCTGCTGGCATCACCGGATCCTTCGATATCACTCCTGTCTGCTTGACCGGCTTCCGTGACCACCGCACCGTTCTGCGCCGCAGCCGCATATGCCGTCAAATCTACGCTTGAAAAAGAAAGAAGTGCCGCCAGAAACATACTTAATACTCTCGCACCACTTCTCTTTGTAAATACCTTATGCATATTGTCCTCCTCATGTACGTTCCGGTTGTCCGGAACCCTTGATTTTATCCTGATTTTCATATGTATACATTTATAGTACATGGTACTCCGAATACTATATCTCGTCAAGAAACGAAGAGCAATTCTACCTGTTTTTATGAAACAAAAAGCAATTCTTCCTGCTTTATAAGGAAGAATTTTAATCACACCGAAAGGCAGATTGCATTTATTGTGTCTTCGCCAGTCCGGCACAGCAATGATTTTATCCGCGATGACTTGAAGTTCCGCTTCTTCTCTGGTTTCCTTCACGGTATTGGATGCCACGGACTGGTTCACATCGCACCAGCCGCCCGGAAGCGACCAGGTTCCATTTTTCTCAAGCACCAACAGAATTTTGCCGTCCTCAAACATCGCAAATTCTGTCCATTTATTCATATTATGTAGTTCTCTCTGTTGGGTGTTTTTTCCTGTAGGCATCTTGCTTCAGTTTTCCTTCTTGCGTGCCTACTGTTTTTTCGGTTGTAGGTACTCGAAGCTTTTTTTCTTCTCATTCGTGCCTACTGTTTTTTCTATTTGTAGGCACTGACGGCTCTCTTCTTCTACTTCGTGCCTACTTTTCTTTTTCTTGTAGGCACTTTGCTTCGGATTTCCCTCATTCGTGCCTATTCTCCCTTTTCCTATAGGCACTCTGCTTCGACTTTTCCTACTGCGTGCCTATTCTCCCTTTTCCTATAGGCACTTTACACCAATTTTCCCTCATTCGTGCCTACTCACCGTTTCTTCCTCATTATACACAGATAAGCTTCCTCATGAAAAGTCCAAATGGGGAATTTTAAAAGATGTTGACAGTTCAACTTCTTTTCTGTATGATGTGAGATGTTGATAGTTCAACATCTGAAAGCTTAACGTAAAGAAAAACATGTAGGAACCTCGCTTCCGGAAAGGATATGTATGGTAGACCGTTTTGAAAAATTTTCCCTTGCCATTTCGGAAATATACCGCTATTGGCACAAAATTGCCGCAGATGAGCTGAGTGAGTATCACCTGAAAAGCTCCCATGCCGTATATCTTACAACCCTGTATCGTTATTCCGACGGGCTGACGGCGCCCCGGCTTGCCGAACTGTGCGGTAAAGATAAAGCCGATGTTTCCCGCATGGTTTCCATTATGGAAGCGAAGGGACTCGTCACCAAGGAAGGCAGCAACCAGAACCGTTACCGCGGAACATTGAAGCTGACGGAGGAAGGTCTGCATGTGGCCGAACAAATCAGCAAGCGCGCCGCCCTCGCCGTAGAAAAAGCAAACGAAGGCATCACCGAAGAAAAAAGAGTCATTTTTACGGAGTGTCTGGACATTATAACCAGAAATTTACAGAGGGTTTCCGAAGAAGGACTGTAACCAATATCGGACAACGAATTTCACAAGAAAATTGTAACCAATATCACGCATGAATTTCGGAAGAAAAATAAATGATATTCAATGTCAATTTCCCTTGAGGGAAATTTGAGAAAGGAATAGATATGAATATTTTGAAGAAGGCTTACTGCCGTATATATCAGGCGGCATTCCGGGCGGCGCTGCCTCTGCTTCCCTATCGGGAGCCGCAAATTCTGCATTCCTGCAGGGAACTGCCGGAAGCACTTTCAGGGAACAGCATCAACAACCTTATGATTGCGACGGACAATGGCATAGTAAAGTTCGGACTTGCCGCAAAGGTTACGGCTGTGTTGGATGAAGCCGGTATTTCTTACTGCGTCTATGACAAAACCTGCCCCAATCCGACCGTGAAAAATGTGGAGGCCGCCTTAAAACTTTACAAAGAACACAGCTGTCAGGCACTGATTGCCATCGGCGGCGGTTCTGCCATGGACTGTGCCAAAGCAGTCGGCGCAAGAGTGGCATATCCCGGCAAAACCCTGAACCAGTTGAAGGGCACGCTGCATGTACTGCGGAAAATCCCCCTGTTAATTGCTATTCCCACAACCGCCGGTACCGGCAGCGAAAATACACTTGCCGCCGTTATCACCGACCCCGACCAGAAGTATAAATATGTGCTGAATGATTTCGTTTTAATTCCGAGGTATGCCGTTCTGGATGCTTCCATGACCTACTCCCTGCCGCCTTCCCTCACCGCAACCACCGGAATGGATGCGCTGACCCACGCAGTGGAAGCCTACATCGGCCGCTCCACGACAAAGGAAACCCGCCAAATGGCGCTTTCCGCAACGAAACTTATTTTTGCCAATATTGAAAGAGCTTACGAAAACGGCTCCGATGAAGAAGCCCGTTCCAATATGCTGCTTGCCTCTTACCAGGCAGGATTTGCTTTTTCCCGGTCCTATGTGGGATACATCCATGCCGTAGCGCACTCTCTCGGCGGACAATACAATGTGCCCCACGGACTTGCAAACGCGGTCATCATGCCCTATGTGCTGGATGCTTACGGCTCCGGCGTGTATAAAAAATTGCAGCAGATGGGCTGTGCCGCAGGTGTATGCACACAGGATGACTCTCCCGAAGAAGGCGCTAAAAAGTTTATCGCCGCTATCCGTTCCCTGAATGCGCGGATGCAGATACCCACTTATATAGAAGGGATTCAGAAAAGTGACATTCCTGTCATGGCGGCTCATGCCGAGAAGGAAGCCAATCCTCTCTATCCCGTTCCGAAGTTAATGACCGAAAAAGAGTTGGAAAACTTTTACCGGATTTTACAACCGGCAAAAAATATCTGAATTTAAGGAGTTATCATGGACAGCACACAAATCGACGACATCTTACAGTTACAACGTGATTTTTACGACAGTGGTGCCACCATTCCCGTCAGTTTTCGTAAGAGGCAATTAAAGAAACTGTATCAGGCGGTTCAAAAATATCGGCTGCAAATAGAAGAAGCCCTGAAAAAGGACCTTGGGAAAAGCAGTTATGAGAGCTTTATGTGCGAAATCGGGCTGGTATTGTCCGAAATCAGCTACATGATGCGTCATGTAAAAAAATTTTCCAAAAGAAAAACCGTCTACACCACGCTTGCACAATTTGCTTCCCATAGTTATGTGCAGCCGGTGCCTTACGGCAACACCCTCATCATGAGTCCATGGAACTATCCTTTTCTGCTCTCCATAGACCCTTTAGTTGATGCCATTGCGGCGGGAAACACCGCTATCGTGAAACCCAGTGCTTACTCTCCCGCCACTTCAAAGGTTATTGAGATGCTGGTAAAGGAGTGTTTTTCTCCCGCCCATGTGTCGGTGATAACCGGCGGCAGAGCCGAAAATGCGGCTCTTTTAGAAAAGAAATTTGATTTCATCTTTTTTACCGGCTCCCAGAACGTTGGCAGGGAAGTCATGCGCCACGCAGCCGTTAATCTGACACCGGTTGTGTTAGAGCTTGGCGGCAAGAGCCCCTGCATTGTGGAGGAAAGCGCCGATATCCGTCTGGCTGCCAGACGCATTGTTTTCGGCAAATACTTAAACTGCGGGCAGACCTGCGTAGCTCCCGACTTTATCCTCTGTCACAAAAGCATTCAGGACAAGCTGCTGCAGGAACTGAAATTACAGGTAGAAAAGCAATTTGGCAGTGACCCCCTGGCAGATAACGATTACGGAAAAATTATCAATCAGAAGCACTTTGACAGACTGTGCCGCCTATTACAATCCGGGGAACTGTACCTTGGCGGGGAAACCGATGCAGAGGCTCTCCGCATTGCGCCTGCTATTATGACACATGTGACTTTTGATGACCCCGTCATGCAGGAAGAAATTTTCGGTCCTGTTTTACCGGTCCTTACCTATGAGAATTTTGATGAGCTGATGCTTCTTCTGAAAAAACGTCCCAAGCCGCTGGCGCAGTATCTTTTCAGCAGCAATAAGGCGCACATCCGCCGGGTAAACGAGGAACTTTCCTATGGCGGCGGCTGCATCAACGACACCATCATCCACCTTGCTACTTCAGAAATGGGCTTCGGTGGCGTGGGCGAAAGCGGTATGGGCGCTTATCACGGAAAAGCCGGTTTTGATGCTTTTTCCCATCAGAAAAGTATTGTGGACAAAAAGACCTGGCTGGATTTACCCATGCGTTACCAGCCGTATACCAGTAAGCTTTACCGCAAGCTTTTGCAGATTTTCCTACGGTAAACCTGACATAAAAATTGCGGAAAACTATTTACATACCAACATTATCCTCGCGGATTTTCGCCCGGAACCAGAGAAAGGAAACCTTATGAGCATTAAAATTATTGTAGACTCAACAACCGATTTAACCAACAGCACCAGAAACCGGGTAACGGTAGTACCTCTTACCGTCTGCTTCGGTGCGGAAGAATACATAGACGGTGTCAATCTGACACACAAGGAATTTTATGAGAAGCTGATTGAAAGTGACACTCTTCCCACCACCAGTCAGGCAACTCCCTCTGCCTTTATGAAGGCACTGGACGACGTCCTGGAATCGGATGACAGTGCTGTCATTATTACACTTTCTTCCAAGCTTTCCGGCACATACCAGAGTGCGGTGATTGCTGCCTCCGACTATGAAAATGTCTATGTGGTAGACAGCAGCTCTGCGGCTATCGGTACCTCTATTTTAACCGAATTTGCACTTCAGTGTCTGGATGAGGGCATGTCTGCCGCAGAAATTGCCGATGCTTTGGAAAAGAAAAAAGAGGATATCTGCCTGATTGCCATGCTTGACACCCTCGAATACCTGAAAAAAGGCGGCCGGATTTCTCCGACCGTAGCCTTTGCCGGCGGACTGTTAAACATCAAACCGGTTGTGAATATTGAAAACGGAGTCATTAATATTTTAGGAAAAGCCCGCGGCTCCAAGCAGGGCAACAATCTCCTGGTTCAGGAAATCCAGAAAGCCGGCGGCATCGATTTTTCCCTGCCCATTCTTTTAGGCTACACCGGTCTTACGGATGTGCTGCTCAAAAAATACATTGAAGACAGCAAGGCTCTTTGGGAAAACGGCACGGAAAATCTGCGTTACACCTCCATTGGCAGTGTAATCGGAACCCATACCGGTCCGGGTGTCATCGCCGCAGCATTTTTCCGGAAGTAAGTTTTACAAATTACATTTAATTATCACAGTATTTATATTTCTTAAGCCTGCTGCCGGTTATCAGGCACAACAGGGTGCCGATTACCCCAAGAAGAAACATCATAAGCGCCGCACCGGAGCCTTTCCCGCTTCCGAACAGTGCCGTCAGCACCGGTGACGCAGCATGCCTTGCCATGAAAGGCTCGCATACATTGTCCACCATAAAGCCGCCCCAGAAGAGTCCTATGGGAATGGTAAAAAACTGAAGTGTATTTCTGCAGGCATACACTCTTCCCTGAAGCTCGACAGGAATGGTGTTCCGCATGATAACATCCAGATTGGCACTCATAACAGGCACAAGCAGCCAGCCTATCAACTGTCCCACGCACCAGAGTATGGGCGACCTTGCCAGCCCCATCAGATAATTTTCCGTACCGAGGGAAAAAAGCATGGTAAGATACACCACTTTTACCCGATTTTTGGGCTTTGGCATGAAAGTAACCATCACGCTTCCGATTGCCATGGCAATTCCGGCAAAGGAGGTAACAATCCCAAGAACCGCTGTCCCGCCTCTCGGGTTGGGAATGACAAGCCCCGGTAAAGCCGCATCAAAAGCGGAAGAAACCAGATTGACTCCCGACATAAAAAGAATCAGGGTCAAAATCATAGGCGTTTTCCGCAGAAAAACAATGCCCTCTTTTGCCAG
>ERZ1026848.765-NODE-765-length-17617-cov-4.939585_pt1 | contig 17617 bp, 9 predicted proteins | sample MGYA00380154_ERZ1026848 | MGnify/ENA primary metagenome ERZ1026848 (study PRJEB33269, sample SAMEA4719790) | human gut metagenome | biome: human-associated habitat; feature: organic feature; material: feces | place: Cameroon | collected 2013-10 ...
CATAAGGACATAAGGCCGCTGCGCGGCTGAAGACCACGGACTGACGTCCGCGTGGCTTCAAGAACATAAGGGCTGACGCCGAGGGGCGGACTTTTGAGGCGCTTACCGCGGTAACATAAGAACATAAGCTACATAAGAGACATAATTTGGAGTCTGGGAACTGCGTTCCAGACTATAAGAAACAAAAGGGCTGACGCCGTAGCGTTACTACTTAGTAATACTACGGCGTCAGCCCTTTTGTTCTTGAGACCACGCGGACGTCAGTCCGTGGGCTTCAGCCGCGCAGCGGCCTTATGTCCTTATGTCCTTATGTTCTTTTGTTTACCGCGTTAGCGGCTGCCAAGTAACGCTAAGGCGTCAGCACATAAGTAAGCATATTAGCCCATTAGCATATTGACATATTACCGCATTAGCACATGCCGCGTCAGCGAATGTCAATCATGTAGCTACTGCCCCCCGGGCGGCGGCACAACACAACCTGTGGCTGTATTTGCGAACGTATCTGCTCGGTGTGGCTTATCACGCCCACCTTGCGGCCCTGGGTGTTCTCGAGGTTGGAGAGCGCAAGCATCACAAGGTCAAGCGACTCGCGGTCGAGATTGCCAAAACCCTCGTCGATAAAGAGCGAACCTATCACCAGGCCCGAGCCCGACAACGAGGCAAGCCCCAAGGCAAGGGCTAACGACACCACAAAGGTTTCGCCACCCGAGAGGGAGGTGACATAGCGGTGCTCATCGAACATGTCGTGGTCGATTATCTCGAGCGTGAGGGTGCCGGGTATGTTGCGCAACTCATAGCGGGGCGAGAGTTGCTGCAGGTGACGGTTGGCATGGGCCACAAGGTAGCCAAAGGTGTAGCTCTGGGCCATGGTGCGGAACTTTTTGCCATCGGCCGAGCCAAACATGGCGTTGAGCCTTGCCCACTCGCGTGCATCGGTCTGGGCGGCATCAAGACGCTGCTGCATGGCCTCGGCACGCTCGCTGCTGTCGCGGTGCGCCAACAGGCGGGCGTTCACCTCAGAGAGTTGGGCGGCAAGGTCGGCCAAGCGCTTGCGGGCGTCGTCGAGTGTCTGCTCGAGCGTCTGCTGCAAGGCGGCATAGTAGGCACGGCTGCCATCGGCGGGCTGCTCAGCCTCAGCCTCATTGGCGGCAGGGGCAAGGGCCACGGTGGCCGGACGGGCGGCATCGCCTTGCAGAGCTTGCAGGGCTTTGCGGGCCTGTTGCAGGTTGTTGTCGGCCACGAGGCGGGCATTGCTCAAGGTGCTGAGCTGCTGGCGCAGGGCTTTCCAGTCGGTGGTGTCGGTGAATATGCTGTCGAGCTCGGCAAACTGCACCGGCGAGTGGGTGCCGTTAAAGCGCAGTATCATGAGGTCGAGCTCCTGCTGCTGCTTTTGCTGCTCGGCCTGGCTGTCGAGGCGCGTCTTCAGCAAATTGTCGCGGTGTCCCTCGAGCTGGCGCAAGGTGCCTTTCACCTCCTCACAAGCCTTGCGCACGTGGCCCTCGGCGGCACGTGTGGCAGCTATTTCGGCCTCGAGCGCCTCGGCCACCTTTTGGGGCGTGGTGTCGGGCATGAGGCGGCGCAACTCCTCGTCCTTTTCGCCCAGCGCCTCGCGTGTGGCATCGCGGCTCTCGCGGCATGCCGCCACATGGCGCTGCTCTTCGGCCACATTGGCCTCAGCATTCTTTATCTCCTCATGCAACAACGTTTGCTGGCGCTCAGCCTCGTCGAGCATCTTGCACGTGTTGTTCCAGTCGGCATGCAGGTTGGTCAAGCGCAGACGCAGTCCGTCGGAATTGTTCTTCCACTCTACAAACCAGCCCGAGAGAGTTATCATCTCGTCGAGGTCGGTGTACAGTTCGGAGCAGGCGCGGTCTGACTCGTTGATGACTTGCTGCAACTCCTCGGCCGATGCGGAGGCTATGCGGGCGGCCGTGCGCACATTGTCGAGATAGGTTTGGTTCGTCTCCATCTCGGCTTTGAGCACGTCAATCTCCTCGTTCAGACGGTTGATGTGGCCTTGATGGAAGTTGTAAGCCTCCAGTTCCTTGTCGGCCTCGTCGGCAGCGCGCGTGGTGTTGTCGATGAGCAGCTGTATCATCATGCGGCGTGCGTCGCGGTTGACGGTGGCCGAGCAGTCGGCAAATGAGTTGTCGAGGTAGGCGCACTGCTGCCACTCCTCTACATCGGCCTGCTGGCGGCGCTTGAGGTCGTCGAGTGCACGGCCGTCGGCCCCGATGCGTGCGGCATCAGCGGCTATCTCCTCGCGCATGGCGGCCAGGCGCTCACGCTTGAGCAGGAGGTCTTGCTGCAGGTCGGCATACTCCTTGGCCATGCTGCTGAGCAGTTCGCCCAGCTCGCGCTCGGTCTCGGTGTGGTAGGGGTGGTGTGTGGCACCGCACACGGGACAGGCGGTACCCTCCTTGAGCTGTTTGCGCAGCTGCACAATGTTCTGCGACTGGCTCAGGGTGTAGGTGGTGGCAATGCGCGAGAAAGCCTCTTCGGCCACCTTTACCTCCACCTCCATGCGGGCGGCGGTAGTTTGCTTTTGTGCCAGTTCGGTCTCTTCGCGGCGCTGGGTGGCCGTCTTTTCAGAGATACGGGCATACCCCTCGCTGATGTGCTGCCACAGCATGGCGGCACGCTCGAGCGCGGTTAGGCGGCTGCGGTTGTCGGCCGCAGTCTTTTGCAGTTTGGCCGAGTCGTGTCCCTGGTTGGTTTGGCGGTGAATGAGCAGTTCGCTCTTCAGGGCATTGAGGCGTGCCTGCTTGTTGTGCTGCTCTTGCTCAGCCTTTTCGCCTTGTGCGCGCAGCTCGGTCTGGCGCTTGCGCAACTCGGTCTGCTTGTTGTGGCTCTCTACATTGCGGCGTGTTTCATCGCCGAGTGTAGGGAGCTTGTTCATGATAAGGTCGAACTTGTCGAACATCTGGCGGTGTGCCTCGAGCGACTGCTTGTGCAGCTGGTGGCGTTTGATGGTGTCGGCCACCTTGGCCTGCTCCTCTTGCTTGGCCTGCAGGGTGGCCTGGCGCTTGCCATAGGTTTGGGTGGCTGCCACAAGTTGCTCGTCCAAGCGCTTGAGTTGCTCGTTGGCCACCTTTATCTCGCCCGTCAAGGCATAGCCGCGGTTGATGGCGGGGCGGCGCTCGTCGAGCCGCTTTTCGGCATCGGCAGTGCGCTCGCACGCCACATCGAGCTGCTGGCTCAGTTTGTCGAGTTGCTGACGGGCCTCGTTGAGCGCCAGTGCATTGGCAGCCTCGTCGGCCTTGATGTGCTCTACGTCGGCACGGCGCATCTTGATGGCCTGGTAGAGTGGCTGCATGTCGAGCACGGCATCGTAGCGCTGCAGGCGCATTTCGTCGGCACGTGCCTTGACGCAGGCTTTGGTGGCTGTGTTATATGCCTCCTCGCACTGGGCCACATGTGCCGACGCCTGGTCGAAACGGGCTATCCACTCAAGCTGCCGTTCGGTGCGCTGTGCCTCGTCGGCGGCATTTTGGTGTTGTGCCTCGAGCAGACGGGCGCGCTCTTGCTGCTCGGCCAGCAGGTGGGCGTCGAGACGGGTGTGGAGCAAGCCTTGCATCTCGCTCTGCAGGGCGGCCACATTGGCCTCGGCCTGTTGTGCCAGACGGAATATGCGCTCACTCACGGCGCTGTACACCTCGGTGCCGGTCAACTTTTCGAGCAGGGCAGCCTTGTCGGCCTGTTTGGCGCGCAGAAAGTTGGCAAAGGAGTTCTGTGCCAGTATCACGGTGCGTGTAAACTGCTCGTAGGTAAGCCCCACGGCCTCGTCGATGCACGCTTGCAGCTGTGCCTTGTCCACCACCTGATGTTCGGGGGCGAGCTGTGTGAGCTGGCGCTCGGGCGAGGCTATGGTGCCGCTGCGCTTTACACGCACGCTCCACGTGGCCTCGTAGGTGTGGCCCTTGGTGGTGGTAAAGGTCACGCTCACCCAGCCCTGCTTCTGTCCGCGGCGCAATATGCTGGCCGTGTTGGTGGCCTGCACCTGCTGTGCCTTGTCGGTGACGAGTTTGAGGTCGTCGGCCGGTATGCGCTCCACGTTGTCGAAACGGGGCGCATGGTTGTAAAGTGCCAGACAGATGGCGTCGAGTATGGTGCTCTTGCCCGAGCCTACATCGCCTGTTATGGCAAAGAGGCCGGCCGAGCGCAGGGGTTCTTCGGTAAAATCGATGGTTTGTTCTCCCTCAATCGACGTCAGATTGCAGAGAGTTATCTTGTCTATCTTCACAAGTGTGAGAGTTTAGTAAAGTTCGGTGGTATAAAAAGGTGGGGCTGTGGCCCCATGAGACTATGCCTGTGGCGCACCCTCGTGGCAGGCTTGTTCAAAACGCGTTACCAGGGGGTCGGGCATAGGCTCGTTGTAGCGCGACTCGAAGTAGCGGCGTGCCAGGTCGAGCGGTTGCATGGTGGCGAGGGCGTCGGCCGAGGGAGCATCTTGCTTGTCGGCCTTGGCAGCGGTGGCGGCGGGCATCACGCGCTGTATGCGGCAAAAGTGCACGGCACGGTCGGCCAGGGCCTCCATCACATCGTGCATGAGCGATGGTTCGGGCTGCTTTTCCTCGATGCGCAGCTCAAGATAGGGCCACGCCTCGCCCATGTCACCCTTGGCGCGCTTGGGCAGTGCGGCTATTTGCTCCATGGCCTCGGCAGCACTCACGGCGCGTGCTTTGGCTGGTATGGTGATAAGGCGGCGCAGCGGCTCATACTTTATGCGCTCTACCACGGCCTCGCCCTGATGGTCAATCTCTACCCACTGCACACCGTGGCTGTAGTCTGTCTCGGCAAACGACATGGGCAAGGCGCTGCCTGCATACCATGCCTTGCCGCTCTTGCCCACGGGTTGCGCCTTGTGTATGTGCCCTAAGGCGGTGTAGCTCACATTGCTGCCCACCACGTCGGCATTGACACAATCTTGTCCGCCCACCACAAGGCGCTCTGAGTGGCCGCTCTGGCACACCTCGGCACCGGCGGCATAGAAGTGGGCGCCCACTACAATGGGCAGACCCTTGAACTCTGACTGGCGCAGGTGCTTGTGCAGCTCGCCAAACACATAACGAAGCCCTTGCTCGGGACTCATGCCCATGGGGTAGTCGGCACTGCGCAGATAGGGCACAGCCATGCACACACAGGCTGCCTGGCCTGTGGCACGCTCGGCAAGGGGGAGCAGGTAATAGTCGAAGTCGGGCTCGCCCTGCGGGGTGTAGTGCATGGTGCCGCGCACATATATATTGTGTGTTTTGAGCAGTGGTGCGGGGGCCTCGAGGCGTCCGGCGGAGTCGTGGTTGCCAGCGGTCATCACCACCTGCAGACCCGGCACGGTGAGTGTGGCACGCAGCAAGAAGTCGTAGAGCAGTTCCTCGGCCGCTGCTGAGGGGTTTGGCGAGTCGAACACGTCGCCCGTAATGAGCAGCGCGTCGGGCTGTCGCTCCTTGAGCACGCCGAGCAGCCATCTGAGGAAATGCTTGTGTTCATTGAGCCGGCTGTGGGCGTGAAAGGTGTTGCCCAGGTGCCAGTCGGCTGTATGCAGTATCTTCATTGTGCAATGTTGTTATTTATTGGTGAGCAAAGGTACTGCAAAGTAACAGAAAACAGAAGAAATGACAGGAAAAATGTGTCGTGCGCTTTTGCTCGCTAATGTGCCGGCGTGCAGATACGAAGATGTGCAGATTATAGTAGCGTTTTGTGCTTGTGTTTAGTGGTAGCGGTACCTTTACCATACTACAAAAGCTTTACTTGCAGAGTATCCTACATCTTACACAAACACGCTACAACTTGTTAACTATCAATACTTTACTCAGTGTAGGATACTACCAAATCCACCTACACGCAACCTACACACCCCACATACTGCCACACAGCACAAGCACGGGAGGGCGATATCACGGCATAGGGGAACAGAAAAATCTGTTGCTCCAACAGATTTCTCTACGTCCCTATGGTGTAAACCCCGCCGCATACGTCCAAATCGGCTGCATGGCTGCGGGGTGTGATGTGCAAGATGTATGCAGGGGCGTGTATGATGCTTTGAAATCATCTTACACTCTCGGAACCATTGTATATCAACTTGTTACGCACAAAAAGTGTAAGATGACAGTAAAAGTACATACACTCGTTTATAGGTAGGCTGACGGGGAGAGAATAAATATCTCAAGTTTCGGATTTAGCAAGTACGGGCTGAAGGCCCAATGTAATCCATAGCCCGGGGCAACGCCCTGGGTTTCCCGCAAGAAGAAACGTTACGCCCTGTAAGGGCAAAAGTATGATGAAGTAGTTTTACTTCTGCCCTTACAGGGCGTCACTTCCTTGCTCAATTCCACCCAGGGCGTTGCCCTGGGCTATGAATTACATTGGGCCTTCAGCCCGCACTTGCTAAATCCGAAAGTTGAGTAAATATTTGTGTACAAGTTGAGAGTGACGAGGCCAGGAGAATGTGGTGCTCAATGAGATTTGCCGCTAACGCGGAGGACAGAAGAACAAAAGGCCGTTGCGTGGCTTGTCAGCCCTTATGTCTCTTGAGACCACGCGGACATTAGTCCGTGGCCGTCAGCCGCGCAGCGGCCTTGTGTTCTTATGTCTCCCGCGTTAGCGCTCAATATCCGTAGCTCACACTCGCCACAGCACCCGAGGCCACATGGTAGTTGCACAATGTCACGTTGTTGGCATGCACACCATACTCAAAGGTAGTGGTGGTAGCGGCCGTAGGCACCGCGGCATCGGGATACTCGTAGGTAATGCTCTGCGGCAGCATGGTGGGTGCCTTGCCAAGCAAACCGGCGTAGTAGAGGTGTTCAAAGCCGTCGATGCCCATTTCCTTGCTCACGGTGGGCGGCATGTGACCATTCACATTTTGCTGCGCCGACTGCGTAAAGGTGAGCAACACGCGGCGGTTGTCGGTGCCATTGTACACAATCTGCTGCAGCGCACCCGCCGGGGTGTAGCTGATGGTGGCCGACGACCTGTACTCTGTCAGCTCGCCCAGCGAACTCTCGAATATGGTACGTGTCCACGACACCATGCGGCCGTCGCTGTTGTACTGAAAGTGGTACACGTTGCGGTTTACCGTCATCTGGCCCACGAGGCCCTGCATGTTGAGTTGCAAACCAACGCGCTCGCCACTCGTGTTGCTCATTTTCACCGATGTGGGGCCGTAGCTGAGGGTGCTGGTGTAGTTGAAGGTGCGGTCGGTGTCGGCGCTTGGCTTGCGCAGTGTGCCTGCGGCCTGGGTCAGACGGCCGTCGTTGTAGGTGAATGTCCAGTCGTAACCGCTCTCAATGCTTCCCAGGCGGCTGATGCTGCGCACGGCCTTGCCCGTGCTGGCGGGCAGGTTGGGGCGCATGGGCGCGGGGTCGTCGTTGCTGCAGGCGGTAAATGTGCCGAGAGCCAAGGTGGCAGTAAGTATGAAAGTAAGGGGGTGTTTCAGTATCATGATAGTTGTTATATATAGGTATATTAAGTGCGCACAAACTTAGGCAATTTTGCCGACATAGCGCGCTCCGCCTTGACACAAATCGCCGGCGGTTGTCAAACTTTTTGCAAACTGTAACGTACGTGTGCACACTGCCGTGCCCACTCGCTGCCCTCTCACTCATACTCCTTGGCCTGACACTCGCCCCGCAACACAGCCAGCGCATTGAGCGCAAGGGCTTCCATCTCGTCCTCACCGGGAAACACGTGCACCGGCGCCAGATAGCTTACACGCTGCTTGATGCCCTCGGTGATGTAGGCCGAATGGGCCATGCCGCCAGTGAGCAGAATGGCGTCTACCCGGCCGCAGAGCACGGCACCCTCGGCAGCTATCTGCTTGGCGGTGTGGAATATCATGGCGTTGATGAGCAAGCGGGCACGCTCGTTGCCCTGCTCTATCATCTGCATTATTTGCAATATGTCGGTTGTGCCGAGATGCGCCATCAGTCCGGCCTGCCCGGCCACACGCTTTTTGAGTTGCTCCTCGGTGTAGCGCCCGCTGTAGCACAGGTGTATGAGGTCGGCAGCGGGCAGTGTGCCGGCTCTTTCGGGCGAGAGCGGCCCCTCGCCGTCGAGGGCATTGTTGGCATCGACGGCGCGCCCGTGCTCATGTGCCGCCACGGATATGCCTCCCCCCAGGTGGCAGACAATGAGGTTGAGGTCGCTGTAGCTGCAGCCCACCTGGCGCGCATAGCGGCGGGCAATGGCGCGCTGGTTGAGCGCATGCCAAATGGCCAGACGCGGCATGAGCGGCGAACCGCTCACCCGTGCCTCGGGCACGAGTTCGTCCACCGTCACGGGGTCGGCTATGTAGGCCTGACACCCGCCACCCTGCTCCTTGGCCAGTTCATAGGCCAGTATGCAGCCCAGGTTACAGGCGTGCTTGCGCAGGGCATAGTAGGTTTCAAAGCACATTTTGCGGTTGACGCGGTACACGCCGCCGGGAATGGGCTTTATCAGTCCGCCCCGGCCTATAATGGCGTCGAAGCGCAAAGGTATGTTGTTCTGCGCCAGCCAGTCGGTCACGAGTTGGCGGCGGAAGTCGTGCTGGTCAATTATTTGTGCGTAGGCAGCCAGCTCGTCGGGGGTGTGGCGTATGGTGCTCACGCAGAGAGGGCGCTCGTCTTCATAGACGGCCACCTTGGTGGAGGTGGAGCCGGGGTTGATTACAAGTATATGGTATGGAGGCATGGGGTTTTTATGAGAGATGCGAGGGACGGCAGTAGTCATAGTTCTAATTAAGGCTCATGGCGGCAAGGGCAAGACTGTAGTATTTTGCCTCGAGCGAGTCGCCGCGCGAGGGCAGCACCACAGGAGCCGTAGTGCCCTGCAATGTGCCGGCCACCCGGGCCGAGGCGAACAATGACAGGGCCTTGTACATCAGGTTGCCGGCCTCGATGTCGGGCAATATCACGGCATCGGCCTCACCACCCACGGGCGAGGTTATGCCCTTTACGGCAAGGGCCACAGGGTCGCACGCGGTGCGCAGGTCGAGCGGACCGTCAACTATCACACGCCCCCACTCGCCACGGGCGGCACGGCTGCAAATGTCGCCATAGCCCATGGTGTGCGGAAACTTGTCGCTCACCGTCTCGGCACAGTGCACCAGGGCTATGCGCGGCTCGTCTATGCCAAAGGCGTGGAGCATCTGCGCCATGTAGCCCACTTGGGCCATGCGCTGCGCCTGGGTGGGATAAGGTATGACGGCGGCGTCGCTGAAAAACAGCAGTTTGTGATAGCTTGGTATTTGCGCCACGGCTATGTGGGTGAGCACCTCGCCACGCGGCAGTATGCCCCACTCCTTGTTGAGCACGGCGCGCAGCAGTGTGTCGGTGTGCAGCAGTCCCTTCATCAGCAGGTCGGCCTGGCCCTGGCGCACCATGGTCACAGCCAGCTCGGCTGCCTCTATCTGCGAGCCGGCCTCGATGTAGCTCACACGGCCGCCCGACCATGCACTGACGCAAGGCTGCTGCCTGACTGCCGCACAATCGCCCACAAACAGGGCCTCGACAAATCCGGCCTCAACCGCACGCATCACGGCACCGGCCGTGGAGGCATCGCTGCCGCACACCACAGCCAAACGGCACACGCGGCGCAAACCGGCCAGGTGGGCTGTCATGTCATCAAAAGTTCGGATAGGTTGCATTGGTAAGTAGGTATTAACACGATGCTGGGCATCGGTATAGTGTTTGCTAAGCGCAAAACTACAAATAAAGCGGCAAATATTGCACACTTGGCCGCCTAATATGCAACATTCGGCACACTTTTGCGGCGTTTTGCGGGGACTGTAACGCGCATTCGACAAAAAATTGCTACTTTTGCCCTACCAAAACCACGAGCCCCCGTAGTTCAATGGATAGAACACCGCTCTCCTAAAGCAGTGATCTGAGTTCGATTCTCAGCGGGGGTACTGTGTAAAGGGTGGTTCTAAAAATTCTGTTTTTAGAGTTCTGCTATTCTGAAATGTGATTTGCACGCTCTCGAAAGTGCCTTTTTGAAAGTTTGTTCGGTCACATAGCCCGCTATGCTCCCTCACAAACTTTCAAAAATACACTTCCGATAGCGCACAAATCCCTATTTCAGAATTATTAGAACCACCCTAAAGCGGTCCGCCGCAATGCAGATGTGCAAATGTAAAGATGTGCCGACAGGCCGATAATATATACCTTATATTGTCAGCACGCCAGGCCGCTCTGCATTTGCACATTTGCGCATTTACGCATATTATATATAATATTCCACCCCTGCACATACCCCTACCCCATGGCTGAGACTCTTACACCGATGATGAAGCAGTTCTATGAACTGAAGGCCAAAAACCCCGACGCCATACTGCTATTCCGCTGCGGCGACTTTTACGAAACCTACGACAACGATGCCCAAACCGCCTCGAAGGTGCTGGGCATCACCCTGACACGCCGCAACAACAAGGGGCAGGCGGCAAGCACCGAGATGGCTGGCTTTCCCTACCACGCACTCGACACCTACCTGCCAAGGCTCATACGTGCAGGCTACCGCGTGGCCATCTGCGACCAGCTTGAGGACCCCAAACTGGCCAAAAAGCTTGTCAAACGCGGCATTACCGAGCTTGTAACACCCGGTGTGGCCATGGCCGACAATGTGCTCAACGCCCGCGAAAACAACTTTCTGGCTGCCGTACACTTTGGCGCACAGGCCGTAGGCATATCGCTGCTCGACATATCGACGGGCGAGTTCCTCGTGGCCGAAGGCACCACCGAGTACATTGACAAACTGCTGGCTGGCTTTGCACCGAAAGAGGTGCTCGTGCAGCACGGGCTGAAAGGGCGCTTCGAGGGGCTGTACGGCCAAAAGTACTTTGTGTTCGACCTCGACGACTGGGCCTTCACCACACAAACAGCTAACGAAAAACTCACGCGCCACTTCCAGGTGCGCAACCTCAAGGGCTTTGGGGTAGACCACCTGAAGGACGGCGTGGTGGCCGCCGGCGCCATCATGTGTTACCTCGAAATAACCCAACACAAGCACACCTCGCACATCACCACCCTGCGACGCATTGAGGAGGACGGCTACGTTAGGCTCGACCGCTTTACCACACGCAACCTCGAGCTGGTAGCCCCCATGGCCGAAGGCGGCACACCGCTGCTCGCCGTTATCGACCGCACCCTCACCCCCATGGGCGCCCGCATGCTGCGACGCTGGCTGGTGTTCCCACTACGCTCGGTGCAGGCCATCGTGGCGCGGCAGGACGGTGTGGAGCACTTCTTCAAGAACCCCGACTTTCGCGAGCTGTGCGAGATGGAACTGCCCAAAATAGGCGACATGGAGCGCATAGTGAGCAAGGTGGCAGTGGCGCGCGCCAATCCGCGTGAACTGCAGCAACTGCGCTGCGCACTCGAAAGCACCGCCACGCTCAAGTATGCCTGCGACCACGCCGACGGCTGCCAGGCCATAGCACAGGTGGGCAGCCAGCTCAACCCCCTGGCCCCACTGCGCGACCACATCAAGGCCACGCTGTGCCCCGACCCGCCAGTGCTCGTCAACAAGGGCGGCGTGATAGCTGCCGGCGTGAGTGCCGAGCTGGACGAACTGCGCCACATACAAACATCGAGCAAGGAGTTCTTGCTGCAAATACAGCAGCGCGAGAGCGACGCCACCGGCATACCGAGCCTCAAGATTGGGTTCAACAACGTGTTTGGCTACTACATCGAGGTGCGCAACACCTACAAGGACAAAGTGCCACAAGAGTGGGTGCGCAAGCAAACTCTGGCTCAGGCCGAACGCTACATCACACAGGAGCTGAAGGAACTTGAAGACAAAATACTGGGTGCCGAGGACCGCATACTCGACCTCGAGGCACGCCTCTATGCCAACCTCGTGGTCGAGGTGTCGCAACACATCACCCCGCTGCAGCACACTGCCGCCGCCCTGAGCCACCTCGACTGCCTGCAGAGCCTGGCCGCCGTGGCACGCGAGCGCCACTACGTGCGCCCCGTGGTTGACGACAGCCTCGTCATCGACATACACGAGGGGCGCCACCCCGTAATCGAAACGCTCATGCCGCCGGGCGAGGAGTATGTGTCGAACAGTGTAGAGCTCGACACCAAGGGCCAGCAAATAATCATCGTTACCGGTCCCAACATGGCGGGTAAAAGCGCCCTGCTGCGCCAAACGGCCCTCATCACCCTCATGGCACAGACTGGCTCCTTTGTGCCCGCCGCATCGGCACACATCGGATTGGTGGACAAGATATTCACGCGTGTGGGTGCAAGCGACAACATATCGGTGGGCGAGAGCACCTTCATGGTCGAAATGAGCGAGGCGGCCAACATCATGAACAACCTGACGGAGCGCTCGCTTGTGCTGTTCGACGAGCTCGGACGCGGCACATCTACCTACGACGGCATATCCATAGCGTGGGCCATAGTAGAGTACATTCACGAAAACGCCAAGGCACACGCACGCACGCTCTTTGCCACCCACTACCACGAGCTTAACGAAATGGAACGCCTGTTTCCACGCATCAAAAACTGGAACGTGTCGGTGCGCGAGGTTAACGGCCGCGTGGTGTTTCTGCGCAAGTTGCAACGCGGCGGGTCGGAACACTCCTTCGGCATACACGTGGCGCGCCTGGCGGGCATGCCGCAAAGCATTGTCAACCGCGCCACACAGATACTTGCCGACCTTGAGGAGGCCGGAGCCAAAGCTGGCTCGAAGGTGCCAAAGGCCGAAAGCCGCACACAGCAGCAGGAGGGCATGCAGCTCAGCTTTTTCCAACTCGATGACCCCGTGCTGGGCCAAATACGCGACGAACTGTTAGGTCTCGACGTCAACAACCTCACACCGCTCGAAGCACTCAACAAGCTGAACGACATCAAACGCATACTGAAGGGCTGACAACGACACGCTGCAAAAAAGCGCAAGCACTAAACGCAAGCACCAAACGCTAGCACCAAACGCAAGCACTAATGGGGGCGACGCGTCTCGCGTCGGGAAAATAAGGCAATGTTCTTACACTATAAAGGCTCACAGACAGCAGTATTTACACTTCTGTCTGTGAGCCTTTGCCTTCAATCCCGACGCGGGACGCGTCGCCCCCATTAGTGCTAGCGTTTGGTGCTTGCGTTTGGTGGTAGCATTTGATGGTAGCGTTTGGTGCTTGCGTTTAGTACTTGTGTTTAGTGGTAGCGTTTAGTGCTTGCGTTTGGTGCTTGAGGCCGTTAGCATATTGACGTTTTACCGTTTACACATTAGCACATTCGCACATTATTTCGTAAATTTGCCGCAATATCCATTATAACGCTCAATCACACACATACTCAGCGCATGAAAGAGTTTTTCCGCGTCATGCGGCACTTCGTCACACCATACAAGGGCTACCTCGCTGGCTCACTCGTGTTCAACCTGCTGTCGGCAATACTGAACGTGTTCTCATTCGTATCCATCATTCCCATGCTGCAAATGCTCTTTGGCATTGACCAGAACCGCTACGAGTTCATACCATGGTCGGCCGCCGGCATGAGCATCAAGGACATTGCCGTAAACAACATGTATTGGTACACCACCGAGCTGATGGACCAATATGGCGCCGCCACGGCACTGCTGCTCATTGGCCTGTTCCTGGTGACCGCCACACTGCTCAAAACGGGCTGCTACTTTGCCTCGGTGGCTATAATGGTGCCGCTGCGCACCGGCATTGTGCGCGACATCCGCACCCAGGTGTATCACAAAATCGTGTCGCTACCACTGTCCTTTTTCAGCGACGAGCGCAAGGGCGACATCATTGCACGCATGAGCGGCGATGTCAACGAGATTGAGAACTCTATTACCGGCTCGCTCGACATGCTCATCAAAAACCCCATTCTGCTCACTTGCTACTTTGGGGTGCTCATCTACACCTCGTGGCAGCTCACGCTGTTCACCATCATCGTGCTGCCGCTCATGGGCTGGCTCATGGGGCGCATCGGGCGCAAGCTCAAGCACCAAAGCCTCGATGCACAGAACAAGTGGAGCGAAACAATGGCACAGCTCGAGGAGACGCTGGGCGGCATGCGCATTATCAAGGCTTTTACGGCCGAGCACAAAATGACCGCACGCTTTGACCGCTCAACCAACGACTTTCGCGATGCCTCGAACCGCGTGGCCATACGTCAGGCCTCGGCACACCCGGTGAGCGAATTTTTGGGCACGGCACTCATTGTGCTGGTGCTGTGGTACGGCGGCACACTCATCTTTTCAGACCACTCACCCATCGACGCGCCCACGTTCATCTTCTACATGGTCATACTCTACAGCATCATACAGCCCTTGAAGGACTTTTCAAAGGCTTCGTATGCCATACCCAAGGGCATGGCCTCGGTTGAGCGTGTCAACAAAATTCTGAATGCCGAAAATCCCATCAAGGAGGCTGCCGAGCCTGTACACACTGAGGGGTTGAAGGACGAAATAGTGTTCAAAAACGTAAGTTTCTCATACAACGGCACCACCCCCGTGCTGCAAGGGGTCGACCTCAAGGTGCGCCGCGGCGAAACCATCGCCCTTGTGGGCCAGAGCGGCTCGGGCAAGTCGACACTGGTCGACCTGCTGCCACGCTACCACGATGTGACGGGGGGCGAAATTACCATCGACGGCGTCAACGTCAAAGCGCTTGCCCTGTCGGACCTGCGACAACTCATTGGCAATGTCAACCAGGAGGCCATTCTGTTTAACGACACCTTCTACAACAACATTACCTTCGGGGTGGAGAATGCCACCATGGAGCAGGTGGTGGAGGCAGCCAAGGTGGCCAATGCGCACGACTTTATAATGGAGAGCGAGCAGGGCTACAACACCAAGGTGGGCGACCGCGGCTGCAAACTGTCGGGCGGACAGCGCCAGCGCATCTCTATTGCCCGCGCCGTGCTCAAGAACCCCGACATTCTTATTCTTGACGAGGCTACCTCGGCGCTCGACACCGAAAGCGAACGACTGGTGCAGGAGGCACTCGAAAGGCTGATGAGCACACGCACCACCATAGCCATTGCCCACCGCCTGTCGACTATCAAGAATGCTGACGAGATATGTGTGCTCTACGAAGGACGCATCGTGGAACGCGGCACACACGAGGAGCTGCTGAAACTCGGCGGATACTACAAGAGGCTGAACGACATGCAACAGCTGTAATAGTTTCGTGCATTACCATTTTAGGCATCATACAAACCATTGCTTTTGCCTATATTGCGTATAAAATCACTAAAAAGGACTGACCATGCCTCTAATCATCACATTTTGCATCACACTTATCCCTACATTCGCATTTATAGTGTGGCTTAATAGTAACCGGGGCAAGAAGTGGCTTAAGGAAATGTAACACTACCTGCGCACTATGCCCAACAACAATCATAATCCCATACTGTGCCAGGCTATGCGCCTGGTGCTGCTCTATTTAGCACTCGTGCTGGCCGGCACACTGGCCAAACCGCTGTTTGTGCTTGCACAGCCCGCCGCCGTTAGCGGCAGCACGGGCTGGAGCGGCATAGGCCAGGCCATGCTGCACGGCTTGCTGCTCGATGTGGCCACAGCGGGCTACCTCATTGCACCCGTATGGCTGCTGTGCGGCCTGGGCCTGTGGGTGAGGCTGCGCGGCTGGCGCGTGGCCTACAAGGTGTGGGCCGCTGTGGTGGGAGCCGCCCTGGCACTGGTGCTGGTGGGCGATGCCTGTCTGTATGGCTTTTGGCACACCAAACTCGACGCCACGGTGTGGAACTATCTGGCACAGCCCGAGGGCGCACTGCAAAGTGTGAGCATGGGCTACGCCCTGTGCGCCACATTGGCCGTGGTGGCCGTGGCGGTGCTGCTCTATTACCTGCAGGTGCTCACCTTTGTGCCACGCCGCAAGGCTGCACACGCGCCCAGCCGCAAGGGGGCCACACGCCGCACAAGGGGGTGGTGGACCGCGGCGTGGCTCGTGGCCGGCGGACTGATATTTCTGGGCATTCGCGGCGGTGTGGGCAAGGGCACGGCCAATGTGGGCATGGTGTACTTCAGCCCCAACGCCTTTCTTAACCACACGGCGGTCAATCCGGCCTTCAGCCTCATATCGTCCACTCTCAAGGCGGGCGACTACGGGCGGCAGGCTCACTTTTTTAGCCACGACGAGCGCAAACGCATCTACAGCATGCTGGGCTACAACACCGAGAGCCTCGACACCGAGCCGCTGCTCAACACCACACGGCCCAATGTGCTGATTATACTGATGGAGGGCTGCGGCGGCACCTTTGTCAATGCCGTCGACCCCAAGAGCGACCCGCGCATCACGCCTAACCTCAACCGTCTGGCACACGAGGGGGTGGTGTTTACCCAAGCCTATGCCAACTCCTACCGCACCGACCGCGGCACGGTGTGCGCACTGAGCGGTTTCCCTTCGTTTCCCGACCTTAGTGTGATGAAGATGCCCTCGCGCTGCGAGCACCTGCCAAGCATTGCCTCATCGCTCAAGGGGGCGGGCTATGCCACTGCCTATCTGTACGGCGGCGATGCCAACTTTACCAACATGAGGGGCTACCTGCAAAGCACTGGCTACGACCGCATTGAAGGCGACGAGAGCTTTCCGGTGGCGGTGCGCCGCACACACAACTGGGGCGTGACCGACGCCATTGCCTTTGACACACTCTACCAGCGCATCATGCGTCTGCCGCAAGGCCGCCCGTGGCACGTCACCTTTCAGACGCTGGCCAGCCACGAGCCTTGGATTGTGCCCTACAACCGCATCAAGGGCGACAAGGTGGCCAACTCCATGGCTTATCTCGACCACTGCATAGGCATCTTTATCAGCCGTCTGCGGCAGTCGGCCCTGTGGCGCAACACGCTGGTGGTGATGCTGCCCGACCACGGGGTGAACTATCCCGAGGGCATTAGCGATGCCGACGAGCGCCGGAGCCACATTCCCATCATCATGGCGGGGGGCGCACTCAAGGGGCCGCGCGTGGTGACGCAAATATGTAACCAAACCGACTTGGCTGCCACACTGCTGGGCCAACTGCAACTGCCACACAAGCAGTTTGGCATGAGCCGCGATGTGCTGAGCCGCACCTATACTCACCCCTCGGCCGTACACACATGGCAGGAGGGCACTTACTACATGGACAACTCGGGCATTTCGGTGGTTAACCTGCTCACTCAGCCGGCCAGCGTGATGCGCGAGGCGCCCCACGCCTCGCAGCAGCGTGTCAATGCGGCCAAGGCTTTGCTGCAAACGGCCTACGACCACTTTAGGGAGTTATGAGGGTTATTGGGTTAGGAGGTTAGGTTAAAGGGTTATTGGGTTAGGAGGTTAGAGGGTTAAAAAGGCACTCTGACTTGCTTGATAGCCTCCTATTTCTACTTGCACGAGACGTCCTGCTCACAAAGGCTGCTTTTTACCCCCTCCAAGCCACGCTCGCTCAAATGGGGGCGAGGCGTCCCGCCTCGGGCACAAGCTGTTACGTTGGTGATTGTGAGCGTTCTCCATTTCACCGACGCGGGACGCGTCGCCCCCATTAGAGATTGGGAACGTCCTGCTCAAAATAGTTACTTTATAACCTCATAACCCTCTCCCCCAACCCTGCTCACAAGAGTTACTTTATAACCTCATAACCTCTAAACCTGTCTCTTATACACATCTCCGAGCCCACGAGACGCT
>ERZ1026848.769-NODE-769-length-17588-cov-5.775452_pt1 | contig 17588 bp, 9 predicted proteins | sample MGYA00380154_ERZ1026848 | MGnify/ENA primary metagenome ERZ1026848 (study PRJEB33269, sample SAMEA4719790) | human gut metagenome | biome: human-associated habitat; feature: organic feature; material: feces | place: Cameroon | collected 2013-10 ...
ACTTCATTCACTATGAAGCTTGGAACCAACAAGAAGGTTCAGGGCACATTCACACAGCCTATCGGCGATATCGAGCTCAACACAGTTTATGACCGTAATCCAAGCAAGTTCGAGCTCACTGTTAAGGAAACTGGCAACTACTATGTGGCTTACCACATCTCTGACCCTGACGGAAGCAAGGCTTATGGTTACATCTTCGACTTCTCTATCGCTGAGAAGACAGAGGCTCAGCCAGTGGCTACAACTGCTGTGACTGAATTCACTGCAAAAGAGGCCGGTGATCTCAAGACTATCAACCTGAAGTGGAAGAACCCGACTAAGGACGTTGACGGCAACGATCTCGCTGCTGACGCAGAGCTTTCAGTAAAGGTATTCGAGGGCGAGACTCTCCTTACTACTGTTGCCGGCACACCAGGTGCAGAGGGCAGCTATTCTTACGAGCCGGAGACCTACGCAGGTCTCCACGAGTATAAGGTTGTCGTAGTTTACAACGAGCTCGAGTCTGAGGCTGCTACAACTACTCTTACAGTGGTAGTCAACGGTATCAACGGTGCTATCGTTATCCCTGCTGATGCAGAGGTTTCTGTACGCACACTTGGTGGAGCATTGGTTGGCAACAACTTCTCTACTCTCGCCAAGGGTACATACCTCGTTACAGTGAAGACTGTTGACGGTAAGGTTAAGACAATGAAGGTTACAAAGTAATCTGAATTCCCATAACAAATGATTGCCGCCCGGCATCCCCTTTCGGTGGATGTCGGTCGGTTTTGCATATTCTGATGTGTATTATAAACCCAAATCGGTCATTAGGGCTTGCTTGGATTTTGTATTTTTAGAAGAGTGGATTTTGTTTGGCTTTTAATGAGTAATAGCGAGCTATTGCGAATTAAAAACAAGCAAAAGACGCCTTATAAAAAGCAAAAGACTGCAAGCAGTTATTAAAATTATACATTGAACGGCCTAATGACCGATTTGGGATAAGCTGTCTTTCGGAGCGTGTTCTGCCTTCGTGGTGTCGCGCTTTATCTCCTCGGCTTTCATTTTCTCACGCTTAATTTCCGTGGAGTCTGGTTGGGGGAAGAGTTCCTGATGAGCTTCGCGCCAGTTCACCTCCTTGTCTCTCTTTCCCGGCAATACTATCACCGGCATGCCTTTAGTGACAAACTTCACCAGTTCGAGGATATTCTCATTCTTTATTCTCACGCATCCGTGGCTGCGTCTGCCGCCCACCGACCATGGAGCATCGGTGCCGTGGATGCCCGTGGAGTTGAATCCCGGAGTCACGATGCGGAAGAAGCGCGGACCATATTGTCCCGGGTTCTCGCTGCGCACGCCATTCTCGTCGGTATAGTGCCAGTTCTCGCTGTTCTGCACCTTGCCCGCCCTGAAGAAACCCTCCGGCGTGCGGCAGTCGCCCCTGCTCCTCTTGTTGCCGAATCCCTTTCCGCAGGCGCAGGTGTACGACTTGCGCAGCACACCGTAGCGGTCGAACAGCTTCACCTTCATGTCGCCCTTGTCCACGATGATGAAATATTCGTATTCACTGTTGAGCAGACGGTTGCAGTAGTCCAGACTGTCGTGTGCCATCTTGTGCATGATGCCGGCGGCATAGCGGTCTTTGTCCGGCGACTCGTTCATATATTCTATCGCCTCCTCGGCAGTGCTGAACTTATGCTTTATCTTTATCGGTTCTTCCTCAATCTCCTCAATCTCGTTGGCAGATGCCAGCGGACCGTCATCCTGCGCCATCTCGTTGCCTTTGTTCGACGGCGAGCAAGCCTGCATTATCAGAGTCAGTATCGTGAGGAATATGGATAGGCGTATCGCTTTCATGTTTGTTTGATAAGATGTCATGTCTGTTTAATGTTTATTTGTTTGGTCTTTCTTTTTATAAGTTACTGTCATATTTCTTTTCTTGTTCAACCTAAATCGGTCATTAGGCCGTTCAATGTAATATATTTGCCATCCCATAGACAGAAATCTCGGTTCCCATCTTCAAGTGGTTGGTGAAGGCAAGCCCTTCTTTCGACTGCAAAGATAATAAAAAAAACTGACATCCTTTTCATTTTCCTTTTCAAAGCGCATTTCCGTTATGTCGGAAAAGCCCTGATTTGCGGCATTTTACCGAATAATCCACCAAGTTTGTGCATTTTTCCCCGTGCTTAGCAACCTTAACCGCTAATTTTGCAGTCACTATTACTAACCAAATCAAAATCATACAACGAAGATGAAATTGAGATTCATTGCAGCAGCCGCTGTGGCTGCATGCACTGCATTATGTGTGCAGGCGAGAAAGGTGCATACCATAGGCGACAGCACTATGGCGACCTATGACCCGAACACCACCGTGACGAGAGGCTGGGGACAGATGTTCCAGCAGTTCTTCAAGGGTGATGTCACCGTGAACAACCGTGCCAAGAATGGTGCCAGCAGCAAGAGCTTCTATAAGGAGAGCGCCTACTGGCAGTCGGTGAAGAAACAGATAGAGCCAGGCGACTGTGTGCTCATACAGTTTGCCCACAACGACGAGAAGAGCAACGGATGCGACGGCGACGAGCTGAAAGCTTACTATCAGAGCATCGGCGATGAGGCAAAGGCAAATGCCTGCGACTATCGTGGAACTACAGCCAGTGGCACCTATAAGGACTATCTGCGCAAGTATGTGGAAGAAACTCGCGCCTTGGGTGCCACACCAGTGCTGGTGGGTGCGATATGTAGAAAATATTTCGACGGAAGCACCATTCGCAGAAACGGACGCCACGACCTCGGCGACAAGTTCGACAAGATAGAAGGCGGCAAGCTCACTACCGGCAACAAAGTGGCTGCCGACGACCATACATACGACTATCCATACCAGATGCAGGAGGTGGCAAAGGAAATGGGAGTGCAGTATCTCGACCTCACCACAGCCACAAAGGAACTCTATGAAAGCTATGGCGACGCCAAAGCCAACGCTCTGCTCTTCGATGGCAACGGCAGCACCCACACCTCAGCGATGGGAGCCACGCTGATAGCCCGTCTGGCAGCACAGCTCATGCAGAAGGCTGGAATACTGACAGAGAACATCAACCTGACGAGCGACTTTAGCGTGAATCCATCAACTGTAGACCTCGGACAGGCATACAAGGGACAAACGGTGGTGAGAGAAGTGTCGGTAAACGGCTTCGACCTCGTGCCAGCCGAAGGCAATGTGAGCATCACGGCGAGCAACGGACTGAAGATTTCTGCCGACGGCAGCGACTATTCATCCACAGCAACTCTGGCCTACAAGGAAGGCAACCTTATCGGTTCCTTCAAGACAAGCTATGAGTTCGCCACAGCCGGCGACATCAATGAGAGCATCACCGTGAGTTGCGGCGACAAGACAGTCACCATCCCTGTAGTGGGCAAGTGTGTGGAACTAGCCGACGGAGTGGCAGCATCTGCATATTGGAGACTCGAGAAAGACGACAACTGCACCGTTGAAGGTCCGGTAGACCCTATCGGCGAGACATACAGCGAGATGAAACTCCAGAAATATTCCAGTCCAAACGCTAATACCACATGGCCCGAGGGCACAGGCTTTGATGCCACCCGCAAGACGCAGCGCAACATCATCGAGGGCGAGTCTTGGCCGGCAGGCGAAATCGACGAGGTGTCAACACGATGGATAGAATTCGCAGTGAAGCCAGCCAAGGGTACCACTTTCAACGTGAACGAGATAAGTCTGTATGTGTGTGGATGCGGAGGCAACGGAATGCACTGCAAGATTTACTACTCTAAGGAGGCAGACTTCGCCAATGCTGTTAACATCGCCGACTTCTCTGGTTCGATGAAAGCCAACGACATGATGGAGGTAAAGGCAACACCCGTGATAGAACTCTCTGAGGGCGAGACGCTACGCTTGCGCGTATATCCTTGGTATGGCAGCGCAGCAACTGGCAAGACCATCTGTCTGAGCGACGTAAAGGTGGCAGGAGTGGCAGTAAGCGCCACAAATGGAGTGAAGAGCGTGGAAAACTCGGAACTGAAACCGGAGAAGATATACTACAGTCTCGACGGCATTCGTCAGAACGGCATTCATGACGGTCTGAACATTGTGGTGGAGAACGGAGTGGCAAGAAAAATAATGAAATGAACAAACAGATTCTCAATATGAAAAAGACCACATTATCCCGAATTATCGTCATGGTCCTCGTAGCATGGATGGGACTTGGCGGGTCAATGGCGGCAGACGTCATCGATGCCAAAGACGCCACTATAAAATGGGCGTTTGACAAAAGTGCCGACAATGCGTCGGCTGCAGAGATATCCGTAGACGGAGCCATCTCGACTACAAGTTTCTCGCTGGGCGAGAAACTGTATTTCAACGGACTGCAAAGCGGACTCTCAAAACTGAATCCGACAGAAAAAATAAGCAATGCCCGCGACGATGCATCATACGTAGTATTCAGCATCGTGCCAAAGAAAGGAGTCACCTTCACACCGAAGAGCGTAGCCTTCAAATCGCAGAAATGCGGTACCAGCGGCGGTACGCTCGACGTGGTGGCCCGATGCGGCGAGAAGAGCGAGGAACTCGTGAAAGGTTTCGCCCCGGAGCGCAACAGCGTGTCGGAGTCGAAGCTCGACATCACTTCACTCACAGGAGAGAGCGACAAGGTTGAACTGTATTTCTATGTGTATAATCTCGCCAACAACAAGCAGCTCGCCCTTGGCGACGTGGTGGTGACAGGCGATCTGAACGGTACTCCGGTCACTGTGCCCGTATATACGCTGAGCGTAGGGACAGCCGACGAGGCTGCCGGCACCGTCACTGTGAATCCGGCAGGCGACAAGTTTGACGAAGGCACGGTAGTCACTGTGAGCACTACCGAGAACTTTGGCTATCATTTCGCAGGATGGACAGGAGCCGACAATGCCATCGTGTCTACCGACAATCCATACACCTTTGAGCTGAAGGCAAACACGTCGCTCACCGCAACATATACTAAGAACAATGTTTACGCCCTGAACCTGACACTGCAGGGAGGAGCAAATGCCAACCTCGTGACATTCTCGCCAGAAGGCAATGTGGTGGACGGAGTGCATCACTATGAAGAAGGAACCGACGTGAAGCTCACGGCACAGAACAACCGTATCCTCACCTTCACCAACTGGGACGACAACTCGACAGACAAAGAACGCGAAGTGAAGATGGACGGAGAGAAGAACCTTACGGCAAACTTCTCTTGCACAGACTATATAGTGGGCTGGGACCTCTATAGCGACACACCGTCGCAGGAGCGTGCTGCCGACTACAAGGCAGAGAGCGACAACGCCGGACTCCTCTCGCTGCGCAACGAAGCCGGCAACACCACATCATGGCTTGCATGCGGAGCAGGTAAAGGCGGACAGAACGGTAAGTATGCCGCACGCTGCTGGAGAAAACTCACCGACAAATATTATTTCGAACTCTCATTCTCAACACTGGGATACACCAACGTGGTGCTGTCGGCTGCCGTAGGCGACGACTTCAACGCACACAGTATCGTAAACGCACAATACTCTATCGACGGAACAAACTATACCACCTTCGGCACATATAACCTGCCGGCCCGCGGATGGGACTCAGAAGAATTCGCTCTGCCAGCAGAGGCAAACGGACAGAAGGTCGTGAATGTGCGCTTCCTGCCAGACTATGACTCACCGCTCGTGGGATCGACAGGCGACTACGACGGACTGGCTGTAGCGGAGATTTTCCTGCTCGCCGACAAGGAAATCGTGGAAGACAACGAGGCACCGAAACTCATCTCGACAATCCCTGCCAATGATGCAGCCGACGCATCGGCAACAGGATCTGTGATACTGACATTCGATGAGAAAGTGGTGGCTGCAGAAGGAAGCAAGGCAACGCTCAATGGAGAGGCTTTGAAACCGACGGTGAGCGGCAAGACCGTGGTATATCAGTACAGCGGACTGAGATATGCCACTGCTTATACTTTCACATTGCCGGCAGGAATGATTCTCGACCGCAACGGAAACGCTTTCTCGGGCACAGAGATACATTTCACCACTATGGAGCGCCAGCAGCCAGAACTGCGTGTCTATGACGCAGTGGTGGCACAAGACGGCACCGGAGACTACACCACTGTGCAGGCTGCCATCGATGCCGCACCGCAGAACAGAGTGAAGCCATGGCTCATATTCATAAAGAAAGGTACATACAAAGAGCATGTTGACCTGCCGGTAACAAAGCCATATCTGCACTTCATCGGACAGGGACGCGACAAGGTGTTTATCAGTGATGACAAACTGTGCGGCGGACCAAACGCACTGAGCGTGGACAAGGGAGCTACATTCGTGGCACACGCCGCCAACCTGTATTTCGAGGGATTGAGCTTCGTGAATTCATACGGAGTGGAGAAGAACGACGGTCCGCAGGCGCTCGCCCTGAACACCGAGAACGACCGCATCGTGTTCAACAACGTGGGAATGTACAGTTATCAGGATACGTGGATAACTACAAGCAAATCCAACTATCGCCACTACGTGAAGAACTCCTTCATCGAGGGAGCCGTAGACTTCATCTACAACAGCGGCGACGTTTATCTCGACAACGACACAATCAATATCGTGCGCAAGAGCGGAGGATACATCGTGGCACCATCACACCAGAAAGACGTGAAGTGGGGATATGTGTTCATGAACAACGTGATAACGGCTCCTGGCGTACCGTCAGAAACATCGGTATGGCTTGGCAGACCTTGGCACAACTTCCCGAAGACCGTTTTCATCAACACGAAGGCAGAGGTGACGATACCAGCCACGGGATGGTATGAAACGATGGGCGGACTGCCTGTGCTGTGGGCTGACTACAACACTATGGACGCCGAAGGCAACCCTGTGGATCTCTCTCACCGCCGTGATACCTATTATTATATGAACGGCGACACAAAGGTGGAAGGCAAGGCAAAGAACTTCCTCACCGACGAGGAGGCTGCACAATATACGGTGAAGAACGTGCTCAGCGGTTCGGACAACTGGCAGCCGGAGCTGATTACCGAGGCTTGTGAGTCACCGGCGCCTGTAGTTGAGGGCGGACTGCTGAAATGGCAGCCTGTGCCATACGCCATCTGCTATGTGATAACGAAAAACGGCAACGTGGAAGGATTTACTACTGCCACATCATGCGAATATGAGGCAGGCAACGAATACCTGATACAGGCTGTGAACGAATACGGCGGACTGAGTAAGGCTGCCAAGGCAGACCAGACATCGGCAGTGGGCTCCGTAGAGACTGCTGGCGACACATTCAAGGCTACTTCTGTATATACAATCGATGGCAAAAGAATTGCTGATACGGCAAAAGGCATCAATGTCATTACTGACGGCAAGACATCGAGAAAAGTAGTGATGAAATAAAAAACAGTTGGTAGATTATTTATAAGTAGTCCAAATCTGGTTTCTGATTTGAGTAAAAGATTGTCTGGGGATTCCATGTGATGTGGCGTTCCCAGATTTTTTATTCCAAATCGGTCATTAGGGTATGCCCGTTTTTTGTTTTTTTAGAAGGATGTTTTTTGTTTGGGTTTAATGAGTAATAGCAAGATGTTGTGGGATATGATTTTTTTTCATACTTTTGTATTCGTAAAACCTGTAGTTCCCCCAATCCGGGCATTGGGAGATTGATCTGGCACTGAATCTATCAAAACAAATTATCCCGATTATACAATGAGGCTTATAACACTTGTCCTGTCATTATCATTGTCGCTGCTGTCTGCCGTCTATGCCGTAGCCACACCGATTTGTCATATCCAGCGGTATGATGAGAGCGACGGACTCACCCAATGGCACGTCACTCAGATGGCACAAGACAGTCAAGGAATGATGTGGTTCTCGACATGGAACGGACTATGTCGCTTCGATGGTTACGAATTCCGTGGATTCAAAGGACGTGTAGGTGACGGAAGCCGATTGGCAACCGACCGCATGCGCAGCGTGTGGTTGTGTGATGACGGGAATCTGGGATGCAGGGTGGACGACGACATGTATCTTTTCAACCTCAAGCGTTACCGGTTTGAAAAAATCGGAGGAATGCAGCTGAGAGGGCGGAATGCCACGGCGGTGAAAGAAAACAGACCATATCGCCATCGCGATGGCGTGGGAAATCTGTGGACGATGTATTATGACGGCAGACTGACCTATACGCCAAGGGGAGGCAAGGAGACACCCTACGGTGACGGGAAAAGCTTGGAGGCAGCACGCTTCTGCCTCTCTGACAAGCAAGGCAATCTCTGGGTGGCTGCTATAAGCTGCATATACAAGATATGTTTTCCGAGACAGAACGGGAATGTGGTGAGAAACGGTAATGGCGCTGAAGTCAAGACCGTCTTCGTGGATAGGGACAAGAGATACTGGATAGCCACTAAGGAAGATGAGACAGTGAGGATTTTCGACCGTGGCAACAGACTTGTGGGGTATCTTGCGCCGGATGGCAGGATTGTGGCGGGCTACACTAAATTCCGCTGTCCGATATACTGCATCACTCAGACCCGAGACGGGAGCATCTGGCTGGGAAGCAAGCCGCAGGGACTCTTCCGCCTGACCGGATGTCATGGGATGCAGGCATACAGAATAGATAAAATCGGAGGATTGGGCAGCGACAATGTCTATGACATCAAGGAGGACCGTTGGGGCAGACTCTGGATTGCCACTCTTGGTGGGGGAGTGTGTTGCGTTGAGAATCCGAGAGCGGAAAGACCTGTAGTGGTGAAACCTTTCTCCGGATTAAGAAACTATCCCCACACTCTGGCAAAGAAGGTGAGGATGATACATCTGACCAAAGATGATGTGATGCTATGCGCCACGACCGACGGACTGCTTGTGGCCAAACTGGTAGCGGGGAATGACGTCAGAAACATGGTGTTCCATTGCCACACTCGTGAGGCAAATCGCAAGGATGCCCTCAGTTGCAGTGCGGTGATGAACGTGGCTGAAGACTATAGAGGGCGAATTTTTGTCAGTACGGAGAGTGGTGGAGTGAATATGATTCAGACGGGAAACCTGACGGCAGACAAGCTGTCTTTCCGACATTATGATGAGGCTAACGGGATGCCCACCGATGTGGCTCTGTCGGTTGTGGGGTTCTCTCGCCGGATGCTTATGGTGGGAAGCGACAGACTGGTGATGTTCAACTCCGACAATGGAGATTATCTCTCTTTCGGAAAGAATTTCTTTCAGTCGGAATGCAGGTTCTCAGAGGCAATTCCCGTGAGATTGCCAGATGGGCGTTGGCTGTTCGGACTGCAAGACGGAGAGTATTATGTCGCTCCGCAGCAGTTGCGCAAGAGCACCTTTGTGCCGAGTATCGCCCTCACAGGCGTCAGCGTGCAGGGAGTGGAAGGAAGCTGCTCCGTAAATGCCATGGACACATTGGTGCTGGCGAGCAACGAGAGGAGCTTCACGCTGAGATTTGCCGCTCTCGACTATTCTGCCGATGTCCGCCTTTCGTATGCCTTCGCCCTCTTGGACGACGGTGATGAGGAAGACGTAAAATGGAATGACATAGGCCATAACCGTTCTGCCACACTGCTCGACCTGGAGCCCGGAACCTATGTCGTGCTGGTGAGATCTACCAATGCCGACGGCGCCTGGGTAGACAACGTGAGAAGGCTGACGATAGTAGTGACACCGACATTCTGGGAGACTACTCCCGTCCGTGTGCTGCTCCTCTTGTTTTTGTTGGCGCTCTTCGGTTCTGCAGTATATACCATTATATATATAAGGCGTATAAAGCGTCAGCGCCGTGAAGCTCTCGACGCATACTTGAATCTGCTCAGTAACGGTACTGGCGGTGATGCCTATGAACCGGCGCCGGCAGACACACCACTGCGTCCTGAACTCACGTCCGAGGATGACATCATGATGAGGCGCGTGTCAGCATTTGTAGACGAGCATCTTGGCGATGCGGAGATAGGAGTGGGTGATATGGCAGCGGCAGCAGCCATGAGCCGGTCGGGACTGCAGCGCAAGATGAAACAGATCATGGGAGTGACGCCACTCGACTTCCTGCGTGAGGCGCGTATGAAACGTGCGTGCCATTTGCTCTCGTCAACCGATATCCCGATAAGCGACGTGGCATATTCTTGCGGATACTCCGACCCTAAATATTTCAGCAGAAGCTTCAAGGCATCAAAGGGAAAGAGTCCGAAGGAATGGAGAAACGGAGATGCAGAAGGGTAAAACTTCCCCAAAATTGTTTCTTTTGCTCAATTTAGGATGCAATGTAAATAATAATTCCTATCTTTGTGTTGTGCGATGATGCGCACCATCAATACACATATTATATATTACGGACATAAACACACTATGATTATGAAGGGAAACGGATTATTTGCGGTAGTACTCAGTGCGGCATTGCTGGCGTCGGGCTGCGGTTCGATTAGCGACGGCGGCGCTTCGGGAGGATTTCTCGGAGCAGAGTTGGGAAGCATTCTCGGTTCCGCCATCGGCGGCATAAGCGGTGGACCAAGAGGCAGCGATGTCGGTACGATAGTTGGCATGGCCGGCGGTGCCGTGATAGGTGCCGTGGTGGGTGACGCTGCCGACAAGGCACAGCAGAGAAAGGCAGAACGCTACGACGGCAATTACCGTGGAGACGACAGAAACGGAAATTACAGGGGAGACGACAGAAACGGCAATTCCTCGTATGACAGCCGGTCTTATGACAATACGGGTGATAACGCTACAAGCGATTTCGACCCTGAGAATGGCGGTGACGACGTGATACAGTTTGATACTCCTGTCGGTAATACATCCGTTGAAGAACCGGATGTAGTCAGCAAGCTCCAGTCAGATTCGGCTCCAGTCAGTGCTTCGCCCCTGGAGCTCCGCAGCGTGAGATTCGTGGGCAAGGGCAACGGTCTTGAACTGCATAGCGGTGAATTGGCAAAAGTGGTGGTGGAGGTATACAACAATACTCCGGAATATATGTATAATGTGAGACCCATGGTGATGGAGACTTCCGGCAACAAGCATGTCTTCGTTTCGGCTCCAATCATAGTGGAAAAAATCGCTCCCGGCAAGGGCATACGCTATACGGCGATGGTGAAGGCAGACAAGAAACTGAAAGACGGCAAGGTGCATTTCACAGTCTGCGCCCAAGAGTCGGCACAACTCCGCAAATCAGAAATCAGAGAGTTTGACGTCACTACAATAAGGTGAAAAAGCTCAGAAAACGAGTTTTTCGGTGCTATATCAGCAGATATTTAACAAATAGTAAGAACTAAAATAAAATTTTCTCGATTTTTCTTGCAGCGTATTTTGAAAATGCCTACATTTGCGATGTGATAATAAACACTTTGATAAAACACATAATTAACATAATCTTTTAAATAAAAACACATTACTATGGAAGTGGAGAAAATTATGCAACAGTTGGAGCAGAAGCATCCAGGCGAGTTGGAGTATCTACAGGCAGTTAAGGAAGTACTTATTTCCATCCAGGACGTTTACAACCAGCATCCTGAGTTCGAGAAAGCTAAGATTATCGAGCGTATCGTGGAGCCAGAGCGTATCATCACGTTCCGTGTGCCATGGGTTGACGACAACGGTGAGATCCATGTAAACCTCGGTTACCGCGTGCAGTTCAACAGCGCTATCGGTCCGTACAAGGGTGGTATCCGCTTCCATCCGTCAGTAAACCTTTCAATCCTGAAGTTCTTGGGCTTCGAGCAGACATTCAAGAATGCACTTACTACTCTGCCAATGGGCGGTGGTAAGGGAGGTTCAGACTTCTCTATCCGTGGAAGAAGCGACGCAGAGGTTATGCGTTTCTGCCAGGCTTTCATGACAGAGCTTTATCGTCACATCGGTCCTAACGAGGACGTTCCTGCAGGTGATATCGGCGTTGGTGGCCGTGAGATCGGTTACATGTTCGGTATGTACAAGAAGCTCACACACCAGTGGAACGGTGTATTGACAGGTAAGGGACTTGAGTACGGTGGTTCTAAGATTCGTCCTGAGGCTACTGGTTTCGGCGCTATCTACTACGTACACCACATGCTCGAGACTCACAATATCGACATCAAGGGCAAGACAGTTGCTGTCAGCGGTTTCGGTAACGTGGCATGGGGTGCTGTTACAAAGGCTACCCAGCTCGGCGCTAAGGTTGTTACAATCTCTGGCCCAGACGGTTACATCTACGACCCAACAGGTATCAGCGGTGAGAAGATCGACTACATGCTCGAGCTCCGCTCAAGCGGTAACGACGTTTGTGCACCATACGCTGAGAAATATCCAGAAGCTAAGTTCGTTGCTGGCAAGAAGCCATGGGAGGTTAAGGTTGACATCGCTCTGCCTTGCGCTACCCAGAACGAGCTCGGTGCTGCTGACGCAGACATGCTCCTCGCCAACAAGACATTGTGCGTAGCTGAGGTTTCTAACATGGGATGTACAGCTGAGGCTGTTGACAAGTTCATCGAGGCTAAGCAGCTCTTCGCTCCTGGCAAGGCTGTTAACGCTGGTGGTGTTGCTACTTCTGGTCTTGAGATGACTCAGAACGCTATCCACCTCGGATGGACAGAGGCTGAGGTAGACGAGCGTCTGCATCAGATCATGAGCGACATCTATGAGCAGTGCGTTAAGTACGGTACTGAGGCTGACGGCTACATCAACTACGTGAAGGGTGCTAACATCGCCGGCTTCATGAAGGTAGCTCACGCTATGATGGCTCAGGGTATAGTATAATTCTTTTTGATGAGAAAATACTTCATAATACTGATTTTATTGATTACATTTGGATGTCGTCTCTCTCTCCTCGCTCAGGAGAGAGGGGTGGCATCCTATTATTCTAACCGTATGCATGGCAGACGAATGAGCAATGGGGAGAAATACCATCGCGACAGTATGACGTGTGCCCATGCAAAGTTCGCTCTTGGCACTTTGCTAAGGGTGACAAACGTGAAAAACGGCAAGAGTGTTGTCGTGAGGGTTACCGACCGCTGTGCGCGTCACGCACGCAGGATCATCGACCTTTCGATGGCGGCGGCAAAACAGTTGGGCTTGGTGACGGCAGGAGTGGGAACGGTCTTGGTGGAGCGTTTCCATCGCAAAAATGAAATTCCGTATCGTGGTGACGATGATGTGGAACTTCCGGAATTTGACTTGGAGGTGACAAAACCAGCTGACGGCTATGTGCCGGCATGGCAGCAGAAGAATGTGAAGAAGTAGGGCGGCTGTTGTATTTGTCATGGTGCAGAAGTATGGTCTCTTTTGTTTTTGTCAGCGGCTTGGAGTTTCTTGGTATTCCAGGTATTTCTTGGCATTTGGTTTTTCATGTGCTTTAGATCGGTTCATAAAAAAAAGTCCAATATGCTCTCGCACACTGAACTTCCACTAAAGCTATTTACCTTATGTCGCTAATTACATAAGTTTTGAAGCACCGATTTCACATCGTTCTTTAGATTGTTGTCCTGCGAAAAAACAGGCAATCCAGCTTCATGAATTTCTTTTAAACCTCTCCAGGTTTTTAAATAAATATGTAAGTCAATAAATTAATTAATGTTATGAAAAGTCTTTATTATTATCTTTTTGTCTCAGACAATCCGCTTGCCGCCGATGCCTGTTTGTTTCGCCGCTGCTTCGTTTCCTGACACGGCATAACATTCCCGACAATTATTTCGTGCTTCTGCCAGCCTTGTTTCTCAGGCATGACATACGCAGTCAATGTCATCATATAGGATAATCCCTTTGTCGCAAGATAAACAATCATCCCGGCATTTTTAAGTTTTGAGAATTAGGCTGTTGAATAACGCCTTTGTCGTTCCTCGTGTTGGCGCATGTTGCAACCAACTTACTTCATGCTTTAGATTTTGGGCATCAGGCTTTAATGATGCCTGTGCTCGTTGTGGTAAGAATTATCCATATACTTTCAGTGCAAATATACGTATTATACTCTTAATGGCGTAACTTTTCTTCTTCTATTCCTTTTCTTTTCACCTTTTTTAAAGGTTGGGTGTCGAATATCCCCTTTTGCTTTACAAAAATGCCCCTTTTAATGTTGTTCTGCCACTTTGTGGCAAACTTGCTTGTCGGCAAACCGAACCTGTGGTCCAAGGTTTAATATGTTGTCTTTCATTTCAAATTGTTGACATATTGCTTGCGATTTTATATATACTTAATTTGTGTGTTAGCGAGAAAATGGATATATTTGCATTAAGAACCGATTTCATCAGCATTGCTGACACATAACGGAAGCAGTGCAAAGATGTGAATTGCAGGCAATACAAACAAATAACACTCCAACCTATGAACGAACAAGCGCCCCAGCAATGGAATAAGTTTTATCTTAAGGATGTGTCATTCAAGAACCTGATGACGCATCGTATTTTCAATGTCCTCATTATCGCAAACCCATACGACGCCTTCATGCTCGAAGACGACGGGCGAGTGGATGAAAAGATTTTCAATGAGTATACAGAGCTCGGCCTTCGCTATCCGCCCACCTTCACTCAGGTGAGCACCATGGTGGAAGCCTCCGAAGTGCTCTCCACCACGAGCATCGACCTCGTGATATGTATGCCAGGAAATGCCGACAACGACGCCTTCACCGTGGCGAGGGCGGTGAAGAGGGAGTTTCCCGACATTCCATGCGTGGTCCTCACGCCATTCTCGCATGGCATCACGCAAAGGATAATGAACGAAGACCTCTCGATATTCGAATACGTGTTCTGCTGGCTCGGCAATACCAACCTCATCCTCTCTATCATAAAACTCATCGAGGACAAGATGAACCTCGAACACGACATCGACGAGGCGGGAGTGCAGATGATACTCCTGGTGGAAGACAGCATCCGCTTCTACTCCTCCATCCTGCCCAACCTCTATAGCTACATCCTCACCCAGAGCCAGAGCTTCGCTACCGAGGCGCTCAACTCCCACACCGCCACGCTGCGAATGAGAGGAAGGCCAAAGGTGGTGCTCGCCAGAACATACGAGGAGGCGATGGACTATTTCGTGCGCTTCCCAGAAAACATTCTCGGCGTCATCAGCGACTGCCGTTTCCCGAAGGGAGGCGTGAAAGATTCTGAGGCAGGACTCAAACTGCTGTCGGAGTTCCATCGCCGTGCCCCGTTCCTGCCGCTCATCATGGAGAGCAGCGAGACGGAGAATGCCGAGAAAGCCGAGAAGTTGGGATTCCGCTTCATCGACAAGAATTCAAAGAAGATGAACATCGACCTGCGCAATATCATGGCGGAGCACATGGGATTCGGAGACTTCATCTTCCGCGACCCCAAGACCCATGAGGAGATACGCCGCATACGCAACCTGAAGGAGCTGCAGGACAATATCTTCAGCATTCCCAACGACTCCATGCTCTACCACCTGTCGCGCAACCACGTGAGCCGTTGGCTCTGTGCCAGGGCGATATTCCCCGTGTCGGAATTCCTTAAGACGGTGACGCTGGAGAAACTCAGAGACGTGGACCTGCATCGCCAGATCATCTTCGATGCCATCGTACAATACCGCCACATGAAGAACGTGGGAACGGTGGCTGTGTTCAAGCGCGACCGCTTCGATGCCTACAGCCACTTCGCCCGCATCGGCGACGGTTCGCTCGGCGGAAAGGGCAGAGGTCTCGCTTTTCTGGACAATATCATAAAGACACACCCCGAATTCAATGAGTTTGAGGGGGTGAAGGTGTCGATACCGAAGACCGTGGTGCTCTGTACCGATGTCTTCGACCAGTTTATGGACAACAACAACCTCTATCAGCTGGCACTCAGCGATGCTCCCGACGAAGAAATACTCCAGGCATTCATCAAGGCGCAGCTGCCAGACCAGTTCATCGACGACTTCAAGACCTTTTTCGAGGCTATCCGCCATCCTATAGCGATACGTTCCAGCAGTCTGCTCGAAGACTCACACTACCAGCCCTTTGCCGGCATATATTCCACATATATGATACCTTATCTCGAAGACAAGGACGAGATGCTGCGAATGCTCGCCGCCGCCATCAAGAGCGTCTACGCCTCGGTGTATTTCAAGGATTCCAAGGCGTATATGACTGCTACGCGCAACGTGATAGACCAGGAGAAGATGGCGGTAATCCTTCAAGAGGTGGTGGGCAAGCAGTATGGCGACCATTTCTATCCTAATTTCAGCGGTGTGCTTCGCTCCATCAACTATTATCCTTTGGGATATGAGAAGTCGGAGGAGGGTATCGCCAGTCTTGCCCTCGGACTCGGAAAGTATATCGTAGACGGTGGACAGACGCTGCGTGTCAGTCCGTATCATCCCGCCCAGGTGTTGCAGACGAGCGACATGGAGATTGCCCTGCGCCAGACACAGACGCAGTTCTATGCCCTCGACATGAAGCGCGTGGGAGTGGACTTCAAGGTGGACGACGGTTTCAATATTCTGAAGCTCAAGGTGAAGGATGCCGAAAACGACGGCGCTCTCAATTTTATCGCTTCCACCTATGATGCCAACGACCGGGTGATTCGCGACGGACTGTATGATGGCGGACGCAAGATAGTCAGTTTCAACGGTGTGCTGCGCCACGGTGTGTTCCCGTTGCCCGAACTGCTGAAACTGTCAATGCACCACGGCGCCGACAGTATGCGCCGCCCGGTGGAGATTGAGTTCGCCTGCACTCTCAATGATGACCGCACGGGAGAGTTCTATCTCCTGCAGATACGTCCTATCGTGGACAGCAAACAGGTGCTCGACCAAGACATCATGGCAATTCCTGATGACAAATGTCTGTTGCGCTCACACAATTCCCTGGGACATGGGGTGAGTGACGATATCGTGGATGTGGTGTATGTGAAGACCGACGAGAACTTCACGGCATCTGACAATCCCGTGGTGGCGATGGAGGTGGAGCGCATAAACAAGAAATTCCTTGCCGACGGCAAGAATTATGTGCTTGTGGGACCCGGCAGATGGGGCTCGAGTGATTCGTGGCTCGGTGTGCCGGTGAAGTGGCCGCATATCAGTGCGGCGAAACTCATCGTGGAGACCACGCTGAAGAACTACAGTGTGGATCCGAGTCAGGGCACTCACTTCTTCCAGAACCTCACCAGTTTCGGTGTCGGCTATTTCACCATCGACGAGAACAAAGGCATGGGATTCTTCCGCAAGGAGATTCTCGACGCTATGCCTGCCGTAGAAGAGACACCGCATGTGCGCCACGTTCGTTTCAGCAAACCGTTGCATATCATGATGGACGGAATGAAACAGGAGGGACTGGTTATCTGTGATACGGAAGATGTGAAAGGAAATGACGCGCGATAATGGCCGCTTCTCCTCCTTGTTGGATAGTTGGAAGCAGATAGGCGCTTACAGCGCTGAAATATACATTGGCATTGTTACACCCTATGTTGTTTTGTAACTTAAAAGCGAGGAATGCTGACGGTTTATAACATTTTATCCTTGATGTATATCAAGAATTGAGTGTATTTCGGAACAAATACATGAAAAACACTTGCAATTTATTGTTATAAGCAATACCTTTGCAACGTGTTTTTCATAGTATTAGATTTAAGGTTAACAAGGTTGGAGTACAGCGGTACTCCTTTTTTTAGTACGCTCGGCATGAGCATTGTCTAACGGGTGAAAGTCCCGAG
>ERZ1026848.771-NODE-771-length-17575-cov-6.516096_pt1 | contig 17575 bp, 12 predicted proteins | sample MGYA00380154_ERZ1026848 | MGnify/ENA primary metagenome ERZ1026848 (study PRJEB33269, sample SAMEA4719790) | human gut metagenome | biome: human-associated habitat; feature: organic feature; material: feces | place: Cameroon | collected 2013-10 ...
CGGAGATGTGTATAAGAGACAGGGTTAATAACATAATAGAAGACCAAAGAGAAATGGGATAGGATATAACTATAAAATCGAAATAACAGGAGGGTGTTATGAGCAGCAGAGTATTGGATTTTGAAAAGTATACAGCGAAGGCCCGTCAGGCGGTTGCGGAAGGACAGGTGCTTTTGCTGAATCAGAATCATGTGCTTCCTCTGCCTAAGGGAAGTCATGTTGCTGTATTTGGCAGAATGCAGCTTCATTATTATAAGAGTGGTACCGGATCAGGCGGTATGGTGAATGTAAATAAGGTGACCGGTATCCTGGAGGCACTCGAGGAGAGCGAAGACGTGCAGGTATATGAGCCGTTGGTGGATGTATACCGCGAGTGGGAGAAGGATCATCCGTTTGATGAAGGTGTCGGTTGGGGAAATGAACCCTGGTCGCAGGAAGAAATGGAACTGAATGAGGCATTGGTCGAAGAGGCTGCCGAAAAGAACGAATATGCGATTGTCATTCTGGCAAGAACGGCCGGTGAGGATAAGGACAACAAAATGCTGGAGGGTGCGTATTGTCTGACCTCCGTTGAAGAGGACATGCTTCAAAAGGTACGGAAGAGCTTTGCGAAGATGATCGTACTGTTGAATACCGGAAACATCATGGATATGAGCTTTATGGATCAATATCGTCCGGATGCGGTGATGTATGTGTGGCAGGGAGGAATGATCGGCGGCCTTGGAACGGTCGATGTCCTTACCGGCAAGGTGTGTCCGTCCGGCCGACTTTCGGATACGATTGCGGCACAGATGTCCGATTATCCGGCCGATCCTTATTTTGGAGGTCTGGAACAGAACCTTTATGTGGAGGATATTTATGTGGGATACCGGTATTTTGAATCGGTAGCAAAGAGCAAAGTATTGTACCCGTTTGGTTTCGGACTTTCTTATACCACGTTTTCGATGGAAGCAGGTGGATTTTCCTATGTGGAAAATCAGGTGTCCTTTGTGATGAAGGTGACCAATACCGGTTCCGTAGCAGGAAAAGAAGTCGTTCAGGTTTACGCGAAGGCTCCGTTGGGAAAGCTTGGCAAGCCCGCCAGAGTACTGATTGATTTTAAGAAGACGAAGGAGTTAATGCCGGGAGAGTGTGAGGCGCTTACATTCGCAATTCCGACATCGGTGTTTGCTTCTTATAATGAGGTAAGTACCGCGGAAATGACGACCGGATGGGTTCTGGAAGCCGGAGAATATACCATTTATGCAGGTGGAAATGTGCGTGATGCCTATGCAGTAGGTTCCTTTACTCTGGATGAGCTGCAGATCGTAGAGGAGTGCCGCAATGCGTTAGCTCCGACAACCGCTTTTAAGCGGATGAAGATGACCGCGGTCAATGAACACGCAGAAGCTGCAGGGGTTTATGAGATTGCGATGGAAGAGGTTCCGTTACGGGTGGTTTCTCCTGAGGAAAAGAGAAACGCAGAGCTTCCGGAAAGCTATGAAATGACCGGAGACTGTGGCATAAAGCTTGCGGATGTCAAGGCAGGAAAAGCGACGCTTGATGAATTTGTTGCGCAGCTCACGGAGGAAGAGCTTGCCGGCATCGTACGGGGAGAAGGAATGGGAAGCCCGAAGGTAACGGCCGGAACGGCAGCAGCATTCGGCGGTGTTACGAAGTCTCTCCTTGAAAAGGGCATTCCGTGTGGATGCTGTGATGATGGACCGTCCGGCATGCGTCTTGACAGCGGAATGAAGGCATTCAGCCTTCCGAACGGAACACTGCTTGCCTGCACCTTCAATACACAGTTAAATGAAGAGCTTTATGCATTTACGGCAGTGGAAATGATCAAGAACCGTGTGGATATCCTGTTAGGACCCGGTATGAATATCCACAGACATCCGTTAAACGGACGTAACTTTGAATATTTTTCAGAGGATCCGCTGCTTACCGGTAAGATGGCAGCAGCACAGGTACGTGGCTTAAAGAGTGCAGGAGTGACCGGCTCTTTGAAGCATTTCTGCGGAAACAATCAGGAAACGAGGCGCCATACCTCCAACAGTATCATATCCGAACGTGCGCTGCGTGAGATCTATTTAAGAGGATTTGAAATTGCAGTGAAGGAAGCAAAGGCAGATGCAGTCATGACAACCTATGGACCGGTGAATGGCATCTGGACCTCCAGTAACTATGATCTGGTTACGGATATCCTGCGGAAGCAGTGGGGCTTTGAAGGCGTGGTCATGACCGACTGGTGGGCTTATGTCTGCAGGGAAGGGGATAAGCCTGCAAAGACCGATTTTGCAACAATGGTAAAGGCGCAGAATGATCTTTATATGGTATGTCCGGATTCGGAAAAGAATGAGCATGGCGATAATACGGTCGAGTCTCTGCATGACGGATCACTGACACTTGGCGAATTACAGCGCTGTGCGAAGAATATCTGCCGCTTTATGATGAATACACATGCCTTTATGAGAATGCAGAATGAGGAAGACACGATTGAAATTCTCGGAGCAGAAGAGGGCTTTGAGGAATGTGTCGGAGATCTGACCTATTATAAGGTGGACAAAGAAGTTGTGATTGATCTGTCCGATCACGAAATTTCCAAAGGAACCAGCATTGATTTTGCACTGGATCTTGAGCAGCTGGGATATTATAAGGCAGAGCTTACGGCTAAGTCCGATCTTGGAGAACTGGCACAGATTCCGGTTACCTTATCCTTTGCCGGAACACCGCGCGGGGTATATACCTTTAATGGTACAAACGGCCAGTGGGTAACGCAGACAAGAGAAGCGGACCTTGGCATGAAATATGCGATTATGCGCCTGTACTTCCCACAGAACGGTATTGAAGTAAAACAGATTAAGTTTGTCTATGACCGCCCGTTTGAATAATTGAGGAACTGCGTGCATAAGTTATAAGGAAACGCATGCGGGCAGGGATTGCTTTGAAGAAAATTTTAATTGCCGGAGAAGCCGGACAGACAACTAATTACGAAAATGCACTTGCAGCGATGCAGGTGCATTTTGTTACGTCATTGCAGGTAAAGGATGTGGATGAATACGATGGATTGCTTTTGCCGGGAGGCGGGGATGTGGATCCGAAGCTGTTTGGACAGCTTCTTATTCCGGAAACGGAGATCCGGCAGTACAGCGAATGGGAGCAGCAGCTGATCCGGATGGGACAGGAGAAGCTGACGCCCGAGCTTGACCGGATTCAGCTTGCAATTTTAAAAGCATTCTGTCAGTACCGGAAGCCGGTGTTTGGAATCTGCAAGGGGATGCAGCTCATTAATATTGCCTTTGGCGGGGATATGCTCAGGCATCTTCCGACGGCGGTTCATCATGCTTACCGGGAAAAGGATCAGATGCACCCGGCAAGGAATGAAGTGAACTCTTTCCTCTATGAAGTGTATGGATCGGATATGTTGGTAAACAGTGCCCATCACCAGGGGGTCGGCATTCCGGGAAGAGGAATCCGGTATGTACAGTATGCGCCGGATGGAGTAGTGGAAGGGCTGCAGCATGAGTTCCTTCCGGTGTATGGAGTGCAGTGGCATCCGGAGCGTCTGGAAAGGGATATAAAAAAATTGAAAAAACTTTTTAAAATAACTTGACAACCTGTACCTAAAATGGTATCTTAGTAAAGCAGTCGCGAGACGACAGAAGGTGTCGCATAGCGGCGTGGATACTGTATGCCAAATCAGAGATTTGTCATCCTGCATTCACAGCCTAATGTCTCATCTATCGATGTCAGCCTTATGAATGTAAACATTCAATGGCTTCCATCAATATCTGAGTCGCTATGCTCCATCATATACATGGGATCTTAGCTCAGCTGGGAGAGCATCTGCCTTACAAGCAGAGGGTCATAGGTTCGAGCCCTATAGGTCCCATTTATAATGAATATGGCGAGATGGCTCAACTGGCTAGAGCGTCCGGTTCATACCCGGGAGGTTGAGAGTTCAAGTCTCTCTCTCGCTATTAAAAAAGATCCTTTTGGATCTTTTTTATTTTATCTTAAATTAATTCATAGGTCTGTTCAAAGACTTCCTTTTCCACAATAAACAGGTCACCCGGCTGAGCCTTTAATGCAACAAGATAGTCACCGATATTACCGGACAGATATTTATCTTCATCCCACAGAGGGAATAACTTGCAGGCTCTTTCAAGCGGATAAGCCTGAACGATGGTACTTTCCAGCGGAATGCAGGAGTGGATGTATCCGGATAAGCGGATCTGTGTACCGGTCAGACGGTTTTTAATGGTTGGCAGATAAAGCGCCTTTGGATGATAAGCGTCTTTGGTTGGCAGATAGTGTTCGTGGAAATCTTCTTTGGATTTTACGGATACCTTTCCCTGAAGATCAATCATGATATAAGTCTGCTCGGAGATGATCAGATCGAGATCACCTTCGATTGTACGGATGGTAATCGGCGTCTTGGAAGGCAGAAGCTGCGTAGGCTGGACATAACCGACTGGAAGCTGTCTGCGGCGATAAGACTTCATGCGGGAGTGATCCACGTGGCTTGTTCTGGCATCCAGAATATCGAAGCTGTTGAGATAATTCTGAACCTGGATGGAAAAATAATCCTCGGTGAGCAAAGAACCGTATCTGCTCTCGTAAAGCCAACGGTTAATAAAGCCGCCGGATTTTTCCAGATGACCACCGCCGGAACCGATTTTTCCTGCAAGATAAGCAGCCAGATCACAGGCCTTGGTTTCTTTTGTGCAGCTGCGGACTGAGAACTTTATTCCATCGGGAAGTTCATTGTAAACGACGCATACATCGGCACTGTCAACCTGAATACAAAGGTCACTGATCAGACCTAAGATGTTGGGATCGCAGGGTTCGGATTTGATGAGGGAATAGCGTTTTTCTTTATTGTGTACTGCGCGCAGAATGGCGATTGCGGCAATTTCCAGCTCTGAGGAGGAAATATTGGAGTTTTTTAATAAGGAAAAGACACTGTTACGGTACGTTAAAGCATCGTGCATATCCTTATCTGCCGGGTTGTGCACTTCCGTAAATTGCTGGGTATCACTGTAGAGCCCGTAATAAAGGGCAGTTGCAAGATCAGGATAGTCATTGGGATCGAACTGTTCTTCACAAAGAAGCTTCCAGACTACTGTCGAGCAGCTTCCAAAGTCACTTAAGATCAGAGAATCCGGAATGTTCCGGGCTTCCATCTGATGATGGTCAATGATCCCGATATGCTCTGCCGGGATTTTGGTGATGTTGCCGGCTCCATACTGGCTGTCTACGGTAAGCAGAAGTTCATCAGTCAGACGAAGTGTACCTTCCTCCACATATTCAACCGGAATGTTTAATTTCTCCACCATCAGAACCAGATTGGCCTTCCGGATACGGAATCTTCCGGTATAAATCAGGTGGGTTTTGATACCATGATTTCGAAAATAGGTGTACAGGCCAAAGCCGGAAGCCAGCGCATCGGCATCCGGATTGTCATGGCATTGAATATAGATTTCCTCATAGGATAAAAAGTCGCGTAATTGCATAAGAGTCCCCCATTGTTTCGAATAACTCCATCATATCATATACAAATCGAAAAGAAAATGGTATGCTGAACAGGAACACAGATTAGGGTAACAGTTCGGCCATACCCATTCATAAGCTGCCGGATTGTACAGATTGGCTAACAAATATACGTGCTTTCCGGCAACTTATTTCATGTCGGGCGTCCGCCCTATAGAAATGATAGTATAAGCTGCCCTTAGTGAGCAAGCTCCCACGTCCATCTTACACAATCATTTCTGCATGGCTGAACTGTTACTAGAAATTACAGGAGGAAACAATAACGATATGAGAATCGGTATGGGTTATGATGTACACAAACTGACAGAAGGGCGGAAGCTGATTATTGGCGGTGTCGAGATCCCTTATGAAAAGGGACTGCTCGGACATTCGGATGCGGACGTGCTGTTACATGCCATTATGGATGCACTGCTTGGAGCAGCGGCACTTGGCGATATCGGCAGGCATTTTCCGGACACGGATCCTGCTTATAAGGGAATTTCATCTTTAAAGCTGTTAGAACACGTAGGAGCACTTTTAGAGGAGCATTATTTCCTCATTGAGAACATTGATGCGACCATTATTGCACAGGCACCGAAGATGCGCCCCTTTATTGATACGATGCGGAAGAACATTGCAGATACGCTGCATATCGATCTGTCCCAGGTCAATGTCAAGGCAACGACAGAAGAAGGACTTGGCTTTACCGGAAGCGGAGAGGGGATTTCTTCCCAGGCAATCTGTCTGCTGACAACACCTCTGGGACTGCAGAGTGAGGATGTGATGCAAAGAGGCTGTGCCGGCTGCACCGGATGCCCGAAGACTGATGGTTGACAAAACCTCAAAAGTTGCATATTCTATATAGTAGTTAAGGTGGCTGTGGAGATAGAGCAGCTACAGGCAAATAAACAGAAAACGACTATGATGGAGAAGAGTACCGTAATCAAGAGGTAACAGAGAGAAGCTGCCATCGGCTGTAAGCAGCTTTTACTTTCGGGGAACGGGAAGTGCACTCCGGAGTCTGCAGGGAGAACGAAGAAGCAGCTTCTGATATCCCAGCACGTCTGGTCACGTTATCGACTGTAAGGGAAAGACATTATTGTCTTTAAGTAGAGTGGAACCGCGGAATATTTCGTCTCTGTAGATGGAATATTCCGTTTCTTATTTTATAGGAAATGGAGCAGTTATGGGAGTCATCAGCAAAATTAAAGAAGAAATCCGAATCATAAGAGAGAGGGATCCGGCCATTCATTCCAGTATGGAGGTACTGCTGTATCCAAGCTTTAAGGTGATGCTGCATTACCGGCTGGCACACAGGCTTTATCAGAAAGGGCACTATTTCTGGGCAAGATGGATTTCCCAGCGTGCTGTGCGTAAGACCGGAATTGAGATTCATCCGGGAGCGCAGATTGGCAAAGGATTTTTTATCGATCACGGAAACGGTGTCATTATCGGAGAAACAGCGATCATTGGTGATAACGTGACCTTGTATCAGGGGGTAACCCTCGGAGGAACCGGTAAGGAGCAGGGAAAGAGACATCCGACGATTGGAAATAATGTCATGATCAGCGCCGGTGCCAAAATCCTTGGATCCTTTACGATCGGGGATAATTCCAAGATCGGGGCAGGATCGGTCGTTTTGGAAGAGGTCCCGCCGAATTCCACTGTAGTCGGTGTGCCGGGACATGTGGTGAAGCGCAACAACCAGAGACTTCCCCAGGAAGAGCTGGATCAGATCCATTTGCCGGATCCGGTAAAAGAAGAGCTGTCCATGCTGCGTAAGCGGATGCAGCAGATGGAAATAGAAATCAGACAATTAAAGGAGGAGAGGAAAGATGGAGAATAGATTTTCCTTTTACAACACATTAACGAAAAAAGTAGAAACCGTGATCCCGAATGTGGATGGCAAAATTGCAATGTATACCTGTGGACCGACGGTGTATCATTTTGCACATATCGGAAATCTGCGCAGCTATATCATGGAGGATGTACTGGAAAAGACCCTGCGTTATCTTGGATATGATGTAAAGCGTGTGATGAATATCACGGATGTCGGTCATCTTTCTTCCGATGCCGATACCGGTGAAGATAAGATGTTAAGTGGGGCAAAGCGTGAGCACAAGACGGTTATGGAAATTGCAAAGTTCTACACCGATGCTTTTTTTGAAGATTGCAAAAAGCTTAATATCAAGCGCCCGGATGTGGTGGAGCCTGCAACGAACTGCATTAGTGAGTTTATTCATATGATCGAGGTTCTTTTAGAGAAGGGCTATGCCTATGTGGCCGGAGGAAATGTGTATTTTGATACCTCAAAGCTTAAGGAATATTATGTATTTAATACCCAGAGCGAGAATGAGCTTTTAGTTGGCGTGCGTGATGATGTGACCGAGGATGAAAATAAGAAGAACAAGAACGACTTTGTTCTGTGGTTTACCAAATCCAAGTTTGAGGACCAGGCGCTTAAATGGGACAGCCCATGGGGCGTTGGATATCCGGGATGGCATATTGAATGCTCCTGCATCAGCATGAAGCATCTTGGAGAATATATGGACATCCATTGCGGCGGTGTGGACAACATTTTCCCGCATCATACAAATGAAATTGCACAGAGTGAGTCCTACCTTGGACATAAATGGTGTAATTACTGGTTCCATGTACATCACTTAAATGACAAGACAGGTAAGATGAGCAAGTCAAAGGGTGACTTCCTGACGGTCTCCTTACTCGAAAGCAAGGGCTATAATCCGCTGGTTTACCGGATGTTCTGCTTACAGTCCCATTACCGGAAGCCGCTGGAGTTTTCCTATGAAGTCATGGACAATGTAAAGTCGGCTTATGAAAAGCTCCTTAAGAAGATTGCCGGACTTTCCAAAGAAGGAGAAGTGGATGAAGCGGTTTATGCAGAATACCGCCGTAAATTCGAAGATGCACTTTGCAATGACTTAAATACCTCAATGGCAATTACCGTACTGTATGATCTGTTAAAGGCAGACTGCAATGATGTAACGAAGCGCAAGCTGGCAGCAAGCTTCGATGAGGTTCTCTCCTTAGGACTTTTTGATGGTGAAAAGGCAGAAGAGAAAGCAGATGATGTGGATGCAGAGCTGGTAAGCTACATCGAGGCAAAGATTGCAGAGCGTAAGGAAGCAAAGAAAGCAAAGGACTTCGCAAAGGCAGATGCCATTCGTGAAGAACTGTTACAGAAGGGCATCGTTCTGGAAGATACACGTGAGGGCGTAAAATGGAAAATGGCTTAACCTTTGTACAAAGGATAAGAGAGGCATTTGAGGGTAAAGAGGTGGATATTCGGACGTATTCACCTCTTACGCTTGCTTATATCGGAGATTCTATATATGATCTGGTGATCCGGACGGTGGTTGTGATGCGTGGGAATGCCCCTGCCAATAAGCTTCACCACTATACGATCCGCTATGTGAATGCGACCGCACAGGCTCTTTTAGTGGATGCGCTGTTACCGGAGCTTACAGAGGAAGAACAGGTAATCCTGAAACGGGGGCGCAATGCGAAGCCGTACACGAAAGCTAAGCATGCAACTATGGCAGAGTATAAAAAGGCAACGGCATTGGAAGCACTGATGGGATACCTGTATCTTACCGGGCAGGAGGAGAGGATGCTTTTGCTGATCCAAAAGGGCATGGATATCCTGGAAACACAGAAAATGAATTAAGCAGACAGAGCAGGGATACTAATTCAGAAAGAACTGGAAAAACATAGAAAGATATAGAAATACATAGGAACACATAGGGAAGCTGTGCATTGAGAAAGAAATACACATAGCAACACTGTGTATAACCGGATTGTGTTCCACAGAGAAACGAAGAAAGGATCAAAGCATGGAAGAATTCAGAAAAGAAAAAAATGAATCCATTATAGAGGGAAGAAATGTAGTGATTGAAGCATTTCGTTCCGGACAGTCTATTGACCGGCTTTATATTCTGGATGGCTGTCAGGACGGACCGATTATGACGATTAAGCGGGAAGCGAGAAAGCATGATGTGGTTATAAAATATGTATCAAAGGAACGTCTGGATCAGATTTCAGAAACAGGGAGGCATCAGGGCGTTATAGCAACGATTGCGGCCTATGAATATTCAGAGGTAGAGGACATGCTTGCACTTGCTAAAGAAAAGAATGAACCTCCGTTTCTGTTCCTGCTTGATAATATTGAGGATCCGCATAATCTGGGCGCTATTATCCGTACAGCGAATCTTGCCGGGGCACATGGGGTGATTATTCCGAAGAATCGTGCAGTAGGACTTACTGCAACGGTAGCGAGAACCTCTGCAGGAGCATTAAACTATACGAAGGTGGCCCGTGTGACCAATATGGCACAGACCATAGAAGAACTGAAGCAGCAGGGCTTATGGTTTGTGTGTGCGGATATGGGCGGAGAAACGATGTATGACTTAAACCTGACAGGACCGATCGGACTGGTAATTGGAAATGAAGGATCCGGAGTAGGCCGTCTTGTGAAGGAAAAGTGTGATATGACAGCTTCTATCCCTATGCATGGCGATATTGATTCCCTGAATGCTTCCGTAGCGGCCGGGGTTCTGGCTTATGAGATTGTCCGGCAAAGAACCTGCGCCGGCGGCAGATGAGTGATTAGATTTGTAATGAACAGGATGCTGTAAAGCAGATTAGGAAGGTATTATGAAGGCAGCCGGAAGAGTCCTGGCAACCATGATTGCAATGGTGGCAATTTTGCTGACTGCAGTGGGTGCAGATAAAGGATTAAACTATTTGGAAAAAATAAAATACGAAAAGGAATGTGAAGAGCTGTACGCAGAAAGTCACGCACAGGCAGAGCAGCTGCGGACACAGCTTGAAGAGCTTTCGCAGGACGAAGCGGCGGTAGAGACCTTTCTCCATGAATATGCAGTGGATGATCTGGAAGATGAGGATGAGGATGTACTGCAGGAGTTCCTGACCGCATCACCTTCAGAAAATGGGTCTGAGGGGAGCGTTTCAGATGGGGAATCTGTCTCGGGAGATGCGCTGTCCGGAGAGGCTGATGCTGCAGATGTGTCTGAAAATGATCATGCCTTTGCATCCGGTAATGACAGTTCAGACCGTGACTTTTCCGATCATATGATTTCCGGCAATGCAGTTTCCGGGGGAGGCGTCTCTGATAATGCTATTTCAGAAAACGGCGTCTTCGGTAATGCTGTTTCAGGGAACAGTGTTTCTGACAATACCGTTTCGGAAAACCAGGTTTCCGGGAATCGTGTTTCCGGGGGAGGCATTTCTTTAACTACGGTATCCGGTAATATTCTGGTACGCCCGACGCTGCGGGAGCGCAGACTGGAACAAAGTTCTTATATGGAAACAGTTGAGTGGAATGAAGCAGACCAGGTGGTGATTGGTCAAAGTACCCTGGACTTTTCAGATAAAAAGATTGCCTGTCTGGGTGACAGTATCACACAGGCGGCAAACCTTGAAAGCATGGAGGACTATCAGCAGTATTCCTACCCGACGAAGCTGGCAGAAATTCTGGGAGCAGAGGAAGTGGTAAATCTTGGAATCGGAGGATCCTCGATCGGAAGATACTGGCAGGATGCCTTTGTGGACCGTTACATGGACATTCCGGAGGATACAGACCTTATTCTGGTTATGGGAGGAACGAATGACGGGTTCTGTCTGCACCGGGAAAATGTGGGAAATTTTGAAGAGCGTTCTCCCCGTACCCTGATCGGGGATCTGGATGAACTGATGCGGGGCTTGAAGGAGAATTATCCCGATGCGGAGGTTGTTTTCGTTACACCGCTTCCCAATGTCCTGCATGATATTCTGCGTAAGGACCGTCCGGAGCTGATGTCGCAGCGTGTCATTGTGGACAGTATGATTGCTCTTGCCAAGGAATATGAATTTGATGTGATTGACCTGTATGATTCGAATTTACTGGACAGCCACGATGCCGCAGTGATTTCGAATTATATGCCGGATGGTGTACATTGCAATCCGGACGGCTACCAGATTCTGGCAGAGCACATTGCAGCCGATCTGATCCGGCTGCAGGATTCACAGGATGAGGAAGATGGTGAAGAGTTCCGGGAAGCAGAAGGGATGGAAATGGATGCAGCTTCAGAGCAGGGGATGGAAAGTGAATCAGATGCCGGTCAGAACATGAAAAGCGAAGCCATCTTCGATCAGAACATAGAGAGCGAATCAGATTCAGCTCAGAATATGGAAAGTGTCGAAACGTCTGAAAGTGCAGAAAATACCGGATATAAGAAAGTGCCGGATAACATAGGAAAGGATGAAAATCTGGAAGATATAGCAGATTCCCAAGATATAGTAGATTCGGAAAACATAGAAGCTACAGAAAATATAGATGATTCAGAAGATATGACAGATTCCAAGGATATGACAGATTCCAGGGATATAACAGAACTGGAAGCTGCAGAAGATTTTAAGTCCAGGATTCCAACAGATATTCTGAAATTTCGGGAAAGAGATACCGCACAGGACAAGGATCCTATTGATATGGAAGCTAAGAAAATGAATGAGGAAGCGGCAGATGCGCAGATCCGGAAGGATATGACGATGGAGGTGGGCTCCTATGGTTAATGAGTATGCAAAATACAGTGATGAAGAATTGATCGTGCAGCTTCGGGATGGAGACCATGCCATTACGGATTACATTATGGAAAAGTATAAGAATCTGGTGCGCAGCAAGGCGCAGTCGATGTACATTCTGGGTGCGGACCGGGAAGATCTGATACAGGAAGGAATGATCGGGCTTTTTAAGGCAATTCGTGATTATGATACGGGAAGGGATGCCAGCTTTTTTACCTTTGCGGATCTGTGTGTGTCCAGACAGATGTATACAGCAATTCAGGCAGCAGGACGGCTGAAGAATGCACCGCTTAATTCCTATATTTCCATTTATGCAGACTATTCCCGTCAGGAGGAAGGAGAGTCCTCAGAGGAGGTAAAGCTGATTAACAGTCTGATTTCCCCATTAGAGAAGAATCCGGAGGAGCTGCTGATTGACCGTGAAAATGTGGAACGCATTGAGCAGATGATTGAGAGGGAATTAAGTCCTTTTGAAAAGCAGGTGCTCGATCTGTATCTTACCGGAATGCCGTATGGGCAGATTGCGAAGGTTCTGGGCAGGGATGATAAATCAACAGACAATGCCCTGCAGCGCGTGAAAGCCAAAATCCGCAGGGAATTGAAGGGAAACAATTAAATTTTTGTAAACTTTAAGAGGGGTGTATTGACGAAGATTTTTGGACGCAATATACTCTTTTTATTGTGACATAATTGGAAATATCTGTAGTTTCAAGTATATATCCCATTTTGCGTAACAGTTTTATAGGAAAGCAGGTAATCATTCAGTACAATCCGAAGCACTTATTGCTGAGGGCATGGAGAAAGGCGGAGAGAGAATGTTTGGAAAATTCAGTGTCAGGAAACCGTATACCGTTCTGGTGGCAGTAGTGCTTGTAATTGTTTTGGGTATTGTGTCATTTACCAAAATGACCTCGGATCTGTTGCCGAATATCAGCTTTCCTTACGTACTGGTCATGACGACTTATCCGGGGGCAAGTCCGGAAACTGTAGAAATGGTCGTAACGAAGCCGGTGGAGTCTTCTATGGCTACCGTAAGTAATATTGAAGAAATCAGTTCTGTTTCAAATGAAAATTATTCCATGGTAATTCTGCAGTTTGCCCAGTCGGCAGATATGAATGCCGTTTCGCTTGAGATTCGTGAAAATCTGGATCAGATCAGGAGCTACTGGGACGATTCTGTCGGGAATCCGATTATTATGAAAATAAATCCTGATATGCTGCCGGTTATGATTGCGGCAGTCGGTGGAAAGGACATGTCTGCAGCAGAAATTACGGATCTGACAAATGATACCATTGTGCCGGAACTGGAGAGTATCGAGGGCGTGGCTTCTGTAAGTGGTATGGGACTTTTAGAAGAGAGCGTGAATGTTATTATCCGTCAGGAAAAGATTGACGCAGTCAATGAGCAGGTGTTTGGCTCTATTGATAAAGAAATTGATGAAAACCTGGCAGAATTGCAGGAAAACAAGCAGGATATTTATGACGGACAGGCAGAACTGGAAAATGCGAAGAAGGAGCTTGCCGATTCCGAAGCAGAGCTTGCCCAAAAGCAGCAGGAGTTGAATGATTCCAAAGCAGAGCTTGAAAATTCGAAAAAAGAGCTTGCTGACGGACGCAATGAGCTGGCAGATAAAAAGAATCAGCTGGAAAGCGGAAAAACCGAATTAAACAGTAAAAAGGATGCGACCACGAAGCAGCTTGCCGAGGCAGAAACAAAGCTTCTTACCGCAAAGGCGGATGCCGAGGCGGCAAAGACACACTTACAGCTTGAAATCCAGACTGCAGAAGCAACGGTGAAGGGACTGGACAGCGGTATCGAGCAGGCCAGGGCCGGAGTGCAGGCAATTGAACAGGCAATTACAGCGGTGAATGGAATTGAGGGAACACTTGCCGGATTAGTAGGAACTAGTGATACTCAAACATATGTGGATCTGGATGAAAATATCAAGGCAGCCGTTAAAGCATGGTATGAATCTGCCGGATATGAAGTAAAAGAAGATACTTCTGTGGGACAAATAAAAGGAACATTATCTGCAATTAAAAATGAAATTTTGGTCAAAGCGGGAGCAAGTGATGTAAGCGGCTTAGAAGCCAAGAAAGCTGAACTGCAAAGTAAAATTACCGATCTTGAGTCCCAGAAGGCCATGGCTGCAGCACCGATCGACCAGTATAAGTCCGCACTTTCTGAAATTGAAGGAAATATCAGTAAGCTGGACAGCGCGTTAACAGAATTGTATCAGGGAAACCTGCAGGCAGCAATTGAGTTTGCCAATGCACAGACCACAATCAGCTTAGGAGAAATGCAGATAGCTTCTGCGGAGTCCGGGCTGGACTCTGCACAGAAGCAGCTTGAAGCCGGGGAAGAACAGATAAAGTCCGGACAGGAGCAGTTAGATGCCGGAGCGGATCAGATTAAGGATGGCTATGACCAGATTAATGACAATGCAGAACAGCTTGCGGATGCATTGCAGCAGATTCTGGACGGCGAAGAGCAGATCGAGGAAGCGAGGGAGGATGCGTACGACCAGGCAGATATGAATGGCATTCTTACGGTAGATACCGTGGAACAGCTTCTGGCTGCGCAGAATTTCTCAATGCCTGCCGGCTACGTTACCGAGGATGGTATTTCTTACCTGATCCGCGTGGGCGATAAACCGGATACGGTTGAAGAGCTAAAGGCGATGCCGATTTTAAATGTGGATATGGATGGCGTCGATGTGATTACCTTAGGGGATGTTGCCGATGTTTTCATGACAGACAACTCTGCAGATATTTATACGAATGTAAATGGAGAACCGGGTATTCTTTTAACCATGCAGAAGCAGACCGGTTACTCGACCGGAGAAGTATCGGACAAGATTCTTGCAAGGTTTGATGAACTGTTAGAGCAGAACGAAAATCTGATGCTGATTACCCTTATGGATCAGGGAATCTACATTGATATGGTCACGGATTCCATTTTTAACAATATTATATTCGGAGCGGGACTTGCGATCCTTATCCTGCTGCTGTTCCTTAGAGACATCCGGCCGACCGCAGTGATTGCCTGCTCCATTCCGATCAGTATAGTGGCAGCGGTAGTCTGCATGTATTTCAGCGGAGTAACCCTTAATGTGATTTCTCTTTCCGGACTGGCGCTTGGGATTGGCATGCTTGTAGATAACTCTATCGTGGTAATTGAGAATATTTACCGGCTTCGCAGCGAAGGGGCTTCGGTAACGGAAGCAGCGATTGAAGGAACCAGGGAAGTGGCGGGAGCGATTGCAGCATCGACCCTGACGACAGTCTGCGTTTTCCTTCCGATTGTCTTTACAGAAGGAATTACACGTCAGTTGTTCGTGGATATGGGACTGACGATCGGATATTCCCTTGGCGCAAGCCTCATCGTGGCTCTTACGGTAGTTCCGGCAATGTCCTCAAAGATTCTGGTGAAAACAAAGGAACAGAAGGAGAGCCGGTTCTTTAACGGACTGATGAATGGCTATGTAAAGGTTCTTGACTGGTCTTTGAAGCATAAAGCACTGATCTTTATCGGAGTTCTGGTGCTGCTCGTAGGAAGTGCCCTGGCTTCGCTTTCCAAAGGAACCGCATTTATGCCAACCATGGAAAGCACACAGATGACCATTACCTTAGAGCTTCCGGATACCACGCCGTTAAGCGAAACCGCAGAGGTAACGGACCGGGTAGTGGAGATCTTAAGTAATATGGAGGATGTTGAGGATGTGGGAGCCATGGCCAGCACCTCTTCCATGGGTTCGTTGATGGGAGGATCCGCAGACAGTTCAACGCATGAGACGAGCATCTATCTGACCACAGTAGAAAAGCCCAAATTAAACAACAAAGAGCTTTCCAATGCAATTGAGGAACGGACTGCACAGCTCTGTGAAGAGACAGGAGCAGAATTGAGTATTGAAACCTCCATGATGGATATGAGTGCGCTGGGCGGTGATGGTATTTCGATTCAGGTGCGGGGGCGCGATCTGGATACTCTTCAGCAGATTGCCAGAGAAGTAGCTGCTATTGTGGAGGCTACGGAAGGAACAGAGAAGGTTTCTGATGGTCTGGAGGAGGCAACCGGCGAGATGCGGATACTCATCGACCGCGATAAGGCAATGGATCAGGGACTTACGGTAGCTGAAGTTTACCAGCAGATTGCAGCAAAGCTAAAGGATGCATCCAGTGCGACAACCTTTGAAACAACGGCGAAGGAATATGAAGTCTATGTAAAGAACGCCAATGATATGGAACTTACCCGGAAGCTGGTACAGGATCTTATTATTGAAAAGACAGATAAAGACAATAAGAAGGTGGAAATTCCGCTTAAGGATATTGCAGCGTTTGAGAATACCATTTCTCCAAAATCAGTAAGCAGAACAGAACAGAACCGCTATATTGCAGTATCTGCTTCCATTGCAGACGGATATAACGTGGGACTGGTATCCCGGAAGCTGGAACAGAACCTTGCAGATTATGAAGTACCGCAAGGGTATTCTCTTGTGATGGAGGGGGAAAATGAGATGATTATGGATGCCATGCAGCAGCTGATGCTGATGCTGCTTCTGGCGGTCATTTTCATGTATCTGATTATGGTTGCCCAGTTCCAGTCCCTGAAATCTCCGTTTATCATCATGTTTACGATTCCCCTGGCTTTTACGGGGGGCTTCCTTGGATTGTTCCTTGGAAACTGTGAGGTCAGTGTGGTTGCAGTCATCGGCTTTGTCATGCTGGCAGGTATTATCGTAAATAACGGTATTGTGATTGTGGATTATATGAACCAGCTGATTGCACAGGGAATGGAAAAGCATGAGGCGATTTTACAGGCAGGCAGGACAAGACTTCGTCCGGTATTGATGACGGCGTTAACAACGATCCTCGGACTGTTACCTATGGTATTTGGTACAGATATGGGAGCAGCGATGGGCAAGCCGATGGCAATCGTTACGGTAGGAGGTCTGCTTTATGGAACTCTGCTGACCCTGCTTGTGGTTCCCTGCATTTATGATCTGATGAACCGCAGGAAAACCAGAGAACCGCAAAGCAGATAAACACGGAAGTAAAGAAAAACGGTAATTGCGCGTATTGTGCGTAGTTACCGGTAAAAAGCCCGTGATGGGAATTGCGCCTGTGGCAGGAATGCCAGGAGCAACAGTGATAAAATAGTAATACGAAATAAGGCGGTATAAGCTGAGAATGATAAGGTGGGGGAGAAAACAATGGTCATCAGACAGCTAAAGCAGGAAGAAAAATTTATGGCAGGCCGGATATCCGGAATCTGCTTCCATGAGAGGATCGATGATCTTGCGAAGAAAAGACAGGAATGGGAAGAGGCAAAAGAGGAGGACTGGGGAGCCTTTGATGAGAAAGGAACTATATCTGTTTTAGTAGATTTTATTATATAATTACGGTAACTATTCAGAACCCCATTCGTAAAACCGTTGCTAACGCAACTTGAGTTTTA